>Ga0082335_1000667_pt1 | contig 82339 bp, 72 predicted proteins | sample Subgrocontami58m_FD_72375 | JGI IMG/M metagenome (GOLD analysis project Ga0082335, IMG submission 72375) | Subsurface groundwater microbial communities from S. Glens Falls, New York, USA - GMW37 contaminated, 5.8 m (SPADES assembly) (version 2) ...
TGCGCGACGCAAAAAAGAATGTAAAAGAAAATGTAAAATTGCCGTCAGGTTATACGCTTTCCTGGAGCGGGCAATATGAATATATGGAGCGCGTGAAAAAACGCCTAGGCATATACATACCTATGGCCCTTTTACTTATATTTATTTTGTATCATTTTAATTTTAAATCTATTATGGCCACATCATTTATAATGCTTGCTATGCCTTTTACGGTAATAGGAGCCATATGGGGGGTAAAATTTCTTGGGTTTAATATGTCCATAGCAATATGGGCAGGTATGATAGAAGTAATAGGTATAGGCGCAGCATTATGCGCGCTTGTGACCACATTTTTAAATAGTGCCTATGAAAAGGCAAAAGAACAGGGTAAGATTAAGACCATAGCTGATGTCCATGCAGTTACAATACAAGGCGCAATACGAGCGCTTCGACCTGCGATGATGACATGCTCGGCAGATATCTTAGGCCTTATGCCAGCAATGTGGGCTACAGGGATCGGCGCTGAATTTCTAAAACGCTACACAACGCCCATAATATTCGGTTTATTTAGCGCAGTTGTGCTTGCGCTTATTATCCTGCCCACGTTCTATGTTATATGGAAGGGAAATTTTGAACGCATCAGCAAAAAAGAAGAAAGGAGCTTATTGAAACAGATATGAAAGTATTTGTCATAGCAATATTTCTTATCACATATCTTTTATTGGTTTTTAAAAAAGGCAATCCTTTTATAATTTTAGGCAGTGCCATAGCAGCGCTGATAATAAGCGGCGCCATAAGCGTAAAAGAAGCTGTTGCAAGTATAAATTATAATGTCTTGGGTGTGTTTAGCGGAACAATGATATTGTCAGGCCTTTTTATGTTCTCCGGCGTGCCTGCATACTTTGCGACAAGATTAGTAAGCAGGGCCAAGACAGTCGGCGGAGCAATGCTTGCTGTATGCCTACTCGCGGGCTTAATATCAAGCTTTGTCGAAAATGTCGCAACAGTATTAATAGTTGCGCCAATTGCCTTTGAAGTAGCAAAAAAACTGAAAGCAAACCCCGTGCCGTTTTTAATAGGCATAGCAATTTCTTCCAATCTTCAAGGCTGCGCTACCATGGTTGGCGACAGCCCGAGCATGATATTAGCCCTTTCCAGCGGAATGAATTTTATGGATTTTTTCTGGATGAAAGGCAAGCCCGGCATAACATTTGCCGTAGAGTTAGGAGCTGTTGCGTCGTTCTATGTTCTATATTTACTATTTAAAAAATATAAAAATCCTGTTGTTCAGATAGAAGAGGTTAAGGTAAAAACATGGTTTCCCACGGTGCTTTTGAGTCTTATGATGCTTACGCTCGCAGCGTCAAGTTTCGTTAATAACAAACCTCAATTTACAATTGCAGTTATATGCTTAATATATGCTGTTATAGGCCTTATCTGGCACGAAATAAAACATAAAGAATCCATTTCAATTATAAAAGATTTTGACTGGCACACTTTCTTTTTTTTAATAGGTATATTCGTATTGGTGGGAAGCCTATCCTACAGAGGGGTAGTAGATGATATCGCAAATATTATTGTAAAATATACCAGAGGAAATACTTTTATTGCCTACACTGTAATTATCTGGCTTTCGGTTCTATTATCGGCGTTTATTGACAATATACCTTACATAATAGCCATGATACCGGTTGCGAAACTTGTGGCAAGTTCTTTAGGTATAGGCCCGGAACTATTATTATTCGGTTTGCTTATCGGCACATCACTCGGAGGAAATATAACACCCATAGGGGCATCGGCAAATGTTGTTGCTGTAGGCTTTTTGCGCAAGGCAAAGTATAATGTCAGGTTTAGCGATTTTGTTAAAATAGGCTTGCCGTTTACTATCGCTGCTGTGAGCGTAGCTTATATATTTTTATGGTTTGTATGGGGGAGAATGTGAAAAAAATAGCGATTCTTACCGGCGGAGGCGACTGCCCGGGTTTAAATGCTGTTATAAGGGCTGTTGCTAAAAAGGTTATTCTTGCCCATGGTTGGGAAGTTGTAGGTATAGAAGACGGTTACGAGGGCCTTATCTACAACAGGCACAGGAAAATCGCTTACAATGACGTATCAGGTATTCTTGCGCTTGGCGGCACAATACTGGGTACATCTAACAGGGCAAACCCTTATAACTATCCTGTTGAAGAAGGCAAAAATACCACATTTAAGGACGTATCCAAGACAGTACTCAAAAATATTGAAAAGTTAAATATAGACTGCCTTGTAGCGATAGGCGGAGATGGCACATTAAGCATTGCCAACCGCCTTTTTAAAAGCGGCGTGCCGATAGTCGGTATCCCTAAGACAATAGACAATGACATAGTTGGCACTGATATAACATTCGGATTTGATTCTGCTGTGTCTGTTGCCACAGAGGCAATAGACAGGCTTCATACAACTGCCCAGGCACATCATAGGGTAATGATATTAGAGGTAATGGGAAGGCGCGCGGGCTGGATTGCCCTCTATTCCGGGGTTGCAGGCGGCGGCGATATTATACTTATTCCTGAAATACCGTATGATATAAATATAATTGCCGATAAAGTAGAAGCTCGAAATAAAAAAGGAAAACGGTTTAGTATTGTAGTAATCGCCGAGGGGGCAAAGCCCAGGGGTGGTGAGACGACCGTGCAAAGAATGGTAAAAGACGGCTCTGATCCTGTGCGCTTTGGCGGCGCTGCCTTTGTCCTGGGAGAAAAAATAGAAAATTTAACAGGCATAGAAACAAGAGCTGTAGTAATAGGCCACCTTCAAAGGGGCGGGTCACCTTCTCCTTTCGACAGGATATTGGGCACGCAATTTGGCGTAAAAGCTGTTGATATGGTAAAAAGAAAAAAATTTGGATACATGGTAGGCGTAAAAAAGGATAGTTTTGTAGATGTACCGTTTCGTGTCGTTGCCAGCGGCACAAAATCAGTCCCCATAAACCATATACTCGTTAATACCGCCCGTTCAGTCGGCACATCTTTCGGAGATAAAAAGGATTAAACAGTATGGACATCAAGGAAAGATTTAGGCGTTTGTTTAAACCGCGTTTTGCAGTTGTATACCCTTTTGGAATCTTTGTTGTATTTTTTTCAAATTCCAATGACAGTTCAATAATGGCAGGGATATGGTTTATAATAGCAGGGCTTCTTATACGCTTATGGGCAAACGGTTACGCCGTAAAAATGGATAAACTTACCACCTGCGGGCCATATGCCTTTGTTAGACACCCCCTTTATGTAGGCACTACTTTTCTTGTAGTAGGCTTTATTGTAATGTTACGGGCTTATTATGCAGGCGCATTATTGCTTGGCGCAATGATAATTATTTATTATCGGACAATAAAAAAAGAGGAAAGGCTTTTGAAGGAAAAGTTTAAGGACACATATCTTGATTATCAGGCTAAGGTCCCGGCCATGATACCTACAATTTTTCCTTACCAACAGGGTGAAAAATGGCCTTTTAGCTTAAAACGCCTAACCAAAAGCAGGGAATACAAAGTATCTATCTGGCTGACAATTATTATAATTGCGTTTCATTTAAAAGACGAACTCCTCATGGAGCATGAAAAATTCAGCTTAAGGATGCTTGGGTTAATAATGATAGCGTTTGCTTTGGCTATCCTGGATTTGGTCAGCGAGCTGCTAAAAACAAAACACAAAAATACTTCCACCTAAAATACAGGGTATACACTTTGAGAAAAATATCTTTAGTTCATATGAAATCAAATCATAAGGCCAAAGTTGTGGAGCTGCTAGGGGGCGCGACATTACAAAGCAAGCTAATGAACATGGGTGTGTATAAAGGAAAAGAGATAACCAAGCTTAGCTATGTAGGCCTTAGAGGCCCCGTTGTAATAAAATCAGGCAGGACCATTATGGCTTTAGGATACGGAGTAGCGGCAAAAGTTATGGTAGAAGCAGAATGATAAAGAAGATTTATTTAATAGGCAATCCCAATGTAGGTAAAAGCGTGGTGTTTTCCCGCCTTACGGGCGTGCAGGTAATGTCCTCAAACTACCCGGGCACAACAGTGGAAATTTCCAAAGGATACCTGCTGTTAAACGGCGAAAGAATCGAGGTTGTGGATTTACCCGGTACTTATTCGCTGGAGCCCACCTCAGATGCCGAAAGAGTGGCGGTTTCTTTATTAAAAGAGTATCCCAAAGAAGAGATGGTTGTAATAAATATAGTAGATTCGACAAATTTAGAAAGAAACCTGCTTCTTACTTTGCAGCTTATCGAGGAAGGCCTTCCTGTAATCGTGTCTTTAAATATGTGCGATGAAGCTGCCCACAGGGGCGTAGATATAGACGTGGTGAAGCTAGAAAAACTTTTGAAGGTGCCGGTTATTTCAACATGCGCGGTAACAGGCATAGGCATAAAATTGTTAATAAAAAGAATAAAAGAAACCTCCCCTGTCTTGCGGGAAAAGCTTTCCCGCGAAAGCCTCTGGAAGGAAATAGGCCTGATTGTGGAACAGGTCCAGCACCTCCAGCATCGCCATCACAGATTAAGGGAGATTCTGGAAGATGCCTCGGTAAGGCCCTCGACGGGCATTTTAATGGCCTCGGCAATCATATATGCTTCGTTTAAAATTGTGCGTTTTATAGGTGAATTTATTATCAGCAGGATAACTGACCCTATCTTTTTTAATATTTACCAGCCTGTGCTTGAAAAATTAACATTTCACTGGCAGGAAAAAGGTTTCTGGTTCCATTTGTTAATAGGCGATTTAATTAACGCAAAGATTGACTTTAAACAGTCTTTGGGAGTTTTAACTACGGCGCCTTATATCGAGTTTGGCATGGTGTTGCCTTATGTAATATCCTTTTATTTTATCTTAAGCCTGCTGGAAGACATAGGCTATCTGCCGCGTTTGGCGATATTATTGGACAACCTTTTACACCGTTTAGGCCTGCATGGTTATGCGATTATTCCCGTGCTTTTGGGATTTGGATGCAATGTCCCGGGTATTTTATCCACACGCGTTCTGGAATCAAAACGTGAAAGGTTTATCGCGTCAACCATAATCTCAATAGGTGTGCCGTGTGTGCCGCTTCAGGCAATGATTTTCGGTTTACTCGGGTCATTTGGAGGCTTTTATGTGGGCGGGGTATATCTGGTTTTATTTATTCTCATTTTAGTGTTAGGCGCTATTTTAAACCGCATAATGCCTGGATACAGCCCGGAATTTTTACTGGAAATTCCGCCATACAGGTTTCCGCCGCTGCATATGCTGGGGATGAAATTGTATTTTCGCATCAAAGGCTTTTTAATTGAGGCTGTGCCGGTAGTCTTAATAGGAGTTATGATTATAAACATCCTTTTATATTTTAAACTCTTTGATATCATAACCGGCATATTTGCGCCGGTAATCAGCGGTTTATTCGGTTTGCCCAAAGGCGCGGTAGTGGCCCTTGTTATAGGATTTTTAAGAAAAGACGTTGCAGTAGGCATGCTTATGCCTCTGGGCCTTTCCGCAAAGCAGCTTTTTATAGCAGCTACGCTTTTGGCAATATCGTTTCCGTGCATTGCCACATTTATAGTTTTATGGAAAGAGCTGGGTTTAAAGGATTTAATAAAATCAACCCTTATTATGATAGCGATTAGCATTGTAGTCGGCGCAACGCTTAATTTAGCGATATTGCGTTAAACGCTGGAGGTGTAATATGGCGGAATTTAAAGAGTTATTTCAAAGCGCGGATTGGAAGACGGAAAAACATGTTCCCGTAATAGAGGCACCTGATAAAGTAAAAAAGGGAGAGCTTGTAAAGATTACGGCAATCGTAGGAAAGGAAATAGCCCACCCCAACAAGACAGAACACCATATTCGCTGGATAGATGTTTATTTTCAGGCCGATGGTGAAAAGTTTCCTTGCCAGATAGGTAAGGTGCTCTTTAGCGCGCACGGCGAATCTGCCAAAGGCCCTGATACAAGCTCGGTATATACCCACCATGAAGCTGTTTTAAGTTTTAAAACCGAAAAATCAGGCACAATTTATGCGTCAAGTTATTGTAATATCCACGGCCTATGGCAGAGTTTAAAAAAGCTCAGCGCAGAATAAAGCACGCTATATTTATTGAAAGGTAGCATTGGAATGAAAGAATTTTCCATTCTTATAGGCGGAAAAGCGGGCTTTGGTATAGATAAAGCAAGTTCAATAATAGCCAGGATATTAAACCAGCTAAATTACCGTATTTACATATACCGCGATTACCCTTCTCTTATACGAGGAGGGCATACCTTTTCCATTATAAGAGCCTCAACCGATAAAATTGCAACACACAGGGAAAAAATAGATTTTTTGCTGGCGTTAAATCAGGATACGCTGAATTTTCATAAAAACAGGCTAAAAGACAGTTCTTTACTTCTGTATGACCCGGAAGCGGTGAAGCCGGATAATTTACCAGCCAATACAAAAACAATACCTGTTTCAATAAGTAAAATCATCAAAGAAGAAAGCGCGTCCGAGATAATGCGCAACACATGTATTGTGGGAAGCTTTTGCAAGTCCGCAGGCGTAACATGGGAAATTCTGGAAACGGTGCTTAAAAAGGCTATCGGCAAAGACATAGACTTAAATTTAAAAATTGCGCGCCGCGGTTTTGACGCAATAAATGAACAGCTAAAAATAGAACCATTAAACCAACAAAACCTGCCTATACTTGCAGGCAACGAAGCCTTAGGCCTTGGCCTTATTAAGGCCGGCCTCGGTTCGTATATTGCTTATCCAATGACGCCTTCTTCAGGCATTCTGCATTTTATGGCTGACATGGCGGAAGATTTTGGATTGACGGTAATTCATCCGGAAAGCGAGATATCCGTAATTTTAATGGCCTTAGGGTTTGCCTATGCAGGAGAAAAGGCGGCAGTGGGAACTTCGGGCGGAGGTTTTTGCCTTATGAACGAAGGCCTTAGCTTTGCGGCAATGGCAGAGCTGCCCGTAGTCATAGTGATGGGGCAAAGGCCTGGCCCAAGCACAGGACTGCCTACATATACATCACAGACAGAATTGAATTTTGTGATAAATGCAGGGCAGGGGGAGTTCCCCAGGCTTGTCGTTGCGCCAGGTGACGCTGAAGAGGCATATTACTGGTCTGCGATGGCATTAAATATCGCTTGGAAGTATCAGATACCTGCTATAATTTTAACAGACAAAACTCTTGCTGAGGGTATTTATAATTTTGACCTGTCATCCGCAGGAGAGGCCAAAGAAGAGCCTTTACCTTTGTGGAACGGAAATGCAGGCTACAAAAGATATCTTGTAAGCGAAACCGGCGTTTCACCCCTGGCATTTGTTCCTAAAAAAGATTCTGTCATAAAAATAAACAGTTATGAACATGATGAATCAGGCATAACAACCGAAGATGCGGCAATTACAAAAACAATGCAGGAGAAACGCCTGCGCAAAAAAGAATACCTTATGCAAGAACTGGATAAATACAGCCTGGTTAAAGTTTACGGCAAAAAAGAAGCAGACAGCGCAATAATTTGCTGGGGTTCAAACAAGGGTGTTTGCATCGAAGCAGCTGAAATATTAGGCTTAAAAGTCGTAATGCCCGCAGTATTATGGCCGCTTCCCGTAAAGCAGCTGCAGGATGCGGTAAGAGGAGTTAAAAATTTAATCTGCGTAGAAAATAACGCGACAGGCCAACTGGCTGAATTAATAAAGCCTTATGGCGTAAATGTAAATTCAAGAGTTTTAAAATGCGACGGCAGGCCGTTTTCAGTGGATGAATTGGAAAAAAAATTAAGGAACCTGATAAAATGAGTGAGATAAATTTAAACACATACGCGCAAAACACGTGGTGCCCGGGATGCGGGAATTTCGCGATATTAAATGCGATAAAGACAGTATTAAAATCGCTGGCTGAAGAAGGCCTACCCATGGAAAACGTCGTATTGGTATCAGGGATAGGCTGCCACGCCAAAATCGTAGATTACATAAACGCAAACAGTTTTTATTCAATACACGGCAGGGTTGTTCCCCCGGCAGAAGGCATAAAACTCAGCAATCCGAATTTAAAAGTAATAGGCTTTGCAGGAGACGGAGATGCTTATGGCGAAGGTATAGAGCATTTGATATTCGCCGCCAAGAGAAACATAGATATTACAATGATAATCCATAATAACAGGGTCTATGGCCTTACGACAGGCCAGTATACGCCCACCTCACCCCTTGGTTTTAAAGGCCGCTCTACCCCGCAAGGCGTAAGAGAGGCACCAATAAACCCTCTGGAGGTAATGCTTTCAAGCGGAGCTACGTTTTTAGCGCGCGGCACATCACACGGCATAGAAGGGCTTAAGAAAATTTTTAAAGAGGCAATAGCGCATAAAGGTTTTTCTCTTGTGGATGTGCTGCAGGTCTGTGTTACATATTTTAATATGTACGAATACTACGACAAAAAGGTGTATGAATTGCAAGGCCACAACAGCGCTGATTACAATGCTGCCTTAGCTAAAATTCGTGAGTGGGATTATAACAACGACGCCCCTATTGCACTAGGTGTGCTTTATAAAAAAGAAGCGCCCACGTTCGAAGAAAGATTTCTAAAACCAAAAGTCAGCACAGACAGGCAGGCGAAAATAAACCAATTTTTAAAGGAGGCAATGTAATTCTATGACAGCCACAGAAGCATTGGAATTAGCGCTAAAAAAAGAAAACGCGTCCATTAAATTGTATACTAAATTAGCAGCGGAATATTCAGAAATAAAGGAATTATTATTTGCGTTGCTTAACGAAGAAGAAAAGCATAAGAAAATGATTGAGGCAAGAATTGCAGAAATAAACAATGGTTAACGGAGGCGCATATGAAGTTAAAAAGCCTTGCGGGCGCATTGGCAATAGGCATGTTTTTAAAAGGAGTAAGATGTGAAAATAACAGCTTTAAAAAATAACGCGTTTAATCTGGCAAACCTTCTGGATTATCAGGATGCCTCAATTGTAAGCAGGGAAATTATCAAAAAAGACACAGGAACAGTTACATTGTTTGCCTTCTGCAAGGGCCAGGGCTTAAGTGAGCATACAGCGCCTTTTGATGCTATGGCTTATATTATTGAAGGATCAGCGGAGATTATTATTGCGGGAAAGCCCAATAAGGTAAAAACAGGCGATATGATTATTATGCCCGCAAACAAACCGCATGCATTAAAGGCAACAAGCAATTTTAAAATGCTGCTGGTTATGATAAAATAGGTAAAAACCGCCTGCTTGAGGAATCAATCGATTGCTCATTTGTCCCATTATATGAAAAAGCAATTTAAACGACTGGGTAAATTTTATGTATATATTGTCGAGTATTACATCGAATCCTAAGCGGCGGGAAAATCTCTCGCCAAAAATCGGCTCGACATTTTCCTCGCCAGGATTTGATGTGACACTGCACAAGTTAATATAATTATGAAGAAATTCACTAAAATCGGACAATTCTATGTATATATTGTGCAGTGTCAAGATGGCACATATTACACCGGATATACGCTGGATATAGAGAATCGCTTAAAATTACACAATAAAGGCAAGGGCGCTAAATATACCAGATATAGAAGGCCGGTAAAACTGGTATGGAGTAAGAAGTATAAATATTTTAAGCCTGCTTTTCTTGAAGAAAAGAGGATAAAGAAGCTTACGAGAGAACAAAAGGGAAAGCTGGTAAATGGAAAGTGTCGAACTCAGAACGGTTGAAAAATCCTGCCGCAGAAACTGCGGCGTATTTTTCTAACCAGAGTACGACTACTGAATGGGGGATGGCAAAAATGAAGAAATGGTATGAGTCATTGTTTGAAAATTATGCTCAGAAGTACGATAAGGAATGTTATGTTCAGGGAACGCTTGGTGAATGCGATTTTATCGAACAGGAATTAGCCAAAAACAAATCGCTAAAAATTATTGACGTCGGATGCGGCACAGGGAGGCATTCGATAGAACTTACGAAAAGAGGATACAACATTACCGGCGTTGACCTTTCCGAGAATCAGATAAAAAGGGCAAGGGAAAAGGCGCAAGAGGCAGGGGTGACCATTGATTTCCAAATACAAGATGCGCGCAATCTCTCTTTTGACGGCGAATTTGATCTGGCGATTATGTTGTGTGAAGGCGGATTCTCTCTTATGGAAACAGATGAGATGAATTTTGAGATACTCAAGAACGCCACAAAAGCGCTTAAAAGTAAAGGCAAGCTCATTTTCACCACATTAAACGGATTGTTTCCGCTGTTTCATTCGGTCAATGAATTCTATGAGTCGGCGCAGAAAGAAGGCCAATCCCAGTGTAAGGAGTGCTCTTTTGATCTGATGACTTTCCGAGACCATAATACAACAGTTATTGAAGATGACTCCGGGAATAAAATAGAACTCAAAAGCGATGAGCGCTATTATGTGCCTAGTGAAATAAAGTGGCTTTTAAAGACGCTAGGATATAAAAGAATAGACATTTTTGGCGCGAAGCTCGGAGCATACTCAAGAAACGACAAACTGACCCCGGAAGATTTTGAAATGCTCGTTGTCGCGGAAAAATAGCAGGCATATGCAGTATGTAGTGTTATAAAAGTAAGAGGTTTTAGTATGAGAAAAACGTTTTTTGCAATACTTCTTATAATAGCTATCAGTTCTTTCTATCTTGCCCAGCCGCCTTCGGCAAAAGCCGATGAAACCAAAACTTTTATAGGTACCATTAAGTCTTTTCCTTACGGGTTTCGTTTCAAGTCCGGGCCTCCTTTGTGGCCATTCGGCATGATCGAGGTCACCGCTGATAACGGCCAAAAAAACAATTTTCTTATCGTAGGAAGCGGGCCTCGTGCCACCATCTTTTATGATATTGACGGTAAGCCCCTGGGCACGGTGACGGCGTCGTTGTCCAAAACTGAGGTAGGCAAAAAAGTAGAGGTAGGCAAAAAAATAGAAGTTACCTACGTGACTCCGCCGGAAACCGCACAGTTCGTTAACCGAAATCTTGCTATCTCGATCCGCTATGTTGCGACGGATTATGCGCCGCAGGCAACAGCGCCGGCTGCGCAAGCAGGTTCTAATCCAGTGTCTTCGGCAACAGCCGTTTCCGAGGCCAAAATTTTTATAGGCACGGTTAAAGATGTCACCGCTGTACTAGGCAGGGAGCCTAATTGGACATATAATAGAATTAACGTTTCTGCAGATAGTGGCGATAAGGCTAATTTTTTTGTAATGCGCAGAACCGCGATTACGGATGCCAATGGGAATGACCTATCCAGTAAGCGCGTGCAAAAAGGCAAAAAGGTAGAGATAAAATATTCAATCTTGACGGATAGCTCATATATAATCAACGGACAGAAGGGTGCCAGTTCGATTCGATATCTTGATTGATCTTGTTGGCAAGAGATAAAGAATAAAACAAAACAAATTTATATAAAGACTTTCGGATGACCGATGGTGTAAGTACCGCGTGATGATTTTAGATCTGTTAAAGAAAATAAACGATTTATAATAAATGGGTTGTGTTGAAATAATTATATGGATACTAGAGCAACATGTTTAAATTGTATGGATGGGCGTGTTCAACTACCGGTTTTAAGCTGGATCCGCGAAGAATATAGCATTGATTTTGTAGATGTTATTACTGCGGCAGGTATGGATGGCGTTCTAGCTACCCGGGACAATATTGACGAGATCGTCCGCAGTATTAATACGTCTATCCATATCAATAAATCTATGCGGATTTTCATTGTTGGTCATTATGATTGCCGGGGCAATTCTGTTGATGAAAAAACCCATCGTGAGCACATCGCCATGTCTGTTAAGCGATTGAAAGCATATTGGCCAAAGCTTGAAATTGTTGGGCTTTGGGTTAACGGTGATTGGCGAGTAGAAGTTTGTTATAAGTAGCTTTTAACCTTGCTACCTGCGCGCCAAAATTTACAAATTAAAGAGATGGTTTTATTTATCTATAACCGACGAACGTGCGTGATATTTTGGGCTGCTTTCCGGAAAAACATACGACTAAAAATATTCCATAACTTATGACTGTTCAGAAAGATAAACAAGAGAATGTTAAGTAATAAAAAGACTCCGCCAAATTTTGAGTATTGTCCAAAAAATCAACTCCGAATGCTAAACAGTCAAAAATTCTTTCGCCGCTTCGCGGCTCAACAATTTTTGACTAGCATTCGGAGTGACAACCAAAGGTACAGAATATGAGAAGAGTCTATATTCGTACCTTTGGTTGTCAAATGAACGAGTCAGACTCGGAGATTGTGTATGCGATGCTGCTTTCGCAGGGGTATGTTAAGGCAAAGTCATATGAAGATGCTGATGTGGTTTTGTTTAATACCTGTTCTGTAAGGCAGCATGCTGAAGACAGAATTTGGGGGAATGTGGGGGAGCTAAAAAGGCAACCGATTACTCACCACAGGAAAATAATAGGGATAATCGGGTGTATGGCGCAGGCGCAAGGCAAAGAGATATTTAAGCGCCTGCCCCATGTAAATTTTATATGCGGGCCGTCGGATATATATGAAATAATAGATTTAATAGAACAGGCGCGCGAAAATCCGAAAAAGCATTTTTTAGCGATAGGCAGGAAAGAAAGGCCATTGCTTAACCTGAGGGCGCAATACAGGGAAGAGCGTATCCGCGGGCTTGTAAATATAAGCTATGGCTGCAATAATTTCTGTTCCTACTGCATAGTGCCTTATGTCAGGGGCAGGGAAATAAGCAGGCCCGCGAAAGATATAATCGATGAAGTAAAAATGCTTGTTGATGACGGGGCAAAGGAGATTATGCTTCTGGGGCAGAATGTGAATTCGTATGCACATAAGCCGCAAGCCAAAAGCCAAGGTTCAGAATTTGTTAAATTGCTGAAGGAAATAAACAAAATAAACGGGTTGCTGAGAATACGCTTTATGACATCGCACCCTAAAGACGCAAACATAGAATTATTTAAAGCAATGCGCGATTTGGATAAAGTATGCGAACACCTGCACCTGCCGCTTCAGTCAGGCTCGGATAGGATCTTAGGCCTTATGAACAGAAAATATGCATCAGGCGATTATTTAAAACTTGTTGAACAATACCGCAAAATAGTGGATAATGGCTCGATAACCACGGATGTAATAGTAGGTTTTCCCACGGAAAGAGAAGACGATTTTTACAAAACATATATGCTGTTAAAAGACGTAAAATTTGCCGGTGCGTTTATATTTAAATATTCACCAAGGCCGTACGCGGCTGCCTCTAAAATGACGGATGATATCTCAAAACAAACAAAAGAAGAAAGACACCAAAAGCTTTTAGCACTGCAGGACAGAATTATCAAAAATAAAAACAAGCTGCTTGTAGGAGGGACGCAACAGGCGCTTGGTATGAACCAGGCAAAAAGGCCGCCGCAGCATATAAAAGGCCGCACAAGGGCAAATGCGCTTGTAATATACAAAGGCAGTTCCGATCTCATAGGGCAGTTGTCTGATGTAAAAATAAAATTTATTGAGGGAAACACACTGATAGGAGAAAGAGTATGAATAAGGCTAAATTATTAGAAGCCAGAAATCAGAAGCCAGAGGCCAGATGCCAGAGGTCAGGGGTCAGAAAAATCTGTCTTCTGTTTTCTATTCTCTGTCTTCTGTCCTCTACTGCCTACGCAAATATGGATGACGCATGGAGCTGTTTTCTAAAAGGCGATTATGAAAGAGCAATAACAAACGCGGAAAACATTGAAACCGATCAGGCGCATTACCTTATGGCGCTTTCTTACCTTAAGCTTGAAGTCATACCGCAGGCAAGAAAGCATTTTACCTTTATATTAGACATGTATCCGCAGGCAAAGATGCTCGAAGAAGTAAGCCTGGGGCTCGCAGATGCCTATTTTTTAGAGGGCGATTTTGAAAACGCTTTAATAAAATATAATGATTTTTTAAACAAATTTCCGTCATCACCCCTGCTGAGTATAGCTTATTTAAGGCTAGGCCAGACTCAGCGTAAGCTGGGGCTTTGGCAGGAAGCAAAAGCCACGCTCAGCAAGGTAATTGAAAATTTTCCGGACAGCCTTGAGAAGTCCCCGGCGCAAAAAGAGCTTGCGAACGAATTTTATTATTATATACAGGTGGCTTCTTTCAGCAGAAAGCTGAATGCGAGCAGGACCAGCGAATCACTGGCTAAAAAAGGCTACAAGGTATACATAAAAACAGCCACAAACGGCAAAGGGACATTTTACAGGGTCTGTTTTGGAGAGTATGATAATAAGCAGGATGCGATTGTTGCGCTGGATAAAATAAAAAAAGACGGTTATGAAGCAAAGATCCTGCCTTAACAATAGCATAAAAAATGGGTACAGTCCCAAGTTTTGCCGAAAACAAAGCAAGGGCAAGGTTGGTACAGCCCCCATTTTTTTTCTTGTTGGCCCTACCGCTGTAGGAAAGACGGAAATTTCTCTTGAACTCGCAAAATCCATAAACGCGGAAATTATCTCCTGCGACTCAATGCAGGTTTACAGGAAAATAGATATAATTTCACAAAAACCCACGAAGCTTCAGCTGAAAAAAGTCCCGCATCATATGATCGGCATAATATCGCCTTCACAAAATTTTAGCGTGGCTGATTACCGTAAAATGGCCTTAAAGAAAATAAAGGCAATACATAAAAAAGGAAAAATACCGCTCTTGGTGGGCGGCACCGGGTTATACATGAAGGTTTTGATAGACGGGCTTTTCCCCTCTCCTGAGCCTGATTTTAAATTAAGGGAAAACCTGGAAAAACAGGCGCAGGGCAAAGAAGCTGGTTATTTGTACGAAAAACTTGCTGTAATAGACCCTGAAACCGCCGCGATGCTGCACCCTAATGACACCAGGAGAATAATCAGGGCGCTTGAGATATACAAAAAAACCGGCACAACAATGTCGCAGCTAAAGAAAAAAACCAAAGGTTTGGGCAGTAATTATTGCGTCAGGATATTCAGCCTTAACAGGCCCAGAGAAGAGCTCTACGACAGGATAAACAAAAGAGTGGATAAAATGTTTAAAGGCGGGGCCGCTGAAGAATGCAAGCGCCTTAAAGGCATAAAACTTTCCTTGAGCGCTTCGCAGATTCTAGGCTGTAAGGAGATTTTTGCCTATCTTGACAATAAATGCACAAAGCAGGAGGCAATGGAGGCCTTAAAACAAAATACGCGGCGCTTCGCGAAAAGGCAGCTTTCCTGGTTTAGAAATGAGCCAAGGGCAGAGGAGTTTGATATTAAAGTTTCAGAAAGCGCCAGACAAACAGCGAAAGCGCTTAAAAGGAAGATGGCAAATGGCTAAAACATATCAGGTAGTTCCAGACAAGGAAAAGGCAATACTGGTTATCATATCCATGCCGCAGGAGAAAAGGGCTGGCTGGTCGAGCGAAGATATTGCTAACGAATTAAAAGAATTGGTAAGTTCCTCGCAAAGGGCGCAGGTAATAGCAGAAGTCGTAGTTAAGATTGAAAGGCCCACGTCGAATTTTTTTATAGGAAAAGGCAAGGTTGAAGAAATACACCAGATTGTTGAAACGCGCGAAGAAGAAATCGACGTAGTAATATTCAGCGAAAACCTTTCTGCCACGCACCAGAGAAACCTTGAGGAGGAAATAGGAGCAAGGGTAATAGACCGCACCCAGCTTATACTGGATATATTCGCGCAAAGGGCGCATTCTGTAGACGGAAAGCTTCAGGTTGAGCTGGCGCAGCTGGAATATTTAAAGCCGCGCCTTACAGGAAAAGGAATTATGCTTTCAAGGCTTGGCGGCGGCCTGGGGACCAGCGGGCCCGGAGAGAAAAAATTGGAAATAGACCGCCGGCGCATAGAAGAAAAGATACACAGGATAAAAGAAGAAGTAAAATCCATTAAAATGCACCGCGAGCAAACCCGCCAAAAAAGGCAGGAGCACGCAGTTCCGGTAATTGCGCTTGTAGGCTATACAAACGCAGGCAAGTCCACGCTTCTTAACGCGCTTACGAAATCCAATGTTTATGTTGATGACAGGTTATTCAGCACCCTTGATACCACCTCACACAGACTGACTTTGCCCAATAACCAGTCAGCGATTTTTATAGATACAGTAGGTTTTCTGCATAATCTGCCGCACAATTTGATAGAGGCGTTTAAGGCTACGCTTGAAGAGGTGGTGCAGGCGGATTTATTGATACACGTTGCGGATATAAGCAACCCCCGGCTAAATGAACTTATGGATTCAGTGTATACAGTGCTTAAAGAACTCGGCGCAGAATCAAAACCGACAATAACCGCTTTAAATAAAATAGACCTTGTAACCGATGAGTATCATGTAAACAGAGTCTGTAAAAGCATAAACGACTGCATTGCTATATCTGCGTTAAAAGGGGAAGGCCTGGATGAACTCGTAAATATGGTAAAGGATAAATTTTCCAAACTCTTAAAGACAGTGACTGTTTTGATACCATATAAAGACATGAATTTGGTTAATTTGATATACGATGAAGGAAATATCCTCCAAAGGCGTGACACGCAGGAAGGCGTGCACGTGAAAGCACAGGTGAGCGCAAGGCTAAAAGAAAAGCTCTCAAAATATGTAGTAAAAAAATCTTGACAAAGAACGGCTTTGTGATACAATTGTCCTCTCTTTAGCACTCTCAACCCGAGAGTGCCAGGACTACTCCAATGACAAAAAACGATTTAGAATCCAGAAAAGAAAAAGTTTTAGCGCTTATAGTTGAGGATTATATTAATACAGCTATACCTATAAGCTCACGCGCTATAAGCCGCAGGCTTCGTAAGTCTTTAAGCTCTGCTACCATAAGAAATGTTATGTCCGACCTTGAAGAGGCAGGCCTAATTACCCATCCCCATACCTCCGCAGGCAGGATTCCCACTGATACAGGCTACAGGTATTATGTAAATACCCTTATGCAGGTAAAATTATTAACCGAGGAAGAAAGAAAGCGGATAGACAAAACTTTTAAGCAAAAAGCCGAGGAAATCGACGATATCCTTAGCGATACATCCAGGCTTTTGTCCTCTATCGCGCAGGAAGCAGGGTTTGTTATGTCCCCGCGTTTCGAAAAAGGAATTTTCAGCCGCATTGAACTGCTTGAACTTAGCGAGGAAAAAATCCTCACTGTTCTTATAACTGACAGCGGGCTCACCAAGGATGTAGTGGTTAAATTTGAAAAACCTCTCAGGAAGGGTGATTTAAATAAAATAGCCAATTTCTTAAACGCCAGGTTTAACGGCATATCCCTGACCGATATTAAAAAGGCGATAACGCAGCAGCTTTTGATTGAAAAGGATTCTTTCTTTTATATTATAAACGAGACAAAACAGATAATTGACCTGATGCTGGATAATATAAAAAGCGACAAGGTTTATCTGGATGGAGCGTCCAGGCTTATTATGCAGCCCGAATTTAAAAATAATTTTGACAGGACAGAAGATATGCTGAACGTCCTGGAAGACCCCATTGCCCTTACTGAACTTGTCCAGAAAAACCTGGATAAAGAAGGAACAGAAGTATATATAGGAGAGGAAATCGGCATGGAAGGGCTTAGCGACTGCAGCTTTATTGTTACAGGCTACGCGATGAGGAATAACCGCATGGGGACATTGGGGGTAATAGGCCCAAAGAGGATGCAATATTCCAAAATTATATCCCTGGTTGATTATGTTTCAAAACTTTTAAGCGAGGCATTAGAATGAACGAACCAAAACCAGCTGAAACCGATAAAATAAAACAGCTCGAAAAAGAAAACCAGGAGCTAAACGACAAATACCTGCGTCTTTTGGCGGAATTTGATAATACCAGAAAGCGCCTGGAAAAAGACAGGCAGGATTTTGTCAAATTTGCCAACGAGGGGATGATAGTTGAATTGCTTAATGTGCTGGATGATTTAGAGCGCGCCATAGAGCTTGCGCAAAGCGGGCACGAGGATTTGCCGGTATTTTTAAAGGGCGTTGAAATGGTCCTGGCGCATCTTTATGAATTGCTTAAGGAATACGGCGTAAAGCCGATAGAGGCAAAGGGGAAGCCTTTCGACCCGCATTGCCACGAAGCGCTTATGCAGGCGGAAGATAAAAATTTACCGGAACACACAATAATTGAGGAACTGCAAAAAGGATATATGCTGAACGATAAAATTATAAGGACGTCAAAAGTTAAGGTTTCAAAGAATAGCCCGCTTTAAAGCGAGGCAGGGGAGGTTAATATGGCAAAGGTAATAGGAATTGATTTAGGAACATCTAACTCAGCGGCAGCGGTAATGGAAGGAGGCAGGCCTGTTATTATACCCTCAGCAGAAGGCGCCGGAGTTGCATCAGGCAAGGCGTTTCCTTCTTACGTTGCTTTTTCAAAAGATGATCAACGCCTGGTAGGCGAGCCGGCAAGGCGCCAGGCAGCGATAAACCCCGAAGGCACAATACAGGCAGCCAAGCGAAAGATGGGCAGTGACTATAAATTTATGATACGTGGCAAGGAATATACGCCGCAGCAGATATCGGCGTTCATACTGCAGAAAATAAAACAGGATGCCGAAGCCTATTTAGGCGATAAAGTTGAAGAGGCGGTAATTACATGCCCTGCATATTTTGACGATAACCAGAGAACCGCAACCAAAGACGCGGGAGAAATCGCGGGCTTAAAGGTTTTGCGCATAATCAATGAGCCTACGGCAGCGTGCCTTGCCTACGGCCTGGAAAAGGCAGGCAAGGAACTGAAGATTATGGTTTTTGATTTCGGCGGAGGCACCCTTGATGTAACTATTATGGAAATGTGGAAAGAAGGCGGCTTTAAGGTCATGGCCACCAACGGCGATACACAACTCGGCGGAACGGACATGGACAACGTGATGATTGATTATATTGTTAAGGAATTTAAACGCAGCACAGGCATTGATTTAAAGAACGATCAAATGGCTATGCAGCGCCTGCGCGAGGCAGCGGAAAAGGCAAAAGTGGAACTTTCAAGCACGCTTACAACAGATCTGAACCTGCCCTTTATAACCGCGGACTCAACAGGGCCGAAACATTTGACAATGTCCCTTAACCGCGCAAAGCTTGAAGAGCTTGTAGGCCCTATTATCGAAAGATGCCGCGGCCCGCTTCAGAGAGCGCTTTCAGACGCAAAATCAGCATTTGAAAAAGAAGGCGTCAGCTTTGGCGATAAAGGCATAGACAAGATAATAATGGTCGGCGGGCCCACAAGAATGCCGATTGTGCAGAAATTTGTCGAAGATTATTTCGGCAAAAAGATAGAACGCGGCATTGACCCAATGGAATGCGTTGCTCTGGGCGCAGCTGTCCAGGCAGCGATTATAAAAGGCGACGTAAAGGACGTGCTTTTACTGGACGTTACGCCGCTGTCTTTAGGAATTGAGACTTTAGGTGGGGTCAATACCAAGCTGATTGAGCGAAATACTACCATACCGACGAGAAAGTCCCAGACTTTTTCAACTGCGGCAGATAACCAGACAGCTGTTACAATACGCGTACTTCAGGGTGAACGGCAGATGGCTAATGACAATGTTGAGCTTGGCAGGTTTGACTTAGTAGGCATTCCGCCCGCTCCGCGCGGCGTACCGCAGGTTGAAGTTTCATTTGATATAGACGCAAACGGTATAGTGCATGTGGCTGCAAAAGACTTAGGCACCGGCAAAGAGCAGTCAATACGCATTACAGCCCCGAAGAAACTTTCAAAAGAAGAAATAGATAAAATGGTAAAAGACGCGGAGAAGTTTGCCGCCGAAGATACCAGGAAAAAAGAAGAGGTTGAAACAATTAACACAGCTGATAACTTTGTTTACGCTACGGAAAAGGCGCTTAAGGATTACGGTGACAAAGTAAGCCAGGCTGAGCGCGCAGATATAGAAGTAAAGATTAATGACCTAAAAACAGCGATAAAGGATAAAAATACAGACAGGGTAAAGAAGGCAATGGAAGACCTTTCTAAGGCATCTCACAAGCTTGCCGAGGAAGTCTATAAGCAGGCGCAGGCAAAACAAAAGGCAGAAGGCAAAGGGCAGGGGCCGGAGCCTAAGGAACAAAAGCCGCCGGAGCAGGAGCCAAAGAAAAAGGACGACGATATCATTGACGCGGAATATAAGGAAGAAAACGATAAATAATGTCCACGAAACGCGATTATTACGAAGTCCTCGGCGTAAAAAAAAGCGCCACTCTTGATGAGATAAAAAAAGCTTATCGGGAAATGGCGCTGCGGTATCACCCTGACAGGGTGCCTCAGGAGCAAAAAAAGCAGGCAGAGGAAAAGTTCAAGGAAATGTCCGAGGCTTACGCTGTATTGTCCGATGCCCAGAAGCGCGCCCTTTATGACCAGTACGGCCATTCAGGCATAGACCAGAAATACGCTTATGAGGATATTTTTAAAGGAGCGGATTTCGGCAGTATTTTTGAGGGTATGCGCGATTATGGTTTTGGCGGCGGGATTTTTGATGAGATATTCGGGGACATTGGTTTTGATATATTCGGCGGCGGGCGTTCAGGCCGCCACGGCTCAAAAGGCCGCAGGGGCAGAGACCTGGAAATCGCGGTAAACATAACACTGGAAGAAGCTTATAAGGGTGTAGAGAAAGCCATTACCATACCGCGCTACGAAACATGCGCAACCTGCAACGGTAGCGGCGCAAAACCAGGCACTAAAAAAATTACCTGCCCTCAATGTAAGGGGGGCGGGCGCACTGTTGTCTCGAGTGGATTTTTTCAGCTCGCGCAAACCTGTTCGCGCTGCGGCGGCCAGGGCCAGATAATACAAACACCCTGCGCTGACTGTCGCGGCGAAGGCAGAATAAAGGTCACGCGAAAAATAAGCGTAAAAATTCCCCAGGGCGTGGATACAGGCTCAAGCCTGAGAATAAGAGGCGAAGGGGAATCCGGCAGCGCCGGAAAAGGCGATTTATACGTATCCATAGAAGTGGCGCCTCATGCTGTTTTTGAAAGGCATCGTAACGACCTGTTAACAGAGGCCAGCATAAGCATAACAAAGGCGATATTAGGCGGTGAGGCGCATGTGCCAACACTGGACGGAAAAGTAGAAATGAAAATACCGCCCGGAACTCAAAGCGGAAAAATCTTTCGCCTCAAGGAAAAAGGTATGCCCGACGTGCACAGCGGGGTTTTCGGCGATGAACTGGTGCGAGTAAATGTTGAGATCCCCAAAAAATTAACGCCCGAACAGCGCAAGCTCATAGAAGAATTCGCCCTCATTTCAGGCGAAGACATAAACAACAAAGAAAGCTTTACGGATAAAATAAAGAAGGCGTTTAAATAAAGTGAGCACATAAGTTACGGAAACGAAGTGACGTAACTTATAGGTGCGAACTTATCCCGGCGAATATGCCAAAATTATCGAAGAGAATTTTGGCATAGATTATGAGCCGGGATACAGGTGAAAATATTCATCCCGGAGTTTCGGGATTCCGTAAGTTTGGGCTCATTAAAGGAGAAAGACCGTGCCGACATACGAATATAGATGCAGCAAATGTAAAAAGGTGTTTGACGTTTTTCAGAAAATGACGGAAAAGCCTTTAAAAAAATGCCCTACATGCTCATCTCCTGTTGAAAGGCTGATAGGTAAAGGCGGAGGGATTATATTTAAAGGTTCAGGTTTTTATGCCACGGATTACCGCAGCAAAAGTTATAAAGAGGGCAAAAAAAAGGAACACGGCTGTAAGGGTAAATGTGACAGCTGCCCGGCAGGGGGAGACTAAGCATGGTAAAAATACAGCCCTTCAACGCGCTGCGGTACAACAAACAAAAGATCAGGGACTTATCAAAGGTTATGGCCCCGCCTTACGATGTTATAAACAAGCAGCAGCGTAAACGTTACGCGCTCAATTCAAAATATAACGCCGTTCATTTTGACCTGCCAAAAGGCAAAAACAGGTTATCCGCCCACAATGAATCAAAACGCCTGATAGAAAAATGGCTTTCAGAGGGCGTGCTTGCCTATGATAAAGCGCCGTGTATTTATATTTATTCCCAGAAATATAAAATCGGCAGCACAACAAAAACAAGGACAGGTTTTTTATCGCTTTTAGAGCTTCAGGACAAAAAGACCGTTCTGCCGCATGAAAAGATTTTTAAAAAATTTAAACAGGAACGTTTTAACCTTATGAAGGTAACCCGGGCGCACCTTAGCCCGATATTTACGTTTTATCCTGACGAGAAAAACCTGATATCCAGGCTGCTTGCCTCAGCGATAAAAAGGAAAAAAGCGGATGTTGATATACTGTTAGACGGGGTAAACGAAAAACTGTGGTGCGTGTCCGATGAAAAGTTTATTAATAAGCTTAAAAATCTCATGAAGCAGAAAAGGGCTTTTATTGCAGACGGGCATCACAGGTTTGAGGCATCCATGTTTTTAAGGGGCTATTTTAACAAAACACGCAAAAAAGGCGGCAAAAAAATGCCTTTTGACTATACGTTCGCGTATTTTATGAGCATGCAGGATAAAGGCCTTACCATATTGCCTACACACAGGGCAATAAAATACCTGCCTAAAGGGTTCAGTAGGGATTTTCTTATAGAAAAGCTGTCCCAATATTTTTATGTAAAGGAACTTAAAAACAAGCAGGGCCTGTCCCAGGAACTTTCAAGACAGGATAAGGCAGGCAGGCACGCTTTTGGGTTTTTCTTTAAAGGTACATTTCTGGTTGCGGTGCTTAAAAGCACAAAAGGCCTAAATGTGGGGCCTGAGAACCTTGGCGTAAGTATACTGCATTCATTTATATTGCCTGAATTGCTTGGCACAAAAGAGAAGATAGGCTCAAAGCGCAATATCTATTATTACAGGGGAAAGACAGAGTCTGTTAAAAGAGTAAAATCAGGCGAGTTTAAAATGGCGATATTCCTAAATCCTACCAAAGTGCAAGAGGTAAAGCAAATAGCCCAGCGCGGCGGAAAAATGCCTCACAAGTCCACGTATTTCTACCCCAAGCTTCTTACAGGTTTAGTAATCCATAAGTGGTAATATTATTGGGGACAGACACCTATTTTCTGTGAAATGTTTTACAAATAATTGGTGGCTGTCCCCATTTTTTGTTGACGAAAGGTATATTTGGTGGTAAAATAAAAATGATTTTAAAACATTAAAAAATATTTAAATAATCATGGTAAACAATATTTGTAAAAAAATCATACTTACCCTATTAATATCCTCTTTAATATTCCAGCAAACCACCCCTCTATTGGCTGATTCATGTTTACGGCCAGTCTCAACAGCAAGATCTTTAGTTGTGTTTGAACCTGAAGCTGATGATGCAGATCCCGACGGAAGAAGCAGGGCATTGGCCCTTCGTGTAAGTACGGGAATAGGCGCTTTACTGCCCCGCATGCGTATTAATCCTCGCCTATTCGCACAATTTGCGTCGCCGGATTCGGAAGCGCGCATGAGAGACACATTTTTAGGAAATGAGGAATTAATTGAGTTGCTCGCACAAACCAATGCATTTAGAAGAGGTACTGATGTCGAAAGAAGCAAAGAGGCTGTACGGGACGCCATTCAAACCATGCTTTATGGAGAATTTGATGCAGCAATTGCAGCAACAAGGCGCCTGGCAGATGCGCTTTCCGCCAAAGGCGCAGACCCTGCCGCAAGGTTTACTTTAGCATCCATGATACTGGGAAGGGGCTCGGAGGATGTGTCTGAACCGAAAACCATAAGAGTGATAAGTGATATCTTAAGAACAGTAAATCCTATTCTGGCAAACAATTTAGAGAGTTTATTCTCTAACAATACAGGCAAGCAGCAGAATGCATTTAACCTGCTTTTTACAAGCCAGCTAATCGAGCAGGCAGAAGCTATACATGAGGAAACCGAAAGCGGCGCCCTGTGCCTGCTTTCAGCGCGGCTGATTTTTAAACTTATAAACCGCATAATGCAGGACACAGACAGCGATAGATTTTTAAACCTGCGAAGTCATATTATTGTGCGTTTCGCGCATGAAATTACCGATGAATTAGAAGACTCCCAGGGCCAGCAGCCGTTTGTCAATGAACTTATTACTTATTGCGGGCCGGTTGCAATGGAATTCTTTTTATCTGTCATAGATAATCTTGTGATTATACAGCAGCGGGATGACTTAAGGCGGCAAAAGGGCCTTGCCGAAGCAGCAGAAACACTGCTTTCTTGCGCGTGTTATCATTGGCCGGATGACATTTACCGTTATTTGACAGGCATATATGAAGGCGAAGCCAGTAATGCGACAAAGGCCCATTATTTATATGCAATGATTTTTGCCGCAAGAGTAATGGATACTGTTGCGCAGAAGGCAGATGAGTCAAAGAGAGGCACTTTTGTAAGAATGGTGGAAGGTATTCGTGCGACTGTCCTGGATGAAGCAATAAAAATATGCGACGACACCGAAGCCGCTGATACCTGCCAGGTGCTGATAGATTCCATGCCAGAGTTTTTCGTAAGCAGGCTGGAGCAGGCTGAAACTTATTATGCAAATCTAGATAAACCAAAAAGACAATTTTTATTTGACAGGCTTTTAACTGTAGCCAGAGAACATAACATACGAAATGCGTTAGACCGTACCATGCCGTTTTTATTGGATGAGCTGGAGCAGGGCAATACCACAGAGCTTCAAAGAAAAGCGCTTTTAAGTGATTTGTTGACAGGAGAGACATTACAGGCAATGCCTATAGATGCGCGGAACAGGTTGGTAGCATATATTATTCCGCATCATGTTGAACTGACAAGGGAAGGCAGTCTGAGCAGGGCGACGACAAGAGGCATGGTAATCGCAGGCGGAACGCCGGCCATACAAAAATGTTATGATTTATGGCAGGGCAAGAAAAAAGAAGACAAGCCCGAAGACAGGCAGCTTGCGGATTCTGCGCTTTTATTATGCGCTGACGCTGTTTCTGCTTACCAAACAGACCAGCCGCAGGATATTTCATTTGCGAACAGGTTAATAATGGATTTTTTTACAATGGAATATTTTCCGACAATATCAGCAGAAAGAAAACGCGTAGCAACTGAAAAAGAAGAGGCAAAAAAGGCTATAGCAAGGGCTGCTGAACGCAGAAAACAAATTGAAAAAGAAATAGAGCAGCCGAAGGATACGCTTAGAGATAAACGCGAAGAATTGTCAGGTTATGCTGTGGTTGGACAACAAATCGCAGAACAGGCTGCTATCAGAAGCAGGTATGCCACAGAGTTTAATGCAATAGAAACAGCCACAGCTAGAAGGGAAGAGCTGGAAGCTCAGAAAGCAACCATAGTAACCAGAATAGCAGAATTAAAAAGAGATTTTTCAGGCTCGGCTCTTCACAAGAGATTAAACGAACGAGGCAGTGGTTTTGAAATTGATAAGCTTAAGTACAGCCCTTTAGAAGCATTAAAGGAAGTCGAGCATGCCATAGGGGTTCAGACAGCCAGGATTGAAGAGGCAGGCAAAGCCATAGGCAAAAACTGGAAAGCAATCTTAAATCCGGAAACCGCAAGATTAGCAGAAGCAAAGACAAAACTGGAAGATGCAATCAGGAACGCTGAGGCTAAGATGCAGCAGCTTATCAGGGAAGATGAGCAATGCGCCAGCCGAATAAAGGAAGGCGAGGTAAAGCTACGGGATTTGGGAAAAACAATTGTTTTTGCTGATACAAAGGCCGCGGCCATGAGATTATTTTTGTTAAGCCCTGTGCTTACAGGCAATAATGCGACTCTTTGCCACAATGAATTGATCAAGCCTGACCCAATGGACTTACTTACCTGCCTTTGCGTTTTAAACAACAGGTATCTTAAACAGAGCAAAAACATACAAACTGCGCGTGTAAACGTAGAAAAGTTATTCAGTATACTCCTTACTGAACAGGCAAATATTGGCGATATTGAAACAACCGGACCTGTAATATGCAGTGAATTAGATTTTCTTTCAGATTTGGCAGAAAGAGAAATATTTATACCGGAACCTGGAAACGGATGCCTGGCCTCCGGCATATCAGCTTTATTAACTAATACAACCACCGGAAATAGGCGTTATCCTGCATGGGCGCTTAAAGAAAACGAAAAGGCGTTAAACCTTTTAACGCAACTGGCTGCGCATGAAGCCGGAACAAGGGGGAGAATTGCAATAACCTTGCGCGTTGTTTACGGTGAATGGATTAAAGATGTATTCAAGACTACAGCCCAGCCAGCACAATGGGATCAGTCAGGCCGTATAAATTTAAGGCCAATGGCAATTATGGCAAGTGTAAGCACTTATTTTTCGGTAACAGATAATCCCAACGAACTGGCGCTGTTAGCTTATTTTATTGCGAAAAAAGTTACAACTACCTGCAGCAGCAGGACTACGGCAAGCGCCTATCCATCATTGGTGAGCGATCTCAGGGCAATGAAAGAGCGCCTGCAAAGTTTATTTGGCGGGCAAGCAGTTACAGTGGCGGGGAGAGAAAAAGACAAGCCCATAGAAGTCCTGCCTGTTATAGATAACGCCATAAGCATGTTGAGTCCTGCGGAGCCGCCAAGAGCCAGAGAATCGGCCCGCCCCAAGCCCGGTGAAGCTATAAGACGATTAAAACTACCCGGCGAACAAACATTTAATGCCGAACGCTTCTTGCCGTATGCTGCAATAGCAGTCTTGCCAAGCCTGGAACTTACCCTGGATACTTCTTCTGCATTTGCCGCCGCAGCATAATTTTTTGTTGCCATATACCCTCCATTATGATAGTATATCACAAATATAAATAATAATATTTATAGTATAAACTACGAAACCACCTGATTTTATACCGCTTTAGGAGCTTATCTTAAATTGGATTTTAACAAAATAATTACCGCAGTTTTTAACGGAGACATAGCAGGGGTGCCTGTATTGGTCAAAGAGGCAACAGCAGAAGGAATAACTCCGGAAGATATACTTGAAAGAGGACTTATTGCCGGAATGGCAATAGTCGGCGAAAAATTCAAGATAAATGAAATATTCGTGCCGGAGGTACTTATCGCAGCCAAGGCAATGCACGCAGGCCTGGATATCCTTGAGCCGCTTCTTGCCCAGAGAAACGTAAAGCCTAAAGGCAAAGTCATTATAGGCACTGTAAAAGGCGATTTGCACGACATAGGCAAAAATCTGGTTTCTATGATGCTCAGAGGCGCCGGATTCTCAGTAGTGGACTTAGGTATAGACGTTGACCCTAAAAAATTCATCGATGCTGCAGTAAAAAATGATGCCAAAATTATTGCGATGTCCTCGCTTCTTACAACATCAATGCCTTCCATGAAAAACATCATTAATTTATTAAATAAAGAAGGCCTGGGTAAAAAGATAAAAACCGTTATAGGCGGAGCGCCGGTTACGCAAAAATACGCGGATGAGATAGGAGCGGACGGATACGCGGATAACGCATCGTCTGCGGTAGATAAGGTAAAGGAACTGCTGGGGATATAATGCCGATATTCGGAAAACCAAAATACACGATAGTAAACCTAAAAAAATTCAAGCAGCAGAAGAAAAAAAACATACCTGACGGGTTATGGACAAAATGCGAAGACTGCGGCGAAATAATATATAATAAAGCGCTCGAGGAAAACTTAAAAGTCTGCCCCAAATGCAATTATCATTTTGTAATAACCGCGCATGAAAGAATCAGTGTTCTTATAGATAAGGACACCTTCAACGAGCTGGATAAAAACATGACTTCAGCCGACCCGCTGGAATTTAAAGGCCCCAAAACATATAAAGACAAGCTTAAGGAAGACCAGGCAGCAACAGGCCTGAAAGACGCCGTTGTTTACGGCACGGGAAAACTTAACGGCAAGATGATTGTTTTGGTGGTAACTGATTCAAGGTTTATAATGGGCACCATGGGTTCCGTTGTCGGCGAAAAAATAACACGCGCTATTGAGCTTGCCACTGAAAGAAAATACCCGCTTATTATTGTCTCAGGTTCAGGCGGCGGCGCGCGCATGTATGAAGGCATGCTTTCGCTTATGCAAATGGCAAAAACATCCGCCGCGATTTCAAAGCTGAATAAAAGCGGCGGGCTTTTTATATCGGTGCTTACCCACCCCACAATGGCAGGCGTAATGGCAAGCTTTGCCTCACTCGGAGACATAATAATAGCAGAACCAAAAGCGCTGATAGGTTTTACAGGCCCCAGAGTTATTGAGCAGACGATAAGGCAGAAACTGCCGCCGGGTTTTCAGAGGTCGGAATTCTTACTCGAACACGGCCTTATAGAAATGATTGTCGCAAGGCAGCAGATGAAAGAAACAATATCAAAATTAATCACGTTTTTGACTTAAAAAGGAATAAACGGGATGGCGCAGGTCAGCCTAAGAAATGTAAGTAAAATTTACCCGCCCAACACCTATGCGGTAAAGAACATAAACTTAGGCATTGAAAGCAAAGAATTTCTGGTGCTGGTAGGCCCTTCAGGGTGCGGTAAATCCACAACATTAAGGATGGTGGCAGGCCTGGAAGAAATTACTTCAGGAGAAATTTATATCGGAGACAGGATGGTAAACGATGTTCCTGCCAAAGACAGAAATATTGCCATGGTATTTCAGAATTACGCGCTTTATCCGCATATGACCGTATATGAAAACATGGCGTTCGGTTTAAAATTGCGCAAGATGCCAAAGCCTGAAATAACCCAAAGGGTAAAAGAGGCTGCCCAGATTTTAAATATTACAAAACACCTGGATAAGCGCCCGAGGGAATTATCAGGCGGAGAGCGCCAGAGAGTTGCGGTAGGAAGGGCAATAGTGAGGAAGCCCCTGGTATTTTTATTTGACGAACCTTTGAGCAACCTCGATGCCAAATTAAGGGTCCAAATGAGGACAGAGATCAACAAGCTTCATACAAGGCTTCAGACCACAATGATATATGTTACGCATGACCAGACAGAGGCTATGACAATGGGCACACGAATCGCTGTTATGAAAGACGGCGTGGTGCAGCAGATAGATGACCCTATAGCGCTTTATGACAGGCCTACAAATAAATTCGTGGCAGGTTTTATAGGTTCACCTTCGATGAGCTTTATGAACGGCCGTATAATAAAAAAAGAAGATAGATTTTACTTTAATGAAGGCAATTTCACGGTAAAGATAAACGACGACATGAGAGATAAGATGGCCCCCTATTACGAGAAAGAGGTTGTATTCGGCATAAGGCCTGAAGATATATATGACAGACTGTTCGCGCAGTACGCCTCGGAAGAAAATGTTGTTACGGCAAATTGCGAAGTATATGAGCCGATGGGAGCAGAGGTTTTTCTGCACCTTAATACAGGCAAGCACACCTTTATAGCGCGTGTCGGCGGCCACGATAAGCCGACAATAAACCAGGACATGGAACTGGTTTTTAATATGAGCAAGGTTCATTTCTTCGACCTGGAAACAGAGAAGACCATCATATAAAGTAAAAATAAAAAAGTGCAAAATTCAAAATTTAAAATTGCATCCACTCTTGCTGCCATAATATTTTTTATAATTCCCCTATTTATATTTATTTTCAGCTTTTCCCAGGCTGGCATAGGTGATGTGGGCGCTTTGGATTATATCGCCCCTTATGCCCTTATGTTTCTTTGCCTGGGCGAGCTTCTTGCGTGGTATGGTTTAGGCCGCGCAGGAGGCGTAACATTTTTTATAGCTTCTGTGCCGGTGGTGATACTTGCGTCTTTAAGCTTGAGGTCGTTTATATATAATTTTCAGATTTTAATATTAGCCGGCATCGCTGTGCCGTCTTTTTTATTTTATAAGCAAAAGAACGCAATTTTGATAGAAACACAGGAAGAGGCTGAAGATATTCAGGAAGAGCAGAACATGCTGAACGCTCGTATAAAAAAAGGAGCTGAACTTACCAAAGCCCTCACCAAAAAGCTCGACAGGTATAACAAGCTGAAAGACCTGGGAGAATCCTTTAACGCCAAGTTTTCCTTGGGTGACATTTACCAGCTTACAATAGAGCGGTCGTGCGATATTATCGGAAAGACCGACGAAGCAAAGCTATTCCTTGTAAACGACGACGCCAACGACCTCGATTTTTGCGCCCGCAAAATAAGCGCAAAAGTGCAATCAAGGGCAAAATTTTCTAAGAGCGCGGACATCTTTGATAAATGGGTTTTTGAAAAGATTCAGCCCTTGCAGGTATCAGACGTAACAAAAGACTTCAGATTTGATTACAGAGAGAGCGGTGAAAAAAATCAATTTAATTCTCTTATAATTGTGCCGCTTATCATAGACAGAAGAATTGCCGGGATCTTAAGGCTTGCCAGCATGGAGGCGCAGGCCTATGCCGCGGATGATTTAAGGCTGCTGGATTTTATATCTGATTTATCAAGCGCGGCAATACATAACGCGCGCCTTTACATTAAAACCCAGGAACTGGCCATAAGAGACAGCCTTACAGGCTTATACGTGCACCGTTATTTCAAAGAGAGGCTGAAAGAGGAATTAACGCGATGCAGGGAGGCTAAAGACGCGCTTTCCATTGTAATGTTAGATATAGACCACTTTAAGGATTACAACGATAAATATGGCCACGCAGCCGGTGATAAAGTTTTAAAGGGTATAACCGAAATTATGCGCCATAACACCAAGGATGCAAACATACTTACGCGTTATGGCGGCGAAGAATTTGTAGCTTTATTCCCCGGCAAAGACAAAGAACAGACAAAAGCCATAGCTGAGCACATAAGGGATAAAATACAGTCTGCGTCTTTTATGCTCAGGCGGCAGGACACAAAGGTGACCGCCTCTTTTGGCGTTGCCGCATTTTCTGTTGACGCATCCGGCGATGAAGAATTATTAAAAAAGGTGGATTTTTTTCTGTACCAGGCAAAAAGACAGGGGCGCAATAAAGTATGCAGCAGCTGATTTTATTGGTTTCAGCAGCCTTTATATACATGATTTCACTGCTTTTAGGCAGCGCGCTTGAAAATTATTATTTTGTTTTAAACCTCTGCGTTATCCCCATTATAATAAGCGGTTATTTTTTCAACAGGCTTACCGCGATATTGGTTACAGCGTTCTGCTGCTGCCTGAGCGCGACTTTGGCATATTCCGGCATACAGTTTGGCGATATACTGCAGTGCATTTTATTGTTTATATGCGCTGCGGCAATATCTTTTATAATTAAAAAGAGATACAAGAAAATAATATCCGACAATCAGGATAAGATTAAATCGTTAAAAGAAAAATTTACAGCCGAAAAAACATCAGGCGAGCAGGTAACCACATTTAAAGGGCACCTTGAAAACAAAGTTGCCAGGATAAGCGAACTTTACTATTCCGTAAAAAGGGTGGGCTCCTGTTTTACGTTTGATTGCCTCCTGAATGCCCTGCAGGATATAATGGCTGCATCTTTTAAATTCAAATCATGCAGGCTGATCACGCTTTATAACACAGAAGGTGCGGTAAATATAGACAAGATATATAAGATAACAAAAGAAAAAGTAGAACAGACGGAGCGCGCCGGATACGAAGACGGGCTTCTAAAAGCTATGCTACGCAAAAAACAGCTTCTGGCGATAGACATAAGAAAAGGCAAAGAGGATTCCGAGGAGTTTATATTTCCTGAGGACTTTACGACGTTCATAGCCGCGCCAATTATTGCCGGAGATAAAACCAACGCAGTTTTAGCGGCAGAAGATATAGATATGGACCACACCGACCACTTTGCCATATTATCAAACCAGTTCTCTATGGCGCTGGAGCGTATAAAACTATATGAGTTGGTGCAGGAGTTGGCTATTACAGACGGCCTGACCGGAGTTTTTGTGAGAAGGCATTTACTCGAGCGTTTAAATGAAGAAATGGCAAGGGCAGACCATTTTAAAACAAGGGTATCAGCGCTTATGATAGATGTTGATAACTTTAAGGAATACAACGATAAATACGGGCATTTAAAGGGAGACGTGCTTTTAAAAAGTATAGGCGGGGTATTAAAAAGCAATGTTCGCGATATTGATATCCTGGGCCGCTATGGCGGAGAGGAATTCTGCGTAGTCCTGCCCGACACAGATTCAGCCGGCGCGCGATTTGTCGCCGAGAGGCTAAGACGCGGTATAGAGGATATAAAGGCCACGATAAGTATCGGGGTATCAACTTATCCCGAGGACGCTAAAGACAGCTCTCATCTGATTGAAAAGGCGGATAATATGCTCTACAAAGCAAAGCAGGCAGGGAAAAACAAGGTTTGCGCATATGAGCAAGAGCAGTAAAAAATACATATTAGGCGTTGATGTTGGCGCGACATCAGTCAAAATGGGCCTGGTAGACGCCAATGGCAGGATTTTATCAAGAGCATTATTCCAGACAAAGGCGTTTGCGTCAAAAGACGCTTTTGTAAAGGAGCTCATAAAGCAGATGCGCGCTCTTTTAAAAAAATCAGGCACAGGAAAAAATAAACTGGCGGGAATAGGCGTAGGGCTTCCTGGCAGGGTAGATTTCAAAAAAGGCATTGTGCATGATTTGACCAACATAAAAGGATGGAACGAAGTGCCACTCAAAAAGATATTATATAAAATTTTTAAAACGGCCATATATTTAGACAATGACGCAAATGCATTCGCGAGCGGCCAGCTGATTTGGGGCAAGGCGCGCGTTGCCAGAAACGCGGTATGCATTACTCTGGGTTCAGGCGTAGGCGGAGGCCTTATAATAGAAGGCGAGGTTTTCCGCGGCAGTAATTTTTCCGCCGGAGAAATAGGCCATGTGTGCATAGATATAAACGGGCCTTCGTGCGGCTGCGGCGCTAATGGCTGCCTTGAGTCATTTGTAGGGAACCGTTACATCGCCTCGCGCGCAATAGAAAAAATCAAAAAAGGGCAAAAGACGCTTTTGACAAAGCTGGTAAACGGCGACTTGAAAAAAATAACACCTGAGTTGATAACCCGCGCGGCAAGGCAAAGAGACGCGTTTTCTGTAAAATTATGGGAACAAACCGGCACTTACTTAGGCATAGGCCTAAGCGGCATAGTAAATATTATTAATCCCGACATGGTGATTGTCGGCGGGGGCCTGTCGAAGGCAGGTAAATTTATTTTTAAGCCGTTAAACAGAGAGCTTAAAAAACGCGCTATGCGCCAGCATCTCAAGGTGCTTAAGGTGCAAAACGCGGATTTTAACGATGACGCAGGAGTAATAGGCGCAGCTTCGCTGCTGGAAAGAGAAAGATGAAACTACACAAAATATTTTTTATAATAGCTATTATGTTTACGTTGCGCTCAATTGCCGCGCTTGCTGAAGAAATAGACCAGCCCATTGTTTGTAACGGTGATGAAATCGAATATTTTGAAAAAGAAAAAAAGGTTGTAGGCTCAGGCCATGTTGTTATAACGTATAAAGATACAACGCTTACCTGCGACAAAATAACTGTTTTTACGGAAACAAAAGAAGCCCAGGCAGAAGGCAATGTCAGGATAGTTCAGGGTGAAAGTTTTTTTGGCGGCGAGGCTGTAAATTACAATTTTGAAAAAGAAACAGGCACTATAGTTAACTTTAAAGGTTATTCCGCCCCCTGGTACACAAAAGGCGAATCAGCCGAGCGCGCCGGAGCAGACAAATTTATTGTTGATAAAGGCTCTGTGACAACCTGTGACCACGATAACCCTCATTATAGATTATCAGCCAAAAAGGTATTAATATACCCTAACGTAAAAGTAGTGTTAAGAAATGCCACTGTATGGGTAGGGCCTGTGCCGGTATTCTGGATGCCTGTTTATATTCACCCCCTGGATGAAAACCGGCCGAAAGTCACGGTCATACCGGGAAAAAATTCCGACTGGGGCGGATTCCTTTTAACCGCGTGGCGTTATGACCTGGATCAAAATCATAAGGGCATTGTTCATATAGACAGCAGGGAAAGAAAAGGCATAGCGTATGGGGTTGACCATACTTACAATACGGGTTTTATGGGTAAAGGCACATTTAAAACTTATTACACGCATGAGAAAAATATTCAGAGAAAACATCTTTATGAGGAGAAAGGCCCCGGCGATATAACGGTAACGAGCGATAAATATTTAGCGCAAATAAGGCATAAATGGCAGATATCAGACGATACCCTTGCCACGGCGGAATTGTATAAATATAAAGACAAAGATTTCAGGAAAGATTATTTTAATTACAGTTATAATAATGAATATGAAAAAGATGAAGATCCTAACTCCTATTTATTGGTCACAAAGACCCAGCCTGTTTATACTTTAAGCGTTTTAACGGAAAAAAGGGCAAACAGGTTTGAGGACAGGGTTGAGCGCCTACCCGAGGTAGCGTTGGACATAAATACCAATAGGGTGGGAGACAGCAGGTTTTATTATACAGGAAATTACAGCGCCGTTAACTTAAACAGAAAGTTTCCGCGCAGCACCGACACAGACCCTGTCAGCCAGATACCGGCTTATCATAATAACCGTTATGATACCTTTAATAAAATGTCTTATGCCGAGAAGGTATCGTTTCTTAATATAACGCCTTTTGTGGCGATGAGGCAGACATATTACGAACGCGGGCTTTTAGACCACGACTTCGGAAGCGAATCTCATCTAAGGGGCATATTTTATTCAGGCGTTGATGTAAGCACTAAATTTTACAAAATATTTTATACGAAAGGTTCGCCATTGGGAATGGAAATAAATAATTTAAGGCATGTCATTACCCCTACGGTAAGCTATGCCCAGAACACGCATCCCAGCATAAAAAACAGCATATACGAGTTTGACGAGATTGATTCCATAGACCGAAACAGCGCAGTGGCCTTTTCGCTGGAGAATAAACTGCAGACAAAGCGCGGCAAGCACGATGAAAACGTTGATTTGGCCAGGTTGACTGTAGCCACAGGTTATGATTTTAAGCGTACGCCCGGAGGAAGGATTATAGACTATACTACAGAACTGGAGTTAAGGCCTTATGACTGGCTCACTCTTACCTCAGACGCCACTATGGACCCGCATAAGAGGGCGCATCATAAATGGCTGAAGCTCGTAAACTCAGACTTGGTGGTAAACTTTAAAGATTATGCCAATTTCGGCTTATCGCACAGCTATGCCAACGCAGAATCAAATAATATAACAGGGCAATTCGGATGGCGCATAAACCCAAAGTGGAAAATACAGGTATACGAAAGTTTTGATATAAAAAGAGTAAGAAATTCGAATAAAGAAATAAACGATTTAAGGGAACAGCAATACGTGCTAACAAGGGATCTGCATTGCTGGGAGATGGATTTACGCTACAGCGTTTTCAGGGAAAGAGGCGAGCAGATAATGGTAATCTTTAGGTTAAAGGCCTTTCCTAATATACCATTTGAATGGGGCAGGAGTTATCATGAGCCCAAGCGCGGTTCTGTAGATTATAACACTGCAAGATAATACAAAAAACAGGAGAAGATCTATCGTGGAAAAAATAGCAGTCATAGGAACAGGTTATGTAGGCCTGGTGACAGGCTCGTGCCTTGCCGAGCTTGGCAACAAGGTAATATGCATAGATAACGACAAGGCAAAAATAGATGTTTTGGCCAGCGGTAAAATACCGATATATGAACCGGGCCTGGCTGCGCTTGTTAAGAAAAACATAAAATCAAAAAGATTGTGTTTTTCAAGCAGCGTAAAAGACGGCGTAAAATTCGCCAATATTATATTTATTGCCGTGGGAACGCCCCCCAGGGAAAAAGGGGAAGCTGACCTGTCCGCGGTTGAAAATGTTTCTGCTGAAATAGCCAGGCATATGAAAACTTATAAGCTTATCGTGGAAAAATCCACAGTGCCTGTGGAGACAGGCAGGTGGGTGGAGTCTACGTTAAACACATTCCAGAAGCACAGGGTGAAATTCGATATAGCGTCAAACCCGGAATTTTTAAGGGAAGGCTCGGCCATTAAGGACTTTATGCACCCTGACAGGATAGTAATAGGCGTAAACAGCAAAAAGGCGGAAGATCTTTTAAAAAAGCTTTATGCGCCGCTCAAAGTTCCGATAGTTGTGACAGACATAAAAAGCGCGGAGATAATAAAACACGCGTCCAATTCATTTCTTTCAATGAAGATATCTTTCATTAACGCCATATCCAGGATATGCGATTTATGCGGTGCTGACATAACAAAGGTAGCTGAAGGGATGGGCCTCGACAGAAGAATAGGCAGGGCATTTCTTGACGCCGGGATTGGATACGGCGGGTCATGCTTTCCTAAGGACCTGGCAGCCTTTATACATATAGCTGAAATGCTAGGCTATAACCCGGAAATATTAAAAATAGTCGCAAAAGTAAACCATGAGCAGAAAGTTATTTTTGCCGAAAGGATAAAGGCCGCGCTCTGGAATTTAAATAATAAAACAATAGGTATACTCGGAATAGCGTTTAAGCCGAATACAGACGATATAAGACAGGCGCCTTCGCTCGATATAATAAAGATGCTGCAGAAGGAAGGCGCGCGCATCAAGGCATATGATCCCAAGGCGCAGGAAAAAGCAAAGAACGCGATAAACCATAATATAGAATTTTGCAAAGACCCGTATAAGACTGCGGAAAAAAGCGACTGCCTGGTCATTATTACGGAATGGGATGAATTTAAAAAGCTGGATTTCAAAAAAATAAAAAGGCTGCTTAATCAGCCGTTAATCATAGACGGAAGAAATATGTTTGAACCGGATAAAATGGAAAAACTGGGTTTCAGGTACATATCCATAGGAAGAAAATAACATGATAGACGGAGTAAAATTAAAAAAGCTGAAAGTAATCCCTGATGACAGGGGCCGCCTTATGGAGATATTGCGCAGCGACGATGAAATATTTACCAGGTTCGGACAGGTTTATATGACAACAGCAAGGCCGCAGGTAGTAAAGGCATGGCATTGGCATAAACTGCAAACAGATAACTTTACGTGTGTTTTTGGCAAAATGCGCCTTGCGCTTTACGACGCGAGGAAAGTCTCAAAGACTTATAAGGAAATAAATGAATTTGAGATAAGCACGGAAAACCCCATGCTTGTGCATATACCAAGCGGGATTTATCACGGATTTAAATGTATAGGCAATGAAGAGGCTATAGTTATAAATACCATAACCAGGCCATATGATCATAAAAACCCCGACGAATACAGGCTGGACGCGTTCGATAATGATATTGATTATGACTGGAAAAAACCATGACAGATAAAATAAAAGGCGTTATACTGGCAGGTGGATTAGGGACAAGGCTTTATCCTTTGACTTCCGTAACCAATAAACATCTTTTACCGATATATAATAAGCCCATGATATACTATCCTCTTAAAACCCTGGTAGAGGCAGGGATAGAGGATATAATGATTGTTACCGGAGGAAACAACGCAGGCGATTTCTTAAGGCTTTTAGGCAGCGGCAAAGAATTCGGCCTTAAGCATATTGAGTATGCTTATCAGAAAGGCGAAGGGGGTATCGCAGATGCCCTTAAGCTTGCCGAAGACTTTGCGGACGGCGAGAAGATAATCGTAATTTTAGGCGATAACATCATAGAAAAATCCATAAAAAAAGATGTGCAGAAATTCGCCAGGCAAAAAGCAGGCGCAAGGATACTTATTAAAGAGGTGAAAGACCCCCAGCGTTTTGGCGTCGTCAAATTTAAAAACGGGAAGATATCCAGGATAACGGAAAAACCAAAAAGCCCGGACAGCAATTATGCGGTTACCGGCATATACATGTATGATAAGAAAGTGTTTGATATTATAAAGACGCTTAAGCCTTCAGGAAGGGGAGAGCTGGAAATTACCGACGTAAATAATAAATACATAGAACTTAGGCAGTTATATTATGGTATTTTGTCGGGCTTCTGGACTGACTCAGGCACATTTGATTCATTACTAAGGGCTAATAATTTAGTGGCGAGGAACAGTAGAAAAAAATGAAAATTCCATTGCTGGATATAAGGGCGCAGATTAAACCCATAAGAAAAGAAATTGACAGGGCGATAAAACAGGTCATTGATTCATGCGGTTTTATATTAGGCGAAGAAGTTAAGGCTCTTGAGGAAAAAATAACCGCATATTGCAAGGTACATTACGCGATAGGCGTCTCAAACGGCACAGACGCAATCTCTGTTGCGCTGCAGGCAGTTGGGGTAAAGCCGGGCGACGGCGTGATTTGTCCTGCTTTTACTTATTACGCAACTGCAGGAGCAATAGCGAGAATAGGCGCAAAGCCTGTATTTGCGGATATTGACCCAAGGACTTATAACATTTCAGCGGATTCTGTTGTATCGGAAGTCAGAAAGCGCAGATCGCATGTCCAAATAAAAGCCATTATCCCGGTGCATCTTTACGGCCAGTGCGCGGATATGTACGAGATATTGAAAATTGCAAAAAACTATAACTTAAAAGTCATAGAAGACACAGCCCAAGGATTCGGCGCTTCCTATAAAGGCAGAAAGGCAGGCACAATCGGAGATTGCGGCACTGTAAGTTTTTACCCCGGCAAAAACCTCGGGGCATTCGGTGACGCGGGGTGCATATTGACAAACAATAAAGCCCTGGCGGAAAAATTATATACTTTAAGAAACCAGGGCACTGCCCCAAAAGACAGATACAGGCATGTTTATGTAGGGTGTAACGCCAGGCTGGATACGATCCAGGCGGCTGTTTTGGCTATCAGATTAAAATACCTGGATAAGTCGAATAAAAAGCGGCAGGAGAACGCAAAATATTATAACAACAGATTAAAAATGTTAAATCTTAACACGCCTTATGTTCCGGCGCATAACGTGCATATATATCATCAGTATGTTTTGCGGATAAGAAAAATAAAAGAACGCGTCAGGCAAAATCTGGTTAAAAAAGGCATAGATTCAAGGACCTTTTATTCGATACCCCTGCATCTTCAGCCGTGCTTTAAATATCTCGGGTACAAAAAAAGCGATTTCCCGGAGTCTGAAAAATGCGCAAAAGAATTATTGGCTATTCCTGTTTATCCTGAGCTTACAAAAAAACAGATGGACTATGTGATTAAGTCTATAGACGATAGCCTATAATAGGAAATAAATTATGAAAACAATACTTGTAACAGGCGGATGCGGGTTTATAGGTTCTAATTTTATACGTCATATGCTTAAAAAACGCCGCGATGTCAGCATTATAAATTTGGATAAGCTTACTTACGCAGGCAATATCAACAACCTGAAAGATATTGCGAAAGACAAGCGCTATAAATTTATAAAAGGCGACATCTGTAATGAGAAACTGGTAAATAGTATACTGTCGACAGTCGACAGTCGACAGTCGACAGTTATTAATTTTGCCGCAGAAACCCACGTTGACCGCTCAATTAAAGACGCAAGCGCATTTATAAAGACAAATATAGACGGAGTAAGGGTGCTTTTAGGGGCAGCTAAAAAACATAAGATAAAAAAGTTCATTCAGATTTCCACAGATGAAGTTTACGGCGACATAGAGAAGGGGTTATCTGCGGAAACTGATGCTCTTTTGCCAAATTCGCCCTATGCTGCGTCCAAGGCAGCAGCGGATCTTTTATGCCTTTCTTATTACCGCACCTATAAAATGCCCATCGTAATCGTAAGGAGCTCTAATAACTTCGGGCCATATCAATATCCGGAAAAGGTAATGCCGCTTTTTATAACAAATCTCATTGAAGGCAAAAAAATACCGCTGTATGGTGACGGCAAAAATATAAGAGAGTGGCTTTTTGTGGAAGATAATTGCTCAGGCATAGAACGTGTATTTTTAAAAGGGAAAACAGGCCAGATTTATAACATCGGCAGCGGCAAAAGAATACATAACCTGGATATGGCAAAAACAATATTAAAAAAATCCGGTTTAAAATATGACCGGATAAAATTTGTTAATGACAGGCCGGGGCATGACAGGCGCTATGCCCTGGATTCGGGAAAACTAAAGAAGTTCGGATGGCGCCCGCTGCATTCGTTTGATCAGGCGCTCGGTTTGACAATAAAATGGTACCGGGATAATAAATGGTGGTGGAAGCCATTAAAAACCCGGGCTAATATTATTGAGTGGTAAAATGAACCCCGCCCTTCCTTATGGATAGAGGCGGGGAAAGGGAGGAAGAGCGGGGTGAAAATACTCATTACAGGTTCTTCCGGGATGCTTGGGCAGGCTCTTTGCGATAAGCTCGCAACAGAACACGACGTTACAGGTATAGATATTAGAGAGAAAACAGAAACCGGCGGGCGGAAGATAGATTTTTTAAAGATAGATATTACGGAAAAAGAGCCGATAACGCAGAAGATAAAAGAAGTAAGCCCTGATATTGTAATTCATAGCGCTGCTTATACAGACGTTGACGGCTGCGAAAAAAATGAAAACATCGCGCGCAGGCTTAATGCTGAGGCTGTAAAATATATATCTTTTGCCGCTAATCAATGCGGTTGTTTTTTAATTTACATAAGCACGGATTATATATTCGACGGAGAGAAAAAATCGCCATATACAGAAGAAGATGTTCCTAACCCTGTAAGCATTTACGGAAAAACCAAGCTTGAAGGAGAAATTGCGGTTAAGGAAACGTCGAATAAATATTTAATTATAAGGACAAGCTGGCTTTTTGGAGAAGGCGGAAAGAATTTTGTGGAAACTATTATTGAGAAGGCGAAAAACAACAACGAATTAAAAGTTGTAGAAGACCAGCGGGGAAGCCCCACCTATTCAAATGATTTGGCGCAAGCCATAGAGTTTATAGTTAGAGACCATAAAGTTGAGAGCGGCCAGCAGAAAATATTAAATATAACCAATTCAGGCGCATGCTCATGGTATGAATATGCAAAAGAAGTATTCAGCTTAGCCGGAATAAAAAATGCAAAAGTAATACCTATCACATCACAGGAGTTAAACCGCCCTGCCCAAAGGCCGGCCATGTCTGTGCTGGATACGTCTAAGTTTAAAAAAGAATACGGCAGGGACTTACCTTGCTGGGAAGATGCCCTTGCAAGATATTTAAAGGAAAGGAAGCAAAGCTAAATGAAAGTTCTTATTACTGGCATAGCGGGATTTGTGGGGAGTCATTTTACAGAATATTTCCTTGAAAAAGGCGGCATAGATATTTTTGGAATTGAACGCTGGAAGGCAAGCACTGAAAATATCGCCCATCTTAAAGACAAAATAAAACTTTACGACGAATGCGACATAAACGATATTGTTTCCATGAGAGACATACTTAAAAAGGTAAATCCGGATTTCATAATACATCTGGCGGCGCAATCCTTTGTGCCGACGTCCTGGACAGCGCCTGCGGAAACAATAAAGACAAACATGATAGGTGAGGTTAATCTTTTTGAGGCGTTGCGCAGCCTGAAAATGAACCCAAAGATTATTGTGGCAGGCTCATCCGAAGAATACGGGTTTGTAGAAAAAAAGGAACTGCCGATAAAAGAAACCAATCCTTTAAGGCCGCTTAGCCCTTATGCTGTGTCAAAAGTAGGCCAGGACCTTTTAGGATACCAGTATTACAAAAGTTACGGCCTGAATGTCATAAGAACCAGGGCGTTTAATCATACGGGCCCAAGAAGAGGAGAAAGCTTTGTTACCTCAAACTTCGCAAAGCAGATAGCTTCAATAGAAAATGGAAAGCAGGAAGCGGTTATACAAGTAGGAAACCTCGAAGCCAAGAGAGATTTTACGGACGTAAGAGATGTAGTCAGGGCTTATTGGCTTATTATGCAGAAAGGCTCGCCCGGAGAAGTGTATAACATTTGTTCAGGCAAGGCGTATTCCATAAAGAGAGTGCTGGACATACTTTTGTCTCTTACGGATGTTCCAGTTAAAATAAAACAGGACCCTGCGAGAATGAGGCCCAGCGACGTACCCGTGCTTTTAGGGGATTGCACTAAAATGAAAAAGCTGACTGGCTGGAAGCCCGAAATACCATTTGAGAAGACCCTGGAGGATTTATTAAACTACTGGCGGGGGAGAGTATGAAAAAATTAGAAAAACTGATTAACACTAAAAAGGCTGCAGTGTGCGTCATAGGGTTAGGGTATGTAGGCCTGCCAATGGCGCTTGAGTTTGTAAAAAGAGGTTTTTTTGTGTATGGCCTTGAAAATAACAACCGCAGGGTAAACGGCCTGCTGAAAGGAACCTCATACATTACGGACATTTCTTCCGCTGAGGTTAAAGGCGCGCTTAAAAGCAAGAGGTTTGTGCCTGTAGTTAAGGAAGATGTATTAAAAGTGTCCGACGTTGTTATTATATGCGTTCCTACGCCATTACGTAAAACAAAAATTCCCAACATTTCCTATATCATAAGCGCAAGCCGAACCGCAGCAAGGCACTTGCACAAAGGGCAGCTTGTTGTCCTGGAAAGTACTACCTTTCCAGGCACTACCCGGGATGTGGTTTTACCCATCCTGGAAAAGGGCGGGCTTAAAGAAGGTAGAGATTTTTTTCTGGCATTTTCTCCGGAGAGAATAGACCCGGGGAATGAAAAATATCCTTTTCGCAAAATTCCTAAAATAGTAGGCGGGATAAGCCTTAAGGCAACGGCATTAACCAGTGCGCTGTATTCTAAGGTAATAGAAAAGACAGTCCCTGTTTCCTGCTCAGAAACGGCTGAGGTGGTAAAGCTTTTGGAGAATACCTTCAGGATTGTAAACATAGGCCTTATAAACGAATTCGCCATGTTATGCGAAAAATTAAAGATAGATGTATGGGAAGTGGTCGAAGCGGCAAAAACAAAGCCATTTGGTTTTATGCCGTTTTATCCCGGCCCGGGCATAGGAGGGCATTGCATACCAAAAGACCCTCTGTATCTTTCCTGGAAAGCACGTAAAGTGGGTTTTAAGACAAAGATGATAGACCTTGCGTCAAAGACAAACCGTTTTATGCCTCATTACGTTGCGGCAAAAGCAGAGCAGCTGCTTAAGCTTAGAGGCAAGCCTGTATCAAAATCAAAAATTTTGATACTGGGCGTTACTTACAAAAAAGATGTAAAGGATTTAAGGGAATCTCCGGCGCTGGACATAATTGAACTTTTGCAGCAGAAAAAAGCAAAGGTTTCTTATTCAGATACGCAAATCCCGTACCTTGCCATGGGCAAAATCAATTTAAAAAACAGCAAGCTAAGCAAAGGTGAACTTAAAAAGTATGATTTGGCTATCTTAGTTACGGATCACAGCGGTTTTAATTACAATACGCTGTCTAAAAACACCTGCTTAATTTTGGATACGCGCAATGCATTCGGGTTTCGAGGATTAAGCGGCAAGAATATAATAAAACTGTAAAATGTCTCTGTACCTTGTAACCGGCGGAGCCGGATTTATAGGCTCTAATATAGTTGAGAAATTATTAGAACGCGGCGAAAATGTCCGCGTCCTTGATAATTTTATTACCGGCTCTAAGAAAAATCTTGAATTCGCAACTCAATACTCAATACACAATACTCAATACCAACTGATCGAAGGCGATATCCGTTCAAAGTCAGACCTTAAAAAGGCCCTAAAAGGCGTGGATTATGTAATTCATCAGGCAGCTCTTCGTTCTGTGCCGAAATCTGTAGATGACCCTTTTTTAACAAACGAGATAAACGTAAACGGCACACTTAACCTTTTATTCCAGGCAAAAAAGGCAAAGGTGAAAAGGCTGGTTTATGCGTCAAGCTCCTCGGTTTATGGAGACGTTAAAAAATTTCCGCAAAAGGAAACATTCAGCTGCCGGCCCATATCTCCGTACGGCGTATCCAAGCTTGCGGCGGAAAATTACTGCATCGCCTTTTCAGCTACGTTTGGCCTTGAGACAGTATCTTTACGTTATTTTAACGTATTTGGCCCGAGGCAGAATCCTGAAAGCAGGTATTCCGCGTGCATACCTGCTCTTATTTCCAGGATGCTGGAAAACAAGTCGCCTGTTATCGAATGGGACGGAAAGCAATCCAGGGATTTTACATTTGTATCGAATGTCGTAGACGCAAACTTAAGGGCAGCTGTTGCCAAAGGGATATCGGGGGAAGTCTTTAATGTGGCGTGCGGACAAAACATATCGGTTTTGGCTGTAGCGGGCATGATTAATGACAAACTGGGCACAGATATAAAACCAAAATATGCGCCTAAAAGAAATGGAGACGTCAGAAAGACATACGCGGATATAACAAAAATGAAAAAAATGCTGGGCTTACAGCCTAAAGTAGAATTTAAAGAAGGCTTGATAAAAACATTAAAATGGTTTAGGGGAAAAACATGAAAATATTATTGACCGGCGGGGCGGGTTTCATAGGTTCGCATCTCTGCGATGCGTTTATAAAAAATGGTAATAGCGTAGTTTGTTTAGACAATTTTCTTACAGGAAGAAAAGACAATATCAGGCACCTGTTAAAGGAAAAAAATTTTAAATTCATCGAACATGACATATGTGATAGCGTAGATATAAAAGAAACACCGGATTATATTCTGCATTTTGCGTCGCCAGCCTCGCCGGTGGATTATTTAAAGCACCCGCTGGAGACATTAAAGGTGGGTTCCCTGGGCACGCGTAACGCGCTAGGCATAGCAAAAAAATACAAAGCTAAATTTCTGCTCGCTTCCACGTCGGAAGTATACGGCGACCCGCTGGTAAACCCGCAACCTGAAACCTACTGGGGCAACGTAAACTCCATAGGCCCGCGCAGCGTTTATGATGAATCCAAACGCTTTGCGGAGGCAATTACCATGGCGTACCACAGGACTTATGCAGTAGACGCAAAGATAATCCGTATATTTAACACCTATGGCCCGAGAATGAGAGAGCAGGATGGAAGGGCAATACCCAATTTTATAGACCAGGCAGTAAAAAATGAACCTTTGACCGTTTATGGTAAAGGCCAGCAGACAAGAAGCTTCTGCTATATAACAGATCTGGTAGAAGGCATAATAAAATTAATGGCGTCCCAGTTGAACGAGCCTGTCAACATAGGTAACCCCAACGAAACGACTATTCTTGAATTAGCAAGCATGATTATAAAACTAACAAATTCAAAAAGCAAAGTTGTTTACAAGGAGCTTCCGGTTGATGACCCGAAGGTAAGAAGGCCGGATATAACAAAAGCAAAGGCAATGCTTGCCTGGCAGCCGAAAATAAGCCTGGAAAAAGGCTTAGTGCAGACAATAGACTGGTTTAAACAACATGGATAAAATTTTTCTATGAACATAATCATATATTTACTACTGGCGCTGTTCTACGCAGCAAGCACGGTATTAATTTTACGAAAAAGAGAATGGCTTATATACCTGATGTGCTTTACTTCGGTTTTCTATGATAGTTTCGACATTATTTTTCTGCATGTAAATCTTTTAGGTTTAAAATTTTTCCTAAAACCGTTTTTGTTTTTTCAGTTGTTATTAATTTTTCTATGTCTGCTTGAATTACTGAACAAAAAACGCCTGCAGGATAAGTTGAGCATAAGCAACAAAGCTGTCTTTATTTGTTTTTTTGTGTTTGCAACCATGGCCGCATACAATACCTTTGCTGCGCACAGCAGCACTCTCGTCGGCATTAACCTGATTTTAATGGTATCTATGGCCATATTCCTGCCATATTATTATGCTGATAAAAAATTTAATCTGAACATTGCATTATGTTCTCTGCTTTTTGGGCTGATACTTTCGTATACGCCTGTTTTATATAGCATTATTGGGCACACCCTTTTTTCTATGCAGGAGCCAAGCTACAGCATCTTTAAAATATACGGGCTAACTTATGTCTTGGGTTCATTTTTTATTATTTATTTTTATTTAATTGCCCGTAAACCGGGCACAGTAATATTTTTATCAATATTTCTTTTTCTATGTTTTTATATGGTTTTCATGGCGCGCTCAAGGGCAAGTTGGCTGACTTTGTTTCTGTGCCTGCTTGTTTATCTAATTGTATTTTTCTTAAAAGCTCCTTTTATGAAGGCAAGCGGCATGAAAATAACATGGTTATATATGATTATTGCGCTGGCATTTTTTTCTTCTGTCTTGACCGATAAAAGCATAGCAGGGGAACTTATGCCTTTTAAGAATATGGTGTTAATCAGGGACGTAGTTAACAACGATGATCCTTTTATGGCAAATATACATAATAAATTTCTGAGGTTTGTCTGGTATTATCTGGCGCATGAAAGGACAATTGCATGGAGAGAAGCGATACATATTATAAAAGCAAACCCCTATAGAGGATATGGCCTTATATTTTCGCCGGCAGGACTGGGCGTACATAATACTTTATTTACAGTATTTTTGTCCACGGGTATTGCAGGATTTTTATTTTATATTTCAGGCATTTTTATTTTGTTCGGGCATTTGCTTAAAAATATATGGAATAATTTGATGGCGGAAAAAATGCGCTTGTTTTACTTTACATTAATGTTATCGATAATAGGCTGCGGGATAGACGGCACTTTACAGACCAATATTAATGAGTATCTACCCTGGTTTTTAATTGCTGTCAGCTTTGTTGTTTTAAAAGGTGATAGGCTATAAAATAAATGAAAATATTGGTATTAAACCCACCGTATATAGATGGATTTTGCAGGTCTGCAAGGTGGGCTGCAAAGTCACGAGGGCGCGTTCAGAGGCATCCTGACTGGTTGCTGATATCTGTCGCAGTGCTGGAGAAAGATGGTCACAACGTCAAATTCATAGATGCTGCGGCGTTGTGTTTATCTAAAGAACAAGTAATGGACCAGGCAGGCAGATTCCACCCGGATCTTGCAGTTATTCACACAACTACCCCATCCATATACAATGATGTTGAATATGCTAATATGCTCAAACAAAAATGCAAATCAACGATAGTGCTCCTCGGGCCCCATGCTACCACATTGCCCGAAGAAACGTTTAACCTGTCTTGTGACAGCATAGATATCATTGCCAGGGGTGAATATGATTATACCCTCAGGGACATAGCAAGGCAGATGCCCAGGCAGCAGATAAAAGGTATATCTTATATGGACGGTGAGATTATACGCCATAACGAGGATAGAGAGCCTGTTGATGTAAACGAGCTGCCTGCTCCAGCCTGGCACCACATAGACCCGCGCCGGTATAAGGATGCAGGAAAACGTTTTCCTTTTTTAACGCTCATATCAGGCAGAGGCTGTTTTGGCCAATGCACCTTTTGCCGCGATACATCTGTAATGTACGGCAGGAAATTACGCCTAAGAAGTCCGGAATTAATAGTTGATGAGATAGAATATGATTATAAACTGTTTCCTTATCTTAAAGAGATAATGTTTGAAACCGACACGTTTACCGCCTCAGGAGAACACGCAAGAGGTGTCTGTGAAGAGATTTTTAAAAGGGGCCTTAAGGTTACATGGAGTTGCAATGTAAGAACAGATATGAATCTTGACCTTCTGCCTATTATGAAAAAGGCGGGCTGCAGGATGCTAATGGTGGGGTTTGAGTTTGGCACACAGGAATCGCTGGATTCGGTAGAAAAGGGCGCTACCCTGCAGCAGGCTGTTCGTTTTTCAAAAACCGCTGACCGGCTGGGCTTTGCGCAGCATGGCTGTTTTATGTTCGGGGCACCAAACGAAACAAAAGAATCAGCGCGCAAAACAATAGAGTTTGCCAAATCCTTACCTTTGGATACAGCCCAGTTTTCAGGTATATGCGTATATCCAGGCACCAGGCTTTACGATTGGGCAAAAAAGAATGACTATATAGTTGCCAAAGACTGGACAGATTGGGTTGATAGAAACGGAGAGCAAGCTACTCTTTTGAATTATCCTTATTTTTCAAAACAAGAGATAGACAGAATGGTTGATACCGCCTTAAAAGAATTTTATCTGCGCCCGTCGCAAATTATGCGTATGGTTTTTAAAAACAGGGACTTTAACGATATAAAAAGAAAGGCGTACGGGCTTTTCAGTTTCGCGGATTATTTTAAAAAAAATGGCTGACGTTATCCTAATCGAACCGCCCGCAACATCGAAATTCGGGAATTTAAGAACACTTGGCTCCATCGGCACATTTAAAGCAGATATGGCCTGGCCGCCTCTTGAATTGATGATAATTTCGGGATATCTTTCCAAAAACGGCATTAAGACAGAGATATTAGACGCAGTATCGTTGCGCAAGGGGCCCGAACATATAAAAAGCTTCATCGCAGAACACAACCCAAGCCTTGTGGTATTTACCACATCGACCCCAACCATATACAATGATTTAAAAACAGCAGATATCGCAAAGTCTGTCTCAAGACATATAAAAACAGCAGCCATAGGCACCCATATAATGGCATTGCCGGAAGAAACGCTAAAGCTTTGCGGAAATCTGGATATCGCATGCTACAGCGAATCAGAGCAGGTTATCTTAAATCTGGTAAAATCGAGCTACAATTTAAAAGATGTCCCCGGGATATACTACAGGAAGGACGGCTCAATATATAAAAATTCTCCGCAGCCAGCATGCCAGAACCTGGATGAATTCGGTATGCCAAGCCATGACAAGGTGCCTTTAAACATATACCGCGACCCGTTTTTAAAGCGCAAGCCGATGACAGTTACTTTTAGTTCCAGGGGCTGTATAAACCAGCCGCCGTGTATCATGTGTTCAGCCTGTTTCTATGCGAACGACAGATACCGAAGCGCAGAGAGCATGCTGGAAGAGATAAGCTGGGTTAAGTCTTTAGGTGTTCAAGAATTAAGGTTTCCTTTTGAAAGCGGATTCAATAATTTTGATATTGCGAAGAAACTTTTTACAAAAATGATAGACAAAAACCTCACAATCCCCTTTACATGTAACGGCAGGGCAGACAGGCTGCCCATTGATTTGCTTAAACTTATGAAAGAAGCAGGATGCAAAGCTGTAAATATCGGCTGTGAGTCCGTGGATATGGAAGTTTTAAAATTTTCACAGAAAAAAGTTACGCCTGAAATGGTAAAAGAGGCAGTAGGAAATGCCAAGGCCGCGGGGCTGGAAACGCTCGTATATTTTATGTTCGGGCTGCCGGGTGAAACAAAAGATACAATGAAACAGACTTTAGAGTTTGCTAAGAAGTTACATGCAGATATGGTGACGTTTGGCGTAGCGATACCGCACCCGAAGACGGCATTTTATAATTTCCTGGAAGAAAAAGAGCTCTTAAATACAAGGCAATGGGATAGATATGATCCGATGTTTACGCCCCCATATGATTATGCGGGATTATCTTCCAGGGAAATATTATTATGCGCAAGAAAGACATACAGGGCATACTACCTGCGGCCTAAATATATTTTTAGCAGGCTTAAAAAAAATAATCTAATGGCAGACGCTAAAAATTTCTTCGGCTTTAGCTTGCGTTATTTATTGAAAAATGGCTAACAAGTATAAAATATTATTACTGATTTTTCTTTTCCTTGGTATTGCGTTAAGGCTTGTATTTGTCCTTGGCTTTACCCAGCCCCTGGTCCACGGGGATGACATTGCTTACGATAATATGGGGTCAAATTTTATTAAGTGGTTCTTTGAAGATAAAGAGTCTCTATACGGCACAAGCAAGCCCCCACTATATCCATTATTTTTGTATATAGTTTACACGCTGTTCGGGCATAACATATTACATGCCTATTTAGCGCAAGTTGCGTTAGATACTGTTTCGATGATAGGCGTTTTTTATATAAGCTATTTTATCTTTTCATCGTACCGTGCGTCTATTTTGGCGGTTTTGCTGTATGCCGTATACCCTAGTTTTATATGGCATACCGGAATACTGTACACAGAAACATTGTTTACCTTTCTGCTTATATCTGCTGTTTTAGCAATTAATAAGGCGATGAAAACAAACTCAAAATTATGGTATTTTCTTTCAGGCGCGTTATTAGGCATAGGCACTTTGTGCAGGCCCATTGCTTTTCATTTTACTTTTTTCTTTTGTATCTTTTTGATGCTTATATACAGAAAAACCTTAAAACATACCCTTGTACGATGCCTTCTGGTTATAATAGGATTATTCATCGCAGTGAGCCCCTGGACTGCGCGTAATTATTTATTAGCAAAAGAGTTTGTTCCTATTACCGTATCCAGCGGGTGGTATCTGTTGTATGCAAATGCGCCTTTGGCATATGATAATTTCTGGCAGGATCCTCACCCAAGCTTTAAAAGAACAGACGAGATGATGGTAACCGTGTATAATGACAAGAGGATAAACAGGGATTCGCCGCTTGAGGTTGACAATGCAGCTTTTAGATTAGCAGTACAACTGGCGCTTAAACACCCTTTTAGATTTGCAGCTTCATGCGGCATGCGTTTTAAAAAACTATGGTTTAATGTAGGGTATGAATACGCCCCATCCAGTTTCGCGTATTTTATTATGTCTTTTCATATTATTCTTTTCGCTCTATGTTTTACGGTAATGCCTTTTACGGATTTAAGCTGGCTCAAAAAGGCCTTTCCGATTTTGCTGATATTGTTATATTTTACCCTGTTCCACAGCGTTATACATTCTGTTTACCGGTTTATAATACCGGCAGTGCCGTTTTTGTTGATACTCTCAGCATTTTCTATAGACACTATCTTCTCGAAAGTAACCTTACTGCTAAGAAAGGGATTATAAAATGTGGAAAGATAAAAAGGTTTTGGTAACGGGCGGCGTTTCTTTTATCGGCAGCTATCTTACAGATTCTTTATTGAAAAGAGGGGCCGTAGTGCGAGTGGCAGACAATCTGTCCAGCGGCAAGTTGCATAACCTGCATTATAATTTTAGAAATGAGCGCCAGGGTGTGTGGGTTTCGGATAATCTTACAATTTTTGCGGGAGACCTTAAAGATAAATCCTTTACATCAAATATGGTAAAAGGCGTAAGCGTAGTTTTCCACCTGGCAAATCTGCACGGAGGAAGAGGCTATATACAGATGCACCCTGTTGAGTGCTGCAGCAATATGATTTTAGACCAGCTGTTATTTGAAGAGGCATACAAGGCAGGCGTAGAAAGGGTATGCTTTGCGAGCTCAGCATGCGTTTACCCTACTTACACGGCAGAAGAAAAAACATCCTCATACCGCCTTAAAGAAGAAGACGCGGATCCGTTTATAAGAGACAAGGCATTTCCGGATTTAGAATATGGCTGGGCAAAGCTTATGGGCGAGATGGCGCTAAAGGCTTATAATAGGCAACACGGCATGAAAACCTCATCAGTAAGGATACACAACGTATATGGCCCAAGAGAAAATGAAACACACGCGATGACAGCGCTTATCGCTAAAACATTTGTAAGGATGGACCCCTATGAAATATGGGGGAATGGGAAACAGTCCAGGAATTTTACTTATGTGCAGGACATAGTAGATGCTATGATGCTTGCCGCGGAAAAAATAACCGACGGCTCAGCTATTAACGCGGGCAGGGAAGACGAAATAACAATCAACGAGACCGCAGAATTAATCTTTGATATTCTTAACTGGCGGCCAAGGAAAATTAAATACGATTTAAGCAAGCCCGTAGGGGCAACCTCCAGGGCGGCTGATTTAACAAAGGCCAGAAAGTTGCTTGGCTGGGAACCAAAGGTATCGTATAAACAGGGGATAGAAAAGACAATAGAATGGTATGTTGCCAACAGAAAAAAAGAAGATGTTTCCGCAGGCATGGAAACGCTCCTTATGGAAAGGGCCGGCCTAAGGTAGTTTTAAAACCTACATGAGAAGCACTCTGGTAATTTTGACATTTAACGAATTAGAAAACGTAAAAACCCTGTTTGACAAAATTCCGTTTAACGCCGCGGAAGAATGCATTGTAATAGACGGAGGGTCTTCGGACGGGACTATTGAATTTTTTAAAAGCAAAGGTATAAACGTTATAATACAGGAAAAAAGAGGAAGAGGCGAGGCGTTCAGGCTGGCTGCGCGAAAAGCCGGCGGCGAACGCCTGATATTTTTTAGCCCTGACGGAAATGAAGACCCGGCTGACATACCAAAATTATTAAGCCTGCTTGACAGCTGCGATATGGCAATAGCCTCCCGTTTTATGCCCGGTAGCCGCAATGAAGAAGACGGCAAAATGTTGCCTTTGCGGGCATGGGCAAACAGGGCCTTTACACTTCTGGCCAACATTGCATGGAACAAAAACAGCTATATGACTGATACTATCAACGGATTTCGCTCCATAACAAAGGCAGCCTTTGACAAGCTGAATGTGGATGCCCAGGGCTATGCCATAGAATATCAGATGTCTATAAGGGCGATGAAATCAGGCCTTAAAGTAAAAGAAATACCTACCATTGAAAGCGACCGTATATACGGCAAGACAAAGGCCAAATCCCTGCCTACCGGAACGTTATTTCTCAAGTGCCTTATCAGAGAATTTTTTAAATAAAACAAAATTATATGAAAATAGCGCTTATAAATCCGTATCCCTATTATGCCAGCGGCATAGAAGGCAATATCTATCCGCCGCTTGGCCTGCTTTATATTGCATCGACTATTAAGAAGCATAATTTAGGCAAGACAATAGTCATAGATGCCAACGCAATGAGGATGGCCAATGAAAAAATAATAACAAAATTAATACAGTATAAGCCGGATATTATAGGCATTTCCAGTAATATTGTAACGCATAAGTCTGCAATAGAGTTGGCAAAATTAATAAGGCAAAACAACACAAAGCAGCTTTTGGTGGCAGGCGGGCCGTTTCCGGTTTTATTACCGCAAAAATACCTCCAATATTGCGATATTGTAGTTGCAGGCGAAGGAGAAAAGACGTTCTGTAATATTCTTAACGCATACAATGCGGACAACAAATCTATTTTTGCGTTAAAAGGCGTCTTATACAAAGACGGCGACAATATTGTGAGAAATGAGCCGGGCGAGCTTATAGAAAATTTAGACGAACTGCCGTTTCCGGACTATGAAGTACTTCAGCCTTCGCTTGGTTATTACAGCAGGTATTCAAGGGTTGTCAGAAAGACAATGGCCCCTGTAATGACTTCCAGAGGCTGCCCTTACCAATGCACGTATTGCAACAAGAGTATTTTTGGCGCAAAATTCAGAACCCGAAGCCCGGGAAATATCATAAAAGAGATAGAATGGCTGCATAGCAAACTCAACGTTGACCAGATTGACGTGCTGGATGATAATTTTAATCTTATTACAGATAACGCAGAAGAAGTTTTAGACAGAATTATCGCCATGGATCTCGGGATTGCTATAAACTGCCAGAACGGGCTGCGCGCGGACAAAATTACGGATGACTTTGCAAAAAAATTAAAAAAAAGCGGCGTATTTAAAGTAGGCCTGGGGATTGAGACAGCAGACCCACATCTTATGAAAACCATAAAGAAGAATCTGGATTTGGAAAAGGTAAAAACCGCTATAACGGCATTGCGCAGGCAGGGCATCGTTGTCCACGGATATTTTATATTAGGCCTGCCCGGAGATACGCCGTCTACCATGAGGACAACAATAAATTTTGCCAAAAAGGCAAATCCGCATTTTTGCAATTTTTCCATATGCATACCGTTTCCGGGGACCGAAGTTTACGAAGCAGTTAAAAGAAGCGGCAGGTGTTTGGTAGACATAGAAGGCGGTATCTTATCAGGTTTTTCAAACGGCAGGGCATTTTTTGAAATAGGCCCGACCAAAGCCAAGGATGTTGCTTTTTATTACAAAAGGGCATATAAAGAATTTTATCTAAACATAAGGAAACTCTCTGATATCTTATTTAATATAAAATCTCCGAGAGAATTTATATGGATTGCAAACGTAGCGCGTTCTGTGCTTTTTAATATCTTATTCGATAAGGCAAAAAAGACCACCAATCAGTGATTAATTCAAATGATCAATAGCAAAAAAGTACTTCTAATACATCCATCCAATAAAGTCCTGTCTAAAAAGGACAATTTATATACAAACGAAGGACTTGTCCCAAGCCTTGGGATAGGGTATCTGGCGGCTTCATGCCGGGACGAGGGCATAAATTGCGAGATATTAGACTTAAGGCTGCCTCATAGAGGCATAAAAGATGTTATCGAGAACATTAGCAGGGAATACCCTTTATTTGTCGGTATCAGTGCATTTACAACAGAGATTAACGCTGCAGCTGAGATTGCCAAAGTTATTAAGGAAAAGTTTACCAGCCTGGCTGTTGTTGTAGGTGGGCCGCATGTTTCGCTATTGCCCGCAGACACATTAAAGGAATTTAAGGATTTTGATATAGCTGTTGTCGGAGAAGGGGAGGCGGCGATTGCAGAACTTGCAGAGGCATTGCCGCGCAACGATGTAGCCTCTGTGGCGGGATTGGCATATAGAAATAACGGCAACATAACGTTTACCAGGGCAAGAAGCGTCATTGCCGATATTAATTCTTTATCTTTTCCGGCCTGGGACTTATTTGAACTGCCATTTTATAATAAATTATTTATTATCAGCGCATCCAGGGGGTGCCCTTATACTTGTTATTTTTGCAGCCCGCAATACCTGGGCAATAAAGTAAGGCTAAGAAATCCCAGCAGCCTGGTTGCTGAGATTGAGCAAATAGTGACAAAATTCGGCGCAAAAAGAATACAATTCGCAGATGCGTCTCTAAGCATTATGCCGGATGAGACAATAGATATGTGTAACGGCATAATAGATAAAGGATTGCATAAACAAATAGAATGGGACTGCGAAACAAGGGCAGATTCTATAGATGATAAAATGCTGGTGAAGATGAAAGAGGCAGGATGCCGCTGGATAGCGTTGGGGGCTGAAACCGGCAGCGCCAGGATATTAAAGGATGTCGTAAAAAAAGGAGAGACGAAAGAGCAAATAATAAAAGCAGTCTCGCTGATAAAAAAATCAGGCATAAAAGTGAGGTGTTTTTTTATCATAGGGCATTACACTGAAACAGAAGAAACAATAAAAGAGACAATACGGTTTGCTTTAGAGCTTAACCCCGATGCGTTATCATTCGGGCTTATGGTGCCTAATCCCGGTTCTGAAGTAAGGCGCATTGCGGAAAGCGCAAATAGCGGCATACATATATTGCATAACAGATGGAAGGATTATAATCAATTTAATTATAGCTGCTATGAACTTGAGAATATAAAGCTTGAAGAACTTAAAAAATGGCAGAGTGATGCCTATTTCAGTTTCTACTTGCACCATCCCGCTAAGGCATTGGGTTTATTTTTGGATAAATCAGCTTATAACTATAACATAAAAGCGCTTGTCAAGATCCCCTTAATGCTGTTAAAGAGAAAATTTTCTAAGGAAAATGAAACACTATAAAACTGTTTTGCCTATTATGTTTTTAGTTGTCGCCGCAGCCGCTATTTTTATAAGCGGCATAGTTTCAGACGTGCATTTAGGCGATGAGGCCCTGCATTACCGTATGGCGCAGTATATATACCATTCAAACGTCTGGCCTGTATACGACCCTTTAAACCAGACTTATGGCCCATACAAATGGTATTATCAGGAGCCTATGCTATGGCATACGTTTTTAGCGGCAATCTGGAAGCTGACAGGCATTTCACAAGCAGCTGCGCAACTGTATCAGGTTTTATATTTTATTATACTTGCTGTGTCTACATATCATATCATTAAAAAGTTATACGACGATAAAACAGCGCGGGATGGCATTTTAATAATAACCACCATGCCTGTAGTGGTAGCTCTTTCTATAATTCTTCATACGGACATTCCGCTGGCTGCCCTGGCAGCTCTGTCTTTTATGTTTCTTATAAATGAAAAATATTTTTTAAGCGGCATGGTCTTCGGGCTTATGTTTATAATGAAAAGGCCGGTATACATAATTTTACCGGCATTTCTCGTATTTATTATATGCTATAACAAGGGTTTAGCCAGGCAGAGAATAAAAAATATAAGTACTTTTTTAATAGCATCCCTGCCTTTTGCGCTGTTGGCATTATTTCACAGGAAAGTCATGCTGGGCATGCAGAGGGAATTATTAAATATGCCGCCCGCGCTTTTTGATAATCCCGCAAATATTAATTTTATTTTTAAAGAAGTATCGGACATGAGGTCATTGCCATTAAACGCAGTTATTTATTTAGGCGTGCCGCTTATATGCGGTGTGGCCTTTTATTTTTTAAACATAAAAAAGATAATTATAAATAAAGATGCGCCCATTTTAGCGGGAATAGCCATGTTTATGGTTATATATTTTAAGGTTTTCTGGAATACACTTATAGCAAGGTACCTTGTAGTGTGCATACCGTTTTTGGTTATAATAGCGGCAAGGGGCCTTTCATTTGTAAAAAATGTGCAGGTTAAAAGGCTTATCGTTACCATAGCTGTCATTCAGTTTTTTTTAACATGCATATATACGGCTAAAGAAAGAATTATTCCGGATGATACAAAACAGGCTTATGCTTATATTAAAAACAATACGCCCGTTGACGCAAGGATAATGTGTTCAAGGTTTGATATTCCACTCTACTCCGACAGGCGTTGTATATGGAATAATTATATGGCGCTCTCTGAGATGCCGTATCTTTTTTGGAAAGCAAACGACGAAGATATGCTTAAGGTATGGAATAAATATGGCATAGACTATCTTTTGGTTGACAAGCGAAGAATATATGATGACTCAAAGGTGCAACATCAGTTGGGCTGGCCTTACTCATTTGTAAAAAATATGCCCAATCTTAAACATCTTGAGCCGGTGCTTGAGAATAAAACCGTGTCACTGTGGAAAGTAAGCAGATGATTAACTTAAATTTATCCAAAGAAGCAAAATACCTTGTCCTGGTTTGCCTTTCCGGAGCAATAATTATATTATTATGCGGCATATTTTCGGATTTATATTTAGGTGACGAAACTTTTCACTACCGCCTGGCCACATATATTTATAAGGCAAATTTCCAGAGGCCTCTTTATGACCCATTGGCGTTAACAAACCCATCGGGAAAATGTTATTATTATGACCCTATGGGCTGGCATTTCTTTCTGGCGCTATTCTGGAAACTGTTCTTCGGTGTTTCAAAGGCATCGGCCCAGGTTTTTCAGGTTATATGGTATATGCTGCTTGTTTTATCCACATACCTTTTGGGAACAGAGATAAGGGATAAAAAAACAGGCTTATTCTCCGCTTTAATTGTTGCAACTATGCCTATGGCCGTGGCCTTATCGATTATTTTACATACGGATATAGCGGTTGCGGCATTATGCACAATAAGTTTGTTTTTTCTTATCAAGAAACGTTTATTAGCAGCAGCGTTGATAATTGCGCTTGCCACATACACCAAAAGAAATAGTTACATGCTCTTGCCGGGATTTCTAATTTTAACTTTATATCCTTTTTTCGATGCAAGATCGTTTAAGGATTTCCTGAAAATATTAACCAGGTGGTTTATATTTTTTCTAATACCTTTTCTCATTGCAATAACCCCCGCCATTACGTATAGGTATTCTGTTTTTGGACTGCGCTCATTTATAAGCGGAAACATAAGAGAACCTGTCGAAACTTCTGAATTAAAACCCATTGAACTTAATTTACATTACGTTAATATAACGATGTACCATATAATAAATAACATCTCTTTGGATTCTGCCAGATATTTTTCTGCAGTAGTGCCGCTTATAAACATTCAGACACAATATCATTTGCCCCAATCCCTAGCTGCTAAACCCGGCCAACAAACACACTTTACTTTAACGATCCCTGTTGCTTCTGCGCCCATAGGTGAGTATTTGAATAAAGTACACACGGAAAAAACAGAGTCAAAGAAAACAGGTGAATTCTTATATGAATATAAAGGAGACTCGGTGCCTTTTTATGACGAATCCAACATCCTGATTAACCCCTTTGCGTTTTTAAAATATTTTGGCCTAGCTATTGCCTTCGCCGTCTTTTTATATATGATAAGGTTAAAATTTGCTAAAAAGGATATTTTTTTATGGTTTTTAATTGCAAATTATTTACCGTTGTTTTTTTATGTTTTTAAAGGCTCTTTCAATATCAGGTATTTTTCTCCTATAATAGGCTATATTGCTGTTATGGCAGGAATGGGCATTGCTTCCAGTAAGGCTAAATGTCTAAAATATCTTATAATTTTTTTATGCATAGTGCAATTCTTCAGCGTAGCCATATATACCCGCATGAATAGAATTATTCCGCCTGGATTAAAACAGGTATACAGCTATATTGCAGCAAACACACCCAAAGAGGCCAGGGTGTTATGCACAAAAAATGCGCTGGCTTTACATGCAGATAGAAACAGCATATGGCTCGGTACAAATTCCTTAAAGGAAATAAATTTTCTATTCTGGCAGGCTTCAAAGGCGCAAATGGTTGAAATTTTTGATAAATACGACATAAACTATATCTTAGTTGAAAAGGATAAGATATACGATGACTCCGAATCTAAGCATACCGGCGGCTATCCCAAAAGTTTTGTGGACAAAATTAGGGCCCTCGATATATTCACTATTGTTTTGGAAAACCAGTCAGCGGCACTTTGGAAGATAAAAAGATGAAAAGACAAGCCGTTATATATTTCTTTTGTATGGTTATAATTGTGGTCGTCTTACTTATGGCCACGGAATTGATATTCAGGATTTTTTATCCCGCATATCAAAAAGCCATTTTTCCGCGCGGCCTTTACGTTAAAGATGAAATTCGCGACCACAAAATGGAGTCTGGCTTTAAAGGGCGCCATAGGCACGAGGAGTTCGATATTTTAATAAATATTAATTCTTTAGGTATGCGCGAAGATGAAATTGGAATAAATAAAGCCGGTCTCTACACCATTGCCAACATAGGGGACTCGTTTACATTCGGCTATGGCCTTAATAGAGAAGATACTATTTCTTTTAAGTTGGGCTACAAGCTTTCCGGCAGCTACGCAGATTTTAACAACATAAGATCCTTGAATTTGGGGGTGGTCGGCTACGGCTGCCTGGATTCTTTTATATTTTTAGAGGAAGCCTGGGATAAGATAAAACCAAACCTTGCAATATATTATTTGTTCATAGGCAATGATGCTTTAAACGATTTAAACACACAGGCCCGCATTGACAATCCAGGTATAAGTGAAAAACATTATGTTACTCAGCCGTTAGTTAATCTCCTGCAGAATAATTGCGCACTTTATGATTTTCTTTTTAAAAGGCTAAAAAACAACCGTTTTTTAAGCAGTGTGTTTTTACGTTTAGGCATAAGAAAATTTCAGCGCTATTTATATGAAAAAGACAGCCCTTTTTATAAAGAAGGCTTTAGCGCGTTGACAGCCAATATATTAAAAATGCGCTCATATATAGAAGGAAAGGGCGGTAAGTTGCTGGTTGTGCTTATACCGGAAGATATGCAGGTATTTTATGAAGGCATAATAAAGGAAAAGGGCCTCGATTCCCGCAAGCCGCAGAACGACCTCATTGATTTTTGTCAAAAAAATAAAATTCACTATGTTGATCTTTTAGACGGCCTGCAGGATTTTGGGTTTCGCGCCTATTTTAAATATGACAGCCACTTTAACGCAAAAGGAAGCGATTTTGTAGCAGGCAAGGTAGCGCAGTATCTCCTGCAGCATGAAAAAGATAGCAGGTAAAATATCAGGTTAATATGGATTGTATAAAACTGTGCAGAGTCAAAGAGAACACCCATCGCAAGGCATGGAATAAGTTCTGGGGTGCCTATGATGCAGATGACGAGCCATTCGTAACGGCCGATGAATTTCCAATGTCTAAAATACCGAGGTGCGGCAAGGTTCTGGAAATTGGTTTCGGTTCAGGTAGAGTGCTTGCTTATTTTTATAAAAAAGGCTATAAAATATATGGTATCGATATTTCACCAAAGGCGATAGATGCTATATTGCTAAGACCAGAAAATGAAAAGCAATATATTCTTTCTAAAATATGCTTAGGAGATTGTTGTGGCATCTGTTTTAAGGACAAAAGTTTTGAAACTATAATATGCCTAGGGCTTTTGGAGCATTATCACGATTATAACAATATCAGCAAATGCCTGAATGAAATGAATAGAATATTGACGGATACTGGAATAGCAGTCGTAAGCGTTCCTCATAGAATCTCAGCGTTTATAGTTATTGAACTGTTTAAACGCCTGGTAGGGAAGTGGGATTCGGGAGTTGAAAGGAAGTTTTTTCCAAGAGATTTTATGCGGATAATTAGAAGGAACAATTTTGTGTGTGCATGCTATTATGCCAGGCCCATGGATATTACTCCGGCAAAAGGTATTTTTAGAGTTCCAGCGCTTGTATTGAAGGTGCTGGATAAACTCCTTGTTGATGCCAAAATAGGAGGGCATATGACTACTTATATATTGACTAAAAACATAAACAAAGCGGTGTTTTAGAATGGTTTTTGCAAAAGCTATTGCCTGCTTTAAAAAAAGTATTTTATTCATATTGATAATTAGCGCTTCTTTGTCAATATATTATTGGGGCACACATTCTGATGTTTATTTAGGCGACGAATCTTTTCATTACAGGCTTACGGATTATATATATAAAAACGGCCTATCATGCACGCCTTTATACGATCCATTGGCTCTAACTAACCCATATGCAAAAAATTATTACACAGACCCAATGCTCTGGCACAGAGGCCTTGCTTTTTTATGGAAGTTTGCAGGGGTTTCACAAAAGGTAGCGCAGCTTTATCAGATAGGCTGGTATATATTTTTATTGTTAGGCTGCTACCTTTTGACAAAGGCAGCGGAAGATAAAAAGAGTGCCTTATGGGCACTATTACTTACGGCAACATTGCCTGTTAGCGTAGCGTTAAGCATTGTGCTGCATACCGATATACCCATAGCTGCCATAAGCGCCATTGGATTCTATTTTCTTGTGCGCAACAATATAATTGCGGCTATTTTGTCCTTAAGCGCAATGGTGTATATAAAAAGGAGCGCATATTTTTTTATACCGATATACCTAATTTATATTTACATTCTGTTTAAAAATAAGAAACAACCGCATACTTACCGCAACCTTATAGCCGTAATAATTCTTTTTCTAATATTGATTTCTCCTCAAATAATATACCAGGTGAAAACATTCGGGTATAAATCCCTATATTCAGGGCAGCTAAAACAATATTCCAAGCCGACAGTAACCGTTGACGCAAGAGGAAACCTTGTAAGGACAGGGCAGGAAAAAGCCAACGATGAGAATAACGATTATTTTTATAAGTCAACGCCGCCTGTTAAATTTTATGATGAATCCAATCTTTTATTAAGCCACTACGCGTTGTTCAAATATTATGGAATCGTATTATTTTTAGCGTTTGCCGCAAGGCTATTCTATAGGAATTTTAAAGCAATGGAAATATTCTTTTTATATTCAACAGCATTATATATAGCTTTATTTTTATGGTTTTTCAAAGGAGGCCTTAATGTACGCTATCTAACGCCAATAATACCTGTGCTTGTTGTTTTGGCAGCGTCGGGAATTTCAAGGATACGTTATAAGGCAGTTAAGATAGCTATTTTTATTGTTTGTATTGCGCAGTTTTTAATAGCAGGGTCATATACATACAGGCACAGGATTATACCTGATGGGCTTATGAAGGCATATGATTACATAAAAGATTATACTGCGCAAGGCTCAAGGTTTATGTGCACCCAGAATGCGCTTTCGCTGTATACCAATAGATATTCAATCTGGATGAGCAAACCCGGGCTGCACGAGATTTCATATCTATTCTGGAAAGCAGACGAACCGGCTACGTTAAAGATATTACAAAAATACGGCATAAATTATATTCTTATTGAGAAAAATAAAATTTATGATTACACGCAGGTAAAGCATACTGGGGGCTATCCCCTGGTGTTTGTCGAAAAGATAAGAAATTTTAAAAATTTTGAAATGATATTGGACAATAAAGATGCACAATTATGGAAAATAAAGACATAAAAGCTACAATTATTATTCCGCTGCACAATGAGGCATCTATAGTAGCGAATATGCTCACGACGCTGTTTACGGTAATAGGCTTCGGCGACTATGAAGTGCTGGTTGGGCTTGATGCCTGCACGGATAATACTGCGGACATTGTAAAACAATTTAAATGGGTAAGGCTGTTCGAATATAAAAATCGCCGCGGGAAAAACGCCGTTGTAAATGAACTGATTAAGTCTTCGGTTTCGGATATAATCTTTATACACGACGCGGACTGGAACTTAAAATGTGATAAAACAAAGCTGGATGAGGTAATTGGCGTTCTTAAAAAAGATGCATTAATAGGCGGAGTTGTGCTTGACGTTGATAATTTTAATATAAGATATGAGGGCGATAACTATAAATGCTCAATGGCGTTTAGGGGTGAGATCTTATCAAGCCGCCTGTTGAGGGAATACCAGTTTGCTCATTGCACGGCCATGGAAGATGGTATGTATTTTACGCATAAAGAAAATGCCCATTTTCCGTTTATGCTGAATATCCTTAAAAAAAGGCATATAGAGCCTATGCTTACTACGGGTGATGATATAGAAAGATGGCTGGCGCTGGCGGCACAGAGAGATGTCAAAATACTTCTATTGAGGCATGATAGCGGTATATACCTTGAAATAAATGATAACAGCAAAAGCTTTAAGACATTATTCTTAAGGCACACAAGAAGCCATTTGTCGAATTTTAATATATACAGGCATTATGGGTATAAGATAAGTTTATTTAAATTCTATATCCCTGCAACCTTTTATCTGTTTGTAAAACTATGCCGCTACAAAAATATATATAATATCGCATCAGTAACCATGTGGTATGCTTGTTCTGTTACGGCATTTATTCTAGCTAAAATTCTTTCAATTGGCAGGATTTCAACCAAAACTTTATGGAAATTCAGGGCAAACCGCTCATAGAAGAGCAATATTATAGAGAGTTAGACCTCGCTTATAAGGACAAAAGGCACCTTATGAGCAGAAAAGCAGAGAAGGTGCTGGAGCTATTGCCTTGCAGCGGCTGTCATCTTGACGTGGGTTTTGGCAGCGGCTTTCTGCTTTCAAAGATACGGCAAAATATGCCAAATCTGAAATTTTATGGGGCAGAGATTAACAAGGGCGCAGCTGATTTTATAAGAAATTATTCAGCAGAGATATCGGATAAAACCTTAATATATGACGGAACATCATTACCTTTTAAGCGTTTTACGTTTGACAGTGCCACCTGCCTGGACGTTTTGGAACATACCAATAATTCAAAGGCCCTTTTACGCGAAATTTACAGGGTAATGAAACCAAAGGGGCGCCTTATAATTACGGTTCCAAACTGGTTTGATATTGTAGCGGTCCGGTTTTTTAGAAGAAGCCCTGAGCACCTTCAAACCAGGACGCCATTTACCTGGAAAAGAATCCTGGAGTCTTCGGGCTTTAAGGTGAAATTTTTTCGTTCTGTTAAGTTTCCAATATTGGATATAGAACATTTGAATGGTGCCTTACCCATCTTTGGAATGTGTATTTTATTATATGCCGAGAAGCGCTAAATATGATAAATGGTATATACAAATATTTGCTAAAAAAGACAAAAAGCATCCCGTACCCGCGATATTTGCAGTTGGAACCGACTACTTATTGCAACCAGGACTGCAAAATATGTATGAGGAAATATAAAGACAAGCTGCCGAGGCATTTAACTTTTCTTCAGTTCAGTAGAATTATAGATGAGGTAAAACCTAAGATATTAGAGCTAAGCGGATTAGGCGAGCCGTTTATGAATCACGATATATTTGAAATGTTTACATACGCCAGGAATAAAGGTATATTTATCAGCACGACCACAAACGGTATATTGCTTAAAAATCTGGTGGATAAAATAATAATGAAACCGCCGCACCTTATAAAAATATCGGTGGATTCGTTGTCATGCGATATTTTTGATAATATAAGGACAAGGGGCAGTTTCAATGACTTGTTATCGTCGTTGAAAGCTATATCGGATAACAAGAAATACTTGTCTGAAAAATGTTCTTTGGTTATGCAGACTGTTGTAGGAGAAAAAAATATCTCCCATATAGAAGATATGATAGGGCAAATTTCTGAAGTTGGTTTTTCCAAAATTTTATTCAAATGGCAAGAGGTAATCAGCCTTGAAAATCCCCGGTTTTTCGCAGATACGCTAAAAGATACAAATACGAAAAGGTACCTTATAAAATTAAAAAATATATTATCAAAGCACAAGGTAGCCAGCAATATAGACTGGTTGATTGGGATTATGCATAAACACATAGAGTCTATAGAAAAGCCATCAGTTAATTTTTATAAAGATTGCATTATGCCATGGTTCGGAGTTTTTATTAGTGTAGACGGCTGCATATATCCTTGTTGTAAATTTATATTTACAAAAGGCGAAGGCCAACACATTGGTTGTTATAATGTTGACTCCACAGATTTCTATTCAGCCTATAACAATAGACAATATTCCGCATTCAGGGAGCAGATAATACGTAAAAAAGGAATAAATTCTATATGCAGCAAATGTGTGCCCATAAGTGCATTTGATATGCTAAAAAACAGCGTAAGCAGGATTAACATAAAGCAGGCATATAAATGAATATAACCTTTATAGCAAAAGGCGCAGAGAGCATAGGCCTGGAATATATTTCAGCTGTTTTAAAACAACATGGCCACAAAGTTAGCCTTGTTTTTGACAGGGCGCTTTTTAACGACGATACATATATAAATATACCCTGGCTCAAGGGCCTTTTAAAGCCTGTTTCAATTGTTGCCAAAGAAGCCTTAAATGAAAATCCGGACATAATAGGATTTTCCGTGCTAACCAATGCGTACAGCTGGAGCCTGGCTGTTGCAAGAGAAATAAAAAAGATAAAGAACGTACCGATTATATTCGGCGGCATACACCCTACCCTGGTTCCCGAAGAGGTGATGTCCAATAAAGAAGTGGATATTGTATGCAGGGGGGAAGGCGAATATGCTTTATTGGAATTAGTCGAGTCCATAGGCAGCGGAAAACAGGATTATTCAATACAGAACCTTTGGTTTAAAAATAAAAATGCCGTTATACGCAACGAGTTGCGAGCGCCAATTGCCGATTTGGATACACTGCCCCTGCCAGACAAATCCCTTTTTGAAGGCCATATACCTATGAATTACTATTATATGGCCATGGTGTCGCGCGGTTGCGCTTATGCATGCAGTTATTGTTCCGAAATATGCATAAAAACATTATATAAAAATAAAGGCAGTTACTACCGGCAGCGCAGCGTTAATAAGGTAATAGATGAATTTTTGGTTATGAAGCAAAAATATAATTTCAAGGCAATAGACATTAAAAGCAGCTCGCTGTCTGACTCTGGAGAGTGGATATGCAATTTTCTTGAAGAATACAAATACAAGGTGGCTCTGCCATTTCGCGCAATGTTGCATCCAAAAACCGTAGACGATAAACTGGCCCGTGCTTTGAAATCCGCAGGCTGCAATCAGATACAGGTAGGTGTGCAAACCTTCAACCCGTCTTTAAGAAAAGATATATTAAAGCGCAGCGAAACCAATGCAGATGTGTCACAGGCATTAAATTCACTGGGGCGCTTTAATGTAAAATTTTCAGTAGACCTCATGACAGGACTGCCCGGCGAGAATAAAGGTGATTTATTGCTGGCAGCAAACGAACTTGTAAAATGTAAAAATTTATATAAAATAGGGTTATTCTATCTGCAGTACCTGCCCAAAACGCCAATTACCGAATATGCCAAAGATTGCGGCCGCCTAACGGAAACTGAGGTAATTAATATAAACAAAGGCGGGATAAACAATTTTTTTACAGCAAACAATGCTAGAGAAATAAGTCGCCTGAGGGATTTTCAGCTGCTTTTTAGGTTGTTGCCCATACTGCCTCGTTGGCTGGTAAAGCTTATACTTAAATTTAATATTTATAAGGCGTTTCACTACATACCCCAGGTTTTTTTAATTGTATTTATAGATATAATGAGCGCTTTTTCCGCAAGGGATTATTTTACCGTTTTTACTCTTAAAGGATATTTATGGGAGATGAAAAGAAAGATTCTGAAATAATATCTATTGTTGTTCCTGCATATAATTCATCCAGAACAATAGGCAGTGTTATCGACGCGCTTGGAGCGCAAAATTTGCCCGCAGGTAAACCGGAGATAATAATAGTGGATGATGGTTCAACCGATAATACTGCCGATATTGTCAAATCCTATCCTGCAGTTAAATATGTCTATCAGCAAAACGTGGGCCCGTCTGCCGCAAGAAATACCGGCTGGAAGCAGGCAAAAGGGAGAATAGTCTGTTTTACAGATTCCGATTGCCTGCCTGAAAAAGACTGGGTATCAAAAATTCTAAGCCATTACACCTCAGGTGCCATAGGCGGCGTAGGTGGAAGCTATGATATAAACAACGAAAAATCGATTTTGGCTAAATTAATACACGAAGAGATCGCCTATAGGCATTCTAAAATGCCGAGAGAGGTTGATTATCTCGGGACTTTTAATGTTTCATACCGAAGGGATATTTTGGAAAGAATAGGTGGTTTTGACACAGCGTATAAAGCTGCCAGCGGCGAAGATAATGATTTGGCCTATAAAGTTAAAAGCCTTGGGTATAAATTGATTTTTGACAAAGACATAAAGGTAGCGCATAATTATCCTGAAAGTTTATTAAAATATTTAAAACAGCAGCTCGTGCACGGCCTTTGGAGGGTGAAGCTATACTTAATCCACCCGCGTATGATAAAAGGGGATTGTTACAGCAGCCTCTTTGATTATGCGCAGCCGATTTTGGCATTGTTTACGGTTGTTTTATCTTTTTTTATTATTTTTCAGGGCGTCTTTAAATATATTGCAGGCACAGTTATTTTATTGTTTGCCTTGCAACTGCCTATGCCGGTTTTAATTGCTCTAAAGAAACGAAGCCCTGAATATTTGCTGTTGGCGGCCTTAATGTTTATAAGAAGCTACGCAAGAGGCTTGGGCATGCTTTGCGGATCTATCCTTTTTACTTTTAGGAGAAAATGAAAACTTTAATAATAATTCCATGTTATAATGAAAGAAACAACATAGAACAAATAATCAATTCGATAAGGAAAAATTGTCAGGAACCGGATTTACTGGTTGTTAACGACGGTTCTTCCGACGGGTCTCTGGATGTTATAAAAAAGCTGCAGGTGCCGCATCTTAACCTTTGCGTCAATACAGGGATAGGCGGCGCTATACAGACTGGTTTTAAGTACGCTGAAATGCATGATTATGATATTGCTGTGCAATGCGACGGAGACGGGCAGCACCCCCCCTACCAGATCGGTAGGCTCATAGACGTCATTCTAAAAGACAAAGCAGACGTTGCAATAGGATCCCGGTTCGCAGGCAGGCAAAACATAGGTTTTTCGTTCTTAAGGAGAATAGGCATAAATATTTTTACAAACTTGATACATCTTTTGACAGGGAAAAGAATATATGATACAACTTCCGGTTTCAGGGCTTATTCAAAAAGAACCATTTCCGTTCTGGCGGAATATTATCCTAGAGATTATCCTGAGCCGGAAGCGCTCGTGTTTTTACTGAAAAGAGGCTTTACGATAAAAGAGGTGCCTATTTTTATGAAGAAGAGAAAAGAAGGGGTTTCTTCAATAACATGGACAAAATCCGTATATTATATGTTAAAGGTAAGCCTTGCCATACTCATACAGGGCCTAGGAGGAAATAAAAATGCATAGACTGCAATTATTGTGCCTTTTCGGAAACATTATATTTATTTCAGTTTTATTTCTGTTGATACGCAAGAGGAAGCTGAAAGAAGAGTATTCGCTCTTGTGGTTTGCAACTTCGTTAATTCTGTTTATCCTGATTTTTTTCCCGAAATTCATAGAGAAGCTGTCTGTGCTTACAGGCACATATTACCTGACTACGCTTGTGCTGGTCGTATTCTTTTTCCTGTTTATAATAGTATTGCGGTTTTCCGTAACTTTGTCCGAATTAACTGAGAAAGTAAAAACCTTGACGCAAAGAATGGCACTTTATGAGCACCAAATGCAGCAGAAAAACAAGACAGGAGGCGCAAAGTAAATGCCGGATATAGCTTATCAGAAAATACTAATTTTTTGTATATGTATGGTTGCCTTTATGATACCGTTTTCGATAGCCCTGACCAACATCGGAATTATAGCGGCCATAATAGTTATTATTGCGTATAGGGTATATAAGAGAAACTTTTCAATAAATGCCGCAGGCACAGGTTATTTCTTGTTGGGATTTTTGCTTGTAGCCTTAGCTTCTATGCTAAACGCCGTGGACAAAGGAGTAGCCATAACAGGCTTGCGTAAAATTTTAAAATATTATTCTATAATAGTTATTTTTAGCGAAATTAAAGACAAGCGCAATACAATAAGGCAGGTCTTATATTGTTTGATGGCTGCTGCCTTTTTTATTTCTCTTGACGGGATTTTCCAATATTATAAAGGGTTTGATTTGATCAAGCATAGCCAGTTAACTTATACTCTCGGCGCAAAAAGGATTACCGGCAGCATGCATAACCCGAATGATTTGGCTGTTTTTATGGCCTCCTGCATAGCCATATATTTCGCTTCATTGTTTTTTAACAACGGTAAACCTTTTAAAAAGAAACTGCTTCTGGCCGTATCCCTTGTTATATGCATTATTGCCTCTATAATGACGTTTTACAGGGGGCTTATCTTATTCTATTTTTTTATGATAGCAGCTGTTTTTTTAATGAGAAGAAATATAAAGTTTTTGGCCGCGTCTATTATCGCGGTTATTTTAACGTATATATTATTACCTGCCGGTACGCTGAGCTGGCTTAAGGATAATCCGAATATTATAGATTTTTTTATAGACCACAGCCGGTATCTTCATTGGAAAACAGCGATAAACATGCTTAAGGCCCACCCCTTTATAGGAATAGGTATTAATAACTTTGTGCCTTCATATATTATATATAGAGGGCCTGATGACGGGTTTGTCGGATGGTATGCGCACAATCTGTATTTGCATATGCTGGGAGAAGTAGGCCTGGCAGGATTTGGAATTTTTATAGCAATTATGATATGCGGATTTAAGAATTGCCTGCGCAACATAAAGCAAAAGGCCCTAAGCGATAATTGGGTTTCTTACGGCGCCCTTTTTTCGGTATCAGCCTTTTTAATAACTGGTATTTTTGAATCAAACTTATTTTATTCAAACCTTGCTGTATTTTTTTGGATACTTTTTTCTGTAATGCTTTTTTTACCGTCAAAACCTTATAGCGCTTGATATGTTGACCGTCCATTGCTCCATATCGGATTTATTTTTGTAATCTTTCCACTTATACCAGTAGTAACCTTCCAAAGAAATATCCTCATTAATGTATTTTGATGCCGCAAACCTCACCCTGTAATCTGTCTCGGTCGAAGTTGAGCTTGAGCCATAATCGTAGATGGTGTATGTAAAGTCAGGCTTGAATGACCAGTTTGCCCTTTTAAGAAAGCTAAGGCCTGCCAGAACCTCATTTTTAATGTAGTTTTTGGTGTTTATTTTATTAAAGTCTGTTTCTTTGTGTTCAAATTCCGCAACGGCATTTACGTCACAGGCCTGTGTTTCAAAGACTTTAAGATTTGATTTATTCTTTATGTACCAGTTTTCATAGTCATTATTGTCTGTTATGTAATTTCTGCGTTTCTGGCCGTAACTAAAGTCTGTCTTAAGCCTGTCGGCAAACTTATGATAGCTTGCGATATCCCAGCGTGTATATTTATACCTTAGAGAATCTTCCCTGTCTTCGGTATCCTGTGTGTTTTCCTTGCCTGTTTCAAGGCTTGCTTTGATTTTATATAAATAAGGTGTATCTGTGTTAAATGCTGCGCTGCCCTGCCATATATTTTCAGAAGCGTCTTTGTTGTTACCGGAGCTATCCAGCCACTGTATCCTGTAAAAGCCTTCAAGCTCTAATCTTTTGTCAAAAAGATAGCCTTGAGGCGATATTTTTAAGAATGTTTTAAATATATCAGAATCGCTTTTATTTATATATTCATAATTATTTACACCGCCGCTTAAAGTGATACAATATGCGTCCTTAACCTTGTATTTTAACGATGCGTCGAGTTTTGTCTGGTCATATTCCAGGCTGGCCGCATCGTCATAGCGTTTAGTGCGCAGGCGAAAGTCAACGTCTGCGTGCAGGGATTTTTCTTCATCATTTGAAATGCCAAATCCTGCTCCAAGATCATAAACGGTGCTTTCTATATCAGATTGCGTATTACCTACGAAATCCTTTCTGTAATTCTCAAAGCCCGCCTTAAGGCTTAAATTTTTCTCAATGTTATAATCGGTTTTAGCCTGCATGCCGTATTTATAATATTTAAAACTACCCGACAGATCCCGGTCTTCAATGCCGTCTGTCTGGGATTTTTCTCCTGTTGTAAAATACGGCTCAACAGAGCCTGTAGGGGATGCATAACAGAGCGCAGGCGAAAGGAGGGTGGCAACCGTTATAGCAATAAAGTATTTTCTCATTTTTTTAACTTATTGTAGCATAAAAATATTTTTTGTATAGCAAAATAAAACAATTCCCTTGACCGTGCAGGTAAAATATAGTAATATTCTAATAATTATTATAATATATGTACTATATATATTTCAAATTCTATATAAAACCCACCAATGAAACCCGTTTATATTTTAGGAATATCAGCCTTTTACCATGACGCAGCCGCGGCCCTGTTAAGAGACGGCGAAATAATAGCTGCTGCGCAGGAGGAAAGGTTTACCAGGCTAAAGCATGACCATAGTTTTCCTGTAAACGCCATGAATTATTGCTTGAAAGAAGCCGGCATTAATGCCGCGCACCTGGATTTCGTTGCTTTCTACGATAAGCCTTTCGTAAAATTCGAGAGATTATTAAGTACTTATCTTGCCTTTGCGCCAAAAGGCCTCAGATCGTTTCTTACGGCAATGCCGCCGTGGCTTAAGCAAAAACTATTCTTAAAAGATTATATTAAAAAAGAGCTGAAATTTGACGGAAAGATATTATTTCCTGAGCACCACCAGTCTCATGCAGCAAGCGCCTTTTTCCCTTCTCCGTTTAAAGAAGCTGCTATTTTGACAATTGACGGCGTCGGCGAATGGGTAACAGCCAGTTACGGCACAGGCAGCGGCAATAAAATCAGCATAGAGGCAGAATTAAAATTTCCGCATTCCCTGGGGCTTTTATATTCGGCGTTTACTTATTATGCAGGTTTTAAGGTAAACTCAGGCGAGTACAAGCTAATGGGCCTGGCGCCGTACGGCGAACCGAAATATGTGGATTTAATTTTAAAAGAGCTTATAGACCTTAAGGAAGATGGCTCGCTTAAGCTGAATTTAAAATATTTTGCCTTCTGTACAGGGCTTACAATGACCAATAAAAGATTTGACCGGATTTTTGACGGACCGCGGCGAAAACCTGAAGCGAAAATAGAGCAAAGGCACATGGACTTGGCTCAATCCATTCAGGCCGTAACAGAGATGGCGGTATCCAGAATGGCAAACCATGTGCATAAAAAGACAGGTAAGGAAAACCTGTGCATGGCAGGCGGTGTAGCGTTAAACTGCGTAGCAAACGGCAAATTACTTAAGGAAGGGCCGTTTAAAAAAATCTGGATACAGCCCGCATCTTCAGACGCGGGCGGAGCGCTTGGCGCTGCATTGTGCATATGGCATGCGTACCTTAAAAAGGAAAGAAACGCAGATGGAGTTAATGATGTGCAGAAGGCATCTTTGCTGGGGCCCTCTTTTTCAGGCGAAGAAATTGAGCAATTTCTTAAAAATAAAAACATACCGTATACTAAATTAAGCATGCAGGATGTCGCTGCTACTGCGGCAAAACTTATAGCAGATCAGAAGGTATTAGGCTGGTTTCAGGGCCGCGCGGAATTTGGGCCGCGCGCATTGGGCGCGCGCAGCATAATAGGCGATGCCCGCTCAGAACAGATGCAGTCAATAATGAACCTTAAGATAAAATTTCGGGAATCTTTCAGGCCGTTTGCCCCAACGGTCTTAGCGGACAAAGCTTCAGAATATTTTGATATTAATTGCGAAAGCCCGTATATGCTCCTGGTGGCAGCTATAAGAAAAGAAAAGCGTTTGCCTGTAAGCGGACAGCAAAACCAGCTAAAAGGCCTGGATAAGCTTAAAGTTAAGCGTTCTGATGTCCCTGCAATTACCCACGTTGATTTTTCAGCCCGCATACAGACAGTTAAACGCAAGGACAATCCGTTATTTTATGATGCGATAAACGCGTTTTATCAGTTAACAGGCTGTCCTTTGGTTATTAATACGTCATTTAACGTAAGGGGCGAGCCTATTGTCCTGACCCCTGAGGATGCTTACAAGTGTTTCATGCGCACGAACATGGATCATCTTCTTATGGGGGAGTTTTTATTGGATAAAAAACAGCAGGGCGCTTCGGAAATTAAAGCAGGAGATTTGGATGGAATTTCACCTGATTAATAAAAAAGAATTGAAGAAATTCGGCTTAATTTTTGGTATAATGTTGTCTATCATAGGTACAGCCCAGCTTTTAAAGGGCAATACAAAGCTGTATCCGTGGTTTTATGCGCTTGGGTTATACGCTATTGCATCTGCGCTTTTTGTTCCGCACGCGCTTAAGCCAATATACTTTTTACTCAATAAAATAGGCCGTATAATAACAACACTTATTACAGCCTCAATCCTTATTATAGTTTTTTATTTTGTACTTATGCCAATAGGGTTAATCGCAAGGCTATTCGGCAATGCTTTTCTGGATATAAACTTTAAAAAGCAAGGTAGCACATACTGGATAACAAAAGAAGCGCAAGACGATAACATATCGCAATACGAAAGGCAATTTTAGCGCGAGCACGCAAATAGAAAGGGGCAGCAGAGAATGGGCAAATTAGCTATACTTAAGGAATTGTGGGATTTTTTAAAGATGCGCAAACGCTGGTGGCTTGCGCCGATTATAATCGTTCTTTTATTGCTGGGAGTTTTGATAATTTTTACGGAATCTTCGGCGGTAGCGCCTTTTATATATACGTTGTTTTAAAAACCAAGAAGGGATTTAGCAATGAAAATAATTGTAACAGGAGGAGCTGGATTTATAGGTTGCAATGTTGCCAGGTTTCATCTTGACCGCGGCGATAAGGTTGTTGCGATAGACAACCTCTCAAGGCGCGGTTCTGCTGATAATCTGGAATGGCTTAAAAAGGCAGGCAGCCCGGAATTTATAAAACTGGATATGGCGGATTATGACAGCCTTAAGACGGCCATAAGCAGCCATAAAGATGCCGATATCATATATCACATGGCAGGGCAGGTTGCGGTAACGATTTCCGTAGCTGACCCAAGAAGGGATTTTGAGGTAAACGCAAAAGGCACATTTAATCTTTTAGAGGCAGTGCGTACCTTAAAAGCTGACCCCGCGATAATTTATGCTTCAACAAATAAGGTATATGGCGAGATGGCAAGCGTGAAAATTGTGGAAAAAAACGGAAGATATCAATATGCCAGCCTTAGAAATGGCATATCTGAAGACATGCTGCTGGATTTTCATTCGCCTTACGGGTGCTCCAAGGGATGCGCGGACCAATATATTATAGATTATGCAAGAATTTACGGCTTAAAAACCATCAGCATGCGCCAGTCCTGTATATACGGCGTAAGACAGTTTGGGGTGGCTGACCAGGGATGGATTATGCATTTTATTATCTCTGCTATTTTAGACAGGCCTGTGATTATTTATGGGGATGGAAAGCAGGTGCGGGATATACTTTACATAGATGATTTAATCCAGGCCTTTCAGGCCGCATATAAGAATATTGGGAAAGTAAAAGGTACGGCCTTTAATATAGGCGGCGGCATAAATAATCAAATGTCCATTCTTGAGCTTGTTTCCATGCTTGAGGATAAGCTCAAAAGAAAAATCAGGACACAATACGCGGCCTGGCGCCCCGGCGACCAGCGAATTTATATAAGCGACATAGAAAAGGCCAGAAAGTTGCTGACATGGGAGCCGAAAGTGTCAAAAGCAGAAGGAATTGATATGCTAATAGATTGGGCAAAGAAGAACAAGGAGATGTTTATATGAGAACATTAGTAACCGGCGGCGCGGGCTTTATAGGGGCTCATCTGGTGGATGAGTTGGTAAAGCAGGGCCACGATGTCAAAATATATGATAATTTGCAGCCCCAGGTCCACGGCAAAAAAAGAATCACCCCTGCTTATTTGAATAAAAACGCAGAATTCATAAAAGCAGATATATTGGACGAGGATAAAATCTACAAGGCTATTAAAGATGTTGATGTTTTATTCCATGAGGCCGCGCTTGTAGGCGTGGGCCAGTCCATGTATGAAGTTGCCAGGTATACGCAGGTCAATTCCCTGGGCGCTGCTGTTATTCTGGATATAATAGCGAATAAAAAGCATCGCCTAAAAAAGATAATAGTGGCATCGTCTATGTCAATATACGGTGAGGGAAAATATAAATGCGCAAAATGTAGCGAAGTATTTCCCGAGCTAAGGCCCGAGGCTCAGCTTAAAAAGAAGATTTGGGAAATGCTATGCCCAAAATGCGGCGCAAAACTAAGCCCTGTGCCGACAGATGAAACAAAGCCTTTGCGCCCAACCTCAATATATGCGGTTAATAAAAGAGACCATGAGGAAATGTTTCTTTCAATAGGAAAGGCCTATAAAATACCCGCGGTGGCATTAAGATATTTTAATGTTTATGGTCCGCGACAGGCATTGTCCAATCCGTATACAGGGGTATGCGCCATATTTTCCGCAAGGATTTTAAATAATCATAACCCCGTAATATTTGAAGATGGGCAACAAAGCAGGGATTTTATACACGTTAAAGACATTGTAAGAGCCAACATAGCTGTTATGGAAAACAGGAATGCGGATTATCAGGCTTTCAATGTGGGCTCAGGCAAGGCCATAAGCATACTGAACATAGCGGAAATCCTTATTAAAAAATTGAACCCCGGCAAAGGGCTGAAGCCGGAAATCAAAAATGAATTCAGGCAGGGCGACATAAGGCATTGTTTTGCGGATATAACAAAGATAAATTCAATGTTAAACTTTAAACCCGCGATTAATTTTGAAAAAGGAATAGATGACCTGACGGAATGGGTCAGAAGTCAAACCTGTGAAGACAAGGTGATAAAGGCAATAGCGGAATTGGAAAAAAGAGGCTTGGCATGACAAAACAGCCTAAACTTACCAAGAAACAAAAAGGCGTATATGATTTTATCAAGCGCTATATAGGTGCCAACCATCAGGCTCCCTATATACGGGAAATACAGGATGCCTGCGGCATAGTATCTTACAAATCAGCCGTGGACAAACTGCTCGCGCTTGAGAAAAAAGGTTATATACAGCGTACCCTTAATAAGCACCGCAGCATAAAAATAGTTTAGAGTGCGCTTACGGGACAAATGGAAAAATCTATATTTAAAGATAAAACATTTTTGCTTTTATTTGTTTTTGCCTCTGTCTATATCCTGTGGAATATAGGAACCGGCAGCCTCTCCGCGTGGGATGAGGCCACTTACGCCAACATATCAAGGCAAATTATTAAGACCGGAAACTGGCTTATACTGCAGGAGGTAAACGCGCCGTGGTTTGATAAGCCGCCCTTATATATGTGGATATCGGCTGTCTTTTTTAAGATATTCGGGGTAAATGAATTTTCTGTGCGGCTGACATCTTCGCTTTTTGGAATAGCGACAGTTTTGCTGGTCTATATATTTTCAAAAAAAATCAGTGATAAAAATACCGCGACACTGGCGGCACTTATTCTTCTGGCGACGCCCCATTTTGTGCATCTTTCAAAACTGGGCATGATGGACGTGCCGTTAACATTTTTTATTCTGCTCGCTGTATATCTTTTTTGGATGGGGCAGCAAACTCCGAAATATTTATTTTTTTGCGGCATTGCCCTTAGCGCAGGCTATCTTATGAAAGGTTTTGCTGTTTTTTTGGGGCTGATTATAATTTTCGCTTATTGCATTTTTTCAAAAGACGTAAAGCGCTTGTTTAAAAGAGAGTTTATATTAGGGATTTTATCTGTATTTGCAGTCATATTTTTGTGGCATTTTATCCAGTTTAGAATCGCAGGCCCGCAGGCCATAGAAAAATACTTCGGCTTTCATATATTCCAGAGGGCCACTACCGCGATAGAAGGCCATACGGGCGGTATAAATTTTTACCAGAAGGCGATCTTTAATAAGAGTAAGCCCTGGAGCGCGCTTATGTATTTGTCGGTATTTTATGTAGCATGGCTGGCAATAAAAAAATCCGACAAAAAGGCCGTGCTGCTTATTTGCTGGATAGCTGCTTCTTATGTTTTGTATACCGCGGTGCAGACAAAAATACACTGGTATATCATACCCATATATCCGGCGCTTGCCATTTCTTCAGCGTTTTTTTTGCAAAGATTTTTTAAGGAAAGCGCATTTAAGTTTTTGCTAGGCTTTATCCTGTTGATAATGCTTATACAGATACCGTTTTTAAAGGCCTTTAAGCTGGACTTTTGTCCTGACCTTAAAAAGGCGGCAGTTTACTCGCAGGATCTGCATAAAAACGGCTCTGCTATATATTTCTACGGCGCTTTTGACAACAAAGACATTTTTTACTTATGGAATTTTACATCCCTTTTATCAAAAGATAATATACCTTCAAAAAAATTATTTTCATCAAAAAGAATTTATTGTGTAGTAAGGGCGGATGATATAGATAAAGCGCATGAAAACTTTAGATTTATTTTTAAACCGGTTCGCCACTTCGGGGATATAACCGTGTCTCAAATGGAAAGCGCTAATAATTGATGCTGAAAAAAGAAATCTTGGTAATATCTTTGCTGTTAGGTATTTTTTTGTGCAGCGGCTTATATTATGCTGTAACCAACTCAATAACAAGTGACGAAAAAACACACATTTCCACAGGGTACATAATAGTGCGTTTTAATGATTATCGTTTTAATATAGAGCATCCGCCCTTTATAAAACAATTAGCGGGTATTCCTCTGCTGTTTATGAAGCTAGCGTTTCCTTTGGAAGTTTATAAATCTTCAAGCGCGGGCTCTGATATTGTGAACATTCAACAGCTATTTCTTTTTAAGCTGGGCAACAATCTGGACCTTATGGTTTTTCTTGCCCGTTTACCGTGCATATTGATTTCCTTGTTACTCGGTGTTTTTATATATCTTTTTTCAAAAAGGTTAAATGGTGTCTATGCAGGATTAGTTTCTCTTGTATGCTATATATGCTGTCCTAATTTCTTAGGGCATAGCCCCCTGGCTAATTTTGATGTTGCCGTAAGCTGTTTTTATTTTATGGCTGTTTATTTTCTTATTAGGTATTTTGAATCAGCGTCCGAAAAATTTATTTTTTTAACAGCTGTTTTTCTGGGGATAACCATCATATCAAAATATAGCGGCCTTATCCTTATTCCTGCAGTTTATATTTTAACGGTTTTAGGCGTTTTTTTATGCGGCGATAAAGATAAAAAGTTTAACGGTAAACTCAATAATTGGCACTTTATATTAGGAATTCCGGCGTTTGTTCTAGTTATAGCCTATAAGCTTTCTTTTTGGATTGTTTTCCCCGCGTTTTTAATTTATCTTATTAAAAACCGTATGCGCCTTGCAGGAAAAATACTGCTTATAGTGCTGACAATAGGGTTTATGGCGGCAATACTGGATTATACCAATTTTAAATTATTTCCTTTTCGCAGCCCTACAATGGCATATTTTAAGGGCTTTGCTTTTTTTACAGGGCACGCGGCAGGCGGGCACAATGCTTACCTAATGGGAAAATATTCGAATACGGGCTGGCGGTATTATTTTCCGCTTGCCATGTTGTTTAAAACTCCGCCTGTCACAATTTGTTTAATTATTTTAGGGTTTGTGGGCTTATGTAAAAAATCGGGTAATAATTTACAAAAGCTGTTTTTGCTCATACCTTTTTTACTATATCTTTTTGCCGCGTGTTTTATAAATAAAGTCAATATAGGCATACGCCACATATTGGTCGTTTACCCGTTTTTATTTGTCATCGCAGGCTATTCGGTTATTTTTTTAAAAAGCCGCCTTAAGCAAAAATTATTAAAGCCGGTTATTTTTTTATCAGCCTTTTTGTTGGTATTGGACGTGGGGTCAGCTTATCCTGCGCATTTGTCATATTTTAATATTATGTGCGGCGGCATTAAAAATGGCTATAAGTTGTTGGGCGATTCCAATATTGCATGGGGCCAGGACTATAAGAGGCTAAAGGCGTATATAGATAATAATAATATCAAAGAAGTAAAGATAGAATCGTGCTTTGGCGGACCTTTTTTATATGGATACTATGGGATACCTTATGCGGATTTCCTAAAGCAGGATTACTCTAACCCCAGGGAGGGATTCTACGTTGTTGAAAGCACAATGCTGCAGAGCCATAATATAAAATGGGTGAATGATATTGCGCCAGCAGCGCGGATAGGCGGCTCTCTTTTGGCATATAAAATAACAAAGGCAGATGCTGAAAGGATTAAAAAGTGTTTTTATCAATAGTAATACCTGCATATAACGAAGAAAAAAGAATAGGCAGCGCCCTTTATGAAATATATAGTTTTTTAAAGGCAAAAAATTATACGTATGAAGTCATCGTTGTCGATGACGGAAGCGCCGATAATACCATTCTAAAAACAGAAGAAAGCCAGCTGTTCAAAGACGGCAACATGTGCGTGATTAAAAACTGGATAAATTTAGGCAAAGGTTTTTCAGTAAAAAGGGGTATCCTGGCAAGCCAGGGGCAGTATATTCTTTTTACAGACGCTGATATGTCTACCCCAATAAAAGAGATGGATAAGCTTTTTGATTATATAAAAAACAACTATGACATAGTTATAGGTTCACGCAGCGCCGAAGGTTCGGATGTAAAAGTGCATCAGCCGTGGCACAGGGAAGCCATGGGGAAGATTTTTAATTTTTTTATCAAACAACTGCTCTTTAAGGATTTTAACGATACTCAATGCGGTTTTAAGCTTTTTGACGGCAATGTCGCAAGAAATATAGCGCCTCTTTTAAAAATAGACGGATTTTGTTTTGACGTTGAAATGCTGTATTTAGCCAGGAGAAAAGGGTATAAAATTAAAGAAACAGGGGTTGTCTGGAAAAACTCACCGCAGAGCAAGGTAAAAATACTAAGCAGCTCTATAAGCATGTTCTTGGACCTTGTCAAAATCAGGCTGCTGCACAAACAATGAAGAAATTAGCGCCTAACCTTTTGCCGTTAAAGGCCAGTGTTTTCTTGAGAGGCCTTTTGTATGATTATATGACCAAACACAATGCGATATAAAAATTTATTTTTAAATAAAAACCTTATGCTATTGTTTATTCTGTTATTGGGCCTGGGCCTGCGTTTATATGGTATAAACTTCGGCCTGCCATACCTGTTCCATCAGGACGAGCCTATAGTGGTTAACCATGCGCTCGCTTACGGAACAGGCGATCTAAACCCTCATTTTTTTAATATACCGCCCTTTACTTCGTACGTATTATTTTTCTTTTATGGAATATATTTTGTTATAGGCAGGATTTTTGGGTTATTTTTAGATTCTGAAAGCTATGCGATCAGCTTTTTTAAGGACCCAGGCGCATTTTATATTATAGGCAGGATCGTAATAAGCGTTATCCCGGCGTTATTATGCATATTGTTAACCTATATATTCGCAAAGAAACTATTTTTAAAAAGAACTGCGCTGTACGCAAGCCTGTTAATGGCGGTTTCTTTCATAAATGTCGTAAATTCGCATTATATTTATCCTGATATGCTTCTGGTTGTGTTTACGCTTTTATTTTATATAAACATATTCAATATGCTTGAATATAAAACAACGGGATATTATGTATTATCAGCTGTATTTTTAGGGCTTGCCATATCCACTAAATATAACGCGGCATTATTATGTCCTGTATTTTTGCTGGCCCACTTGTTTATTGAGCGAGATAAAATTTTTTCAAGAAAGTTATGGCTTGGATTTCTAATCTCTGCGATTGTTTTTATAGCCACAAATCCATTTTTAATTTTAAGCGCCGGAGAGTTTTGGCATTCTTTAAGGCAGCAGTCCGAAGCCGCCCGATATACGGGATGGCTGCATCATATTACATACTCACTGAAAGAGGGCATTTCTTTGCCTGTACTGATATTTGGCATAATAGGATTATTTATAAATGTGCTAAAAAAAGGCAGGAAAGGCATATTGTTTTTCTTATTCCCGATCATTTTTTATCTTGTGTTGGTTTTTTACAGCCAGCCTTTTCCAAGGTATATTCTTGTGCTTGTGCCGTTTTTATGCATAGCAGCAGCATATTTTTTACTCGAGCTGGTATGGGGTTATTGCAAAGGCAAAGCCTCTAAGGCGGGGTTGGCGTTTATATTGGCTATTCTGATTTTACCCAATGCTTTAAAAGTTATTAAAGCCCTTGATTTATTCTGTTCGCAGGATACAAGAGTCATCTCTGCAGGCTGGATTTATGATAACGTGCCCGGCAATTCAAAGATAGCATGTGACAGTACATTTTTTAAACCTGTAATTAAACAGCCTTATTCGCAGCTGAAGGAAAAGGAAAACGTAATTTCTAAACAGCCGACTATGACAGGCCTCAAGAACAAGAAACTGCATTATATGCTGGAAATAGCCAGGAGGGGTTTCAGGGAATATCCTTTGTATTTTATGTGTGAAGATCCTCAGGCGCAAGGGCAGTTTTTAAATACCATGCCTGCAATAGCGCTTAGTATTAAAGCCATAAAAGGAGCGGGCATTGATTATGTGGTAGTAAATTATGCTGCTAAAGGAGAGGCAAAGGAGCATTTTTTAGAAGAACTTAAGAAAAATGCGGTTTTGTTAAAGGCATTCAGCCCATATTACGACAATAAAATGAGATATTCCTTAGACCGGTTTGAAATGACCTGCCTGCCTGCGGGTTCAGAGGAATTGTTTTCAAGAAGATGCGCCGGCCCGGCGCTGGAGATATATAAGGTAAAAAAATGAAACGTCATTTGGGATTCATAGTATTTTTTAGTTTTATCATATGCCTGTTTCTGGGAAGGCTTATAATTATGAAGGACGCCTTTTTGGCCGGCGACTACGTCTTGCAGCATTATCCGTGGAGCAAAATTTACGCAGAGGCAATAAGGGGTTTTACTTTTCCATTCTGGACAAACACATTCGGCAGCGGTTTTCCGCTTATGGCGGAAGGCCAGATAGGTGGATTTTATCCTTTAAACATAATTATGTTTTTTATTTTACCGTTTGACGTTGCGTATAATTATTCAATAATTTTACATTTTATTTTAGCGGGTATCTTTACTTATGCTTACAGCCGTAAGTTAGGTGCAGACCAGTGGGGGGGAAGCCTGGCTGCGCTTACTTTTTGTTTTGGCAGCGCCTATGCCGGCTGTTTTAATAACACCGCTACCCTGCGTACACTAAGCTGGTTCCCGCTGGTGCTGTTGTTGATGGAAAAATTCCTTGATTCCAAGCGCACGATTTATATTTTTAGCGCAGCGCTTATCTGTGGCATGCAATTTTTGACAGGTTTTACCCAGATGGCGGTTTATTCATTTGTATTTTATGTAATTTATTTGCTGTATCAGTTTAAGTTAAAGCACTTCACGCTTAAGGATACAATAAAACCGATTTTTATATTTGCAACAACAGCCTGCATTGCATCGCTTCCGCAGATGTTGTTAACTTTGCCGCTAGCCGGACTATCGGGCAGAGCAGAGGCATCTTTGGGTTTTGCCCTGTGGAAATCTTTTTTGCCGCCATGCCTTATAAGCACATTTTTTCCGTCATGGACAGGGTATTTGGGCCAGCAGACATATGTGGGCATTTTAAGCCTGTTATTTGTGATATATGCATTTGTAAACTTTAAGTATTTTAAGCATACAAAACCAATCATTGTTATAATGATTATCGCCTTTCTTTGCGCCTTTGGAAAATATAACCCGCTATATGTAATTTTACTTAAACTAACCCATATTTACAGTTTCAGGAACCCATCCAGATTTTTATTTTTTGTATTGTTCGGCTGCTCGATCTTAGCAGGCCTGGGGTTTTCAAGCTTTTTTAAAGCCAAAGACGCAAAGCCTGTAAAGACTGCAACAAAAATATTTATGATTGTACTGGGTGGGGCAATAAGCGCATATCTGATTTTAAAAACCCTTATAATTTTATTCAGCGACAATATAGCATTATGGCTTAAGGGCTATGTGACAAAGCATATTTTTGAAAAGCCTTATCATCGTTATGACTTACAAAGCTATATAGACAAGGCCAATAACCTGTGCCTTACATTAAAAAATGAAGCCAGTTTTAGCAATCCGCATATCCTGTTTTCTTTAGCCATGATATTAACGGCTATTGCCACAGCAATAGTTCTTTATAACAGGAAATACAGGGAAAACATACTGAAAAAATTCATTTTCTCTGTAATAACGCTCGATTTGTTTGTATATAGTTTTTACGGAACGGGCTTCTCAAACATGCAGGATTACAAACGGCTTGAGCCTTCAAGCGTTAAAATCTTAGAGATACTAAAATCTGACA
>Ga0082335_1000668_pt1 | contig 82291 bp, 77 predicted proteins | sample Subgrocontami58m_FD_72375 | JGI IMG/M metagenome (GOLD analysis project Ga0082335, IMG submission 72375) | Subsurface groundwater microbial communities from S. Glens Falls, New York, USA - GMW37 contaminated, 5.8 m (SPADES assembly) (version 2) ...
GGATGAAGGCGTGTATCATTGCTCTATCCGCACCATGTACCGCATTCTCAACGACCACACCGAGGTGAAGGAGCGCCGGAACCAGCTCCGCCACCCGGTGTATCAGAAACCGGAGCTGCTGACCACGGCCCCGAACCAGGTCTGGTCGTGGGACATTACGAAGCTCCTCGGCCAGGTGACATGGTCCTACTTCTACCTCTACGTCATCCTGGACATCTTCAGCCGGTACGTGGTCGGCTGGATGGTCGCCTCGGCGGAAGCCGCCGCCCTGGTCGAACGACTCATTCGTGAGACCTGCGACAAACAGCACATCGAGCAAGGTCAGCTCACGATCCATGCTGACCGGGGCTCGTCCATGACGTCCAAGCCGGTCGTTTTACTCCTGGCTGAGGTCGGATGTCAATAGTGGACACCAAATCATTCATGCTACAAGCTGTTCGGCGTAGTATTGTTGGGCATAAACCGCAGGGGAGAGAAACCCGAGTCTTGCCTGTCGGCGCTGCCGGTTGTAGAAAACCTCAATGTATTCCGTGATATCCCGAATCGCTTCCTGCCTGGTTCTGTAGCGACGATGATGGATAAGTTCCTGCTTGAGTATTCCCCAGAAACTCTCCATCGGTGCGTTGTCGTAACAGTTGCCTTTTCTGCTCATCGACGCTTGCATTTCAAACTGCCCGAGCAACGCCTGGTACTCATCAGCACAATACTGGCTTCCCCGGTCCGAGTGGTGAATCAACCCCCTTCGCGGTCGCTTTGAGGTGACGGCTCGGCACAACGACTGACTGACCAGGTTCTTCGTGATCCGCTCTCCCATCGCATAGCCCACGATTTCACCGGTGAAAAGATCCTTGTGACTCGCAAGATAGAGCCATCCTTCAGCGGTCGGGATATAGGTAATATCGCTCACCCACGCGTGATTGGATTTACTGCCTCAAATTGCTGATCCAGCAAATTCTCGGCTACCGGGAGGGTATGCCGTGAATCGGTCGTCACTATGAATTTCTTCGTTTGTTTACAGCGTATCCCAAGCTTTTTGCGGAGGCGTTTGATTCGGAACACGCCGGCATGGACGCCGTGTTCCGCCAACTCGTGCTGTCAGCGTTCAGGCCCGCAGGTCTCGCATGTACGCGTATGCGCTGCCTTGATCTCTACCTCCAGACGCGCATTCTTCTGCGCCAGATCAGAGGGGGGCCGCTCACGCCATGCGTAATAGCCACTTGCCGATACCTCCAATACCCGGCTCATCAGCAGTACCGGGTATTGTCGTCGCATCTCTTGCATCACCGCGTACCGGGCAGCGACTCTTTCGCAAAGTACGCGGCGGCTTTTTTTAAGATGTCCCGCTCCATCTTGACTTCAACCAGTTCCCGTTTTGTCCTGGCCAACTCCATCTCGATCTCCGTCAGCGGCCTATGACTCTTGCCTATCTCAGATAGCTTTCCCGATTTACTCGCTCGCAGCCAGTTCCCCACCGTTGACGGCGGTAATGACAACCTCCGGGCTGCTGCCGGTATCGTCATGTTGCCTTCCGTGACCAGTTTTACCGCTTCCTCTCGAAACTCCTTCGTGTACCTTCCCTGTGGAATCCCCTTCATTCTGACACCTCCGTCATTGTATTTTATACGACTTTGGTGTCCAGTTTTTCCATCCTACCTCATTTGTGATAAGGTACATGCCTTATGGATATCTTGTCGCATGGGCTCTGGGGTGGGATCGCCTGCGGACGGACAAACCGGCGGAGTTTCAGTCTGGCGTTTGCGTTCGGCATTCTCCCGGATCTAGTACCGTTCGGCCCCTTTTACATCACCGTCCTCCTCGGACTTGCTCAGCGTCCACATTTTGGCCACGAACCCCCTGATCCGTCTGTTTTCCCTGCTTACGTCCATCGCGCATACAGTGTGACGCACAGTCTGATCATCTTCCTCTTCGTGTTCACGCTCCTGTGGGTGATATTCCGGAAGCCGATATGGGAGTCCCTCGCCTGGGGGCTCCATATTCTCTTGGACATCTTCACGCATTCTTTCCGATTTTTTCCAACCCCGTTTCTATGGCCGATTTCGGATTTCAAGATCAACGGCTGGCATTGGGGTAGACCTGAGATCGTCATCCCCAACATCGTTCTGCTCGTACTGCTCTACGCCTGGTTCTTGTATCGTCGGTGGAGGGGACGGAAAGGTCCAACAGAAGCGTTTTCCCAAAGATAGACTGGAATCTTGGTGGAGGGCGGGTGATCAGAGGTCCTCGATGCGAATCGGTGTCGCCGCATCCGCACCGACCACTGTTGTCCACTCGCGAACACGCCATTTCGTCACAATCCCGTGTGCGACGTACGGGTCGGCCGTAGCAAAGGCCTCGGCGACAGCAGGTGAAGGACCCTGGAAGAGCAGTACGACCCCGTCGGCAGGGTTGGCGAGTGCCCCGCCAAGGATCAGTTCGCCACGCGCAACGGATTGGCGCGCGAGATCCAGATGCGTCGCGCGAAATGGCTGTCGCCGCTCAAGGTAATCAGGAACGATGTCGTAAAACAGTAGATAATGCATCAGCTCTCCTTCCTTTCTCTCAACTGCTCCAATCCAACCTGGCCGCACTTGTTTCCGGCCAGGCGGCAGGCATGCGACAGGGCCTCGGCCAACCCGATACCTCTGAGATAGGCGTCGATCAGCCCGGCATTGAAGGTATCGCCGGCCCCCAGTGTGTCTTTAACTTCGACGGGAGGAAAGGCGGGACTGTGGTGAAGCTCTCCGCAACGGTCGAGGCCGTAGGCGCCCTCCTTACCCCATGTGACGATCAGATCCGCCTGCGGCGCCCGCTTCCGTATCTCACACAGGAAGGGACGAGGCGCGTCGAATCCCAGATGATTGACATAGGTACGCGAGAACACCAGCATCCCTACGTCTGCGAACACTGCCTCGATTCCGGGGCGCGGCTTTTCCACCTCGATTGAACATGTAAGCCCACAGCCGGCATCACGGACTCGTTGCACCATGCGAGTGGTCTCTTGCGCATCGCGGCCCTCGAAGTGGACCCAGTCGAACTGCGCGAGATCAATCTGTCGGAAATACTCATTGCCGTACTCCGGCAGATCTCGATAGTGTACGATGGTGCGTGTGCTCTGTTCGCGATTGAGCAGGACACACGATGTCGGCGGTCGACCGGGGACGCGTCGGCAGGCGGTGAGGTCGATTCGGTGGCGGTCCAGGCGCTCGGTAATCGGGGCGGAATCCGGGCCGTCCGCCAGTACGCCGCCAAAGGCGCACGCATGACCCAGTTGACTGAGCACAACCAGAGTGTTGGAGGCGTTGCCGCCAGGATTCGTACGGAGTTCCTCGGCGCGAAGCTCGCTGTCCTCAGCGGGGAAGCGAGTAAGTGTAAAGATGAGATCGAGCGTCGCCGTCCCGATAGCGAGGATAAGCGCCATATAGGATCCCCCTTGTCGTAGCGTCCGGCTCAGTCAAATTGATAATGCTTTTTGACGGGGCGGCGGATATCCCAGGTACAGGCCATCCCGATGGGAAACGTCACGAGATCCCCCTGACCGATCTGCACCGGCTCTCCGCCATCGGGCGTCACAATCACCTCTCCTGCCAGAAGATAGCAGATTTCCGTGCTGTCGTAGCTCCAGGGAAAAACGGACACCTCTTTGCTCCAGATCGGCCAGGTTTCTACCTTCAGCATTGCGAGTCGCATCGGTGAGGGGTTGTGCTCAACTTGGATCTTCATACATCCGCCTTCCTTTCGATATGGTCTGCCATCCCAATAAGTAGCTGCATGGTAAGATGCCCTTGACGAGGTGGTCAAGCCTAAACTGGAACCGAATGATGCGCTGCGATTCGCCCTGTCGGACGATTCTTGGAAACACTCGAACGCTCTGTTATGATCCATATGTGAGGAAGCAACGGAGAGACCATACCCACACCAGAGCAACGCAAAGGAGCAGAGGGGCTCATGGCCGAACGATTCCGCCTCTATTGGGGTGAACGCCGTCCGGCACGCTGACTGATGATAACGCAAGAGTTGCCGCAGTCCACTGGAGCCGGTCCGCTGCTCGGCGCCCATATGTCGATCGCTGGAGGGGTCGATCTGGCGCCGCTGAGAGGCCAGCAGGTTGGCTGTCGGACCATCCAGCTTTTTACTAAAAGCAGCAACCAGTGGCGGGCCAGACCGCTGCCCCTCGAGGAGATCGATCGGTTTCGCGCGAATCTTCAAGCCGCTGCCATTGCTCCCGCTGTAGCCCACGGAGCCTACCTGATCAATCTGGCGTCCACCGACCCTGCCTTACATCAGCGGTCGATGGCGGCCTGCTTGGAGGAGATCGAGCGGGCCGAGGCGCTGAGTATCCCGTATCTGGTGATGCATCCGGGGGCCCATATGGGGGCCGGCGAGGAGGCGGGATTACGACGGGTATCGACCAGTCTCCAGGAACTCCTGAAGCAGACGAAGGGTTATCGTGTCCAGGTGGTGCTCGAGACGACCGCCGGCCAGGGGTCCAGCCTGGGGCATCGCTTCGAGCAGATCGCGCAGCTCCTGGATCAGATCGGCATTCCGGAACGGACTGGGGTCTGCCTGGATACCTGCCACATCTTTGCAGCCGGCTATGATATCCGGACACCGGAGGGATATGACGCTATCTTGCGTAGATTCGATCAGGTTGTGGGCATCGCCTCTCTGAGGGTGATGCATATCAACGATTGCAAAAAGGAGTTGGGGTGCCGTGTCGATCGCCATGAGCACATCGGCAAAGGGACGATCGGTCTCGAGGCATTCCGCTGCCTGATCGCGGATTCTCGTTTATGTGGCATCCCGATGATCATCGAGACCCCGAAGGACGATGACTTCGTGACAGCCGATAGTCGAAATCTGGAGACCCTCCGAGGTCTATTGAGGAAGTAACAGGCCGCAGGAAACGCCGCTGCGTCGCCCCGCTGATCGCGCTGCCTTGCCGAGAAGATTTTTGGTTGCATTGATGTGGAAAAGGAGTTAACGTGAGACCGCAAGGAGAGGTATAAAGGACTCCGCGCCTGCGATCCTGCCGTAGGTCAGCGGGATACACGATGCGAGGAGGTTACCCAGGGCTATTTTGCTATGATCCAGATGTTCCATGTATACAAGACGTTTGGAAAAGATCTGGAAGCCCTGGTCGACATCGATCTGCATATTCACAAAGGAGAAATGGTTTTCCTGGCTGGTCCCAACGGCGCCGGGAAAAGTACGCTTCTCCGTCTAATCTTCTGCGACGAGATTCCTACCTCTGGTCAGATCCTGGTCAATGGCCGCAACATCGTCCGCATGAAATCGAAGATGGTCCCGCATCTGAGGCGAACCATGGGGATCGTCTTTCAGGACTTCAAGCTGCTTCGCGATCGGACTATCGAGGAAAACCTTGCGCTGGTGGCCAGGGTTGTTGGTAAGACGTCGGGGCAGGTTCAACAGAATGTCTCGCAGCTGTTGAAGCTGGTCGGACTGTCTCACAAGGCACGGATGATGCCGTATAAGCTGTCAAGTGGTGAGCAACAGCGGGTCGCGATGGCGCGGGCGCTGATGAATGATCCGATCATCCTGCTGGCCGATGAGCCGACTGGGAATCTTGACGCTGAACTGGCTGCAGACGTTATGCGACTTCTGTTTGAGGTGAACGCGCAGGGAACGACCGTCCTGGTCGCTACGCACAATCTTAAGCTGGCGGAGGAGACGGGCTGTCGTACGGTATTCCTGAAGCAGGGAAGGATCGTTGAGGAACGGCATCCGGTGAACCGGACGATAGACCTGGCCCAAAGGATACGATTACGAGCGTAGGAGAGACGGCCCGAGCCGGTTCATCGTGAATCTTGTGTGCGACATCTTCTGTGTAAGCGGTGGCTGAGAAGCTGCGATATCTCTTGACGCAAGCCCTGATCAACCTGGTTCGAGCCGGATTGGGCGGATTGGCGTCGATCGTCAGTATTGCGGTGTCGTTTATCATCATCGGCATCTTTGTCCTCTTGATCCAGCACTTCAACGCGCTCGTTGCCGAATGGAAGGAGCAGCTCCAGGTGTCTGTCTTTCTGGATGACCAGATTGCCCCATTGCAACTCGATATGCTCAAGCGGCGCATCGAGAACGAAGCCGCTGTTAAGACCTTTACGTTTACTACCAAGGAGGAGGCACTTGCCGCCTTTCGACGCGAACTCAAGGGGCAGGAAAGTCTCCTCGAGGGGCTGGGCGACAATCCGCTTCCCGCTTCCTATCAACTGAAGATCCGCGAAGAGTACCAAAGCCCGGACGCCCTCAAGGGGCTCAGCGCATTTCTGCGACGCCTCGAGGGGGTGGAGGATATCCAGTACGGGCAGGAATGGGTTGAGCGTATTGCCTTGGCCGCCCGACTGATCAGACTGCTCGGGACGATTATCGGCTCGGTGCTGACGTTGGGGTCGGCGATGATCGTCTCGAATACGATTCGGTTGGCTGTCTATACGCGCGCACAGGAGATCGAGATCATGCGCCTGGTCGGTGCTACCAAGGCGTATATCCGTGCTCCATTCCTGGTAGAGGGCATGCTGCAGGGCAGCCTTGGCGCCGGGCTTGCCCTGGCCGCCCTGTTCACAGTCTACCAATTCGTTGCACCGACCTTCAATGTCGCCTCTCCGCTCTTTCCGACAGCGTCGGGACAAGGATTCTTGGAAGCGCCGATGATGGCAGGTCTGGTGGGGGGAGGCGCAGCGGTTGGTGCCTTGGGCAGTTTACTTGCTGTCGGCCGCTTCCTGAAGCTGTAGCCAATTGTTGACTGGAATGGGGAGTACGGTGTGTTCACCTCGTACCCGCTGGGCGGCAGTCGCTCTTACAGCGACATTACTCCTCAGCAGTACGCCCGGTCAGGCAGCCGAGTCTAAGACAGGATCCTCATCGCGCCTTCTCGAGAAGCGCGAAGAGCTCAAGCAGGTAAAAAAGGATCTTGACCGTGAGCGTAAACAGGCGCAGCAGGTAGCACAGAAAGAGCGATCACTATCCGACGAGTTGGACCGGACGAGTCGGGAACTTCAGCAGAAGGGACGGGAACTGAAGGAGTTACAGGCGAAGTTGAAGGTTAGTACGGATCGATTGAAAACCACCCAGCGCGATATCGCACTGACCCGGACTCAGCTGAATCAGGTACAGGGCCTGTTCCGAAGGCGCGTTCGCGCTATCTACAAGCAGGGACGTCATGGCTATGCTCAGGCGCTTCTGTCCTCGGATGATCTGTCTGATGCCGGGCGCCGCATACGCTACTTGGCTGCGATTGCCAATCAGGATCAGCGGATGGTTGCTGCCTATACGGATGCCCTGACGACGCTCGACACTCAACAGACCATACTGGAACAGTCGAAGACTGAATTGACGACAGGCCAGCAGGCCGTCGCGGCAAAGCGCGAAGAGATTCTGGGGGAGCAGCATACCAGACGCCTGTTGCTGGCCGAGATACAGGAGCAGAAAAAGGGCCACCTGACTGCCATCCGGGAGCTGGAACTGGCAACTCGAGATCTCCAGGCTCTCATCGGGCGCCTGCAGCGCGAGAAGCGGCCCCAGTTGAGGAGAGCGCCTTATCCTGTACCGTCGCGGGGTCCCGGCCTGCCTGAAGGACCGGTCGGTTCGTTTGGATCACTGAAGGGCCGGTTACCGTGGCCAACGACCGGTACTCCAGTGTCTACGTTCGGTCGGCAGGAACACGCCCGCTATCGAACGGTGACGTTCAACCACGGCATCGAGATTCGCGCTTCTGAAGGACAAAAGGTCGCATCGGTCTTTGGGGGTGTTGTGTTGTACGCCGATTGGTTCAAGGGGTATGGCCGATTGATAGTCTTGGACCACGGAGAAGGCTACTACACCGTCTATGCACATATCGCCAAGATCCTCGCCAAGGTGGGCGATCAAGTGGAGAAGGGGCAGACCATCGGGTTGGTCGGTAATACGGGATCGGTGAACGGGCCACAGCTCTATTTTGAAGTACGACATCGTGGCGGGCCCCAGGATCCTGTGGCCTGGCTGACCCCCAACTGAGGTAGAACAAGAGGGTGTCGCATGAAGGGTGCCGGGTGTACAATGAAAGCAGGGTCTCTGCACCCTACACCCTATACCCTGTTCTTAGGAGGTATCGATGAAATCTGGAGATTCATGTCGGAAGGGGCGCAAGAGCCTGGTCATCGCATTGATCTTGCTGTTGTTGGTCATCGGTGGCGGCCACCGTGTGGTGACGGCTGTTGAGGACAGCTACGAGCAGCTGAAGATCTTCACCGAGGTTCTGTCGTTGATCCAGACGAACTATGTCGATGAGACAAAGTCCAAGGACCTTATCCACAGCGGGATTAAGGGGATGCTGGAGGGGCTCGATCCTCACAGCGCGTTCATGCCGCCCGATATCTTCAAAGAGATGCAGGTTGAAACTCAGGGTTCATTCGGCGGTCTGGGGATTGAGATCACGGTCAAGGATCGGATGCTGACAGTGGTGGCGCCGATCGAGGGGACCCCTGCCGATCGGGCCGGTATTCATCCTGGCGATCGGATCATCAAGATCGACGGAAGCCCAACCAAAGACATGACGCTTATGGAGGCGGTAAAAAAGCTCAGAGGCACCAAGGGTACGAGCGTTACCCTGAGCATCCTCCGCGAGGAGTCGCCGGGTCCGTTCGAGCTGGCGCTGGTTCGAGAGATTATCGAGGTGAAGAGCATTAAGACGAAGGATCTGGGAGATGGGATTGCCTATATTCGGATCAGTTCATTCCAGGAGCGGACCGGAAAGGATCTCTTGAAAGCGATCGAACAGTTGGGGCAGGGCGCAGTGTCGGCCATGGTGCTGGATCTCCGCAATAACCCCGGCGGTCTCCTGAATCAGGCCGTTCAGGTGTCAGATCTCTTTCTGGATAAGGGGCAGCTTATCGTCTATACCGAGGGTCGGATCAAGAATCAGGATCTTCGTTTCTCAGCCGAGCATGGGGCTCAGATCCCCAAGGTTCCAATGGTGGTCTTGGTCAATGGGGGCTCCGCAAGCGCATCCGAGATCGTTGCGGGCGCGCTCCAGGACTGGAAGAGGGCAGTCGTCCTTGGGACTAAAACCTTTGGGAAGGGATCGGTGCAGACCGTTGTTCCACTGAGCGATGGCTCCGGTCTGCGATTGACGACGGCGAAATATTTCACGCCGCAGGGACGATCGATTCATGGAACCGGGCTTATTCCTGATATCGTTGTAGAGGTGCCACGGCCCCCCATGGCGAAGGCGCAGGCCGTCCCAGATGATAAGAATGGCGAATCCGGAAAGGAGCGGATCGAGAAACGGCAGGAGAAAAAGATTTCCGAGGAGGAGGGCGATACGACGCTGCAGATCGGCAAAAGAGAGGGGCCTGATCCCAATAGCGATATCCAGCTAAAGCGGGCAATGGAGATTCTTAAGGCAAGCCGGATCATCGAGAAGGGTTTCGCGAAAGGGAATGCAGGGTAGCAGCGTCTTTTGCGTCATAGCGTCGTTGCGTACTTCGCAACAGACGCCGCACGCGATAGACGCCGCACGCAATAGACGCAAATGGCACACCTGACCTTGGGCATTGAAACCTCGTGTGACGAGACAGCGGCCGCTATACTGGAGGATGGTCGACGAATCCGTTCTTCTGTGGTCGCTTCTCAGGATATCCTTCATGCGCCCTATGGCGGGGTCGTTCCGGAGTTGGCCTCTCGTCGTCACGTCGAAGCGATCTGGCCGGTCGTACAGGAGGCGTTGACCAGAGCGGGGGTCAGTCTCGCCGATCTTCACGGAATTGCGGCAACGTCAGGACCCGGGTTGATTGGTTCCCTGTTGGTCGGTCTATGCTTCGGGAAGGCGCTCGCCTTTGCCGGGAATATCCCGCTTGTCGGCGTCAATCATCTGGAGGGGCATCTCTATGCCGCCCTGCTGGATCATGAAGGACTCTCGTTCCCCTTTACCGGACTCGTGGCGTCAGGTGGACACACCCACCTCTATCTGGCCACAGCCCCTGGTCATTATTGCTTGCTCGGTCGGACCAGGGACGATGCCGCAGGGGAGGCATTCGATAAGGTGGCTAAGTTTCTTGGTCTCGGGTATCCAGGCGGGCCGCTGATCGAGGAATGGGCGCGGAAGGGCGATCCGAACGTGATACGGTTTCCCAGATCGATTCCTCCGCGAGGATCATACGATTTCAGCTTCAGCGGGTTGAAGACCGCCGTAGTCAATTACGTGAAGGGTTCAAGGTTCAAGGTTCAAGGTTCAGAGAGTAGTTCGCTTCAGCCTGTTCTGGACCCTGGCCTTGTGGCGGACATCTGTGCCGGCTTTCAGGAGGCCGTGGTCGATGTGTTGGTTCGAGTGAGTCTGTCGGCGGCGAAGACATCGACCTCTCGTCGTCTCGTCCTGGCCGGAGGGGTAGCCTGCAATGGCAGGCTCCGGTCACGACTGACGGCGCAAGCAGCAGAAGAGGACGTACACGTCTACTATCCCACACCGTCTCTCTGCACCGATAACGCCGCGATGATTGCGGCGGCCGGCTACCCTCGTCTGCTGCGCGGTGAACGAGAGACGCTATCGTTGAATGCCGATGCCGATCTTGCACTCGGCGTGATGTAAGAGTACACATATGGCAACGCTGCCGATCCTGCTCTACCCATCCCCCGTTATCCGAAAGAAATCACTGCCGGTGACATCGATCGATGGCGCGCTTCAGCGATTCATCGATGATATGGTGGACACTATGCATGCGGCTCCAGGCATGGGTCTTGCGGCGCCACAAGTGGGAGCGCTAAAGCGGGTTATCGTCCTTGAACCGCCTGAGGATGTCGCGATCGCCAAGCCCATGGCCCTCATCAATCCCGTGCTGATTTCCGGTGACGGGCAAATCGTGGAGGAAGAGGGGTGTCTCTGCATCCCGGATCTGAATGAGCCGGTCTCACGATTCCAGCGGGTGGCGATCAGGGCATACGATCGGAATGAGAAGGAGATCATTCTGGAAGGGACTGACCTGCTGGCGCGTATCCTGCAGCATGAGATCGATCACTTGGATGGCATCCTGTTTATCGACCGCCTCAGCACCGCAAAACGTCTTCTGCTGAAGCGACGGCTTCGGAAGGCCAAAAAAGACTAAGACAGAACGCATCCTGCGCCCATCTTGGACAGGGCTCATCCTGCCCCTACAATTTCAATTCGACGTGCGCCTTTGCCTTGAGGCCCTCAAGCCACTCCTTAAATTTTTCCTCGGTCTTCTGCTCAAACAGGATCGCACGAAGGCGCTCCTTGACCTGGTCGAATGGAAGGCTCTGACCAAGGGTGCGCTCCTCAACGACGATAAGGTGGAAACCGGCCGGTGTCGTGATGATATCACTGGCCTGGCCAATCGGCAGAGTAAGAGCAGCTTTCTCCAGCTCCGGTGCAAGCTCTCCTCTCTTCATGGTCCAGACCTCGCCACTGGATGAGGCGAGCGGTCCTTCAGAGTATTGCGTGGCCACTGTAGAAAAATCAGCTCCCATCTTGAGAATTTTCTGCGCCGCTTCAATACGGTTTTTGGCGCGCAAGACCTCATTGGGTGTCGCCTGTGGCGGCACAGCGATGAGAAGATGGCGAAGCTTGAATTGGGGAATCTCCGTGAACTGCTGTTGTTGTTGCTCGTAATATTGCTGGACCTCTTCGTCAAGGACTACGACCTTGGCTCGTACCCGCCTGGCAACCAGCTTCGTCAGCATGACCTGCTCGGCGATCCCCCTTCGAAACTGCTCTTCGCTCAGCCGTTCTCTGGACAGTGCAGCCCTCAGCTCCTCATCGCTGGCCAGCCCATTACGCTTCTTCAGCTCCTCAATAGTCGATTGAATCTCGGAAGGGGTTGCCTCAGCCTTCTCCTTTTGTGCCTCCTGCAGTTGCAGTCGCCTGAGCACTAACTCGTTTAGGATCTGGCGTTCCGTGCTGCGCAGTTGCTGATCGCGCTCTATCCCAAACGTTTCCTGCATGATCTTTCGGATAGTCTGAATCCCTTCCTCCTGTACCTCGGTCAGGGTAATCACGTCGTCATTGACAACGGCCACAATGCGATCGAGGATAACGGCCTCGGACACAGACGCGGTCACGCTTATCCAGAGGAAGACTGCCCCCAGCACGAGGGCAGGGTATAGGGTACAGGGTATAGGGCATCGCAATGTCCTCACCGCATTCTACCTCCGAACCTTGCACCTTGCACTTTGCACTGCCTCATTGACACTCCTGAAGTCGTGACAGCAGGATCTGCGCAGTCGCGATGGGATCGCTCCCGTCTACCGTATATTCCAGCTCGTCGAACCTCGAGGCCCTTGCCCCCCCATGCCCTCCTTGTGCAGAGGGGGCGTGAAGGGATTTCGGGATATAGCGTAATCGGCCGCCCTCTTCGTGAAGTAGCGCGACGACCTTGGCCGGGGCAAGGGGCGGCGACTCGCTGAAGGCGATGCGGATTGTCTTACCGGCAGCATTGACCTCGCGGATATGGAGCGATCTGGCCAGAATCTTGAGGGCCATTGCGGCAAGTAGCCGTTCCGTCTCCTTGGGTAGCTCACCGAAGCGATCGACCAGTTCCTCTCGAAAGGTCGAGATCTCTTGCAGACAAGAGAGCGCAGCCAACCGCTTGTAGAGCTGGAGCCGGATGTTGGGATCCTCCACATAGGCCTCCGGCACATACCCGTCTGCTTCGAGCCTGATGGAAGGGTCGACAGGTTCCGCAGCCGCTTCACCCTTCAGATCTCTGACCGTTGACTCAATCAGCCGACAATACAGATCAAATCCCACAGCGGCGATCTGGCCATGCTGTTCCGGTCCCAGGAGGTTGCCTGCACCTCTGATTTCCATATCCTTCGCCGCTACTTTGAATCCAGAGCCGAGCTCGGTCAGTTCTGCGATGACCTGCAGCCTCTTCTTTGCCACCTCCGAGAGCGCAGCATCCTCCGGTACCAGGAGGTAGGCATATGCCCGATGCTTATCTCGACCGACCCGCCCGCGTAGCTGATAGAGTTGCGCGAGGCCCAAGGCATCGGCTCGATCAATGATGATGGTGTTGGCGGTGCCGACATCCAGGCCGGATTCGATGATGGTGGTACACAGCAGGATATCGAACTTACCACCGTAGAAATCGCACATGATCCGTTCCAGTCGCCCTTCCGGCAGCTCGCCGTGGGCTACGGTCAGCCTTGCCTGCGGGACTACCCGCTTGATCAGACGCGCGATGCTCTGGATACTCTCCACGCGATTATGCACAAAGAAGACCTGTCCGCCTCTGTCCATCTCTTGTTCGATCGCCTCCTTGATGAGGGCCGGATCGAACCTAGCGACGGTCGTCTTGATCGAGAGGCGATCTGCCGGCGGGGTCTCGATGGTACTGATATCTCTGACCCCCAGCATCGACATGTGCAGCGTTCTCGGGATCGGCGTGGCAGTAAGCGTCAGGACATTGACCTGTCGTCGGATCTGCTTCATGCGCTCCTTGGCCGCAACGCCGAAGCGGTGCTCCTCATCAACCACAAGCAATCCAAGGTCCCGAAAGTGGACATCCTTTTGGAGCAGGCGATGGGTACCGATGACGATATCGACGTTGCCGTCGCGGACGCCGTGCAGGACGTCACCCTGCTCCTTACGACTACGAAAGCGCGAGAGCATCTCAACCCGAATCGGAAAATTACCGAATCGCTCGGCAAAGGTCCGAGAGTGTTGCAGGGCGAGGACAGTGGTTGGGACCAGGACCGCCACCTGCTTTCCCCCCATCACCGTCTTGAAGGCAGCCCGCATCGCCACCTCGGTCTTCCCATACCCGACATCGCCGCAGATCAGGCGGTCCATCGGCCGGTCTCGCTCCATGTCGGTCTTTGTCTCGGCGATTGCCCGGAGCTGGCCCGGGGTCTCCTCGTACGGAAATCCAGCCTCGAATTCCCGTTGCCACGGTGTGTCGGAAGGCATGGCATATCCCTTGACAACCTGCCTGGCCGCATACAGTGTGAGCAGTTCTTGGGCCATCTCGCGGACGGAGGCCCTGACGCGCTCCTTGGCCTTGGTCCATGTGGTACTCCCCAACCGATCGAGGGCGGGTGGAGTACTATCGGCGCCCGCATAGCGATAGACCAGGTGGAGTTTGCCGGTCGGCACATAGAGCTTGACATGATCGGCATAGACGATAAGCAGATAATCACCCTCGATCCCGCCAACCGCAAGCTGCCGAAGTCCTTTATACACGCCGATTCCATGGTCCTCATGGACCACGAAATCGCCATAGGTCAGGTCCTGATAGGATGCAAGGAGGGAGACCGCCTTCGGTTGTGAGCGGCGTACCGGAATGGGCCGAGTCCCAAAAATCTCGGCCTCGGTGATATAGGTCAGTGAAGCCTTATCAATATGGAAGCCGCTGCTGAGTTCATCGGCGAGGATCGCGATCCCGCCGGGTAACGCCCTCTCGTGACCGAGAGACGCTGCGACATCGTGCTCCCTGAGTACTTCAGCCAGGCGCCGACCCTGGGCCTCACTTCTGCAGACCAGGTGGACTCTTCGGCTCTGTCGACGCCACCCCTCAAGGTCGCGTACAAGCTCCATGATTCGTCCACGATAGGCCGAGATGGTACGCACCTGAAAGCCGATCGCTGCCTCGTCTGCAGGGCCGTTCGTTGAGACGAACTCTTCCATGAAGATCCGCGACCTCATGGCAAGTTGCTGTTCAACATCACTCCAGTCGAGGGTTACGGTGAGTGATTCGGCAGCATATTCCGCGCCGTATTCAGTGAAGTCGTGCGCAGCGGCCTTGAGGCCTGCCGAATCTATCAGAACCCATACGGCATCAGGCGCTACGTACTGTAGCAGATCGGCTGGTTCCGGATACAAGTACGGAAGGTGCGCCGCAAGACCTGGGAACGGTCGGCGATCCTCAAGCGCCCTGATGATTTCTGGATCGCTCTGGGCTGTTTCCGTCTTGCGGAGTGCGTCCAGGGCCTGCTGACATGCTTCACGTGTCAGCGGAACCTCTACGACAGGCAGGACGGTAATCTGCTCGATAGGGCGGACAGATCGCTGCGTAGCCGAATCGAAGGCGCGGAGTTCAAGAATCTCATCACCAAAGAATTCAGCGCGAACGGGAAGATCTGATTCTTCTGTATGGCTCAGAATAGATTTAGGAGGAAAGAGATCGAGCAGATGTCCGCGCAGGCTGTATTCGCCGCGCTCCGTTACCTGATTGACCCGACGGTAGCCACCGATCTCCAGGGCACTCAACAGCTCATCTCTCGCAATCAGTCGTCCAACGTAGAGTGTTAAAGCGGCTCCCAGAAGGGCCGATGGGGGGGAGAGGCGTTCAAGGACGGCCCGGAGAGACACGACTACCAGGGGAAGCTCCTTGGCGGCGAGACTCGCCAGACAGGCGATCCGCTGATACCCGGTTTCAGGGTCCTCATCACGTTCAGGCAGGAAGCCTACCGGTTCACGGAAGAAGACATGCACATCCTTCGCCAGCAGTTCGGCCTCGGTGGACGAGGAGGCCAATACTACAAGTGGGCGCCTCGCTTGGCGGGCGATCTGGGCGAGGATCAACGCCTTCGAGGACCCGAAGAGACCGGTCAGGTGCAGCGCATTCGCCCCGCTGTCCAGTTGAACCACGATCTCATCGATCTCAGGAATCAGGAGATCTGTTGGTTGCTCTGTCGCGCGTATGACCATAAGGTCAACTCTCAGCCCTTAGCTTTCAGCCTGTTGCTGGGACGTCATCTCCATGATTCGGCGCAGGAGACTGGTGGTGGACGCACCCTCTACCAACGGGATCGTAACGACCTGTCCGCCACGTCGTTCTACCGTTTCCCGACCAACAACCTCTTGCTTTGCCCAGTCGGCGCCCTTGACCAAGAGATCGGGCTCAAGCGTATCGATGACGCGGCTCGGGTCCGCCTCCTCGAAGATCACGACATAGTCGACTGCGGCCAGAGCCGACAGTAGCTCCGCCCGCTCATCCTGTGAGAGCACAGGTCGGGATGGACCCTTAAGACACCGAACCGACGCATCACTGTTCAATCCGACGATCAGCATGTCGCCCAGCGCCCTTGCTTGCTGTAAGAGACGGGTATGTCCCCGGTGGAGCAGATCGAAGCACCCATTCGTAAACACGATCCGGTCCCCCAGTGCTCGGCGTTGCCGGACGATAGCAACCAGTTCCCCCAACGATCTGAGCTTCCCTGCGTCGGCTGTCATTCTACTGCCGCAACCTTCTCCGGTAACAGGCGGAGCAGACCGTGTGCAGTGGCCTGCTCAATCAGCCGTCTCCCCTTGGCAGCATAGGGAGTGGATGTCATCAGCCGGATCTCCCCAAGCGGACCAAAGGTAATCCCCTGAAACCCGCCGACTCGCATCGAACGGATCCGGCACGGGACACCATAGCGCTGCAGATGCAGCCGAAGGAGTTCCGCCTGCATCTCATCGTTCGTTACATGAATGATCTGTTCATGCATATGGAGTTATCTTGAACCGGCGATAGCCGGATTAGACGACATAAGGTGGGGCAGTTTCCCAAAGTAGAGATTGGTGCGAGAGGGCAGACCAGCACAGCGAGACAGCATGACTACTTCCGGAGGGAGTGAGAATCACCCCCTCTATTGTACGACGAAGTGAGCCCTCCGATTCCATTTCCAGGCTGATTCGTCGTGACCTGGAGAGAAGGGCCGCTCCTTCCCGTAGCTGAGTACCTTGATCCTCTTGGCATCAATCCCGGCGGCAAGAAAGTGGTTCGTGACCGACTTCGCGCGCCGCATACCGAGGGCGAGATTGTACTCCCCTGTCCCGCGCTCATCGCAGTGACCCTCGATGACGATCGAGGCTGTCGGATTTGCTTTCAACCATTGCGCATTCTCGTTAAGACTCTTTTTCATATCCGATCGAATCGATCCTTTGTCATAGTCGAAAAAAATGTCCTTCAGGGGCGATGCCTTCGCGTCTACTACACCTCCCGCCGAGTCCGGCGCCGGTACTGCCGGTGGCGAGACTCTCTTACCGGGGGTCATCGCGGCCATCTTCTCCCTCAGTGCCGTAAAGGCCGCCTGGCACTTACCACGTATGCGGGCGTCAGGGTCTGCAAGCGGGGTGAACTCCGTGGCCTCGTGCGTGAACCAATCCAAACAGGCTTGTGCGGCAGCCAGTTCCTCAGGCGCGCGCCTCTCGGCGCCTGCAGTCTTCGCCTCGGTCAGAGCAGCCTGCATACTGTCGATATCGGGACGATATGACGCGGTCGTCACACACCCCGTCATTATTAGAGCCACCGATACGCAGATCAGCGCGAACTGGAATAGCCGGCCGGTTGTTGGATTCCCGTCCATCTTCGAGCTTCCTCCCTTCGAGGCAGCTGTCAGCATCTCGCTGTCAGCCATCAGCCTATTTCCCGCGCTGTGCAATTGCCTTAGCCTCTTCTGCGGCCTTTCTGGCGATATCTGCCGCCACCTCAGCCGCCGCCAGATCACGCTCGAACAGCTCCCGCTCCGCCAGGGCAAGATATTCCTTTGCCGTAGCCATCTGGTAGCGGGCTGCCTCGATCCTTGCTGCGCCTTTGGCCTTCGCCTCAGCAAGAGCCGTTTGTGCAGCGGCTACAGCGGCGGGGGCAGTCCGCTCCCCGGCAACCCAATCATAGGATTCCGGCCTGAGATGTATTCCTGAACAGCCCCAGAGTACTGTCACGACGCTGATCGTGGCAAGCGCAAGGGGCTTCCGAACAGCCCAGCCGCTGATGTTCATTGCGTCTCCCCTTTGTTTCCCATACAGAAGTAAGTGGGCCCCTATGGACGGCAACGCAGTGAAGGCTCCACTCCTAACCACCGATAGATTAAGCTCGAATCTATCACAGTCCGTTTCACCAGTCAAAGCCATTGTCTCTGCCGCTCCGACCACCTGCTCAGTTCCCCTGCGCGGGAATCCAGACCCCCTGATATGCCCTGGGTTCCGGATCGCGTACGCTCTGCGAGCTTGGCCGGAATGACGTCAGGAACTCTGCAACGAATTTCAGACACAGAAATACTAGCGAAGGGTGTGCTGCTCAAGATGCTGATGGGCAAGGATATGGCGGGCCGGAGGGAGATGGGTCAGAAGTGCCGCCAGGGCTAAGACCACGATGACCAGGATCCACTCCAGCCGCATAAACTGGCGCAAACGGCGGCGGATTACCCCTGCCTCGATACGCCCAGCTCCTACCAGCCTGGCGCCGCCCAGGCGACCAATCGTTTTTACCAGGAATCGGCTATGCGCGACGGTAGGGTTTCGCAAGAGAGGCAGAAAGTAATACCGGTTCATGGCAGCCAGCGCCAATATCAGTCCCACCAGCGCAACCTTTGCCAGCAGGGTCAACCCATAGGCGGTCGTGACGAGGGACTGCAGCGATCTCACCTGCAGTAAGGTATTGAAGAGCCCTGCTACAAGCAGCGTAAACACACAATAGGCGGCCATCCTCGAGAAAGGGCGGACGATTGCCGCAAGTTTACGCGTCACTTCCTCCGTACCAGGATGAGCGACGAGGCGCTTTGACAGGACTCCGAATGTGAAGAGGCCGCCGATCCAGACGGAGACCGCAACCAGGTGAATCCAGTCGATGAGGACGGGCATCGCCAGGTCTCCCCAGTCCCCGGCATGCCCCGACAGACTCGTCGCCATCGCGATGGCCGTAGCTGCGAAAAGGGAGAGGAGAATGACCCGCTGGCTCTGCGGCGCGGTCGCCAACCCGCGTCCCCAGACGAGTCCCAGAAGCCCAATACAGCCGAGTCGAATGAGCCAGACGATACCGAAGTGGGTCTGGAGCAGTACGATTGGAAGTATCGCGTGTAGCTCGGCATGGCTTCCACCGCTCATCATTTGCGCTCTCAGGATAAGTTCGCCGACATGTGTCAGTGTCACAAGTATCATCGAGCCGGCCTCCAGTCGCCGAAGCGATCGCACAACCGTCTCGAATACTTGACGCGGGAGCATCACGGATCGAACGAGGAGCAAGCGAAAGGCCAGCGTGCCGATCAGCATCGAGAGGCCGATGAGGCTGAGCCAACGGAGCAAGAGTTGCGGAGGCGAAGCGGGGGCGCTGGTTACCCGTGGCCTATCTGGCAGACCTGAACCGATGGTGAACGAAAGATCGCCTTCGGTGCGGTGACCATCGTGGGCGATCACGCTCCACACGATCTGGTATTGCCCTGGAGGCAGGGGCGGAAGAGACGCCTCCAGGACGGTGTGGTCGGCAGGGTTGACCTTTCCGTCTCCGGCGTCAACTTGTTGATGGCCAGCATTGGTCACCTTGATTGTACTGAAGGCAGGTTCCAGGACGCCGTCAAACCAGAGCCTTACGCGCGGGGGCGGTGTCGGACTCGTCCACCCTACCCGTGGCTCCGAGCGGTCGGGAAACGCGTGGCCCCACACCGTGGTAGCCGTACAGAGTAGCAGGGCGGCTGCCGACAGAACTGGCCAGTGTTTCGATCTCGATCTATTCATGGCGTATGTGTGCCTTCGGCGGATGGCGAGCCGTCGCAATGGTCAGTAATCATCGCATGAGAGGAGGGAGCATCCGGGCGGAACAGGTCGCCCCGCTCCAGAGCCAACTGTTGCTGGAACAGCTCTTCCCGCTCCCACCCGTACCGCATGAAGAGGGTCGGCACTACGATCATATTCAGGAGGGTCGAGGTAAAGAGGCCCCCCAGAATGACCTGAGCCAACGGCCGCTCAAGTTCCTTGCCGGTCGCCTCGCCGAACAACAGGGGGAGCAAACCCAACGCAGCCGCGGCGGCCGTCATCAGGACCGGCGTCAGCCGATCCTTCGACCCTTGGATAATGACGTCCTCCTTCGGGACGCCTTCAGCCCGAAGTCGCCGGTAGTGGCTGACAAGGATGATCCCATTGCGGGTCGCAATCCCAAAGACGCTGATAAACCCGATCAGCGAGGGAACAGTCGTCACCATCCCTGTGAGCAGGATGGCCCCCATGCCGCCGATCAGGGCCAGGGGGAGATTGGCCATGACGAGGAGAGCGGCGCGGGATGAGTTGAAGGCTTTGTACAGCATAAGGAAAATCCCGACCACCGCAAGCCCGCCATACACCATCAGAACCCTCGTTGCCTCGCGCTCGTTCTCAAATTGCCCACCGTACTCGATGAAGTAGCCGGCAGGCAGTTGAACCTCTTCGGCAATCTTGCGTTGGGTCTCACGGATGACACTGATCAGGTCCCGGTCCTCCACGTTCGCCTGAACCACGATCCGCCGCTGCAACCGCTCTCGATTGATCATGAAGGGGCTGTTCACGATCTGCAGATCAGCAACCATTCGGAGTGGAACCTTTCGCCCTTCCGGCGCATCGATCAAGAGATTGCGCATAGAGGCGCGGTCCTTGCGAGAGGCCTCATCAAACCAGACAAATAGGTCAAACGCCCGCTGCCCTTCTATGACGCGAGAAACCGATGTCCCGCCGAAGGCCACCTCGGTCGTCTCCAGGATGTCGCCTACGTCCAGGCCAAGACGAGAGGCTTCCTCACGGTCGACCGCGATACGCATGCCCGGAACATTGATGAGGGGCTCCAGCAGCAGATCGGTTATCCCATTGACGCCCCGCATAATCTGCTCGATCTGCTGTCCTTTTGCCCGGAGCACGGCCAGGTCCGGTCCATACAGCTTGATCGCAATCTGGGCTCGGATACCGGAGAGGACTTCGTCCAGTCGGTGGGCAATGAACTGACCAAGCACGGTCGCGACACCGGGAACCTGTTCCAGATGCTCTCGGATGGTGTGAAGGAGCAGTTCCGGATCGCGCGCGCTATATCGAATAGCAATGTCGAATTCGCTCATATTCGGCGGAAGCGCTTCCTCATCCAGTTCCGCCCGACCCGCCCGCTGGGAAACGGAGATAACCTCTGGGTGCTGCTTGAGAATTCGGACGATGCGCTCCCCCACGCGCATCGATTCCGCAAGCGAGACCCCAGGCAGCATCGTCGCCTGCAGGATGAAGTTGCCTTCTCGGAACTCGGGAAGGAAGGAGCGGCCAAGGAACGGGACGACGCCTACGCTCACGGCTATTAGAAGTATGCAGACGGTCATCACCCACCGGGGGTGGTGCAGCGCCCGGCGCAGAAGCGCTTCATAACCCCGCTTCATGCTGCTGACCGTCAGGCTCTCCTGTTCCGGTTGGGCCTCCCCACGACGGATCAGGAGCATAGCGGCCAAGGCCGGGACTAACGTCACCGCGACCAGAAGAGAGGCGAGGATCGCAAAGGTGTAGGCGAGCCCGAGCGGGGTGAAGATCCGCCCCTCTACCCCGCCAAGTAGAAAGACCGGCATGAAGACAATCAGGACGATCCAGGTGGCATGGACTACGGCGTGCCGGATCTCTAGCGATGCCTCGTAAATGACCCTCAGGGGGGGATCGGGGCGGGCTTTCTCATTGTTGAGTCTGAGCCGTCGGACGATGTTCTCGACGTCCACGATCGCGTCGTCCACAACCTCGCCGATGGCGATAGCCAACCCGCCCAGGGTCATGGCGTTAATGCCGATCCCGAACGTCTTGAGCAGCAGTACGCCGCAGATCAATGAGATCGGCAGCGCCGTCAAGGTGATAAGAGACGCCCTGACATTGAAGAGAAAGAAGATGACAACGATACTGACGACTACCACACCCTCCAGAATCGCCTGGCGCAGGTTGGTAATAGATGACTCGATGAAGCTCGCCTGGCGGAAGACCTGCGTATTTAATTCGACCCCGGGCGGCAGCGTCTTACGGATATCCTCCATCGCCTGTTCTACCTGATACGTGACCGTCAAGGTATCGGTCCCAAAGAGCTTCGACACCGTTCCGATGACCGCAGGCCTGCCCTCCCACGTGGCGTCTCCCCGCTTGAATTCCGGACCGAAGCGGACCGTCGCCACCTGATCCAATCGGATCGGTGTCCCGCCTCGCTCTGCAACCTTGGTCTGCTGGAGATCGTGCAGCGACGAGATCCGGCCGGCCGTAGTGATCACGTACTCCTGGCCTGGCGTAACCAGAAAGCCTCCAGGGACACTGACGTTCGCCCGCCTGACGGCATCGAGGATCTCCTGAACGGTCAGGCCGTATTGAAACAGCTTGTCCGACGACAGCAATACCTGGTACTGCTTCGCCTCGCCGCCGATGGAGACGACTGAGGCCACGCCGCCGATCGCCAGTAGTCGATTGCGGATCTCCCAGTCCGAGATCGTCCGAAGCTCCATCATAGAGACGCTCTCGCTTGTCAGCGCGTATTTGACCAGCCAGCCCACCGCCGAGGTGATCGGGAGCATCATAGGACTCTTCGTGCCCGCCGGAAGCCGATCCTTGACGACCTGGAGGCGTTCGCTGACAAGCTGGCGGGCCGCATAGATATTTGTCCCCCACGTAAAGACCACGACGATACTTGACAGCCCGGCGGTCGATTTCGACCGGATCACCTCCACCCCCGGAGTCCCATTAATTGCGGACTCGATCGGGAAGGTGATCAGAAACTCGACGTCCTGCGGGGGCAGGCTGGGGGCTTCAGTCTGAATGACGACCTGGGGCGGGGCGAACTCTGGGAAGACGTCGAGCGTGATCCGGCGTAACGTGAACAGGCCGACAATCAGCAGGACCACGAAGGCGACCACCACGAGAACGCGATTAGCCAGCGACCGTTCAATAATCCAGGCAAACATCGCACTCGATACCCTTCACCCTACACTTGCTGCGTTAATGAGTGTGCCCGCTCAAGGCTGGCCCTCCGCCTTGGGCCGTCAGCCACTTCGCATAGAGTTGGCGGTTGCCATCAGTGACAACCCGATCGCCCGTAGCGAGACCTCGTTTCACCTCAGCAATGCGGTCATTCCTGATGCCGAGTCCAAGGTTTACGCGCAGATATGCGCCGTCCCGTTCGACAAAGACGAACTCCGCTCCCTCGTCACTGATCAGGGCCTCGATTGGAATCGTCAGACTCCCGCGTTGCTCCCCCACGATCACGTAGACCTGCGCAAAGAGATCCTGTTTCAGCAGCCCCCGGTGATTGATGACCTCGGCCCACACGGCAATAGTCCGTTTCGTTGGATTGACCGTCGGGCTGATGAAGCTGATCCTCCCTTCGAATACCTCGTCCGGGTATGCAGAGACGACGACTCGGACCCGCTGCCCAAGTTTGAGTATAGGCAGGGTATCTTCGAAGGCCTCCCCCTCAACAATCATGACAGAGGGATCGATAATCTTCATTAGGGCGACGTTAGGCTCAATGGCCTGGCCGATCACGATGTTGCGCTCGACGATTGTTCCCCCAATGGGGGCTGGCAGGTGCAACGTAGCAACCATCTGTTCCTCGCGAATCCGTGCGATCGCCTCCCGCGCCAGGCCGAGAAAGATCAGTTGGCGAGTAAGACTCTCGATCTCGTTCAGGGCCTCACGATGCTGATTTTCAATGTTCAGCAACTCCTTACGCGCGAGAATCTCCCGTTCAACCAGCGTGTGCACTCGCTCCCGATCAAGCGTAATCAACGCCAGCCTGTTCTCTGCCTGAATCAGACTCAACTCCAGCCGTTCCAACTCTATGCTTTTGACGTCTAACAGATCTTGGCCCCGCTTCACCCAGGCGCCAAGCGACACATGCACGCTCAGCACGATCCCCGGTACGCGACTGGTCACCTGCGCCACCCGATCGGGATGCGGCTTGATAATCCCATTGAGCTTGCGGACATCCTCAATCGGTCGAAGTTGCACACTCTCGGTTCTGAGGCCGATGTTCTCGCGCTCTTCACCAGTCAGCCGGACACCGGTCGACGCTTCGCCAGGACCGACCGTCTCCTTGTGCGCTGCATCACTGGGCGCATGGTCATGCGGCTGCTCCTCCTGACCTGGCAGATGTTTCGCCTGATCTGTCTTGCTGGGTGCGGGCGTATCCCCTTCCTTGCCGCAGCCTGCCACCGTGATGGCGATTGCCAACAATGCTACACCAGCGAATTGTCTGATCTGCGCCATGGTCTACTCACTCATAATATAATTCTGGAGATTGGAGAACTTGATCCCCTCGCCGAGTGTGGAGCCTACGAACAAAACGTAGGATCAGTACGGTCGAGGAGATACCTGCAAAGCGAGTACGTGGATGGAGCGATTAGATCTGGTAGACCGCGTACAGGATATGGAGCTTGGTGGAAGGGATAAGCGAGGCGGATCGCGAAACGGGAAATAGCGAACCGGTCAGTTCGTGGATCCTGATAACCGAGAAGCGTTCGCAGGGAATCGTTGACGGCGCAAAACCGTAGAGGCCGAGACCGGCCTTCCCACCGGCACCAGTAACAGAGCTGCTTGAGGCTGCATCGAGATGGGAATCATCGCAGAGTGCGAGAGAGGATGAGCTATGGTCGAGGTCGGATGGGATAACGCGCTGGAAGGCGCTAGCGCTGGCCTGGTGGAATAGGCAAAACGGATAGACCCACAACAGGCAGATAGCCGTGATGAGAGCCATGGTCCGAGCTGTCGATCCAGATCCCAGTCCCATTGAGTCATCCCTTTCGCTATCGAGGATAACTTAATGGTATCACGATCCGTTTACACTTTCAAATTTAGTATCCTATTTCTGGATGCGTTACCTATTTTCCGACGTTATTCCGGCCAAGCCAGCAGAGTTGGCGCGAGCCGGAATCCAGGAAATAACAAGAGCTCTGAATTCCCGCTTCCGCGGGAATGACGGCTTTCGAATCGTTGATTACACCTTGTAAAATCGGTTGCCTTGGCCGATCAGATTGCGGGGTTGAATGAAGACTTTCCGTTCCGGATCGCTGACCACGCGGCCGATCTGCAAGGCTTCCCGTCCATGACGCTTCACGATGTCGACAAAAGACTCCGCGTCTGTCTCAGCGATAACTACGCAGAACCCGATCCCCATGTTAAAGACCTGGAACATCTCGTGATCGGGAATACCCCCGGATTGCTGGATCAAAGAAAATATGGGAGGAATCGGCGGCAGTTGGTCGATGACGTACCCGACCGCGTGAGACTGTGCATCCAATCGCAACAGGTTCAGCAGCCCGTCACTTGTGATGTGGGCAAGCCCCGTGATGTGGAGCGATCGTTCGAGCGCCTCAACCACCTCCGGCACATAGATCAAGGTCGGCTCCAGTAACTCCTCTCCGAGTGTTCGCCCAAGCTCGTTGAACACGGTGTCGACGGTATATCTATTCTGCGTGAACAGGACCTGTCTAGCCAGCGTCATGCCGTTACTATGGATCCCGCTGCTTCGGATGCCGATAATCACATCACCGGGGGTCACGGACCTGCCGACGATCACCTTGTCGAGCGGAACATGGCCGACGCACATCCCGACCAGATCGTATCCCCATCCTTCCCGTTCAGACGCGAGCATCTCTCGAACCTGGGCGATCTCTCCGCCGCAGATGGCGACCCCTGCGCGGCGCGCCCCCTCCTTCAGTCCCTGCATAAGCTGATCGATAAGGTCCGGGTTTGCCTGCTGCACCGCAATATAATCCAGAAACGCCACCGGACGCGCCCCCACGCAGAGTACGTCGTTCACATTCATAGCCATACAGTCGATCCCGACCGTATCGTACTTCCGCATCATCTCTGCGACGATGAGTTTTGTGCCCACGCCATCGGTCGAGAGGGCCAGGCCCATCCCATGGCCAAGATCGATGACGTTCGCAAAAAAGCCGATAGGCAGGACCGGCTTCCCGATCCCTCGCACGAAGCCAAACGTGCCGCTGACCGTCTCGATCAGTCGGGACAGGACCTGTTCTTCCTGTTCAACATCGACCCCGGCGCCGATATAGCTCGCTGCATCCTCCGGATGCTTCTGCATCTTTACTGTCCCCTTCCGATTGAGACGGCAGGGATAATTCCGGCGTCCCTACTGCTCGAGAGGCGGCTTCTTCAACGCCTTATGGTACTCGAAGGCGCCGATATCGCAATTCGCTGTACCGTCGCCATTGCCGTCGATCGACCGCGACACACCGCGCTGGTCTATCTCCTCACAAAGCCCAGGATCCCCAGCATCGATCGCGGGGCTGCCCTTCTTGAGCGCATGGGTGAATGTGGATCCGCCGTTGTACTTGAGCGGCCCGAGCTTAGGATCGACGCCAACGAGGTTACCCCCCCAAACCGAACCGCACGTGCTGTCGCTGATCAGGCTGCCGGCAGCTCCGACGGAGCCCCCATTCAAGCTACACTGCGTCACGGCGTTATTCGCGATAATGGTATTGTCGAGTACGACATCGTTGTTCGATTCCGCACGCAGGTACAGACCTCCCCCTCCGTTCTCAGCGACTGTCACATGAATCAAATCGGTAGAACCTTCGTCACCGATGAAAATACCCATTTGCTTGTTCCGACTGACCGTCGTGTTGTACAGCGCCATGTTGCCCCAATTATTAATGCCGTTGCCGCTGTTATGGGAGATCTCCGACTGGTACGTTATGACCGCGGGGAGGCCGCTTGCGTGTGTGTTCTCGATACCACCACCAGAAAACGCGTAGTTCTTCACGATCCTGACCTCGCGTAGTTCCGCGTAGCCCTCGTTGCGGAGCCCGCCGCCGCTGATGGACGCGGTGTTGAGGGCAATATCGCTCTCATTGATCAAGAGCGTGCCACTGTTAAAGATGCCTCCGCCCCACTTTGCGCTGTTCTTTCGGAGCCAAACCTTGCCCAGGGTCAGGTTGCCATCGTTCTGGATCCCGCCACCTTTACCCGCATTACCGGTACCACCCGTGATCTGCAAGTAGGCGATGCCGACGATAGCCCCTACCCCGACCTTGAAGACACTGCCTGTCCAGGAGGTTACGCGTGTGGAAAAGATCCCATCCCCGAGAAGGACCAGATCCTTGTCGATGCCTACGCCCCCGGCTTCCACGAATGTACCCTTACCGATGCTAATCGTATCACCAGGGCTGGCGACATTGACCGCATATTGGATGTGACGACACGGCGCCGCCTCCGTGCAAGGATTAGAGTCGCTGCCCGACATGGACACGTAGAGATCGTAGAAATCCGCCCCCCATGCCTCCGGGGTGAGGAGTAGCCCCAGTAGTACGAACAGGGCGCCAAAGGTCTGGCGATGCATCACCCACCTGCTACCCACAGCTTGACCATGTTCCTGCTGGAGTTGACATTTCCGATATCGGCTCATTTACTCATCCTCATGCTGTTAAGTACGACGCATGCCCTCCACATACCCTTATCACGTTTATGTACCCTCGACGGTCTCGGCAATTCACACCTATCTTCAGCGACAGTGGAAACTTATCGCCTCCCCTGTGTAGTGTCAAGCGATTCTTGTAGTCCTGTCTGAGTAAATAAGATATCCGCCTTCTGCGACACATATGGGGTCAACAGCAAGACGTGGAATACGCTCACCGCTTGGTATGAATCGGACGGGTGAGCTTGCGCCTGAGGGGGCGAAGGAGTATGATCGACCAGTAAGGATCTGAAACAGCGCTTCTCTTAGCTAAAAAGGGGAACGATGATGCGGTACTTCAAGGTGATCGTGGAAAAATATCCGGAAGGCTACGTGGCCTACCCGATGGGGCTCAAAGGCGTGGTGATCGGCGAAGGCGAAACCTACGAGGATGCCTTGGCAGATGTACGATCAGCCATCCGCTTCCACATCGAGACCTTTGGAGCGGACGCGCTGGCAGCCGAGTCTCCCATCCTGGACGCCTTTATTGCAGAAGCCGCAGTCACGGTCTGATGTCTACGTTTCCGGAGGATGTTCCGAAAGCAAAGTTCCTCAAGGTCATGGATCGACTGGGTTTCCGTGTGGTTCGCGAGGGGCCGCACCTGGTGATGATACGCGAAAATCCAGATAAGACACAGACGCTTCTGACCCTGCCAAACCATCACGACATCAAAGGCTCAACGCTCCGCACCATCTGTATCCAGGCGAGTATCACCCAGGACGAATTCCTCAAAGCCTACGAAGAGACGTAAGTCGGGACTCGCTGACCACGCAAATATAAGACGCCGATTACCCTGTTCGCTGTATTTCTCGAACTCCAATAACCTATACCTCTGCAAATAACAAGACCTGACCCCATTTTTCAGGTGTCTCACTTAGATTGACACAGAGGGTTTTGAAGACCGACGCTCTGCTGTTTGGCGAAGGAAAAGGCACACGCGATTTCTGTTGTTTCAGCTTTCGAGCTTGCTGGCGATCGTTGGACGTCGTCCGCGTACTATTTTCTGGGGACTTGTTTCCCTGACCGGGAGTGTTGCCTTTCTAATTCAGGGCTACCTTGGCCGACGCGTGCGTGCGAATGGCGCCGAAAAGTTGGTTGTCATTTTACTGAGTCACAACAGACCCTGGAATCTGGAACCTATTGTGCGTGTATTATTGAGTCTCGACTTCGTCGAGAAGATTGTAGTGCACAACAGTCATCCGACATTGCGAGTGCGAGACTTCGTGCACATTTCGAATTCTAGGCTCGAGCTTGTGGACCAGAGTAGGCCAACGAAGTGCGGCATTCGTTTTGAGCTCGCGAGAAACGCCGGCGGACAGTATTACCTTCTGATAGACGACGACATCTTCTTAAGCGCTTCGCAGGTTGCACAACTATTCGAGTCCTACTTGAAGGTTCCAAATGCTCCTGGCGCAATCGGAGGAGCTATATTTGCTTCAGAAACTAAAGACCTCGACGCTATCAAGGTTACTGGGCCTAGTGACTGGCCATTTCGTCGGCCAGGGCCCCTTGACGAGTGGGTAGATATTATCAATGGAGTATTCATCTTCAATGACCGACATCTACGCAGATATTTTTCATTGTGCGAGTCGCTGGGTATTCTCGATCAATCAAAGTTCGGCAACGGTGAAGATATTGTGCTCAGCCATACCTCAAACCTGAGACCCCGCTTACACCGAATTGGTTTCGTCAAGCGCTGCCTATCAAGTTCACTTCCCGGGATCGCGATCTCATCTACGCGCAAAGATTTTTACAAGGAACGATGGGCTATCTTCCACCCACTTCATCATCGTGAATGGGATTCATGAGCTTGATCCGCTTCAGTAGACAGTTTTTCTAAGCTACTGCTTTCAAATCCACACTGCGTTCATATTCAGCCGGTGACTTGTAATGAATGGCTGAATGCCGACGTTTCTGGTTGTAAAAGACTTCGATGTAATCAAACCCTTCAAAGGGCATGCCTTGCTGAATTCCGGGGACACAATACTAAAGTCCTATTGACGGCCTCATCGTGAACCTAATAGATGTCGCGCATGGCTCGGATTGCTAGACTCGTGGTGCCGGGATATCCGCACCATGTGACGCAACGGGGCGTACGTTTAATCCCTATCTTCAGCGATGACACTGATCGCAGGGCGTACCTTGATATCATGGCCGAGCAGTTGGACCGGTTCGGTGTCGAGGTGTTGGCTTGGTGCTTGATGACGAACCATGCCCATCTTGTTGTGGTTCCCAAGGACCAAGTGGCGCGGGCGATTGGGGAAGCGCACCGGCGATATACACGGCTATCTCTTTCAGGGTCGTTTTGGCTCTTGTGTGTTAGATGAGATGCATCTCCTGGCGGCTGCGCGCTACGTGGTAACTCAATCCCGTTCATGCCGGCATGGTAAGATCAGCTGAGGACTATCTATGGTCCAGCGCTCGGTTTCATCTCGGCTTGATCCCCAGTGACATCTTAGTAACCAACAGAGACCTGTTGGGGCTAGCAGGGAACTGGAGAGAGTAGCTTGGAAGAAATGATGAGAAAGCCGATGATCGGCTGCTCAAGGCGATACGTTCAGGGAGGCCAGGCGGAAATGAGCAGTTTGTAGCGTTGGTTGAAACGCTTACCGGACGTTCTCTCAGTTTAGGGAAGCGAGGTCCCCGATCAAAGAGGCTTCCTGACAATTAGTATTATGTCCACGGAATCCCGGAATCACTGAACGTGTAGCGGGTAAAGAGGTTCTCAGTGTTGAAGGTGCCGATGCGGATCGTCGCCATAAGGACCCTCCTTATCGGAAGAAGTAGCTTTGTATGACTCAACGATTGGTGTAAATGTAGAGACTACATCACGAAACGTCAAGGAAGATTCGAAGCTACTCAACCGGATCAGATTCTTAACCTCGACAGCACTGTGAGCTCGTGCTACGCTACCGCCAGCCGAAGCCAGGGATACGATTTCAGGCGACCTTCACCTCTGCAACGTCTGCCGCGGCTTACCTGCTAAAGGGGGACCTTTGCAGGTTGTGACGTGCACTCTCATCTACAACAGGAGAAACACATGACCAAGACCGAGATCGCAGAACAGATGGCCACGGATGCCGGCATCAGTAAGGCCGTCGCTGACACCGCACTTCGCAGCTGTCTCGACAGCATCACGAACAGCTTAGCAAAGGGGCAGGAGGTGACGATCATGGGATTCGGGACCTTCAGCGTGGCAAGCCGAGCCGCCCGGACAGGCCGCAACCCTCAGACCGGAGAGCCGATGGAGATCAAGGCGTCTCAGGTACCACGCTTTAAGCCAGGAAAGGCCCTGAAGGATGCGGTGAGCCGCTAAGGGGAGTAGGGGAGCCATGGTGACAGTTGGCAGTACCAGATTCGGATCCGGGACCATTTCCGCCCCGTTCATTCCGGTTCGCACTCTGCTTGGTGCTGCTCTCTTGGCTCTTTATTCTCCACGCCCATGCAGGCTCAGTATTCGAAGGCAGGATCGTGGGCGTTGCCGACGGCGACACGATCACTATGATGGAGGCGCGCCACCAGAACGAGTCGAGTCGGGTGCTGGCGCGCTGGACGCGATACGAGTTGATCGTCGTGGATGAGATAGCGTATGTGGCGATGCCGGAGACTGCCGGTGCGCTGTTGTGTCAGGTGATAGCGGAGAGAGCCGAACGGGCGGCTCGGTTTGCGATCAGAATGGGTAGCGGATTTGATTGGAATACGTAGTTGACGCGGTCATAGAGAGTAGGGAGGGGAGATAATGGGGGCTTCCGGTGTGTTCGCACACTTACGGAAGCCCCCATTTGTTGGTTTACTGTGGTCCTGCAGCCCGCAGCCTGAATACCTATTTTCCCACGCTTGCGGACAGACATTTCTCCTTAGTTATCGTCGGGTTTGAAGACGGTGATAGTTACGCGGCGGTTCTTTTCCCGCTTTAGCGCATCCTTGGCGTCGGATCCTGACCGTTCATCGCCAACGCCGATGAAGGAGAAGCGATTGAGCTCCACTCCCCCATCCACCATGAAGCGCCGCACGGCCTCCCCACGGCGCCAGCTCAAGATCACGTTGGAGTCGGCCTTCCCCACGCTATCCGTGTAGCCCACGACGTCGACCGTGTACGTGGGATTGTCCGCGAGAACCTTTAGAATGCCCATGAGGGCCTCCCGGCCATTCGGGTTGAGGACGGACTTACCCGTTTTGAAGGTCACGTCGACCTGCTGCACCTGCGTGCGCTTTAGGCGGGTAGCCATGGCCCGGGTCAGTCGGCCATCCACTGCGTCGGCCTTCTGGGTAGCTGCGTCGGCCTTCTGGGTAGCTGCGTCGGCCTTCTGGGTAGCTACATCAGCCTTCTGGGTAGCTGCGTCGGCCTTTTGGGCGGCGACCTGCGCTGCGCGCCCCGCTTCATCGGCACGGTTCCTCGCATCAGTCCCGATGCCACGCACCTCGGTCAACTGCTGGTCAACTCGAGTCTTTTCCGCCACCGCGGTGGCCTCAGTCCGCGCCACGCGGGCCACCAAGTCCTTGTCCATCTCTCGAATGGTATCAATTACCCAGTTCTGGCCGGCGCACCCGAAGGATCCCAGCAGGATGACCATGAGAGTGCCGACCATCGCCAAGCGGTTCCTTGCCGAGGCATTATTACGCAGCATTTTCAGCTCCTTTCTCCTGATATCCAGCGTTTAAAGCAGCGACTCGATGCACAAAGGGTAGACACCCAAGGCCCGCCAGCGCAGGGCGCTAAGTACCCCATGATCGATGAACGGGTTGGGCGGGCAGAGCTTAGCATTAGAAGAGATGCGACTTCATTTTGATGGACATGCCACCTATGCCAAAGGTGAAATTGATGCCCAGTTGGGTAGTATGGAGATGGATGACAACGCCGTGCTCGTTCTTCATCACCATCCCGCTGACGCCGGCACCGATCGCTATCCCCGCCTCGACCACTTGATAAACGCCCTCCAAGTCCCGGACCCGCTTCAGGTTGTAGACACTGCCCGTTGCCTTCACGGTGGAAACGCCCACTGCGGCAATCTTGGGGTTTTCAACTGAGAACTTGTGCTTACTGCCGTCCGGCAATGTGAGGATCCCGTCCCCCAAGTTGAACCCGAACCCGGCAGCGGCACTGATGCTGGTCATCTCCACCGTGCCGGACGGAGCTTCCTGCGCGACGCCAGGGGCAACCGTCGCAAGAAGCGCGGTGGCGGCAAGCGCGAGGCCAAACAACCCACGGACCATACCGGTCATCACGTACCTCCCTTCTGTTGGTTCACGACGACAATGGTGCGGCCACAATCTTCAGTGATCTCGATGATCCAGGCATCGAGTTGTTCACTTCGGCCTCACGATCAGCGCGGAAACGAGAAGCTCACGCCGACATGATCTCTAGACATCGCAAGCACTCTGCCAACTCCCCGACGCGGCGAGGGTGATGCATCTGGGGGACACTCTTACTCCCAGTATAGTGCGGATGAATACCCTGTCAAGGGAAGGCGCTGGGGGAAATTGTGGCGCTATCAGACACATCTTGACTTGCTAAGAACAGCTTTTTGGGAGCTGCATCAGCGGGGACGACAGCGTAGATTCCAACTGCGAATCTGCCCCAGTATCGGAATACGTGGCGGATGTGATCGGCATGGGTGGCTGACCTGAGTGGAAACTATAACGTAGCGATGCTAGAGAAGAAGGAATGATGGGCAGGAGCGGAATCGAGCCGCCGACACAGCGTAAACCATGTCCGGCTTTGCACACGCCAGCGCTACGACCCGGATGTGTGCGACCCTGTGTCCCAACAAGGTTCAAAGAAGCTCCTCGGGAATTTCTCGCACTTCTTCTTCGGGGGGCGCAAGCAGACGGGCCAACTTATTCTCGCGACCGGTCCGTTTGGCAAGTTGAAAGGTAATTGCTTTTTCTTCCTCAGTCATCAAGCGGATGAGGTTTGCCGCATCATCGGTATCTTTGAGTCCTGTAGCCTGAAGTTTCATGGCGGTAAGATATGGTTTGGTCAGTACAGAACTTCCCCCCCCTCACCAAATCCATCCTGTGCTCCGCGTGAAGACCGACAGGCAAGCCTGTGGAGCTAACGGCTCAACGCGCGCGACTGTTGCGCGTCATCAGTCAAGGTCCAACCCGAGCAAGTAGTCGCTGAACTCTCGCTTCTGCTTGTCTTCTAGAATCTTCATGCCATCGATTTCCTTACGAAGATTCTCGATTTCAGTTTCCTGCTGATTGAGCTTGCCCACGTAACGGTTATACAGCTCGGAGTTCTGTGCCAGCTTCGCCATATTCTCCCGGATGCGGCCCTGCTCCTGGGTAATGTCTTTGGTCCGTTGCTCCAGTCGGCTGCGACCGACAGCCGTCTGATCGAGACGATCGCGCAGGGCAATGACCTTCTGGAGCGCATCCCTTACCTTGGCGCTGACCTGCTTCGCCTGCACGTAGTAGCCGATCGTCTCAGAGCCCGAGTCGATCAGCCGGACGGTCTGCTGCACCTGCTTTTCCTCGCGCACGCGTAACCGGGCGCCGCTACCGGCGCCGGCTTTCACTGCGAAGCGATACAGATCGCGGGTCCGCTCGGTGGGCTCGGACGGCTCAACGAGCCGCCAGTCATGGCGGAGGGCGTGCTCAATGAGGATGACCTTCGCCTTCTGATCGCGGTTGCTCACCTGATAACTCTTCTCCTCGACGTACTTCCTTGTGACCAGCAGTGTCCCCTTGCGAAGGCTGGCCGCGATCACCTCTTCCTTCTCCGGTACGGCCTGCGTCACGACTTCGGCCTTCAGATCCAGCGCATAGCTGATGATCCGTTCCTGGCCGGGCGGGAGATCCTCAATTCGAGCGTCACCACCGTAGATCCCGCCGTCAAATACCGTGATCGGTCCCTGCATCAGGTGCAACGCTGTGGAATTCTTCAGCCGGAAGCCGTTCATCGGAAACTTGGCATGTGCCCGCTCGTTGTAGATGGAGAGCTTATCGCCACGCACCTCCTCATTGACAATCGGCAAGAGGGCAGATTGCTGGCGTGGCAGCGAGAGCGGCGCCCTGATTGCATACTGGAACAGCTCGCCGGCCTCCATCGCCTGGGATATTGACGTCACCCCTTGCTGCAGATCGGCCTCAGCGGCGCGCGGCGCCTGCATCGCAGACGGCATAGCACGCATCGCCTGCATCCGAGATGCAATGCCCGGGGGTTTCTGTGTCGTCTCGACGTCCGCTGCTGTTGCGCTAAGTTCCGCCATCGCCTGTTCGTGTACTTGGGGCCGAAGCGATTCGAACAGTTCGGAGACGACCAGAGGTCGCTTCACGTAGAGCGGTTCGTACAGATCCATCCTGAATGAGATCGGTCTGCCGGAGATGAGCGATAGCTTCACGTTCTCCCAATCCTCATCCGAGGTATTTTCAACAATCGCCCACCCTTGCAGGAACGGCCGGTTCGTCTCGGACAGCGACAGCCGATAGCTGGTCTTCCAGACGGGCGTCTCGACGATATACCCGACGCGAACGCGACGGCGGCCTTTGCCGTCGAACTGTATCCTGACGGTCTTCTTCTGTGTGTCGTGGCTGGATGCCAGCACCTCAAGGGCCTGCCGCAATTCGGTATTGAGCTGCTCGTTCACCAGTTGGATGCGTTGAATCTGGCCAAGGGGAAATGAGCGAAGGCCATCGGCGGTAACGAGGTTCAGATACTCCACGTCGACGACGTCTCTCTCGCCGGCCTTCTCACGTTTTTTCTCGACCCCCAGAATCATCCCCTGGATGGAACTCGGTGTGGCGACGTTAATCCGCTCGCCGCGGAGTTGCCCCAGTAATTGGCCCAGGCCCGGATTCGCGGTCAGATCGACTGCGAAGCTCTTCAGCGCCTTGCTGATCGGGTCACGCGAGTCGTACGTCACGGCCGATATCTGTCCCCCGTCAAGATCCTGAATGATCAGACTCTTGAGCAGATCGTTGACGTGATCCGCCTTGACGCGCAACTCGGTTTCACCTCGTCCCTCAATCGAGCCATCCCGCCGGAAGTATCCGACTCCGCTGGAATACAGTACGACTTCCGAGAGTGGGAGCGATACCTTCGATCCTGCCTTCCCAACGGCTTCGATCTCGGCTGCGTCAGCCGATGCGACTGCGCCGAGGATCAGGAACATCACCAGTCCGATCAGACTTATTACTCTACCCATCACTCATCCCCCTGTGTGATTCCGTTCCACTCCACGCTCTATCCACGATCGCCGACGCGACCATGAGAGTGAGACCAAAGGACACTCTTAGCCAGTTGGAGAGCAGCAAGTGTGTTTAGTTTATTACAGGGTAGGACATCCTCGATGTCCACAACCAGGGAAAATTGGGTGACCCTTGACAGGACCGTGCGCCGGGCGCGTATCGTTTCGTATGCCAGTCACTGCGTGATGGCCCGCTCCTCTCGATTAAAACGGCCTTACACTCCTCAGTTGCCTCGGCGGTATAGTCCCCGCGAGTTACCATTGTGGACGAAGCCGCTGGCTTTTCCGTACCTCCCACAGGCCCCACTACCACCGAACAGGGGTGGGTTCTTTTTGCTTTATCAAGGTGGGTCCCTTTCGCGTTGTCAAAACGACGACTCAGACATGCGCCAGTCATTGCCGAATTCGATCAATCTAAACAGTAAAGAGGAGGCAGCAAGACGAGAACGCTCTACGAACCCCACACGAATTTATCCGAAGTATTACTGGTCTCAACTGAATGGAGGGCGTCCCATTTGCCTGGATCACCCTCATCAGTGTCGTTATAGGTTGGTGATGGTTGCCGTCGTTCCGTCGAATTTCGTTATGTTGACAGTGAACGGCTCGCTATAGGACCTGGCCCGGTCCTGCAGGATGCTGAGCGCAACCTGCTCGCCCAGCAGGATCGACCAGTAGGTCGAACTGCGGAAGTGGATACCGGCGTGGATCCCGTGACCAAACGAGACGTTGTATGCCAGCTTGTTCAGTTCTCCGTTGATATCCACATTGTCTCGGTCTGCGCCCGTGTAGGTGTTGAGCGAGAGGCCATTTGTACGTGGCACGACCAAGTCCCGACCGGCGTTGGCGAGCAACGGACGGAGCTTCTGGTTGCAGTCAAAGAAGAATTTGAGCACTGTAACGCACGCACCGCCGACCGTTCCGTGGCCCGTCGGGTAACAGGGATGGGTCGGCGAACCCTCTGGAAATGCCTGTGGTAGCAAGTAGCTGCCGTAGGTCGATTGAATGATGGGAAGCGCCGCTGAGTTCAGGACGTCCCCGTGCAGCGCCGCCGCCGCTTGGGGAAATGGGCTGGAGTTAGTAAGTCTCGCATGCACCAACGCCCCATACTCCTCCGGCCGCAGCCGCAGATCCTTGATCCATTTGTGGAACCAGGCGGCCTTGAGTGCTCGTGTGGCTATTTCAGCGAGCGTCCCCGCAGCGTCTGGCCCTCCCAACGTGGCGAAGGCCTTTTCCGTCGTTGAGCCGATATAGGGGTTACCCGGATTCGGTGGTGTGTTGAGCCCAGCCATGACGAGGAAGGCGACAAAGTATGCTTGGTAGAGCACGTCCACATGGGTATATGCGGCGAGGTCTCGGCCATTCCGGAGGTACCGGAATCTATTGTCAAAGGCCAGTTGGCGTCCCGAGTCTCCGCCGTTTTGGACCAGTTGATACTCGTCAACTGTGGTCATGAACTCGCTCCCACCGCCCCCCACCGGAAGGAACGTTTGGTATTGCTGGCTGAGGGGCTGAGCGCCGAAGAAGGTCGGCTGGAGCATGAACTGCGAGACGTACGGGCCCAGGACATTACCGTCGCCCGTAACGAACTGCCCGCGGAACAGATTCTGCGGTGTGACGGGGAACGGGAACTGATTATTCTCGACACTGCTCAGGAATGACAGATCGTTCATATCGCTCACAGCTTGAGCGACCAGCGAATCTGTGGCGTATTGGGTGAACGGCACGTCATGCAGCAGAGCCGCCCAGTAGTGCTCGACCTGCTCGGCCGCCGTCTGCGCGCCGGCAACACTCGGCGCCGGCGGGATGACCGTAGCATGTGAGTCGAGGCCTTCCAGGTCGAATGCAAGCGCAGCCTGTGGGCCATTCTCCTTCGAGTTGGGTCCCCCGCCGGGGTTCCCAACAATGATGTGTTCGAAGTCTTCGAACTCTCCAGTCTGTAGGGCCCGGGTTAGGCTTCGGAAGGCAACAGCATTCGGCACGCCGAGGCCGTCGTGTAACAAGGCTTTGCTATAGCTGCCGCTGAAGTCTGTGAATCTCGACGCATCGCCATTGTCTGGTTGAACCGGAACATTGATCTTCTCGGCCTGGGCCGTGCTTTTGCGGTAATTGAAGCTATCATTTGCGCGTTGCGAAGACTCATAGTCTACGACCGACGCCTCGGCGACTGCCCCTCTTTCGCCGAGCAAAGGTTGAAGAGGAACTGCCGCGACTACGGTCGCTACCGTTGCGGCGCCCCTTAGAAAGTTTCTTCTGCTGAGCTTCCCTGTCTCAGTTTCAGAACCGGGTAATTCTTTGTTGGAGCTGCCGTCTGCTTGATGCGTAGAGTCGTTCGCTATGACGTCTCCTTTCCAATGTGAGCGGCCTGAGCAGTTGTCTCTGCCATTCGGCGCCTCCTTGTCAAGTCGCCCCAGTGTGTCATAGTCTCTGTCTACTCCTCAAGGGGGGCAGCATAGTAACTCCAGCGATCTTGCCTAGAAATTGGCGTCTGCCAGTGCAGGTTACAACCACTAACCTGAATCAGCATCGGAACACCTGGCGGGTTTCATCGGCATGGGTGACTGACCTGAGCGGAAACGATCATACGACGATTCTACAGAAGAAAATAATGGTGGGCAGGGGCGGAATCGAACCGCCGACACCAGGATTTTCAGTCCTGTGCTCTACCGACTGAGCTACCTGCCCAAAACCAGAAGGGGATATGCTGTATATGAAAAGGCTCGATCTTTGTAACACCGCGGGGCGTGTTTGTCAAGATGTGCAGTTGCCGGACACGGCATGGCTGGAACAGCATCACAGGCCCAGGTCCGTCGCGCGTGGCGTCGAGCCTGAGTAGTCGTAGAAACCCCGGCCGGACTTCCGCCCATGATAGCCAGAGATCACCATCTTCTTCAGCAGCGGGGGCGGCGCATACCGCGCTTCCCGATACTCCTCGAACATGATGTTGGCAATCGCGTAGGTCGTGTCAAGGCCGACGAAATCAGCCAGCTCCAATGGGCCCATCGGATGGTTGCAGCCCAGCCTCATCGCCTTGTCGATATCTGCCACAGACGCAATGCCCGATTCTAATGCTCGAATCGCATCCAGCAGGTACGGTACCAGTAGGCGATTGACGATGAAGCCGCAGTGATCTTTTGCCGCAACCGGCTCCTTCCCGAGCGATACGGCGAAGTCAGAGATGATCCGACAGGTCTCTGCGCTCGTACGAATACTTTGGACCACCTCAACCAGCTTCATCAGTGGAACGGGATTAAAAAAATGCAGGCCGGCGAATCGGTCGGCTCGCTCAGTCGCAGCGGCCAACGATATAATGCTGATGGATGATGTATTGCTGGCAAAGATTGTACCCGGCGGGCAGAGGCGATCCAGGGTCCGGAAGAGATCTTGTTTCAGTGCGACATCCTCAGTGATCGCCTCAATGATCAAATCGGTCATACTCAGATCTTCCAGGGCAACGGTCCACCGAATTCGATCGAGGATCGCTGCCTTGTCTTCGGCGGTCATTCGGCCCTTTTCAACCGCTCGTTGCAGCCTCTCGTCGATCGCCTGCCTCCCCTTATCCAACAGGCGCTGCTCGGCCTCCCTGACGACGACTGTATAGCCTCCCTGCGCGACGACCTGCGCGATGCCGGATCCCATAAGACCGGCCCCGACGACTCCAACCGCCTGAATACCCGCCATGCGTATTCCTCTACTTCTTCTCGAGCAGTCCGAGGGCTTCGTTCAGTTTCTCGACGGACTCCTTGTGTTTTCCACTCTTATGGAGGCCGTTGCCCTCTTCACACATCTTCTGGACCTGCTGCTTCACCGTTGCGTCCGCTTTAGATTGTTTGATCGCTTGCTCGCACCGCTGGTACAGGATCGGGCAGGTCAAAGCCAAGGCGGCCTGGGTCCCAACGCTCAACACCGAAGCAACACTCAGCACCATCACGATAGTAATCTTTCGCATCTGATCATCCCCTTTCTTTCGATAACATTCTCAGCTTCCGACGACGCCACTCTGCAAGTCTTCGACCGATCTCTGCCTCGAGCCCACAGTCGGTGGGGTGGTAGTAGATTCGTTCTTTCAACTGTTCAGGCAGGTACTGCTGATCGGCAAATGCCTCCGGCAGATCATGCGGATACTGGTAACCTGCCCCATACTCCATCTCCTTCATTAACGCAGTTGGAGCATTCCGCAGGTGCAGCGGCACCCCCTCGAGCGGCGCCTGTTCCACATCCCGCTGCGTCTCGCCGAAGGCTTTGTAGACAGCATTCGATTTATGGGCGGTGGCAAGGTAGAGGACAGCCTGAGCCAGCGCCAGATCACCTTCTGGCGAGCCGAGAAAATGATAGGCCTCTTTGGCCGCCAGCGCCACCAGCAGCGCCTGCGGATCGGCATTGCCGATATCTTCCGACGCGAACCGAACCATACGCCTGACGATGTACAGCGGATCTTCGCCCGACGCCAGCATCCGGGCGAGCCAATAGAGCGAGGCATCAGGATCGCTTCCCCGCAGGCTTTTGTGCAGGGCGGAGATCAGGTTGTAATGTTCTTCTCCGGTTTTATCGTACAGCAGCGTCCGCCTGCCAGATGCCTCCCGGGCGATCTGTATGGTTAATCGCTTGCTCCCGTCGGGCTGCTCCTCTGCCATCTGCGCCGCCAGTTCCAAGGTGTTCAGCGAGACGCGGGCATCGCCCGATCCAAGCCTGGCGATGAAGCGAAGCGCCTCGTCATCGGCCTCGATCCGAAGGCGACCGAGGCCCCGTTCCTGATCGCCGAGTGCGCGCCGCAGGAGCATTGTTAACGCCTCCTCCCCCAACGGGTGAAGCGTGACGACCTTCGCCCTGGACAGGAGTGGAGCAATGACTTCGAACGAGGGGTTCTCGGTGGTGGCACCGATCAGTACGATCGTTCCGTCCTCTACGTGCGGCAGAAAGGCATCCTGCTGGGCTTTATTGAAACGGTGGATCTCGTCGATAAAAAGGAGTGTCCGTGTGCCATAGGCACGCTCCCGCTGGGCGCGAACGATCACCTCCTTGATCTCCTTGATCCCGGAGGTTACGGCAGAGAAGGGTAGAAAGGTTGCCTTGCACCGATCTGCCAGCAGGAAGGCCAGAGTCGTCTTGCCTGAGCCGGGCGGACCCCACAGGATCAGTGACGGCAGCTCTCCCGCCTCCATAGCCCTCCGGAGGATCTTTCCCTCTCCGAGCAGATGCTCCTGCCCGATGAAATCCTGAAGCGTCCTGGGACGCATCCGCTCTGCAAGCGGCGCTGCAACCTTTTGGGGTGTCGCGGGCAATCGGTCAAAAAGATCCGGCGCCATCTTACACAACCGCCTTCAGTTCATCCAGGATACGGCGGGTTGCCAGTACCGGATCGGTGGCTGCCGTGATCGGCCTGCCGATCACCAGATAGTCCGCGCCGGCGACAGCCGCCTCTTGCGGGGTCATGATCCGGCGCTGATCCTCGGCGGCAGCCCATGCCGGACGGATGCCGGGGATGACGAGGCGTATCGACAATCCCAGCGCGGCGCGCAGTACAGAGATTTCATGGGGCGACGCGACGATGCCATCGACTCCGGTATCCCGCGCAAGCGAGGCTAAACGAACAACCTGCGCCGTAAGATCGATCGGACCGCCGACGACCTCTTCAAGGCCTTGCGAATCCAGGCTGGTGAGCACCGTGACCGCCAGCAGTTGCATGGGCGAGTTGCTTTCGGCGACCGCTGCCGTTGCCGCCTGCAACATTGACCGTCCGCCGGAGGCGTGGAGCGTACACATAACCGCCCCGAGCCTTGTGGCCTCTCGTACCGCTGCGGCTACGGTATTCGGGATGTCGTGCAGCTTCAGATCCAAAAAGACCTCTGCGCCTCGCTGCCTCACGACCTCCACCGCCCGTGGTCCCTCAGCCGTAAAGAGCTGTAGACCTATCTTGAACAGCGTCACCGCGGGGTACAGTTGCTCAACCAGCGCGGCGGCTGAGGCCAGGTCCCCCACATCCAAGGCGACGATCAGTTCGGGTGTCTTTGACACGGTTCCGCTTCCACTCATTTACACAACCAGGCGCATCATATCTTCTGCCATGATCACCTCACCGTCAAAGACCTTCTTACAGGAGGTAGCGAGGTCGTACGTCTCGCAGATCGGATAAAAGTGAGTCAGGACCAATCTGCGACATCCGGCAAGGGCGGCGATTCGGCCGGCCTCCGTAGGGGTCAGGTGAACTTTAGACGGTTGTTCATCGGGGGCCGCACACTCCAGGACCAGCAGGTCCGCCCCCTTGGCCGCTTCGATCATCGCGTCGCAATAGGTCGTGTCGCCGGAGAAGACCAAGCTCTTCCCATTGGCCGACTCGATCCGGTAGCAGAGGCTATGCTGAATGTGTACCACCTCGCGAGGAATGACCTTGAACCCTTGGGCCTCTGTCACATCATGGAGCGTTTCATTGAGTATCAACTCATACGTCTTGGCGGCGATCCAGTCGTCGTACAGATGGGCCAGGGCCTCGTAGAAGGCCAGAAATCCCTTGGGACCTGTCAGGTACAGCGGCTTGACCCGCTGCCAGAACGGATTTCTGAGCGCGAACAGGAGCGAGACAAGATCGCCGGTATGATCCGGATGGAGATGCGTGTAGAAGACACGATCCAGTTCAGTCAGCGACACCCCGGCCTGAAGGAGTCTGGGAAGCGTACCAGATCCGCCGTCGAACAGGATCGAACATCCGCCTACCTCGATCAAAAGACCGGGTGATCCTCGCGTGAGGCTTGGGATGGCGGTTCCGGAGCCAAGGATCGTGAGCAGCATAGGCGTCACGATAGCATGAAGCCCGGGCATTGACAAGGCTGGGCCTGGTGGAGTATGGGTTAAGTGAGCGGGGTATGGAGGCCTACGGAATGAGGCGTTGGATGTTCGTCATAGCTAAATGGCGGCGTATCTACTCGATCAGCCTTGTCGTAGGGTTGCTGGTACTCTTGTCGCCCGGTTTGAGTCGGGCCGACCTCTGGGCTGATGCGAAGAGCCAGGCGTTGGTGGAGGAGGGAACCGATCACCTGTTGAATCTCGACTACGACCTGGCCGAGCAGGCCTTCGCTCATCTTGACGATGTCGATAAGACGGGGCTGCTTGGACCGTTCTACCAGGCCTTCGTGCTACTCATGCATCTACAGGATCGAGAGTCAACGCATCAGGAGATGGATGCCTTCTTGGCCACGATGCGCGCGCTGATCGCCAAAGCCGAGGCGCGCCTCACACAGGCCCCAGAAGAGTCCGACCTCCGGCTCTTCCTTGGGATGGCCTGGGGTTCCAAGGCGATGGTTGACTGGGTCCGTGGCAACTATTTCTCAGCCTATCAGGCGATCAAGCGGACAAAATTATATCTCGATGCCTGCCTCGTGCATCAACCGATCAGGTACGATGCCTACTACGGTTTGGGGTTGTACGACTTTATGCTGTCCAGGATTTCCTGGTTCTATCGGCCCCTGGTGTACGTGACGCTGCCGCCCGGTGACCGCGCGCGAGGGCTGCGAGAGCTTGTACTCGCAAGCGACCGGGGCACCGCAACCCGGATGCTGGCGAAGTTCGCCCTCCTGCAGACCTATACCAGCTCTGACAAGGAGTTCGAGAAAGCCCTGCCGCTGGCCGATGAGCTACTCCGCCGATTTCCGGGCAATCCCGAACTCTATTTCCAGACAGCTCTTGTCTATTCCGAGTTGGGGCGATTTCCAGAGGCCCTGGATGTCGGTCATCGGATCCGTACGAACATTGAACTGGGTCAGCACCATTTCACCGAGCAGATGCGCTCGCGTTACTTCCAGCTTATGGGGAAGATCGCCATGGATATGGGCGACCATCCCGCAGCCTTACGTTTCTTCAGGCAGGCGATCGAACAGCCGGTTGCTCGATATGCATGGGTAACGGCTTGGGCCTGGACCAGGACCGGCATGATTCATGACCTTCAGGGAGAGCGAGCCGAGGCCAAGCGGAGCTATCGCATGGCGCTGGCAATCAACGTCAATAGTATCGCCATGGATGCGGCGACGCAGTATCTTCGTGAGCCCTACCGCAAAGAGACAGTCCTGCGGATCGCCCCTGCCGCAGGGCCGGAGAGGAACACGGCATCGCCGTAGGGGCACGTTGCAACGTGCCCCTACGGCTTATTTCCCGCCTTGACTCAGCTTCGTAAGCTGCTCCTGAGTGAGGATCTGCCGTAATGCCTTGTAAAACTTCGTTTCCGTCTTGAGGGCTTCTCTGTCTGCCGCGGCCCATTCGTCGGAGATCTTATCAATCTCTCGATCGGGAGCCTTCTTGTCAACAACCAAGGCCATCAGCTTCTGCCGGATTCCTACGACCTTTTGCTGAGTTGCGCCCAGCGCCGCGACCCGCTCGTTCTTGGCCGCGTCAAGCTTATTCTTCTGATCGGTTGAAAGTCCAAGATTCTGGAAGGGATCCGGCTCCTTTGCCTGCTCCTTTTGAGCCCACGCCGTCCCTCCCCCGATCAGCATCATTGCCGCCAGCAGTCCAATCCCCAATCTCTTCCATGCGCGCATTCAGTTATCCCCTTTCTGTGAAGTCAGCTTACCCATTATCACGTCATACCCCAGTGCAGTCCTACTCATGTCCCTTTTTTTCTCGACAACCCGCCGATAGAGTTGCTCGTACTCCCGGGCTGAGCGATCCCAGGTGAAATCGGCAGTCATGGCGTTTCTGATCAGTTGCGACCATAGAGCCTTCCCGTGATACAACGCCAAGGCCTGCCATATAGCCTGGAGAAAGGCAGTCGCAGTCGGCTCCTTGAATTTTATCCCGTTTCCCTCTCCCGTGACGGGATCGAATTGGGTCACGGTATCGTCCAACCCGCCCGTGGCATGGACGACCGGAATCGTACCGTAGGCCAGGCTGTACATCTGATTCAACCCGCACGGCTCGTACCGAGAGGGCATCAGAAAGAGATCGGCGCCGGCCTCGATCTGATGGGACAGCGCCACGTCGAAACCGATCCGAACAGCCAGTTTGGACGGGTGCTTCGCTGCCGCCTCACGAAAGGCCGTTTCCAGTTCCTTCTCGCCGCTTCCCAACAGGACGAGCTGGACGTTGAACGTCATCAGTGTTTCCAGGATGTCGCACAGCAGGTCGAGCCCTTTCTGTCCGGCCAGCCTAGAGATGACGCCAAACAATGGTACACCGGCTCTAATCGGAAGCTTGAACCGATGCTGCAGATCCGCCTTACATCGGGCTTTTCCTGCAAGACGATCAGCCGTGTAGTGAGCCGTAATATGGGGATCGCTGGCTGGATTCCATTCCTCTGGATCGATCCCATTCAACACACCGAACAGATCACCCTTTCGTTCCATGAGAACGCCATCCAGACCGACTCCCCTGTCTGCAGTCTGAATCTCCTGGCTATAGCGAGGACTAACGGTCGTAAGCAGGTCGGCGAAGAGCAGCCCACCCTTCAAGAGATTACCCCGCCCGTAAAACTCGAGGCCCGCCAATGTGAAGAGTTCCATCGGCAACAACAGGCTTGGGAGTGTATCAGAAGGGAAGAGGCCCTGATAGCCCAAATTATGGATGGTAAAGACGGTCGCAGTCTTCTGAAAAAATGGATCGCTGCGGAGGGTAGTCTTCAGATAGACCGGGAGCAGTGCCGTTTGCCAGTCGTGGGCATGTAGTACCTCCGGCTGGAAATCCACTCTTCGACACGCCTCCAGGGCAGCCCGGCAAAATAGCGCGAAACGCTCTGCGTTGTCGGGGTAATCTTCTGCAGCAGGGGTCTGATAGAGACCGGGGCGGTGAAACGACGGATCGTGGCGAACGAAATAGACCGGTATGTTACTGGAGAGGGTCCCCTCCAGTACGTCCACCGATTGTGGACCGGAGACCGCTGGAATGCTCAGTCCGCTTGCGACGATCCGGAGTTGGTGCTGCTGCACATCTACAGCGTGATAGAGCGGCATGATGAGCCGAACATCGTGCCCAAGCCGTCTAAGCGCCTTTGGTAAGGCGCCTACCACGTCGCCAAGACCGCCGGTGTGAGCAAATGGCACAGCCTCAGAAGCCGCAAAAAGAATCTTCACTTGGGCGAACCTGTCCTCTGTGTGGTATGCGGCGACGAGCGGTGGCGGGGCCGACGGGACTCGAACCCGCGACCTCCGGCGTGACAGGCCGGCGTTCTAACCAACTGAACTACGACCCCGCAAAAACGATGATAGGTGGAGAGCAGCAACTATCAAGCAAAACGTATTTCCTGAAGGTAACTTATTACAACTCAACCACCGTCACTTCAGTGTTGCTGAAATCGGTGGTGGGCGAAGAAGGTGTCGAACCTCCGACCCCCTGCTTGTAAGGCAGGTGCTCTCCCGCTGAGCTATTCGCCCGGCTTTAGTGCAACCCGTCCTGTACATCGCGGAAGAAACCGAGCCTCAGTATAGCCTATGGAGATCAAGTGTCAAGCCGAAACCCTGCATGAGCCACCACCGGTGCCCTAGTGTACATAGCACCGCCCTCCAAGCGGGAATGCCGGAGGGCGGTGCAACTGAATGAAACTGGTGGAGGCGGCGGGAATCGAACCCGCGTCCGAGAACATGTCAGCAAGTGCATCTACGTGCGTAGCCTGCATACGAACTTTCGCTACTCCCGGCCCCTACAGGCGGGGTCCAGGAACGGCTAGCTCATAGATCTTACCCGCCTCCTTAGAGCGAAGGAGGCAAGCCAGCTCGTCTAGTCGGCGCCCAGATCCCGCCCAACGAGCGAAGCGGGGTGAACGTGGCCACCCTTAAGCGGCCAGTGCCAATTCGTGGTTGGCAGTTACTTGTTTTCCCACCTTTTTACGAGGCGATGGGGCCTCGGCACGCAGCCCTTACTCCCTTGTCCCCGTCGAAACCAGAGCGCCCCCGCACATACAGCGCGTTACACCTGATCGAGCTGAGAGAAAAAGGCTAGTTATACTGTATGCTGCCAGGTTGGAAAAGTCAATCTTTCCCCAGGGTCCAACATAGGGTCATTGTATCGTAGGCAGATCGCAGAGGGCGCGACGGGCAAGCGTCTGGCGCCGTTCTCGCTTTGCCCGGATCGGTTCAGCAAGCGGAGGTAGCAGGCCAAAGTTCACATTCATTGGCTGGAAGGTACGTGGATTGGCATGGCAGATGTGGTGAATGAGGGCGCCAAGGGCGGTGGTCTCAGGCAGTACAATCGGCGCCTCGCCCTGCAGGAGTTTTACCGCATTGATCCCGGCTAGCAGTCCGGTTCCAGCCGATTCCAGATATCCTTCCACGCCGGTGAGCTGTCCCGCCAGCAACATCCCAGGATCCCCTTTCCATTGCATCGTCGTGTGAAGCAGTGTCGGCGCATTGATGAAGGTATTACGATGGATAGAACCGTATCGGAGGAAGTCGGCGTTGTGAAGGCCAGGAATCATTCGGAGAATCCGGCGCTGCTCGCCCAAGATCATACGGGTTTGAAATCCCACCATGTTGTACATGGTTCCTTCTCGATTCTCAAGCCGAAGCTGGACGACAGCGTAGGGTCGGTGTCCGGTTCTGGGATCGATCAGGCCTACCGGCTTCATCGGCCCGAACCGCAAGGCATCCTCCCCTCGAGCCGCCAACACCTCGATTGGGAGACACCGTTCGAAATAGCGCGCCTCTTCGAAGGTATGGACCGGCGCCAAGTCCGCGGCTCGAAGCTTCTCCCAAAAGAGACGATACTCATCTCGGCTCATCGGACAATTCAGGTAGTCGTCTCCTCCCTTATCGTAACGGGAAGCGGCAAACACCACGGTACGGTCGATAGAATCCCCGGCGATAATCGGCGAAATCGCGTCATAGAAATAGAGCAGATCCTGCGTATCGGCGGACGGATCTGCTGATGCCAGATAGTCTACAAACCGATCGCGCAGGGTATCGGCCAATCGATCGGAGGTCAGTGGTCCGGTGGCGATAATCACCAGCTTCTCTTCCGGAATCGTCTTCGCCTCGTCTCGGACGATGGTGATGCGCGGATGTTGCGTAAGCCGGGCGGTAACCTCGGAGGAAAAGGCGTCACGATCAACGGCCAGGGCCGATCCTGCCGGAATAGCATGTGCCCGGGCAGCGCGCATGATGACCGATCCATACGAGGTCAATTCTTGCTTCAGCAGGCCATGGCAATCGTCAGGCGAATCGGACTTCAGGGAGTTGCTGCACACCAGCTCGGCCAGCCGATCGGTCTTATGGGCGGGGGTTGAATGTGTCGGCCGCATCTCATACAGACGTACATGGGCGCCTCGCTCTGCCGCCTGCCAGGCCGCCTCGCTTCCGGCCAGGCCCCCACCGATCACGATGATCTCGGTCATGTCTTCGCCGGTGTTGCCGCTTCGGAGTCCTTCACGTAGGGGCATCCTTCGGCAATACATCGGATCGAGACCCCGCCCCCTTTCAGCTTCTTCTCTGCAAGGAAAGCGGCCCCGCATCGCGGGCAAGGTTCCTGTACGGGGCGATCCCAGATGGCAAAGGCGCACTTGGGATAGGCGGTACATCCATAGAAGACCCGTCCCCGTTTGGTGCGTCGCTCCGAAAGCGGACTCTGACATTGCGGGCAACTGACTCCGATCGAAATAGGCTTGACGTGCTTGCAGGCAGGATAGCTTCCACATGACAGGAAGCGGCCGAATCGTCCCTCTCGCAAGACCATCGGACTCCCGCATTTTTCGCAGACCTCGTCGGTTGGTTGGGGTGCAGGTTGCGCACTCCTGGCCTCCGCCTGTGAAAGCTTCCGGATCGTCTTACACTCTGGGTATCCGGAGCAACCCAGGAAGGGACCGAACCGACCGCGTTTCATGACCATTGGCCGGCCGCAGTTTTCGCATGGTGCCGCCTCGGCCTCGCCGGAGGCGTTGGTATCCTCTGCGATCCCACTCTCTTCTTTGAGCTCCGCCGGTAATTCTCGAGTGCCCTTGCACGCAGGATAATCGGTGCAGGCCAGGAAGCGGCCAAATCGACCCCAGCGGATCACCATCCGACTGTTGCACCGCTCACAGATCTCCTCGGTCTTCTCCTCCATCGCCTTGATGTTTCGCATGCTGACTGCGGCCTCTTTCACCCATTGGGAAAAGGGTTCGTAGAAACGATGCATCTCCTCAATCCAGTTCTTTTGTCCTTCTTCAATCTCATCCAGGGTGGTTTCCAGCTTAGCCGTAAACTCGTAGTCCATAACCCGAGGAAAACTTTCCACCAACAGATCGACCACAATCCCGCCGAGTTCAGAGGGTTGGAATTTACCTTGCGCCTTCACCACATAGTCGCGATTCTGAATAACACTCAGAATGGCCGCATAGGTGCTGGGGCGACCGATTCCCAGCTCTTCCAGCTCCTTTACCAGAGTCGCCTCGGTAAAGCGTGGCGGAGGCTGCGTAAAGTGCTGGTCCGGTGTGACGCCGAGCAGCCGCAACTGTTCCCCAACCTCAAGAGGAGGAATCGCCAATTCGGCCTCTTCCTCGACAACCGTCTCCTCGGCGGTTTCGTCCTTGGCCTCCGCCGGCTTGGTTGCCGCCGCCTCATCCTTGCCTTCGATGTAGACCTGCATAAATCCGGCGAACCGCTGATGGCGACCGCTGGCCCGAAGCGTAAACCGCCCGCCCTGAATCGTGGCAGTCGTCACGTCGTAGAGAGCAGGCGGCATCTGAGACGCCACGAATCGGCTCCAGATCAGGGTGTAGAGGGCCAGTTGATCCTTCGTCAGAAATTGTCTGAGCGATGCCGGGTCCCGATAGACTGAGGTCGGGCGAACTGCTTCGTGGGCCTCTTGAGCGCCACGGCCGCTGCGGTAGGCAGGCGGTCGATCCGGCACAAATGTCGGACCGAATCGCTCGGCGATATAACGAGCCGCTTCCGTCTGGGCGTCTTGCGAGACGCGGACCGAGTCGGTTCGCATATAGGTGATAAGACCAACCGCGCCTTCCTCGCCGACCTCGATCCCTTCGTACAGTTGCTGGGCGATCTGCATCGCCCGTTTCGCAGTAAACCGAAGCTTGCGAACGGCCTCCTGCTGCAATTTACTGGTTGTAAATGGTGGGACCGGATTGCGGCGCTTTTCCTTCTTGGTCAGGTCGGTGACACGCAGATCCTGTCGCATCAGTTCCCGGACAACCTGATCGGTCTGCTCACTATTCGACAGGTTCACCCGCTCGCCGTCGATCTTGTGCAACCCTGCTATGAAGGCTGGAGGTATTCGGCCTTCGACGGTCGCATCGACCGACCAGTACTCGGTCTTCACAAACGCCTTAATCTCTCGCTCGCGATCGACGATAAGACGCAATGCGACCGACTGTACCCGTCCGGCGGACAGCCCGCGCTTGACCTTATCCCAGAGGATCGGGCTGATCTGGTAACCGACCAGCCGATCCAGAATCCGTCTGGCCTGCTGGGCGTCAACAAGCCGCTGGTCTACTGTGGACGGGTGATTGAATGCCTCTCGAACCGCTCGTTTTGTAATCTCATTAAAGGTCACGCGATGGACCGGTTTTTTCGCAGTGCTGAGTTCCTGCGCAAGATGCCAACAGATAGCCTCTCCCTCCCGATCCGGATCGGCCGCAAGGTAGATGGCGTCAGCGGTCTTAGCCGCCTTCTTCAGTGCCGTCATAACCTTCTCTCGCCCCTCGATGATCTTATACTGGGGGGCAAAGTCGCGCTCAACGTCGACGCTCAACGACTTAGCGGGTAGATCGCGGACATGGCCCATTGAGGCCATGACGACAAACGCATTTTCGAGATATTTACCGATTGTCTTAGCCTTCGCAGGCGACTCGACAACGACTAATGACTTAGACACGCTTGCGCATCCTCCTCTATCCTATACCTTGGCCCCTACACCCTGTTCTTCAACGGTCGAATCCGCTTCGCAAAACGTTTTCCAGGCAACTCCTCTATGATGCCCTTGAGCATTAATGATAGCAGGAGTGAGGCCATCTGCCCGGCCGGAAGCTGAGTCTGGTCAATCAAATCATCGATCTGCACGGATCCGGCCTCCAGGGCATCAACGATCAGCATCTCTTCCGGTTCAAGGGTACCCCTCGCGGGAATCAGATCCTGCTGAATTGGCGCTCTTGGAGCGACCTGTAGCTCAATCTCCTCCCAGATATCCTCCCAGCCTTCTGTCAGTTTTGCGCCGGCCTTAATAAGCTGGTGACATCCAATACTCAAGCGGGATGTAACCTGCCCTGGAACAGCAAAGACCTCTCGTCCCTGCTCAAGTGCATAATTTGCAGTAATCAGCGCCCCGCTGTCAAGCCCGGCTTCAATCACCACGATGCCGCGCGACAGGCCGCTGATGATCCGGTTACGTCGAGGGAAATGACTCGGCTTGGGCGGTGTGAAGATGGGAAACTCGCTGACCACGGCGCCCTGAGCAGCAATCTGGTCGGCAAGTTCTGTGTGTTCCGGAGGATAGGTTACCCCCAGTCCACATCCCAGCACCGCGATAGTCCGGCCGGCTGTGCGCAATGCGCCTCGATGCGCGGCCGCATCGATTCCACGGGCCATGCCGCTGACGATTGTCACCCCGCGTTCTGCAAGCGCTCCGCTGATCTGTTCAGCTATTGCACAGCCGTACGAACTTGCCTGTCGGGAACCGACAATCGCGATCGCCACCCGGTCTTCCGGCCGTATCGTACCACGCAGATAGAGAATCGGCGGAGGAGAATGAATGGCTGCTAGCAGCTCGGGATATCCCTCGTCACCGAGCCGCGTCAGACCAAGCCCTCTTGTCCCAATGACTCGCAGCTCACGTTCAAGGGCATCCCGCCATTGAGAGGAGGCGATAGCTTGCGCTACCTGTCGGTTGATGCCTGGGATCTGCTCAAGCGCCCCGATATTTGCTTGGAGCGCGGCCTCGGCCGACCCAAACCTCTGCACCAGGCGGTAAAATGTTGCCGCACCGACCTCGGGGATCAGGCTGAGCGCTAACCAGGCATCTCGCCCTGTGGGACGTCCGTCGGTATTAACCACCATCAAATACCCCCCTCAGCGTATCAGCGCAGGGTGTCGGGTAAAGGGTGCAGGGTGTAAGCATCACGATGGAGAGTTAAGGATCCAGTACCCTAAACCTTGGGGTGAGTGGAGTTGCGGGCCAACAGCAGCAGGGAGGTCTCAGCCCCCTTCGCCTTTCAGCGAATCGGTGGAGCCTCCATCGGTGGTCCTGAGGATGGACGTTCCACCGCCGAGGGCAGCGAAACCGTATTCCAATAGCGCTGCAGCCTCAATCCACCGACGGGAGTCGTTGAGGAGAACAGTAATCAGCTGATGCTCGCCTCTTGTCGCCGATGCCACAAGGCAGCGACCGGCCCGTTCGGTGTAGCCGGTCTTCACGCCGTCCGCGCCGACGAACTGTCCAAGAAGCTGGTTATGGGTTCGAAGGATCCTCTGCTTGACCACCCTTCCGTTTCGCCCCATTCGAACAGTCAACCGAGCCTCACGGGTCTGCACCATATGAGCGAATGCCGGGTTGCGTAGGGCTTGGCGGGTGAGGATCGCTAAGTCGAGGGCGGTTGAGTAGTGATCAGGATCGTCGAGTCCGTGAGGATTCGCAAACCGGGTTCCCTGCATCCCGAGCGCGGCCGCCTTCGCATTCATCATGGCGACGAATCCCTCGGTACTTCCGCCCACATGCTCGGCCGCCGCCAAGGCGGCATCGTTTGCAGATTTGAGCAGGATCGCCCACAACAGATCTCCAAGTGTCACCTGCTGACCGCGTCGTAATCCCAATCCGGTTCCGCCGACGGCCGCCGCCCGATCAGTGATGACCACCTTCTCATCCAGTCGGCCCTCTTCCAGGATGAGGAGCGCTGTCATGATCTTGGTTGTGCTGGCTGGAGAACGCTGCTCCATGGGATGTCTGGCAAACAGGATCGCGCCCGTATCGGCATCCATCAATACTGCCGACGCCGCACTCAACTGCTCGGGATCGGTCAGCAACCAGCCGATATCAGTGCCGGCGCTCCAGCGGCCCGTCTGCCGTGGCGGGATAGGCGTCTCTGTGGGGCGAGCTACCGGTGTACGAGTTGGCTGTATGCGCGCACGTACAGGTACGCTCGAGGTTACCGGTAAGGTGAGATCTTCGCGACTTCTTACGGTTCGTAAAGGTTTTGCCCAAGCTGGCACACTAGAGGCGACGAGGGCACTCAGGGCAACGAGCGCGATCCATCTTTTCCCTTGTTTCACGGGTTCTCCCTTACCTACGACGTACCGAACAGCTCAGTCTCAACCAGTTGACAGAGGGCATGACCAAGCGTGGCGTGAACTTCCTGGATTCTGGGTGTTGACCGGGAGGGGACCACGAAGACATGGTCCGCCAGCTTCGCAAGCTTTCCCCCGTCCTCTCCAGTGAATACTACCGTATGAAGTTGCATCTTGCTTGCCGTTTCAATTCCACACACGACACTGGGTGACTGGCCGCTAGTACTGATCCCAATGGCAACATCGCCGGCTGAGCCCAAGGCTTCAACCTGTCTGGAAAACACTTGCGCATAGGTTTGATCATTGCTGATGCTGGTCAGAATAGAGCCGTCTGTCGTCAGGGCAATGGCAGGCAGCGCCGGCCGATCGAGCAGGAAGCGGTTGACGAATTCGCTCGCAAGATGCTGGGCATCGGCTGCACTCCCGCCGTTACCGAAGATAAGGATCTTACCTCCGGCCCGTAGGGCGCCTGTGATGGCTGAGGCCGCCAGGACTACCGAGTCCAGATGTACCTCCAGAAAGGCACGTTTGAGCTCAGCGCTCTCACGAAATATCGCCTCAGCAATGTCCCGATATAGATGAGGGATTCTAGGCTCCATGTTCCAGGCTGAACGACCACTTCAGATCCCAGGTACTCTTTCATCATCGGTAGATCCCTGAGCGACAAATGTGGAACCTGGCACCTGGAGCGAACAGCCGAATGACACCAATAGTGGCCCTATTGGAGCTATTACCTTATGGTGAGTTAGGTTGTCAAGGAGAAAAGACAGAACAGCGGATTCGCTAAGTCTTGGCTTTGGCGGGGGTTTTCAGTTTGGCCCGCTCCCACGTACGCCACTCATAGACAATGGAAGAGGCCACAAACCAGGAAGAGTAGGTGCCAATACAGACGCCGGCGATCAGTGCAAGGGAGAAATCGTGGAGTACCTCTCCACCCATTGCGAAGAGGGCAAACAAAACCAGGAGGACCGTGAGCGATGTCACAATCGTTCGACTTAAGACCTCGTTAATACTGATATTGATAATGTCTCCCAACGATTCTTTCCGCCGTCCCCGAAGATTTTCACGAATTCGATCAAAAACGACGACAGTATCTGTCAGCGAATAGCCGGCGAGGGTGAGCAAGGCCGTGACGATCAGAAGGGTAATCTCTCCGTTGGTTATATAAAAAAATCCCAGAACAGCCAGGACATCGTGAAGGGTGGCAACAGCCGCAGCCACCCCGAACTTCAACTCAAAGCGCCAAGCGATATAGACGATGATGCCGAGCATGGATATAGTGATGGCCCACAACGCAGCTCTTTGCAGGTCCTTTCCGATAGCCGGTCCAACCTCATTCGTTCCCTCCACCACGAACGGATTATCAGGCAGCGCCTCCGAAAAGATATCCTGCACTCGCTGGGCCATCCCGGCCTGACTGCCCTCCGCCCGCTTTAAGCGAACCATGATGCGCTCCCCACCGGCAAACTGCTGAGGCTCACTATCCCTCAGGCCGCTTGCTGCCAACAGCTCCCTGACCTGACTCAGATCGACCGGTTGGCTGAATTTGAGCTGAACCGATGTCCCGCCGGCAAAGTCAATTCCGAGATTCGCTGCGCCTCGTCCAATCTGAATGATCGAGACAATGCCGAGAAGACAGAGAGCGGCAGAGACGGCGAACGCAATCCTCCGCCAGGCCACAAAATCGATCTTTGTCTTACTAAGAATTTCAATCATGACAGTTCAGAGTTCGTAATTCACAGTTCAGAGATTTTCTCATCGCGAATCCTGAGCTATGAATTAGGAATTTCCTTAGATACTCAGGGTTTTCAGATTCCACCGCGAGGTTATCCAATCATAGATGATTCGCGTTCCTGTCAGGGCGGTTACCAGATTAAAGATGACCCCGAGGCTTAGTGTGACTGCAAAACCTTTCACCGGCCCCGTTCCGAACAAAAAGAGTGCAAACGCGGTAATCAGTGTTGTCACATGGGAGTCGATAATCGTCAGGAATGCCTTATCGTAGCCCCCATCGATGGCTGCCCTCACCGTCTTTCCCAATCGGAGTTCTTCGCGGATTCGCTCCAGGATCAGCACGTTCGAGTCTACCGCCATCCCGATCCCGAGGATGATCCCCGCAATGCCTGGCAGTGTCAACGTCGCTCGGAGGCTGGCCAGCGCCCCCACCAGCCAGATCAGATTCAAGATCAGCGCCAGATTCGCGATGACCCCGGATAGCCTATAGTAGACGGCCATGAAAACAATGACCAGGGCGCCGCCCAGGATCGCGGCCCGCATACCCTTTTCGATGGAATCCAGACCCAACGATGGACCGACCGTCAGATTCGAAATAATATTAACAGGTGCGGGAAGTGCGCCGGCCCGCAGTACGATCGCCAGGTCCCTGGCGTCCTCCACAGTAAAGCTCCCGGAGATCTGGGCCTTACCGCCGGTAATCTTATCCCTGATGACCGGCGCCGAGTAGACGGTATCATCCAGGACAATGGCCAGGCGTCGGCCGACGTTAGCTGCGGTAGCCTCGCCAAAAAGGCGGGCGCCTTCACGATCAAATTCTATCGAGACGACCGGCTCGTTGGTCTGGCTATCGATCTGCACCTGCGCCGAGGTCAGCAGATCACCCGTCAAGACGGACTGCTTCCGCACAACAAGGGGAATCTTGCTCACCTGTTCCTGTTCGTCCGTACGGCGCAAATAGAGAAGCTGATCGCCCTCCGTCAGCCTTCCGGCTTCCGCTTCAGCCAGATTGGCGTCCTCTGCGACTAACTTAAACTCCAGAAGGGCAGTCTTACCGATCAGGTTGATCGCCCGTTGCGGCTCCTTGATACCTGGAAGCTGCACGATGATCCGCCGATCGCCTTCCTGTACAATGTGAGGCTCAGATACGCCGAACTGATCAATACGATTCCGGATCGTCTCCAGACTTTGTCGAACAGTAGACTCCCGTATCCGCTTTATTTCATCTGCGGTAAGACTCAGGACTAGTTCGGCCGGATCAGCCCCGCTGGACTGCTGCAGATTACTGTAGTTCTTCAGGATACGTTGCAGACCCTCCAGGCCCTCTTTTGCGTGAAGCCTCATCCTGACCCGGTCAGCCCCTTCGCGAGCCACCCGCTCGACTGCGATATTCTCCTTCTCGGTTTCTCGGCGTAACTCAGCAATCAGCCGATCGATACTATTTTCTATCGCTTTTTCAGTCACGACATCCAGAACCAGGTGCATTCCTCCCTGCAGATCGAGCCCAAGGTTCAGTCGCTCAGCCCGCGGAAGTAGCGGCGGCAACAGTGATGGAAGCGATGATCGGCCGGAAAGCGTGGGGAAGAGATAGTACCCGGCTATCACCGTGACCAACAGGAGAGAGAGGATCTTCCATGTGAAAGTTTTTTTCATGATGCCTGGGCTGTCTCTTCAGGACGTGGCGATGTGTTGGGAAAAATCGGACGGCAAACTATAAGGAAAAGGACGGTAAAAAGCAATGGAAAAGTTTAAAGGGGATAGGCTCAATCGCGCAGGACGCGAATCTGCGGTTCATCCAGCTCCAGGACTCCGTCGATCCTTGCACCATGGGATGCGAGTGATTGCAGGTAGTCGATGGCCGAAGATCCCACCTCTTCGCCGGGTACCAGGACCGGGACGCCCGGGGGGTAGATAGTGATGATGTCAGCGCTGACGCGCCCCTCCGCCTTCGCCAGCGGCAGATACTCTGAGGGGGCAAAAAAGGCATCCCGTGGAGACAGATGGAACTGCTGACCTAGAGGCGGAAGCAATGAGGGAACGGCGTGTCGGTTTGTGGAACAGGCGCCTCGATCCGCTACGCTGTTCAGCGCCGCTACCAATCGATCCAGATCGTCCCTTCTATCGCCGATGCTGACGATGACCAGGATATTGAACAGGTCGGCCATCTCCACTTGGATACCGAACTCCGTATTCAGGATGGCAGAGATCTCAAACCCACTGAGTCCGAGCTCCTTGACGCAGACGGTGAGCTTCGTGACGTCCAGGAAAAAATTGCCGCCGCGCAACTCGGCCTCGCCGAAACAGGACAGACCGGGAATTCGATTAATGCGGTCTCTCGCGTCTTGTGCCAGGTCGATGGCTTTGCCTAAGAGCTTCTCTCCTTCAGTCGCCATCTGCATTCTAGCCAGATCTAAGGAGGCCATTAAAATATAGGAGGGGCTGGTGCTTTGAAGCAGGAGCAACAGTTTTACCACTCTGGAGTAGTCGATGGTGTGACCCTTCAGATGCAACATGGAGGACTGGGTCATTCCCCCCAAGATCTTATGGGTAGACTGGACACAGAGATCGACTCCGGCATCGAGCGCCGACGTGGGCAGTCGCGGGTGGAAGTGGAGGTGGGGGCCGTGAGCCTCATCCACCAGGACCAGAACCCCCCGGCGTTTGGCCAAAGCGACAATGCCCGGTAAGTCAGCCGCCACTCCGTAGTAATTGGGGCTGGTCAAAGAGAGGAGCTTGGCCTTTGGATACTGTGTCATGGCGCGTTCCACATCTTCGACCGTGACGTTGAGCAGCATGCCCAATTCCCGATCGAAGGTTGGCAGGAAGAACCGCGGTATCGCGCCACTGAGGATGATCCCGGTCAGAATCGATTTATGCGCATTTCGTGCAATAAGGATCTCGTCTCCCGGGCTGGCGGTAGACAGGATCATTGCATGGTTCCCACCGGTCGTTCCATTGATCAGGAAGAAGGAATAGTCAGCCCCGTACGCCTCGGCGGCCAGCTCCTGAGCCTCCTTGATAACCCCTACCGGCCGCTGCAGACAATCGACCTCATCAAGTGTTGTCAGATCGATCGTGAAGATCTTGGGGCCGACGAACTTTCGAAAGCGCGTAGAGATACCCTTGCCGCTCTTGTGTCCAGGGGTATGAAACGAAACCTTTCGACTCTCTGCGAGGTTGACCATCGCATCGAAGAGGGGCGTTCTGTACTGTCGTTCAGGAACCATCAGAAAGATGAGCGGGGAAAGGCGTTCAGGGTTCGTAGTTCAGAGTTCATGATGACACCCAACGCTGGAAGATCGTACAATTCAATCTGGCCATGCCTAGGCTATGAACTGTACTTTCTCAGTGGAAGGTAAAGAGAGGGTAGTTGTCTTCGATGACCCGTTTTTCCTCCTCAAGGTATCGGCGTACATACTTGGGGAGGAGAAAAGACATCTGATGCGTCAGACCATCATAATACCGCAGCTCAGGACCGATTCGTTCGGCGACGAGACGATCAATGATATCCGGTCCCAGTACCCGTGGATCAGGTCCTTTGGAAGCTATGGAGAATCCCCATGGAAGAGCGAAGCTTGGGATGGTGGCCCAGTAGGGGGCAACAACTGGGAATACGCTTCGTAGGGTCTGGTGTATGGCAGTAAAACAGGAGAGCGCAGAGAGACTGACCGAGCCAGACTGCAATGCGATAATTCCCTGATCTGTCAGGCGTCGATGCACAATATGATAAAACTCCCGCGTAAATAGAAGATACGCCGGGCCCTCTTCTACCGGCTCAGAGATATCGATGATGATGACGTCGAACTGCTCATCTGTCTCCTCCAGATATCGTCTGGCGTCAAGGAAGCGTAGTTCGGTGCGTGGATCATCAAAGGCGCCTCTATGCCATTCAGGGAGCAACTCCTTGCACCGATTGACGACCTCCTCATCAATGTCCACCATCAGGACCCGTTCTACCGTGGGGTGCCGGAGAACTTCCCTCAACGTCGCCCCTTCTCCTCCGCCCACGATGAATACCCTCTTCGGGGCAGGATGGCTGAACATTGCCGGATGGACTAATGTCTCGTGGTAGATAAACTCATCGAGAAGACTTGACTGGACCTTCCCGTCAAGAATCAGGGCCTTCCCATAGCTCCCGAGCTCCATGATGTCGAGCGATTGGAAGGGGGTCTGGGTAGAAAACAGGATTCGCTGGATTCCGTGCAGATGCCCTTCCTCAGGGCTTAAGGCTTCAATGAACCAGCGAGAGTTCTTGATCGGCATCGATAGCCTTCTCCATGGACGCATTGGGTTTGTGTAGCAGTTTTCCTGTATGGCCGGGGATGATGCCGCGCCGCACCTCGACAACCGACGGCTTTCTGCAGCGAAAGCGAGCGGCAATATACTCAACCGCTACCTCCGGTCTGAGGACATCCCCACAGGTAAAGATATCAACTGCCGCATACCGATATTCGGGCCAGGTATGAATAGAGATATGGGATTCAGCGATCACAACAACACCGCTGACACCGAAAGGATTGAACTCATGAAAGGAGGTATCAACAATGGTGGCCTTGCAGGCATTGGCTGCGCACACCAGAATATCCCTGACGACGTCAGCTTTTTTCAGCAAGTCCGGGTTACAACCGTGTAGCTCGACTAACAGGTGTTTCCCGAGTGCTTGCAACGATCTACCCCCCTCGCAAAATTGTTGTTCGATGTCCACCTCCCATGCGTACTGATCAAATGCCTTATATCGCGTTTTGACAGAATTGCAAGAAAAAAATTGAGGTGAGAGTCGAAATCTTTGCAGCATAAGGAAGAACATTGTGCGTGATACCAATTTCCACCTATACCAGAATATTGCAATCAGTCATGTCGGGATCCGACCGGATGCCAAGATCCATGTCAGCGCTGTCGCCGGTATGCATTGGATGGATCGATGTGGCCGATTCCTGTAACTGCCTAAAAATAGGGTGGTCTCGAACGATTCTCCGTACGTAGCTTTACTCGATAAGATTGTCATTCGAAAAAGCTGTAGACTTCAGCCTCGGACGTGCGTAAAATCTCAAAAAACCAGGCGAGTGGTGAGCAACGCACACATCTTCTTCGTATGCGATTATGATCCAATGATCCGAGCAGGAGTACGAGTAGGAGCAGATGAGGGTCCCGTTTTTAGATCTTAAAATCCAGTACGCCGCCATCAAGGGTGAGATCAGGCGTGCGATCGATGAGGTCTGCGACACTCAGCAGTTCATCCTTGGACCTCAGGTGCGCCGACTTGAGGGCGAGGTAGCGCGGTATTGTGGTGCGTCCTGCGCAGTGGGTGTCTCCTCGGGTACCGATGCGCTGCTGCTTGCACTATTGGCCTTGGGCATCGGTCCGGGGGATGAGGTCATCACGACCCCCTATACCTTCATTGCGACAGCAGGGTCCATTGCCAGGTCCGGCGCCAGACCGGTTTTTGTTGATATCGATCCAGCCCGCCTGACCATCGACCCGAAGTTGATTGCCGACCGGATCACGAAGCAGACCCGTGCGATCATGCCGGTTCACCTGTTCGGTCGGTGCGCGGAGATGGAGCCGATCTGCACGCTGGCCGCTCAGCACCAGCTCGCCATCATAGAAGACGCCGCTCAGGCCATCGGGGCAGAGGACGAGCGGGGCAGACGGGCCGGCTGTATTGGACTCCTTGGCTGCTTCTCGTTTTATCCTACAAAGAATCTTGGTGGATTCGGTGACGGCGGTATGGTCGTCACGAGCGAATCTTCCCTGGCCGCGACGCTATCCGCATTGCGGGACCATGGATCGTCAACAAAATATCTTCACTCCCGCCTTGGCGGTAACTTTCGTCTCGACGAACTGCAGGCGGCTCTTTTGGCGGTCAAGCTCCAGTATCTCGATCGGTGGACGGAGCAACGAATCAACAATGCCATACGGTATGATGCCCTCTTCCGCACGAGAGACTTGGAGCGTCAGATCCAGCTTCCAGAAATATCCAAGCATGAACGGCACGTCTTCAATCAATATGTGGTACGAGTCCCGAGACGGGATGAATTGATCCGGTTCCTGGAGTCCCAGGGGATCGGTCACGACATCTACTACCCTGTGCCGCTTCACCTTCAGGCCTGCTTTGAGTATCTTGGGTATAAGGAAGGGGATATGCCGGTATCTGAGCAGGCTGCCAAAGAGGCGTTAGCCCTGCCGATCTATCCGGAGCTGACCCTGTCGATGCAGGAATGTGTCGTGGATGCCTTCCAGACGTTCTACGGCAGCTGATCTTTTCAGGCTATTCCTGTATTCCTGGGGTGTGGTGCTTCGCTGATAGATCCATAGATCATCGGTGGATCTATCAGCACGCTGCGTATTAATCCCTACCCAAGAAATACGAGATGCGACGCGCATCGACAATCGCTGGACCCAAAGCCTTTAGCGACTATCTGCGCCCCAGGCAGCTTGAGCACCTTTCGATTCAGCGCGCATTCGACGTTCCGAGACGTAGGAAACATTCTGGTGCACGTGATCCGGGCGTGACACAAGAGGTAATCGATATGCCAATGCAGTGTCTTGCTCTGCCTTCGGTGTCTGGCCAGCCGTTGCTCCAGGCCGTTTAAGGCGCTACCCGTATAGATATATTGCCCCGATGGAAAAAGGAACGTCCCACGCCTGCCTACCTGAAGCGTCATTGACTGTGGCAGATATACGATAAGCTGATAGCTTCCCCTTGTCATGGAGTTGCCCCGACGCATGGCCTGCTGAATGGATGGTTCTGCATGGGTCAGTGTCCTGCTGCTACTGCATACCTTTTGAGATTGCCAGTACTGAATTAGATGTGATATAAAATTATAGCCCGCGTGAACGGCCAATGGCTGATCGGTCGCAGTGGCCTATATTGCCACAATACGGTAGGTTCGCGGCTTGGAATGCACCCTACTCTTGAGGTAGTATCCATTCCGATGATCGAAGAACTCTGAATACTGGGTTTCGACTGCGTCGCTGACCTGCTGATCTGCTGTTGCCAATAACTGTTCGCGTAGGATTCAGAATACAATACTATGCTATTCTACCCTGAATCGTTACAGTGTTGGGACCAATCGATACATGATGAATATTCCTGGCGTTGACTGGGGACTGCGTGGGAGCTGAATGGCGGAAGCGATCCAAGGCCTTATTGCTACGGCTGTCTTACGACCCTACGTGTTTATCTTTCTGGCATTCTACTTGACGGCGGCATCTGTTGCGCTGAGGGGTGATCGCTGGTTCCTGGGAGAGATCTACGCATATCCGGAACCCGGGCTCTACTTTGGCATCCCGCTCACCAACTTCCTCAGGTGGGCAGTGGTAGGATTCGTGACCATCGTGCTGTTTCAACAGATCGATCGTGCTCTGGCGACAGAATCACCCGTAGACCGAGGCGCTATACCAATCCTGTGCGGCGTTGGACTGTACGACCTGATTCTGGTCTTGAGTCTTGTGATGACCTTTATTATTGGTGAGATGCTGCTTGGCCTCACCGGGATTTTGTTGTACATCCCGATTACCTGGATCGCCTTCGCACGTTACTGGCGATGGGGGGCAGCGCGCGGGTTTGTCGGTCGTGGAGTGCTTTCATGAGGTTTCCGCTGCACGTTACGACGGATATGATGAAACACCAGATCCGTCACGGACTCAAAGGGCACAGACGATATCCGTTCGTCCTGATGCTGGAGCCGCTGTATACGTGTAATCTGGCTTGCCTTGGGTGCTCTGTCGAACGGCATACCGGGAGGATCGAGGATCGGTTGACGCTGGAGGAGTGCCTGGGGGCGGCGGACGATTCGGGCGCGCCGGTCGTCTCGATCTGCGGCGGGGAACCCACCATCTATCCTGAGCTAAAGGGGCTGATAGAGGGAATGATAGCCCGTAAGCGGCATATCTACCTGTGTACGAATGGGTTGCTGCTGGATCGAAACGTCTATGGCCAAATTGCGCCGCATAACCGGCTTACCCTCAACATTCATCTAGACGGACTGAGACAAAGCCATGACCAGATCTGCGACAAGGAAGGCGTCTTCGATAAGGCGCTAGACATGATCAAGGAGGGTAAGCGACTTGGCTACCAGGTAACGACCAATACGACTATCTTCAAAGAGACCGACATGGACGAGGTTGAGGCGCTGTGCCATCTGCTGCGGGAGCACCGGGTGGACGGGATGCTCCTCTCGCCAGGATATAGTTATGCGTCGATCGAGTCCGATTTCTTTCTGGCTCGCGAGGAGATTCACCAGAAGTTTCGAAGAGTGCTTGATCTGTCGAAGCAATATCGACTGACCTCTACCCCGATGTTCCTCGAATTTGCAGCCGGCTTGCGAGAGTATCGCTGCTCGCCGTGGAGTACTGTGACCTATACCCCGCAAGGATGGAGAGGGCCGTGCTACCTGATCGGGGAGAAGTACTTTCGGACGTGGGAGGAATTCTGGCAAAGTGTCGATTGGGACTATTGGGAATCACGCCAGGACCCGCGCTGCCATAACTGCAAGATGCACTCCGGCTTTGAGGCCTCTGTCGTCCTTGGGCTTCGAACCAGCCCGAAGGATATGCTCCGAATGGCTATCTGGAACTTTTTAGGGTAGACGCCATGTCGAGATCACACACAAGAGAATGGCAGCCTGAGATGACAGATACCGCCATGGGGGCTGACAGATACCCGCTCGGCGAGGCGATCGAACAAGCGCGATCTCACCTCCTAGCCGTACAAGATCCCACCGGCTTCTGGGCGGCGGAACTCGAGGCCGATTCCACCCTGACCTCTGAATATATCATGCTCCGCCATCTACTCGGTAAGGTGGATGAAACCAAGCAGCGCAAGGCCGCCGCCTATCTGCGCGACACACAACTGCCAGATGGCGGTTGGAGCATCTACTATGGCGGACCGAGCCACCTGAGTACGACGGTCAAGGCCTATTTCGCCCTCAAGCTGTGCGGCCACGTCCAATCGGAGCCGTTCATGCGGCGGGCCAGGGAGGTGATTCTTCATCAGGGTGGCTTATTCCGCGCGAACGTCTTCACCAAGCTCACCCTCGCCCTCTTCGGCCAGTTCGATTGGCGCGGTGTCCCGGCCATATCGATCGAACTGTTCCTCCTCCCCAAGCAGGCACTGTTCAATATGCATGCGATCTCGTACTGGTCCAGAACCGTGCTTACCCCGTTGATGATTATCTACGCCCACAAGCCGATCATCCCGGTCCCGGCCGGAGTCGATCTGATGGAACTTCGAGGGGAGTCTGTGCCAAAGCATGACTACTGGTTTCCCCGAGATGCCTGGCCCTTTTCAATACGAAATCTTTTCCTGGTCGCCGATCGAATACTCCGCTGGTACGAGTGGCGGGCGATTCCAAGTATTCGTAAGATGGCGATGGAACGGGCTACAGAGTGGATGCTTCGCCGAATGGGGGAGGGCGGTCTTGGCGGGATCTATCCGGCAATGGCGAACTCGATCATCGCGTTGCGCTGCCTGGGTTATGAGGTTGAGCACTCCCTGGTGGCCAGGGCCTTCAAGCAGATCGAAGCCCTTGAGGTGGAGGACGATCGGACACTGCACATACAGCCCTGTTTCCCTCCTTCATGGGATACCTGCCTGGCGGTGAATGCACTGATCGAGTCAGGACTCTCCACCGACCACCCTGCCCTGGTCAGCGCGTGCGAATGGCTGCTTTCGAAGCAGACTCGAACAGTGGGGGACTGGAAGGTCAAGTCTCCAGATGCCGAGCCTGGCGGCTGGTACTTTCAGTTTGAGAATGAATTCTATCCTGATGTCGACGACAGTGCGGTAGTCATGATCGCTCTGATCAAGACCAACCTCCCCGATCAGGCGACGAAAGATGCGGCAATCAGGCAGGCGCTCAAGTGGGTGCTTCCGATGCAGTCGAGCGATGGAGGCTGGGCATCATACGATAAGGATAATAATAAGCTGTTTCTGAACGAGAGCCCTTTCGCAGACCACAAAGCGCTGCTCGATCCGCCCACATCGGATCTGACCGGACGGATGCTCGAGATGCTGGGCTACCTGGGCTGGACCAGTGCGTCTCCTGTAGCTCAGCGTGCGATCGCATTCCTCAAGCGCGAACAGGAATCCGATGGGTGCTGGTTCGGCCGATGGGGGGTCAATTACATCTACGGGACTTGGTCGGTGCTGGCCGGCCTTCGGGCGATAGGCGAGCGAATGGACCAGCCGTACATCAGGCATGCTACCGACTGGCTGATCAGTCATCAGAATCCTGACGGCGGCTGGGGTGAATCGTGCCATTCCTACGAAGACCCGCGAACAGCGGGCCAGGGTCCAAGCACCGCCTCGCAAACCGCCTGGGCGCTTCTCGGGCTCTTACATGCCGGTGTCGTTCGGCATCCAGCGGTACAGCGGGGCATCGACTACCTCCTTCAGACCCAGTGCGCGGATGGCGGGTGGGAGGAGCGCGAGTTCACCGGAACGGGATTCCCCCGTGTCTTTTATCTGAGGTATCATCTCTACCGCCTCTATTTTCCGCTCTGGGCCCTTTCCCTCTATCGCAACCTTCTCCAGCAGGCCGCCGCCGGCCACAATGAAAACGGCGCGGCTCCCTCAGATTAGTCAAATCCGCAGTGCGCCCCTCGCCATCTTCATGGCGACTCAGGCAGAGATGAAGTTCCTCGCCATGGTCTTACAGCCGACTGGTCCATCAGCGTTCAGATCAGACTCGATGATCCGGGTGAAGATAGAGGGCCGCGAGCTTTTGTTGGCCAAAACCGGCGTGGGACCAGATCGTGCCGAATCCACCGCTCGCCATCTCTTTCAACAGATGCCGGTCGCTGCCGCCTTATCGCTCGGCGTATCCGGCGGCCTGGGTCCTCAGGTGCAGAGCGGGGACCTGATTGTAGGGGACCAGGTAATCCGTCGACGGAGCGCCAGACAGGTTGTACGCGGGGAGGAGGGCTCGAGATGGGAGAGCTTTCCATGCGATGCCGGTCTGCAGGAGGCGGCCCTGACCGTCATCCGACGATTAGGCGATCGGCACGGCATCGGCTCAATCCTCACCGTCGGCCGTATTGTACGGACGGTGGAGGAGAAGCAAGCCTTGGCGGCGGAGTCAGGGGCCATGGCCCTGGATATGGAAAGCGCCGCTATCGCGGCTGCGGCCTCAGCCTGCTCGGTCCCTTTTCTAGCGATTCGCGGTATCCTCGATCCGGTCCATGAAGATTTCACGATTGGCTTCGATCAGTTTCTTGACGCAGAGGGGGAACCACACCTACCCAGATTAATGCGGTACCTCATCACACATCCGTTCATTCTTCCTCGCCTGGTCGGACTGGGCTTTCGGACGAAGGCACTCTGTGCTCGTCTTGGTCGACTGCTCCAGGAGCTCTCACCCACCCTGAGTTGAGCGGCTGAGGACCGTCTTCGTCCCTCCGGATTCAGCGTATGGTCCGACATTGTCTAGTATCATAGCTATATCACCGTTCCTTGCTACATCGCGAGATCCAGTCTGAATGGTCATTCCGCTTGACTTCCCCTTTTGCCTACTGGTACGCTCCTTCGTCGTGAGCATGATGTGGGCGATACCAGTCCCCGGGCCCCAACTGAGTGGTTCGGCTGCCCAAACCCACACCGACTTGTGATTACGGCGGTTAGCGGTGCGCCCTTACATCCGCCCCTCGTGGTACGCTTCCTCAAAGGTATATCTTGGATAATCCCGATCTCTCGAAACTGAGTATCGACCGGACTGCAGCCCGCGTACCGCATACGCACCGACGCCGATGGCCTTGGGTGGCGGGTCTCGCTCTGTTGACCGCCGCCGTGGTGCTCGGATTCTCCGGCGTCCTCGGCGGCCCTGTGACGGTTGAGACCGCCACAGTGACAATCGCGTATCCGTCGCAGGCAGTGACTGCGCTGAACGCGACCGGCTACGTCACCGCGCAGCGTAAGGCCGCGGTGGCGTCAAAGGCGACGGGACGCCTCGAATGGCTTGGTGTGATGGAAGGCAGTCGCGTCAGGAAGGATGAGATTATCGCACGCATTGAAAGTCGCGACGTTGCAGCGAGTCGCGAGCAGGCGGCAGCGGCCGTTACGGTTTCTGAGGCGAACCTTGAGCAGGCACAGGCCGAGCTACGAGACGCGGAACGCAATCTGACGCGCTGGCGCGAACTCTACCAAAACCGGTATATCAGCCAATTAGAGCTCGACACCGCAGTTGCAAGGGCCGACAAGGCGAGCGCGGCAGTACGGTCGAGCGCGGCTGCTATCGCAGTTGCGCGAGCGAACCTGAAGGCGGCGGACGTCTCATTCGATCAGACACTGATCCGCGCGCCATTCGATGGGGTGGTGCTGACCAAGAACGCGAATGTCGGCGACAATATCACCCCGTTTTCCAGCGCGGTCGATACCAAGGGCGCGGTTGTCACGATGGCCGATATGGCGACACTTGAAGTCGAGGCCGACGTAGCAGAGTCCTCGCTCAGTCGGATCAAAGTCGGTCAGCCGTGTGAGATCCAGCTTGACGCCGTACCGGATGTACGCTTCGCCGGTGAGGTGAACCGTATCGTTCCCACGATCGACCGTGCGAAAGCTACCGTAATGGTGAAGATCCGGTTCGTAGACCGTGACGAGCGCATCCTGCCGGATATGAGCGCGAAGGTTGCATTCCTCGAGCGCGAGGTATCGCCGGCCGATCGGAATCCGGTTATCGCCGTCCCGAGTCAGGCGGTCATCGATGGCGACGGCGCAAAGATCGTCTTCGTCATGAAAGACGGCAGAGCGATGCGCACCACAGTCGAGACCGGCCGCGCACTCGGTGACCTAATCGAGATACGCGGCATCCCGGTAGGGGAGAAGATTATCCTCAAGCCCCTCGATAAGCTCGCCGACGGTACGCGCGTCAAGGTGGAGCAGAAGTGACTCCTCGGGCGATCCTGCGGCGAGCGCGCGAGGGCATCCCGGCAAACGCCAGGATCCAGCCTCGATCGATCTGGACACCGGCTTATACCGCAGTGACGAGGTCCGGTTGACGCCCGTGGATACCGCCGCCGTTTCACCGCCACTTATCGACATCCGCAACCTTGCCAAGTCCTACCGACGCGGCGGACAGATCGTACCGGTACTGACCGACATCACACTCACGGTGCGCGCGGGCGATTTCCTTGGCCTAATGGGTCCGTCGGGATCTGGTAAATCGACACTGCTCAATCTGATTGCCGGTATCGACAAGCCCGACGCCGGAGAACTCCTTTTCGATGGCGTCGACATCACCCGACTGTCGGAGACTGAACTTGCGGACTGGCGCGCAGGTACGGTCGGCTTTATCTTTCAGTTCTACAATCTGATGCCGGTCCTGACGGCCTTCGAGAACGTCGAACTGCCGCTGACGTTGACGCGTCTTACTCGGCGAGAGCGCCGCGAACACGTAGAGGCCGCGCTCTCGCTTGTCGGTCTGTCGGACCGTATGGTGCACTACCCATCGGAACTCTCCGGCGGACAGCAGCAGCGCGTTGCTATTGCGCGCGCGATCATTACCGATCCGAGGCTGATCGTGGCCGACGAGCCGACCGGTGACCTCGACCGCCACTCGGCAGAGGAGGTACTCACGCTCATGGACCGCTTGAATACTGACCTCGGTAAGACGATCGTGATGGTCACGCACGATCGCCGCGCTGCCGACCAGGCCCACGCGATTATGTATCTCGATAAGGGTGAGTTGTCGACGTCCCCCGACGTGCATGAACGGTCGCTGAGGTAACCGTACGGTGCAGTTCCTGAAACTTATCCTCCGCAACGCACTGCGCCATCGGCTGCGTACGGCGCTTACGGTACTCGGGCTGGTGGTGGCAATCCTGTCGTTCGGATTGCTGCAGACGGTCGTAGGCGCCTGGTACGCCGGTGCAGAGGGTGCGGCACCAACGCGCCTCGTCACGCGCAACGCCATTTCACTTGTCTTTTCGCTACCGCTCAGCTATTACAACCAGATCCGCACCGTCGATGGCGTACGTACCGTGTCATATGCGACGTGGTTTGCCGGTATCTATAAGGACCCCAAGAACTTCTTTCCGCAGTTCGCGATCGAACCGCGTACCTATTTCAGCATCTATCCTGATTACGTTGTTGCGCCACAGGATCTCGCCGCCTTTTTACACGACCGCAAAGGCGCCGTGATCGGCCGTAAGCTCGCTAACACACACCATCTGAAGGTTGGCGACGCACTGCCGCTGCGGGGGACGATCTTTCCCGGTACGTGGGAGTTCACAGTGCGTGCCATCTATGATGGCGCCGACAGAAAGGTCGATACCTCTCAGATGTTCTTCCACTGGGAGTATCTGAACGAGGCGGTCAAAAAGCGTCTCCGTAGCCGCGCCGATCATGTCGGCGTCTATCTTGTCGACGTGACCGATATCGACCGAGTGGCCGAGGTAAGCCATACAATCGATATGATGTTCAAGAACTCGCTTGCTGAGACGCTGACCGAAACCGAACGTGCATTTCAGATCGGTTTCGTCAAACAGACCGAGACGCTTGTTGTCGCGATTCAGATCGTATCCTACGTTGTGATCGTCATCATCCTTGCGGTGATGGCGAACACGATGGCCATGACCGCTCGCGAGCGGCTCGGCGAGTACGCAATGCTCAAGGTGCTTGGATTCTCACCCGTCTATGTCGCGGCGCTTATCCTCGGCGAATCGGTTGCGATTGCTGTGATCGGAGCGGCGCTTGGCATTGTATGTACGTTTCCGGTCAGCAATTGGTTCGCAGCGAAGGTCGGTACGCTCTTCCCGGTATTTGAGGTAAGCGGGAAGACCGTCGTACTGCAGATCCTCTGCGCGGTCGGCGTCGGCATTGTCGCAGCGGTTGTACCCGGGCGGCGGGCGGCAACAGTGAAGATTGTAGAAGGGCTGCGGGCGATCGGGTAATTGCGGAGGCCGAATCATGCCGATTCCTGTCGCGTACAGCTTGCGCAACCTTTGGGCCCGTAAGTTTACCACCATGCTTACTGCGGGCGGAATGGCGCTTGTCGTCTTTGTGTTCGCCGCGGTGATGATGCTCGACGCCGGACTCAAATACACGCTCGTGGCGACCGGACAGCCGAATAATATCCTGGTCACACGTCGGTCCTCTGGTACCGAGATTCAAAGCGGTGTCGACCGTACGCAGGCGGCGATTGTGGAGAGCCAGCCCGAGATCGCAATCGGCCAGGCCGGGATACGGATGGTGTCGAAGGAGGTAGTAGTGCTGATCGCGCAGCCGAAGCGCGATACCGGTGTGCCGACCAACGTCACTGTCAGAGGGGTGGGTGCGCAGGGTCTCGCCCTTCGCCCGCAGGTCCAGGTCATCTCCGGACGGATGTTTCGGCCTGGCAGCACCGAGATTACGGTAGGTAGGAGCATTGCCGAGCGTTTCGACGGCACGGATATCGGCGAACATCTGCGCTTTGGCAGCCGCAACTGGACGGTGGTGGGTGTGTTCGACGGCGGAGGATCGGCGTTCGACTCCGAGGTGTGGGGCGACGGCGAGCAGATGATCCAGGCGTTCCGGCGGACGGCATTCTCGTCGGTCGTCGTACGCCTTACCGATCCGTCACGGTTCGACGCGCTGAAGCAGCGCCTTGATTCCGACCCGCGGCTGACGCTCGATGTGAAGCGCGAGCGTACCTTCTACGAGGAACAGTCGGAGGTGATGTCGAACTTCATCAGCTACCTCGGGCTGACGCTCTCAGTCATCTTCTCGGTTGGCGCGATGATCGGGGCGATGATCACCATGTACGCTGCGGTGGCCAATCGTACGTCGGAGATCGGTGTGCTGCGCGCGCTTGGGTTCCGACGCGGCTCGATCCTTGCGGCGTTCCTCGCAGAGGCGTTCTTCCTCGGACTCGTTGGTTGGGTGATAGGGCTGGCGCTCGCCTCTGGGATGCAGCTTGTGCAGATCTCGACGATGAACTGGCAGTCGTTCTCAGAGCTTGCGTTTCGGTTTACGCTTACGCCAGAGATCGTTTGGAAGTCGCTCGTCTTCGCGCTGACGATGGGGCTGGCCGGCGGGTTTCTGCCGGCGATACGCGCGGCGCGGCTGAAGATTGTGGATGCCCTGAGGGCGGTGTAGCGTAAGAGCTGCGCGACCCCCTCCGCGCCTGCCACACTACAGACTTACTCGCTTTTCCTTCTCTCACCGAGCCGTGACAACATCTCATCAAAATATGGTCTGTCGCGAAGACTCATGTATTCCTCAGGAAAGGTCACTACTCTTACAGTGGCCGTTTTTCTATTCGTATCCACATTTTTGAGGACAAAGGCGAACCGGCTACCGTTAATAAGCTTTGTATTGTTCATGAACGGAGTATCAAAGTAGGATACGCCGAATTCAATGGTCTTGAAGTTGAAGCCGGCCTCGGCAGATCGTACCCTGATACGCACCTCAGATGAACCCACGTTACGGAGCACGACCTCAAATGGAAACGACCGTGTCTTAGTCTTGAGTGCAAAGGTATCCATGTTGTCACACTCTTCCGTCGCCTCGACACACAGCGTCATCTCTATAGGTTCATTATCCGGCTTGGTCAAGAGATTAATCTGCCGGTCGGCTACCTCCCGCGCTATGTCCAGGAGTTTCTTCCTCTTTTCCCCTGTCAACTGTGTATCGAGCTCTTCAAAGAGCGGTCTGGCGTCAAAAAACTCCTGGAAATTCAATGTCAGGAGGTACAGATACATGATCTGCTCATCAGGATCTTTACGTACCCCCTGGCTGAAATAGGAGCCTATCAGGGTATTGAACATCTGAGCCCGCAGAGAGCTGTCGGACTGCTCGCGCTGGCTCATGATCTGGGCATAGATCTGGCTCTCTCTATTCTTCTCTTCGTTGGCCCTGTTCTTCTCTCCGTTTAAATGGATGACGAGAGGGATAAATATCGCCGCACAAAGCGTGCCTATAGCCGTAACGATCTTCAGTGTAAAATCTAACTTATCGGAATTCATCGCCGCTCTCTGGTACTTACTCCAGCCTCAGGTTTTTCTCCGTATCCTCGGAAAAGACATTGACCCTCTGCTCCCTGGTCTTGCCGTCTGGAAGCCTTATCTCAAGCGTATAGATGCCAGGGTCAAGCTTGATAGAATAATACCCGTGAGCATTAGTGTGATATTTTTTCCCTTGCACCGTAATCTCGATATTTCTAAGCGGACTGCCCTGGTACCGGATCGTTCCGAAGAGTTCTGCGGCAACGGCGAGGCGTGGAAGGGCTATCAGAATTACGAAGAGAGAGGGGATAGAATAATGTCTCATCACAACAGTCTCCTAGTGAACTTCAAGGCCTACGAGCCCGGCAGGCCACATCTTCTTCTTTATAAGAAAACCAATTGCATAAAGTCCCAGCGTAAAGATATATCCGACAATATATTTTCTCACAAGATACGTTATAACAGGCGCCACTGCAATGAAAGACCAATCGGGTAGTGTTTCCGCTGGGCCTGTTGTCCGTTTTCCATATACCATTATCAGTGTCATTATCAGGCTTGCGATCGCACTCAGCGCCCATAACAGATTGGGTACCGCGTCTAATTGTACCAGGAGTCTTGATGCCTGCAGTTGATGTATCTTATACTGCTTGTCATACATCCGCGTCCAATTGTCATCGCATGGAAACAGGTCAGGGTCTGGTAAACACTGTATGACGTCTCCGTCAAGTTGGATCGTGGTCCGGAATAAGAAATGCTGATACTCGACAGATTCCAGTTCCTCAGTGCGCGTCGCGCTGACAGATCCCCTGTCTGCGTGCGATGGAGCGGCAGGCACTGAAACTGCGTTTGAATCGAAAGACCGCCCCATGTGAGAAAGGCGGGAACATGTACCACCATAAAGTGGGCGGCGCCGATGAGCCGCAGAATCAAAAGCGGTATGTGATGCAACACTGACGACGTCTTCTTCATTTACCCGGAATCGATCCAAACGTCTTACCGACTATTTCGCTCCCAGTCTTGACGAGGCTCACCTAGAACCCCGTCGACACCACAATAGAATCATTATGGATCTTCAGTATCGTCGGATTAGGATTCTTGGCGAATCCTTCTGAAATCCGGGTCGTCACGTCGCCGTCCAACTGCATAACTATCTGCAGGACGATCTGTTCGGTACCGATCTCCCACGCCTTCCGAGCTAACGTGATCTGGTCAGGAGTCAGATCAAGGTCATCAATCTTCACCATCCTATTCCTGTCGATATCGTTATTCCAGATTTCTGAGTCCAGATGTGATGCTTTCTTGAGCGTCGAGATACCTTTATCTGATAACTTCTGTAACTCATCAGGCGACTCAGACGGTGACGCCTCGCCATAATCCGGTCTACGCGTTACCCCCCCCATTCTTTTGCGCCTTTCTCCAGCACCTCAAACATATGTACGATCTGCAACGATTGATACTGAATACGCTCGAGCATCTTGATGTTTCTCTGAATACTAAGCTGCCTATCCGGAGATGCAATCTTAGGGTCGCCTTCGAACCTCTCAATCCCACGCTTGGCGCGCTCACATAATTCTCTGAAAGACGCCATCCCCGCAAACCTCCAAAGGGCAGGTGAACGGACGCCGAGTTCTTGTAGTTTGAGGCTATAGTCTCTCGCCACTTCGTACAATGCCTGCCGCCGTAAAGAGGGCATCTTTACCGCAGACATCTCCGGTTTTACGATCGTATTTATTTTAAGGTTCAGGAGGTCTTGTGCCAGCGTTTTAAAGAACGGTTTGGCCATTGGCGTCTCTCATGTCGGCCGTCACCGGCCAATCATCGGATATTATCCAATCATCCATCATTCCCCCTTCCCGGCCTCTTGCTTGTGTTTATTGGCATTCACGACGAGCACTATAAACTCATTCAGCTCTTTGAGGTTACCCTGGATGATTTCCTGGCCGCGCTTTTCCCGCTCAGCATGGAAATCGAGGAGTGTATTATATGGCTCTTTGAGAAAGTCTTCACTGAAGACGGTTGTTATATCGCCGTCAAGGAGGTCTATTTGGGTCATGGCAACCTTTACCTCTTCATCCTTATGCTTTATCTTGCCCTCCTGTTCATCCCACCTATAGTTTCCCACAACGGTGCGAATCTCGAGGGTCTTCAAGCTCTCGATGCTCTCAACAATCTTGTCGATGAGGCTTATAGTGCCTCCTTTATGGGTTGTCATATAGGGCCTTCTTGTGGAGTATGCCGGAATTGAGAGGCCCGCATTGTCTGTCTACAGACAGGCTGTACTGCATTTTTGTGATTGATGTGTGTTGATTTTTCTGTTGACCTTTGCGTAGTTTGTCTGGTAAAGTTCCTCGCGCTTTCTAATATAACGGCTGCTCAGTCTGCCATCTATCGAGGTCAGGATGTCAGGATCGACTCATCACCACTGGACACGAAGATCCTTCTTGAAAGCTTCTCTCGCCTCCGCTTTCTTGCTGGTCGGCAGGCCGGCATGGGCGCAGGATCTGACTATCCCGTCGATTCCGGACGGGCGACTTGCTCTGTATAATACCCATACGGGCGAGCGACTGGCGGTTACATATCGTGATGCATCCGGCCAATATAATCAGGATGCCCTGGACGCCCTTAACCATCTTCTTCGTTGCCATTATACGAATCGGGCGACCAAGATGGACGTTCAGGTTATCGAGTTTGTGAATGCGGTAGATAAGCGATTAGGTGGAGATAACGAAATCCACATCATATCGGGCTTCAGGTCATCTGAATACCACCGACTTCTGCGGACGAAAGGTCGGCGTGTTGCCAGACACAGCCTCCATCTGTCCGGCAAAGCCATAGATCTCCGCATTCCTGGGATTGGCCCGAACGTGATCAGAAAGGCTGCGCTTGACCTGAGAAATGGCGGGGTGGGATATTATCCCCGCAAAGGTTTTGTCCACCTGGATTCCGGAACATTCAGACACTGGTGAGCCGGTACTATTGTTGGCCCACCTCCATTCTTGTCTGCCTCCTCTTGTTCTCTACGCCTGATACGCTATGGAGCGCAACCCCCCACGCGACGTCCCCTCCTCGCTGTACCATTCAGTATCCCAGTGATACCAGGGTAGAATGGGAATGCCAGCGCCTGCGTGCCCGCCAGACGCTGGAAACCGTATTCGGAAGCCGATGGGTGGATGTGGCCCGATTCAATCGGATTGACCGGCGCCATGTCTATCCCGGTGTCTCTCTGAAGGTTCCCATGCGTCTTGAGGACGTAGCAGATTTTACGCCGATGCCTCAGGAGTACCCTGCCGCAGTTGGTGAAGCCAAGTTTATCCTGATCGATCTCGCGGAGCAGTTTCTCGGAGCCTATGAGTATGGTCGGCTGGTCTTCTCGGCGCCGATTGCCACAGGCGAAAAAGATAACGCAACCCCGGCAGGAGAATTTGTCATCACCGCAGCCCACCGTCATCACCGTTCATCACGCTATACGATCGAGAAGACTACGATTCCGTATCCGATGAACTATGCCCTTCGCTTTCACACCAGCAGGGGAGGTGTCGCATTCTGGATTCATGGACGTGATATTCCCGGCTATCCGGCCTCGCACGGCTGTATCGGACTGTACGACGAGCCGATGCAGACAAAGTACTATGGATATCCCCGCGAACCGATCCTCGAAGATGCCAGAACCCTCTACAACTGGGTGCTGGCCCCTCTGCCAGAGGACGAGAAATATCGGATCTTAGGCAGTGGGCCACGAGTACTGATTATCGGCCAGGCACCGCTACGACTGCGAGGATCAAGCCGAGCTCGCCCACGCAATCAGCCCGCTCCTCAACGCGCTCCCGAAGCGACGCATCAGAACGGGGCGTAAGCGCCGAACCCACCACATACGGGAAGACCCTTGTAGTTTCTGTGACGACATGCCGATTATTCTGTATTGTGTCTTGCGTGTGCCATCACGCTGAACGCGTATAAAGCGGCTCTTCACTCTCTCACGAGGAACTCGAGACTTGAATCATGGCTCCCGCCCATATACGATACGCCTCCGATGAGACACGCGTGGTTTGTCCGAGGCGATATCGACGGCTTTTTCGGTCTGTTCATCGATAACCTGCTCCAACTCATGGTGATTAGTGTGCTGGGTCGGCTGGTGAGCGGACTACCCACTGAGTTGATCACCGGACGAATCCTCCCTGGCGCGGCGGTATCGATCCTGATTGGTAACCTCCTGTATGCCCTACAGGCAAGGCGGCTGATGCGCGAGAGCGGTCGGACCGATGTGACCGCTTTGCCGTACGGAATTAATACCCCAAGCCTGCTTGCCTTCCTATTTTTGATCATGGGTCCAGTCTATCAGGAGACCGGTAATGCGACGTTAGCCTGGCAGGCCGGGTTGCTGGCCTGCCTACTCAGCGGCATCATGGAGACGGCGGGGGCCTTTGCCGGGGACTGGATGAGACGTCATACACCACGCGCAGCACTTCTGTCGGCGCTTGCAGGAGTGGCGATCACGTTCATCGCCATGGGTTTTACCTTTCAGATCTTTGCCGCCCCTGCGATCGCACTGCTGCCGATGTTGATAATCCTGATCTCGTATGCCTCGCATGCCCGCCTGCCGCTTGGGATATCAGGCGGGTTGGCCGCCGTTCTCGTCGGGACCGGTCTTGCGTGGATTCTGCGCGCGGCTGGTCTGCCGTACTTTGAGCCCTCAACCGAGCCCTATCGCCTGGCCCTCTATCCCCCGATCCCGGCCATTGGAGATCTCCTTGCTGTGCTGCAAGGGCCGATGGGATGGAGATTCCTCTCAGTTATCGTACCGATGGGACTCTTTAACGTCATTGGCTCACTGCAGAACCTGGAGAGTGCAGAGGCGGCCGGCGATCGATACCCGACGCGGTCGTCGCTCCTGATCAACGGGATCGGTACCTTGATGGCGGCCTTGTTCGGCAGCGCCTTTCCGACCACGATCTATATCGGACATCCAGGCTGGAAGGCGATGGGCGCCAGAGCGGGTTACTCGATCCTGAATGGTGCGATCATCGCCGCCCTGTGTCTATTCGGTGGGGTTACTCTGATTCTGCACTACATTCCAATCGAGGCGACGCTCGGTATCCTGGTGTGGATCGGGATCATCATCACGGCCCAAGCCTTCCAGGAGGTCCCGAAACGGCACGCCTTGGCCGTAGCCTTCGGCCTGGTCCCGTCACTGGCGGCCTGGGCGCTCACCTTGATCGAGACGAGTGTACAGAAGGCAGGTCGAACCCTATTCGAGGTCGCGCCGGTCTTCGGCCGCGACCTGCACATCTACGGAATCATCGCCCTGAGTCAGGGGTTTCTGTTGAGCTCTCTCGTTCTCTCTGCCATCCTGGTATCGGTGTTGGAGCGGGAGTTTCTCAAGGCGGTTATCTGGACAGCAATCGCCGCAGGGCTCTCGATGATCGGCCTGATCCATGCCTACGAGTTAGTCCCATCTGGGGTGCAGAATAGCTTTGGGATAGCGGCGGCGCCGGAGTTCGCCCTTATGTATGGGCTGAGCGGCCTGTTCCTGCTGATGCTGCATCTGAGCGACAGCCGACGTCGCTTGTAGTCTAATCAGCCGGCAGACTACCGCCCATGAGTCGGAAGACCATGCCGAATGGGGTCCGCTCGGAGCAGATGGGGAATATCGGACCGCTCCCTACGTGATAGTGCCGTGGATCAGGAAGCCGGGGTTGTAGCCGCTTCTTTCGGGAGCAGACGGTGCTTGTGAAGTTGCAGCGTCGATACCTCGATCTTGCCCTCTTGGGCAGTGATGGTTGTACGAGACTTGGGGAGCAAGAACCTTTCAACCTCGATGTACTCATCGGTGAAGACGATGCTTTTTGTGAGTAACCCCTTATCGTTGAACTGGAACACGGTCACCTGCTTGGCCAGGAAGCCATAAGGTGTCTGGACGTACTCGAGCACGTTCAGGCTCAACCATCCTTTTTCTAATTTCTGGTTGACCTGGAGGATCTGTTGGTCCTTGATGCGATACGTCGTGGAGAGGCGGTCGCCTTTCTTCACCAGGCGTCCCAATGGATGCTGATCTTGAGGACCGAAGGCGATCGGCGCCTCCTCATGCTTGTGTGTATCCAGCTTCATCCGATGGTTGACGATCGATTTCAGGATCCCGTTGGCCCATTCTGCTACCCCCCGGTCTTGCAGCTCAACATCCACCTTTCCCGAGGGGAGGATCGTCATTGTACCCCCCGATCGTTTTCCATCCTGGTTTACCTCCAGTTGCGCTTGAAAGCCCGGGAAGTGGTCCCATACGATGAGGTGTTGGCGGGCCCCCTCCAGGAAGGCGCGAGCCTCTGGATCGTTCTGAATCTCCTGGGCTGCCAGGAGATCATCTGTAAAGGAAAGGAAAAGGGTGATGTATAACAGGTATTGTATCCAGCGGGGCCGTCTTTTCATGAGTTCCGTCCTCCTCGCCAAGAAGTACTCAATCTTCGTTAGGCTAAAGGGTTTGTATTGTCTTCTCACTCATCTGATCGGGCAACCAATGGCAACGATTGCTATTGAAGTGTAGGCCACACCGAACCTTGCGTCAAGCCATGCTCCAGCATCTTCGATCCGAGCTTTACGCCTTTATTATCTTTCATGGGAAAGGGGCATGTTGAATTCTGAGAATGAGTCTGCTAAGCTCGGAACAATAAAGGCGAAGCATATCATGCCGACAATGGGAAGATTCTGCTAAACGCTCACACATTTCCCGTTACTAATATACGGTGATATCTGGGCGTATCGAACAGAGAATGGAGGAAGACGACAGCATGACAGGGGGATACGATGCGTAATGGAAGGTTTAACGCCAGGACCTTAATAGCGGTGGCGGCATCCTGTTTGATTCTTGGAGTACTGATTACGGCCTCCCTGAATCTGGTTCCGCTCTCAAAAGCGACGACTGCGGGATTTTGGACCGAAAAGCAAGAGAGCGGGGCATTTAGTGCAAGCCCAATCTCAGACGGGAAGCTCTGGGTCCGGTTGGCAAAGGAATTGACTCCTGCTGTGGCGAATATCAGCACCACCCAGGTAGTTAAGGGAAGAGGTGCCCCGCCTCGCGGCCCCTTTGCTGAAGACGATCCCTTTAACGAGTTTTTCAAACGGTTCTTCGGTGAGAGCCCGCGGCAGTTCAAGGCGACCAGCCTCGGTTCAGGATTTATCATCAACAAAGACGGCTACATCCTAACGAACAATCACGTTGTAGAGAACGCGTCGGACATCACCGTCAAGCTGGGGGATAGCCGAGAGTTTAAGGCGAAGGTGATCGGGAGAGACCCCAAAACCGATATCGCCCTGATCAAAATCGAGGCCTCGAATTTACCCGTGATACCGTTTGGCGACTCAGATAAACTGGAGGTCGGCGAGCCGGTGATGGCGATCGGCAATCCATTCGGCCTGAATCAGACGGTGACCACCGGTATCGTCAGCGCCAAGGGCCGGTTCATTGGCGAAGGTCCGTACGACAACTTCATCCAGACCGATGCGTCTATTAATCGAGGTAACAGTGGCGGACCGCTGCTGAATACCAACGGTGAGGCGGTGGGGGTCAACACAGCTATTCTGAGCCCGACGGGGGGTTCGATCGGGATCGGCTTTGCAATTCCCATTGCGATGATCAAAGAGGTACTGCCGCAATTAAAAGAGCGTGGACAGGTCACCAGGGGATGGCTTGGTGTAGCGATTCAGCCGATCACCCCGGAGCTGGGCAAGCAGTTCTCTCTAAAGCAGACCACTGGCGCCTTGGTGTCGGATGTCATGGAGGCATCGCCAGCCGAACAGGCCGGGATCAAACAGGGGGACGTCATAGTAGAGTTTGATAGCAAGCCAGTCAAGTCCTCCACCGACCTGCCGCACCTTGTTGCCAGTACCCCGGTGGGAAAAGAGGTCGCGATGAAGGTCATCCGAGGCGGAGCTGAACTTACACTGAAGGTGAAGGTAGGCGAACTCAAAGAGGAACAGGTGGCGGCTATGGCGTCATCCTCTCCAAAAACAAAACTGGGGATCGATATACAGGAACTCAATCCGGCCATCGCCCGGAAGTTTGGACTCAAGGGTGAAAAGGGGATTGTGATTACGGAGGTTGAACCGGATAGTCCTGGTGATGCGGCTGGGTTGCAGCCAGGGGATCTGATCCTGGAGATCAATCGAGTACGGGTGACGACAGTCAGCCAGGTGAGACGAATATTAGAGAAAACGAAACCGGATGAGCCGACGCTTCTCCTGATCAAGCGGGACGGTGGAACGCGGTATATCGTGATCGGGTCCGAAGGCTAGAATCGCGTAGCAGGTTTCTGAGTTCTACGGTGGGCAGGCTCTTACACATTGCGCATGACCGGCTTTCACAGGCGATGTGAACAAGACGAGCCTGCCCATGGTATTTATTGACCGTATTCTGATGCTAAGGCAGTGATGAGCCTCCATATCAACGAGATCTTCTATAGCATTCAGGGAGAATCGACCTATACAGGCCGGCCGTGTGTCTTTATCCGCCTGACCGGGTGTAACCTCCGGTGTCGATGGTGCGATACGACCTACGCGTACCACGGGGGCGAGCGACGCTCGGTCGAACAGGTGCTGGAACAGGTACGGGCCTATCAGTGCCCGCTGGTCGGGATTACCGGTGGGGAGCCGCTGTTACAGAACGAGGTGTATGCCCTGACTGATGGGCTACTGCTTGAGGGGTACGAAGTGTTGATCGAAACAGGGGGGAGTCTGAGCGTTGATCGCCTCGACCCCAGGGTCGTCAAGATCCTGGATCTCAAGGCCCCTGGAAGCGAGATGGATCCATGCAATAATTTTGACAACCTCCGGTATCTTGATAAGAAGGACCAGATTAAGTTCGTCGTCGCAGACCACCAAGACTATGAGTGGGCTAAGCAGGTGATGGTGGAGTACACCTTGGCCGAAAAGGCCCAGGTCCTCTTCTCACCGGTGTTCGGCGAGTTACACCCCAGGGAACTGGCGGAATGGCTCTTGGCGGATCGACTTGACGCAAGGCTCCAGATCCAGCTCCATAAGTATCTGTGGGATCCGAATCGGCGGGGCGTATAGTGAACCTGTCTGCATGCGCCGTACAGGCAGGTAAGCGGGCTGTCGTCCTGCTCAGTGGCGGACTTGACTCCGTCACAGCAGCCGCAATGGCAAAGGCGGAGGGCTATACACTTCATGCCCTGACCTTTTGCTATGGCCAGCGTCATGTGCGCGAGGTACATAGCGCGAAGCGGATTGCAACCGCCATCGGTGTCATCCGACACCTTATCCTTGACCTCGATCTTCGGCAGATCGGCGGTTCGGCGCTAACCGCTGAGATTCCGGTACCGAAGGGTCGCGGGCTAGAGGAGATCGGGGCCGGTATCCCCGTCACCTACGTCCCAGCCCGAAACACCATCTTCCTCTCCTATGCACTCGCCTTGGCAGAGGTGACCGGTTCGGAAGCCATTGTGCTCGGGGTCAATGCGATCGACTATAGCGGGTACCCGGATTGTCGACCGGAATATATCGCAGCGTTCGAACAGATGGCGAATCTGGCAACCAAGACCGGTATTGAAGGTAGGTCGAAGCTGATCATCTATACTCCGTTAATCCACTTGACCAAGGCCGAGATTGTACGGCAAGGTGCTGCCCTTGGGGTTGATTTCCAACTGACCTGGAGTTGCTACGATCCGACCCCGGATGGGCAGCCATGCGGTACCTGTGATAGTTGTATCCTGAGGGCGAGAGGATTCGCCGAAGCCGGCATCCAAGATCCAGGTCCTGCTGCCCTGTGAGGCACGGGAAGGTAGCGGCATGCGATCGTGCGGGTGATCTCAACCCGAATATTGCAGTTGAACTCATATCTTAGCCTCTGTCACAGCAACTGCATTGCAGTTGGCGTCCTTCGGGAGCAGGCGGGAGAGATGTGCGAGGAAGGTCGCCTGCCACGGCTTCGCCCGCGAGAGCCGGAGCATCGGCTGTCGTCCCGCCGCACCCAGGATCGCCCCGCACGCAAAGAGGGTGGTCCGCAGCGTCACCAGGGTCCGGATCGTGCGCTGCCCGAGGGTTCGCTGAAACTCCCCAACCAGGTTGTACAGGAGGCAGATAAACCGCAGCGCGGCCTCGGTCCCCGCGAAGCGCCGGGAGCAGAATCCGTCGGCCCCGAAGGCGTACTTGAGTTCCTTGATGCGATTCTCGATGTCGGCTCGGCCGTTGTAGGTCCGCCAGACCTCCTCTGGTGGGCTCGTTAGCGTCGTCACGACGGCGTGGAACCGGTAGCCCGGGACCTGCAGCAGCGCGCGGCCGCGGGCATCAGCGCGGACGGCCACCTCCTCCCGGACCACGACGATCCGTCGGGCGCGGGCCCACCGCTTCGCCTGAAACAGGAGCTCGGCGACCTCTAGGCCTGGGGCGAAGGGCCGGAAGGGCAGGCCGTAGACCCCGGCCTGCAGCAGGCCGTGAACCGGGCGACGATCGTGTAGGGGAGCTCGGCGGCCTCCAAGGCCGTAAGGATCGCGTCGTCGAAGAAGCCGCTGTCGGCTCGGACGAGCGTGACCGTGACCCGGCTCTCCAGCAGTGCCAGCGCTTCGGCGAGGAAGGCGGTCGCACCACGCGCAGAGGCGGTGTTACCGCTGCGCAACCACACATGGGCAATACAGCGGGCCTCGGCGAGGACCGCGAAGAGGGGATGGTGCGAGGGGCGGCCGCGCTTGCGCGGATTGTAGCCTTTCAGCGCCCCTTCTTGGGTCCCGTACCGCTCGACGACACTGGAGTCCAGATCGAGGGTGTAGCCTGTAGATCGGGCGGGGAGCCGGTCGAAGCACCAGGTCCACAGGGGCTCGAACGTCTCGGTGATCGCCTTTGGGGTGAAGCGCCGGAAGAAGCGGGTGAAGGTCGCCGTGCTCGGGAATCGTTGGAGGCCGAAGAGTTGGCGGACCGGTACATCGGCCTGCAGGACCGCGAGCTGGGCGAAGCTGTCAAGGGGCATCCAATTTTCCCTGGTTATGGGCATTGAAAATTCCCTACCCCCCCCGTCTCCCCGTATGCTGCATTACGCCATGGCCTCCGCCCCTTTGAGGAGGCCCGCCTTGATCTTCTCCTTCAGCCGATAACTATCACCCCGAATGCTGACGG
>Ga0082335_1000671_pt1 | contig 82113 bp, 64 predicted proteins | sample Subgrocontami58m_FD_72375 | JGI IMG/M metagenome (GOLD analysis project Ga0082335, IMG submission 72375) | Subsurface groundwater microbial communities from S. Glens Falls, New York, USA - GMW37 contaminated, 5.8 m (SPADES assembly) (version 2) ...
GGGCAGACCCAGGAGTTGCCAGGGGGGGGGGGGGCGGGCCCGTGGGCCCGGGGGGCGGACGGGGAAAATTCCCCCCCCTCCCCTGGGGGGGGGGGGCGGGGGGGGGGGGTTCAGGCAACATCCGTGCGGTTTAACCCCTCCCCCCAACCCCCTCCCGCAAGGGGAGGGGGAGAATTTTCTCCTCTGTGCAGATGTGTGAATGATGCCGGGGAGTTAGCGCCAGGGAGTTAGCGCAGGGGCGCGGGTCCCAAGGAACGGATCGATACAAACCCGCCGGCACCGACCGGCGGGCCAAGCACCCAGACTCCCAGCCGGATCCGCTCCGCGCCACCTGCGGGGCACGCCCATCCCCCGCCTGGACGGCTTGAATCCCGAACCGAACCCCCGCATCTAACCCCCAAGGTCGTTAACCCCCGGTTATGGTTCGTCTGGTTATCTGCCACGGCGCCACCGGGCTGCTGTCTGGCGTACGTCTTGCTCCAGAAGGGCATACGGGCGTACCCACGCCACGGCGTGACGGACCCGTGACACATGATGTCGCGGCATCCCAAACCGGCGTGGCATGGGGTTTCGGTGGCCGGCTTGTGCTTCTATGCACGCGCCGCGATGCAACAAGGGAGTCGCTTTCGATGGCCGGCGTCGATATTTTGGCATCCGCCTTCAGTGGCGCGAATGCCGCATTTCTGGGCGATCAGTATGCGAGATGGGCAACCGACCCATCCTCGGTCGATCCCAGCTTCGCCGATCTGTTCGGGGCGATGAACGATGAGGCGCGTTCGGTACTGGAAGAAGCCACCGGCGCTTCCTGGGCGCCTCGGGACGCGATCGCTCCCGCGCCGGAGGCACAAAGGCGCGCCGCGACCACGCCCGCCCTATCCACCGAGCAGGTCCGCGCCGCCACCATCGCCTCTCTCAGGGCGTTGATGCTGATCCGCTCCTACCGCGTTCGCGGCCATCTCGAAGCCCGCCTCGATCCGCTCGGCCTGCAAATCCCGGCGCCGCATGCCGAATTGGACTACCGGTCCTATGGATTTACCGACGCCGACCTGGACCGTTCCATCTTCATCGACCACGTGCTGGGCCGCGAGACCGCCACCTTGCGGGAAATCGTGCAGATCCTGCGCGACACCTATTGCGGCTCGATCGGCGTCGAGTTCATGCATATCCAGGACCCCGAACAGAAATCCTGGATCCAGCGCCGGGTGGAAGGCGCCCCCTGGCTCAACGCGGCCGACACTGACACCAAGCGCACCATCCTGCGTCAACTGACGGAAGCGGAAGGGTTCGAGGTCTTCTGCCAGCGCCGCTACGTCACCACCAAGCGCTTTGGCCTGGAAGGCGGCGAAGTCACCATCCCCGCCCTGCATACCATCATCGACACCGTCGCCCAGGCTGGCGTGCAGGAAATCGCCATCGGGATGCCGCATCGGGGCCGGCTGAATACCCTGGTCAACATCGTCAAGAAGCCGCTGACCGCCGTGTTCAGCGAATTCGGCGGCGAGAGCTTCAAGCCCGACGACGTGCAGGGCTCGGGCGACGTGAAATACCATCTTGGCACCTCGGTCGACATGGAGATCGCCGGACGGATGGTGCATCTGTCCTTGCAGCCCAATCCGTCGCATCTGGAAGCCGTCGATCCCGTGGTGGTCGGCAAGGTGCGCGCGCGGCAGGACCGCGCCGGCGACACCCAGCGGCGGTCCTCGGTGATGGCCATTCTGATGCATGGGGACGCGGCGTTTGCCGGCCAGGGGCTGGTGTATGAGACGCTGGCGATGAGCCAACTGATCGGCTACCGCACCGGCGGGACGATCCATCTGATCGTCAACAACCAGATCGGCTTCACCACGGTGCCGGCGCACGCCTATTCCGGCCTCTATTGCACTGATGTGGCGAAATCGATCCAGGTGCCGATCCTGCACGTGAACGGCGATGACCCGGAAGCGGTGACGTTCTGTGCCCGCATGGCGGCCGAATTCCGTATGCGCTTCGGCACCGATTTCGTGCTGGACATCGTCTGCTACCGCCGCCACGGCCATAACGAAACCGATGAGCCGGCGTTCACTCAGCCGATCATGTATCGCGCGATCAATCGGATGAAGACGACCAGGACCCTGTATGCCGAACGGCTTGCGGCCGAGGGCACCGTGCCCGCCGCTGAGGCCAAGGCCATGTGGGATGAATTTGCCCAGACCCTGGAAGACGCGAACGACGCCGGCAAGTCCTACAAGCCCAACAAGGCGGACTGGCTGGAAGGGCATTGGTCCGGCTTCCACCCCGCCGATCGTGAATTCGAGCAGACCGAAGACGCCACTGCCGTTCCCGAAGCCATCCTGAAACAGGTCGGCGTGGCGCTAAGCCGAGCGCCGGCGGGGTTTGAGGTGAATACGAAGATCGCGCGTCAGTTGGAAGCCAAACAGGCAATGGTCGACACCGGCCAGGGCATCGACTGGGCGATGGGAGAGGCTCTGGCCTTCGGCACCCTGCTGCTGGAAGGCAGTCGCGTGCGCCTGTCGGGCGAGGACTGCCAACGTGGTACGTTCAGTCACCGCCACGCCGTGCTGATCGATCAGACCAATCAGAACGAATACGTGCCGCTGAACAATATCAGCGCCAACCAGGCCAAGATCGAGATCTACAACTCCCTGCTGTCGGAAGCCGGGGTGCTGGGCTTCGAATACGGGTATTCCCTCGCCGATCCGCGCACCTTGGTCCTGTGGGAGGGCCAGTTCGGCGATTTCGCCAATGGCGCGCAGGTGATCATCGACCAGTTCCTGGCGAGTGGGGAGACCAAATGGCTGCGCATGTCCGGCTTGGTTCTGCTGCTGCCGCATGGCTACGAAGGGCAGGGGCCGGAACACTCCTCGGCAAGGCCGGAGCGGTACCTGCAGCTTTGCGCCGAACGCAACATGTATGTCTGCAACGTGACGACGCCGGCGAACTACTTCCACGCGCTGCGCCGGCAGATCCACCGCAATTTCCGCAAGCCGCTGGTGATGTTCACGCCGAAGTCGCTGCTGCGCCATCGGCTGGCGGTGTCCGCCATGGCCGACATGGCGGAAGGCAGCCGTTTCCAGTTCGTGATCCCGGAAATCGACCCGATCGCGCCGCCGGACCAGGTGAAGCGCGTCGTCATCTGCACCGGCAAGGTCTATTACGACCTGCTGGCGGAACGCCGCGCGCGGGAGGTCAAGGACGTCGCCATCATCCGCCTGGAGCAGATGTATCCGTTCCCGGAGAACACCCTGGGCCGGACCCTGGCCCCCTATGCCAACGCCGATGTCGTCTGGTGCCAGGAAGAGCCCGAGAACATGGGTGCCTGGTCCTTCGTCGACCGTCGCATCGAGAAAGTGCTGATCCGTTTGAACGGCAAGGCGACTCGCCCCTCCTATGTCGGCCGCGACGCCGCGGCCAGCCCGGCGACCGGTCTGGCTCGCACACACCAGGCGCAGCAAACCGCGCTGGTCGCCTCGGCGCTGGGTCTCGGCTGATCGAAACGCCCGAACATACGCAAGATTCCGATTGGAGTGATCGCATTGTCGACCGAGATCAAGGTTCCCACCCTGGGCGAGAGCGTGACCACCGCGACGGTCGCTCGGTGGATCAAGCAACCCGGAGAGGCAGTGGCCGCCGATGAGGCTCTGGTCGAGTTGGAAACCGACAAGGTCACCGTCGAGGTCACCGCCCCCGCCGCCGGGGTGCTGACATCCATCGCCGTTCCCGAGGGGGCCGAGGTTGAGGTCGGCTCCATCCTGGGGTTGCTCGAAGCGGGTGGGGCGGCCACTGCGGCGCCTCGACCGATGGTGGCGCAACCAGTGGCGCCGACGCCTGCACCGGCACCCGCGCCGCGTCCGGCGGCTAATCCCGCAGCCGGGATCAATGCGCCACCGCGACCCATCGGGCCGGTGTCCCGCCCGGCGGCTCCCCCTGCGGCTCGTCCCCCTGCGGCTCCTCCGACTGCCGTGCCGGCCGCTGCCTCAACCGATGCGTCCCTGGCGAGTGCGTCCCATGCGCCGTTGCCGGCAGCCGTGCGGATGATCGAGGAAAGCCAGATCGCCGCCGGCGATATCGGCCCTGGTACCGGCAAGGACGGGCGTATCACCAAGGGCGACGTGCTGGCCTTCCTGAACCGTCCCGCCGCCGTGCCCCCGGCGCCCGCCGCGCCCAAGCCGGCGCGCGCCGATGAAGCAGGGGAGCAGCGGGTGCGCATGACGCGCCTGCGCCGGACCATCGCCGCTCGCCTGAAGGAAGCGCAAAACAACGCCGCCATGCTGACCACCTTCAACGAGGTGGACATGTCGGCCGTCATGGCCATGCGCACCGAATACCGCGACGCCTTTGAAAAGAAACACGCCGGCGTGCGGCTCGGCTTCATGTCGTTCTTCGTCCGCGCCTGCTGCGTGGCACTGAAGGAGTTCCCGGCCGTCAACGCCGAGATCGACGGCGACGACATCGTCTACAAGAATTTCGTCCATATGGGCATCGCGGTCGGCGGGCCATCCGGCCTGGTCGTGCCCGTAATCCGTGACGCCGACCGGCTGGGTTTCGCCGGAATCGAGGCCGCCATCGCCGATTTCGGCAAGCGCGCCCGCGACGGCGCCTTGCGGCTGGACGACCTGACCGGCGGCACCTTCAGCATCACCAACGGCGGCATCTACGGCTCCCTGATGTCCACGCCCATCCTGAACCCGCCGCAATCGGCGATCCTGGGCATGCACAAGATCCAGGACCGCGCGATGGTGATCGGCGGCAAGATCGAAATCCGACCGATGATGTATCTGGCGGTCTCCTATGACCACCGCATCGTGGACGGAAAGGAAGCGGTCTCGTTCCTGGTGCGCATCAAGGAAGGCATCGAGGACCCCAGGCGTTTGCTGCTGGACCTGTAGGAATTGGGGGCACGCCATGACCCCCGTCCTGATCGGTATTCTGACGGCACCCACGTCATCGACCCGGACGGCCGCACTAGCGAGTCGGTCCGCCATCACCCCGAGGATTGAATGAGCGAGTCCTTCGACGTCATCGTCATCGGCGCCGGCCCCGGCGGCTATGTCTGCGCCATCCGGGCCGCGCAATTGGGTCTGCGCGTCGCCTGCGTGGAGAAGCGTGCCACATTGGGCGGCACCTGCCTGAACGTGGGCTGCATCCCGTCCAAGGCGCTGCTGCAATCCTCGGAAGAATACGACCATGCGCGGCATGCGTTGGCCGCCCATGGTGTGCTGGTGGACAACGTAAAGCTGGATCTGGCGCGGATGCAGGCCCGCAAGGCGGACGTCGTGGGCGCCAACGTCAAGGGCATCGAGTTCCTGTTCCGCAAGAACAAGGTGACCTGGCTGAAAGGCACCGGGCGGATCGTGGCCGCCGGTCAGGTGGACGTGGACGGCGTCGTCCATACCGCGAAGCACATCGTCATCGCCACCGGCAGCGAAAGCGTGCCGCTGGCCGGTGTGGAGGTGGATGAAAAGCGCATCGTCACCTCCACCGGCGGGCTGGAGCTTGCCGCTGTGCCGGGGCATCTGGTGGTGATCGGCGGCGGCATCATCGGCCTGGAACTGGGCAGTGTCTGGCGCCGCCTGGGCGCCGAGGTCACGGTGATCGAGTTCCTGGACCGCATCGTGCCGACCGTCGATGCGGAAGTCGCGACGGCCTTCCACCGCGTGCTTATGAAGCAAGGCATCAAGTTCCGCCTGGGCACCAAGGTGACCGCCGCCCAGGTCGGCGACGCCGGCGTGACCCTGACGGTGGAACGCGTCAAGGACGGCGCGTCAGAGACCCTTCAGGCCGATGTCGTCCTGCTCGCCATTGGCCGAAGACCGTTTCTTGAGGGACTCGGTTTGGACGCCGTTGGGGTGGAGCGGGACGCGCGCGGGCGGGTGAAGACGGATGCGCATTACGCGACCAATGTTCCCGGCATCCATGCCATCGGCGATGCGATCGACGGACCGATGTTGGCGCACAAGGCCGAGGAGGAGGGCGTTGCCCTGGCCGAACGTCTGGCCGGGAAGGCCGGACATGTGAACTACGGGGCGATCCCTTCGGTGGTTTACACATGGCCGGAAGTCGCCTCGGTCGGCGAGACCGAGGAAGCGCTGAAACAGGCCGGCATCGCCTACAATGTGGGAAAATTCCCGTTCATGGCGAACGGCCGAGCGCGGGCGATCGGCGAGATGGATGGGTTTGTGAAGCTGCTGGCGGATAAGACGACGGACCGGTTGCTGGGCGCCCATATCATCGGCCCGGATGCCGGGACCTTGATCGCGGAGCTGACAACGGCGATGGAATTTGGTGCCTCGGCCGAGGACGTGGCGCGGACATGCCATGCGCATCCGACGTTAAGCGAGGCGGTGAAGGAGGCGGCGCTGGCAGCGGATGGGCGGGCGCTGCATATTTGACGGAGAGGTTGGTTCGAGGACGCCGCGGGGGTCGATGCCGAGGGGGTTGATGCCGGAGCGGGGGGAGAGCCGGACCATTGACCCGGCTCTCTGGACTCTCAGGGGGCGATCATCCGGTACACCCGCGCCGCGGTGCCGCTGTAGAGGGCGGTTTTCTCCGCCGCTGACGCATTGGCGGTGATGCGCTTGAACGCGTTCCACAGCTCGGTATAGCCGCAGGACTGCTTGTCGGGCGGGAAGTTGCTCTCGAACATGCAGCGATTGACGCCGAATGCCTCGATGCAGTGCTCGATATACGGACGCCACGCCGCGGCGAGGTCCTCGGACGAGGGCGGCAGATCACGCTCATGGAAGTCGAAGCCGACCGAAACCATGCCGAGGCCGCCCAGTTTCATGGTGACGTTGGGGCATTTCGCAAGCTCGGTGATGTTGGCTTTCCAGCCCGCCAAAACTTCGTGCCGGCGGCCTGAATAGGGACCGACACCCAGGATGCCGCCCACGTGATTGAGGATGATGGAGGTATCCGGGAACGAGCGCGCCAGGTCGATCGCGTCCGGTAGTTGCGGATGATACTGCCACGATTCGAAGCTGAGGCCGAGCGGGGCGAGTTGGGCGAATCCCTCGCGGAACTTGGGATCCATCACCTGGTGCAGTGGCACGGCGCGGGATGCGAACTTGCTGACCGCCTCATGCTCATCCCAGGCGACGCCGTGGCGCATGCCGCGCAGCCGGCCGCCGGCCGAGACGATCTCGGCTTCCATCAGTTGGCGTACATTCGCCGCCCCGGCGGTCAGGTCGCCGCCGCCGATGATGACCTCTGCCACGCGGCAGGGGCCATAGCCGCCCGAGGCGCTCATGGCGGCAAGGCCGGTGACGAACTCGACCTCGCCCAACGCCGCCATATGCCGCGGCCCCTCCTTCCGATACATCGCTCGGCATTCCAGGAAGACGGTTGAGACGATGTTATGACCGCCGCCGATGTCGGACAGCAGTCCCGGCAGGAGATAGGTGCCGCGATGCGGCGAGTCCCAGAAATGGTGGTGGGGGTCGATGATCGGCAGGTCCGGCTCCAGCGCCGCTTCCCTGGGACGCTTGGCGAGCCACGTGGCGAGCGCGGTATCGTCCCGGACGGTCGTGCCGCGATATTCGCCCTTTGAGTCCGCAACCTGAGCCATGTCGGTATCCTCCATTGCTATCAGCCGGCCGGTTCGTTCCAGCTTTCAGTCCTTGTAGAGCGGTTCCAGCGGTCCCGCGAGATGCGGACAGCCGGAACCAGGGCAGTTGGGTGAAGGAGAGCAAGCCTCGGGGCTCTGCCCCGAACCCCGCGAGGGGCGTTGCCCCCTCGACCCCCACCAAGGCTGGGCCTTGGATGCCATTTATTGGGTCAGGGAAGAAAGGGGGCCGACACGGACGTTGAAACGCCATAGTTGGCCCCCTTTCTTCCCTGACCCAAAGAATCGCGGTCCAGGGGCCGCGCCCCTGGTGGGTTCGAAGGGCGAAGCCCTCGCGGGGTCCGGGGCGGAGCCCCGAGGCTTGCTTGCCTTTACTCGACTGCCCTGTAGCCGGAACCCCGTGGCGTTCGATGTCAGCGCCCGGGATACCAACCCGCCTCGGCGGCGAAGCGGGCGAAAAACTCGGGCTCATAGGCATGGTCAGGGTCCTTCCGGACCATCTCATCGATCAGATGGGCGTCGGGGCCAACCAGGATGCGCAGCCGGTCCGCCTTGACGCCGTCTAGGATGATTGTAGCGGCCTCGGCGGCGCTGGTCGGTGCGTCCGTCACGAAACGGCGCGCCCGTTCGGCGAGCATGGCCTGGATGTCGGCATCCGTCAGCGCCGAGGCGTCCCGCCCCATCGAAACCAGGCGAGCGCGGGCTTGCGCGATCTGCTTGGGGTCGAGGTCGTCGGAGTCGTTATTGGTCTGCACCTTCAGGGAGTTTGTGCGAATGCCGGTGCCGATATGTCCGGGCATCACGACCGAGACCTTGATGTGCGGCGCGTTCATCCGAAAATCGGCGATCAGTGCCTCGGTGAAGCCTTTGACCGCGAATTTTGCCGCCGAATAGGCGGTGTGCGGCACCTCGGGACCGACCGAGGCCCAGAACCCGTTCATGCTGCTGGTGTTGACGATATGCGCCTCGTCCGCGGCCCGCAGCAGCGGCAGGAAGGCCCGGGTGTTGAGGTAGACGCCGCCCCAACAGATGTTGAAGGTCCGTTCCCACTCCTCGCGCTCGTTGACGATCATGCTGCCGCCGCCGCTGATCCCGGCGTTGTTGAACAGCAGATGGACACGGTCGGTCGCGTGCTGTGCCGCCGCGTCGTCGCGAAACCGCAGCACGTCGGCTTCGTTGGACACGTCGGCGATGTGCGCGGTGATCCGCAGGCCCTGCGGCAATCCCGCCGCCTCACACAGGCGTTGGGTTTCCGCCATGCCACGCGCGGAGACGTCGCACATGGCAACGTTGCAGCCCTGGGCCACCAATTGGCGCACCAGTTCGCGCCCCATGCCCGATCCGCCACCAGTGACGACGGCGATTCTGCCCGAGAAGTCTTTCATCGGTTTCTCTCCCATGCAGTGCTGCACCGCCAGTCAGACGCGGTGGAACAATGCTCTCCCCATACCGCATTCGCGGCTGATCCGCACGGGTGCTGCGCCCAGGGGGTTATTTCCAGGGGGGGGTTATTTCCAGGGGGGCTGTTTCCCGCGGGGCTGTTTCTCCGGGCGCTGCTTCCCGCTTGCCGATCCCGCTGTCTCCCGGACACGGGTTTAAGCGCCGCGGCCGATCAACCGTCATGCTATGGCCGGTCGCTGCCTTGATTGATCCTGATCAATGCTCCCAGCATGCCCGTGCGCCACGATTTGCCAGCCAGGGATGATCACGGGAGAACGGTCGTGTCAGAGACAGTAAGTGGGCGCATCTCTCCGAGTGATCTTTACCCGCGGATCATCAAGTCGCCTGGAATGTCCGGGCCGCAGCCCAATCTGAGCGACTACCAACAGGTCCGAGATCACTTCACCTGGGAAACGGCGCGCGCGTTGCTGGATGGTTTGCCGAACGGCCGCGGGCTGAACATCGCCCATGAAGCGGTTGACCGCCATGCGGATGGGCCGCGAGGGGACCGCCATGCCCTGCGTTGGATCGGACAGGACGGGACGCGACAAAATATCACGTACCGGGATCTGAAGGCGGCAACCAACCGCTTCGCCAACGCGCTTCGGGGCCTGGGCGTTCGCGAGGGCGACAGCGTGTTCGTGTTGGCGGGCCGAATCCCGGAACTCTACATCGCAATCCTGGGCGCGCTGAAGGCGAAATGCGTTGTCTCGCCCCTGTTCTCCGCATTTGGCCCGGAGCCTATCGCGACCCGGCTGACCCTCGGCGCAGGCCGGGTCCTGGTCACGACCGAGGCGTTGTATCGCCGCAAGGTAGCGGACCTCCGGTCAAGATTGCCGGATCTGGACCACGTCATATTGGTGCCAGAGGCAGGGGGGGCGCCGACCGCGGTTCCCGGCACGCTGGATTGGCGCGGCCTGCTGGCAACTCAATCCGAGACCTTCGAGATCCCCGCGACCGATCCGCAGGACCGGGCCTTGCTGCATTTCACCAGCGGCACCACCGGGCGGCCCAAGGGTGCGATCCATGTCCATGAAGCTGTGGTGACGCATCATATCACCGGCCATTACGCCCTGGATCTGCACGACGACGACATTTTCTGGTGTACGGCCGACCCAGGATGGGTCACCGGCACGAGCTATGGCATTATTGCGCCGCTGACCAATGGCGTCACCAGCGTTGTGGCGGAAGCCGAGTTCGATGCCGCGACGTGGTACGGCATCCTGCAGACCGAGCGGGTCAGCGTATGGTACACGGCCCCGACGGCCGTTCGCATGATGATGAAGCTGGGCACCGAGGCCGTGCGCGGTTTCGATCTGTCCTCGCTGCGCTTCCTGGCCAGCGTCGGCGAACCGCTGAACCCGGAAGCCGTGGTCTGGGGGCAACGCGCGTTCGGCCAGCCATTCCACGACAACTGGTGGCAAACCGAAACGGGTGGCATCATGATCGCGAATTTTGCCGCGATGGATGTGAAGCCAGGCTCGATGGGAAAGCCGCTGCCGGGTATCGAGGCGGCCATCGTGCGACGCGAGGCCAATGGTGACGTCGTCGCCATCACGGAACCGATGGTGGAAGGCGAACTCGCGCTGGCGGCCGGCTGGCCCTCGATGATGCGCGGTTACCTCAACGAAGACGAACGCTATCGAAAATGCTTCGTCGGCCCTTGGTATTTGACGGGTGATCTCGCGATGCGCGACCCCGACGGCTACTACTGGTTCGTGGGTCGCGCCGATGACGTGATCAAGTCGTCCGGGCACCTGATTGGTCCGTTCGAGGTTGAGAGCGCCTTGATGGAACATCCGGCGGTCGCGGAAGCAGGCGTCATCGGCAAGCCCGACCCGATGGCGGGGGAGATCGTCAAGGCGTTCGTCTCGCTGAACCCAGGGTTTGAGGCATCCGAGGCGCTTCGCCGAGAACTCCTGGGCCATGCCCGCAAGCGCCTCGGCGCGGTGGTGGCGCCCAAGGAGATCGCGTTCAGCGCCGGCTTGCCGCGGACTCGCAGCGGCAAGATCATGCGCCGACTGCTCAAGGCGCGTGAGCTTGGCCTTCCGGAGGGCGATCTTTCGACATTGGAAAGTGATTCGCGATGACCGACAAGGTGCATCTCGACCGTGCGCATGGTCGCCGCCTGCTGACCGCGATGCTGCGCATCCGCCGGTTCGAGGAAAAATGCTTTGAACTTTATCAGACCGAAAAGATACGCGGTTTCATGCATCTTTATGACGGCGAGGAGGCTGTCTCGACCGGCGTGATCGAAGCGATGCTTCCAGGCGATGCCATTGTGGCAACCTATCGGGAGCATGGCCAAGCGCTGGCACGCGGTATCGGCATGGACGTACTGATGGCTGAACTCTACGGCAAGCAGGAAGGCTGCTGTCGAGGCCGCGGTGGTTCGATGCATATTTTCGACCGCGCTACGCGATTCTATGGCGGCAACGCTATCGTGGGCGGCGGATTGCCGCTCGCGGTGGGCATTGCGATGGGCGACAAGATGCAGAGGCGCGATTCGGTCACCGCTTGTTTCTTTGGCGATGGTGCGGTCGACGAGGGCTCGTTTCACGAAAGCATGAACCTCGCGGCGCTGTGGAAATTGCCCGTTCTGTTCGTGTGCGAAAATAACGCCTATGCCATGGGCATGGCTCTGGAGCGCGCCGAGGCGGAGACCCACATCGCCCGCAAGGCGGCCACCTACAACATGGCGAGCGAGGCGGTGGACGGCATGGATGTCGTGGCGGTCGAGGTTGCGGCCCGACGCGCGATCGCCGCCATGCGTGAGACGAAGGCCCCGTTTCTGCTGGAATGCCTGACCTACCGTTTCCGCGCCCATTCGATGTTCGATTCGCAGGCCTATCGCAGCAGACAGGAAGTTGCCCACTGGCGAGAAAAGGACCCGGTGCATCGGCTGCAATCCTGGCTGGAACAGGCCGGGCTTATCCATGCGGACGAAGTCGGCATGATCGAGGCCGGCATCGAGACCGAGATCAAGAGCGCTGTCGCGTTCGCCGAAGCCGGAACCTGGGAACCGGTCGAGGATCTGGAGCGCTTCACCACCATGGACCGGGTGCCACAATGAGTGCCGCGGTGAGTGCCACGGGGGACGGCGCGACACCTTTGCGCATGACCTATCGCGAGGCCTGCAAGCAAGCCATCCGTGCTGCGATCCTGGCCGATCCGCGCGTCTTCCTGATGGGGGAGGATGTCGGGCGCTACGGCGGCTGCTACGCCGTGACCAAGGGCCTGGTGGAGGAGTTGGGCGAGGACCGCATCCGCGACACACCACTGGCGGAAGGCGGCTTTGTCGGTGCCGGGATTGGTGCCGCGATCGCCGGCATGCGTCCGATCGTCGAGATCATGACGGTGAATTTCAGCCTTCTGGCCTTGGACCAGATCATCAACAATGCCGCCACCATCCCCCATATGTCGGGCGGGCAGTTCGCCGTTCCGCTGGTGATCCGGATGGCGACCGGCGCGGGCCGGCAACTCGCCGCGCAGCACTCGCACAGCCTGGAGGGGTGGTATGCGCATATCCCGGGCCTGAGAATTCTGGCGCCGGCAACGATCGAAGACGCCCGATTCATGCTGCAAGCCGCGCTCGACGATCCAAACCCGGTGCTGATCTTTGAGCACGTCATGCTCTACAACCGTGAGGACGTGCTGGATCCCGGTATCACCAAGGTCGACATCGCCTCGGCCAATATCCGCCGGCCAGGGCGCGATGTTTCCCTGATCACCTATGGCGGGTCCCTGTTCAAGACGCTGGACGCAGCGGCCGCGTTGCAGCAGGAGGGCATTGAGGCGGAGGTGATCGACCTGCGTGTGCTGCGTCCGCTGGACATGACAACGATCCTCGGGTCGGTCGCCCGCACGCGGCGCGTTGTCATCGTCGATGAAGGCTGGAAATCTGGATCATTGTCGGCCGAAATCGCCGCGCGGATCGGCGAGGACGCGTTCTTCGAACTGGACGCGCCGATCCGCCGGGTCTGCTCGCGTGAGGTGCCGATCCCGTATCCCGCCCATCTGGAACAGGCGGCGCTGCCGCAATCGCCCGCCATTGCCGCCATGGCCCGGGAGCTTGTGAGGGGCCAATGACGGACTTCCTTATGCCCTCGCTCGGGGCCGACATGGAAGCCGGCACGCTGGTCGAATGGCTGATCAAGCCGGGTGACACGGTCAAGCGCGGCGACGTCGTGGCCGTGGTGGAGACCCAGAAGGGCGCGATCGAGATCGAGATATTCAACACTGGGGTGGTATCCGAGATCGTGGTTCCCGTGGGTGCCCTGGTTCCGATCGGGACCGTGCTCGCCCGCCTGGGGGATGCCGGGGTGTCATCCGAGCCGACACGCCCGACCGGGATGCCCGCAAATGGGACGCCCTCAACCGGCACGCCCCCAACCGGGACGCCCCCAACCGGGATGCCCCCAGTCGGGATGCCCCCAAGTGGGATTCCGTCGACCGGGATGCCCCCAGTCGGAATTCCCTCAACTGGGATGCCCTCAACCGGGACGCCCCCAACCGGGACGCCCCCAGCCGGGACGCCCCCAACCGGGACGCCCCCAACCGGGACGCCCCCAACCGGGACGCCCCCAACCGGGATGCCCCCAGTCGGGATGCCCTCAACTGGGACGCCCCCAGCCGGGATGCCTCCGACTGGCGTGCCCGTGACTGGTGTGCCCCTGACGGAGGCGGCTGGGGCTCAACCGGCGCCCCCGGCCAAACCGCCGCAACCTGCCGCGCCACCGCCGACATTCGTTCCCGTCCGACCATCGACCGGTGCGGCCCGTCCCCGAATTTCCCCCGTCGCTCGTCGCATCGCCGGCGAACGCGGTATCGACCTTCGCGGCGTCACCGGAACTGGACCTGGCGGCGCGATCGTCCTGGCGGATATCGAGGCCGCACGGGCACCCACCGCGCCTCCCCGCCGTCGGACCGGATTCGATCCCGCGGCCATGCGTCAGGCAATCGCCGCCGCGATGGGCCGGTCGAAGCGTGAGATTCCCCATTACTATCTGACTCAGACCGTGGAGATATCCGCCGCGCTGGCGCGTCTGCAGTCCTTGAACAGCGAACGGTCCCCGCCAGAACGGATCTTGCCGGCGGCCCTGTTCTTGCGCGCGATCGCGATGGCAATGGCGGCAACGCCAGAGTTGAACGGGTTCTGGGAAGACGGACGCTTCCGAGCCGGTGACGGCGTGCATGTCGGCTGGGCCATCGCGTTGCGCGGCGGCGGTCTGGTCGCCCCGGCGATCCGGGACGCTGATCGCCTGTCGCTCGATGAGGTGATGGCCGTGATGCGTGACCTCGTACAGCGCGCCCGAGCTTCCGGACTGCGCAGTTCTGAGCTGAGCGACGCCACCGTTACCGTGACGAGCCTCGGAGAACGAGGCGCTGAAACCGTATTGCCGATCATCTACCCGCCACAGGTGGCCATGATCGGCATCGGGCGGATCGTTACCCGACCCTGGGTGGTCGATGGAACGATCGCGCCGTGTCCCATCGTGACACTGACATTGGCCGGCGATCACCGCGCCAGCGACGGTCATCGTGGTGGCCTGCTACTGGCCGGAATTGATCGCAACCTGCAGGAGACCGACAAACTATGAACCGAACCGAGGCGAAGACCGTCATATGCGATGCTCTGGCGGCGATTGCCCCGGAGGCCGATCTCGGACGACTGCCCGGCAACGCGCCGCTGCGCGACGAACTTGATCTCGATTCGATGGACTTCCTGAATTTCGTCGCGGCATTGCACGAGAGTACCGGGATTGATTTGCCGGAGGCGGATTATCCGAAGCTGGCCACGTTGGATGGGGTCATTGCGTATCTCACGCAATAGCGTTGGGGTGGGATGCGTGATCGCCGGGTCGCTCGACATGGCTCTCGACCCGTTCACGGGGCAGGGACGACCAACCGACCGCGCGTCTGCCTTGATTTCAACCATCTTGCCGGTCAAATCATGATGATTCCTGTGCAAGAACGTGACAGGCCGGTCGAACAACAGCGCATTCCAGCCGCATCGCCGGGGGAGGCATCATGACTGCGGACATCATGCACGCCATGGTTCTCAAGCAACCAGGGGAAGCATTGCAATTCGTGGAAATGCCGATCCCCGAGCCAGGTCCAGGGCAGTTGCTGGTGCGGGTCGATGCCTGCGCGGTGTGCCGCACCGACCTTCATGTCGTGGATGGGGAGCTGGCCCACCCCAAGCTGCCGCTCGTTCCCGGTCACGAGATCATCGGCCGGGTGATTGAGGTTGGCGCCCAGGCCAGCCGGTTTCGTTCCGGTGATCGCGTCGGCATCCCGTGGCTCGGCTGGACCTGTGGAACATGTCGCTATTGCCAAAACGGACAGGAGAATTTGTGTTCCGCGGCACGTTTCACCGGCTATCAGATCGACGGCGGCTACGCCCGTTACTGTGTCGCTGACGAACGCTACTGCTTTGCGATCGAGGGTGGCTTTTCCGACGCGGAAGCAGCGCCGCTGATGTGTGCCGGCCTCATCGGGTACCGCACCCTGCGGATGGCGGGCGATGCTCGCCGCATCGGCTTCTATGGCTTTGGCGCGGCGGCGCATATCGCGGCACAGATCTGTCGCCACGAGGGGCGCGAAGTGTTTTCCTTTACCCGTCCTGGCGATACGGCCGCGCAGACATTCGCGCGCCAATTGACCGGCGGCTGGGCAGGCGGGTCCGATGAAGCGCCCCCGGAGCCACTCGATGCGGCATTGATCTTCGCCCCGGTGGGCGATCTGGTGCCAACCGCATTGCGGGCAACGGCGCCCGGCGGCGTCGTGGTCTGTGGCGGCATCCACATGAGCGACATTCCCGCCTTTCCGTACTCGATCCTGTGGATGGAGCGCAGCATTCGATCCGTGGCCAATCTGACCCGCCAGGATGGAGAAGACTTCCTGGCTCTGGCGCCGCGAATCCCGATCGTAACGCACGTCACCACGTTTCCGTTGGCCCAGGCAAACGACGCGTTGGCCAGCCTCCGTCAAGGACAGTTGACCGGTGCCGCAGTCCTGCTGCCGGAGGGACCCTGAGGCGCCCGAGACGCCATCAGCGTCAATACTGACGCACCTCGCCCGCCTCTTGGGCAACGACCTCCACCAGCAGGAGTGCCGAACGGAACTGATCCGGCAATGATATCCGCAGGCGACCGTCGTTCAGGGAGGCACCATCGCCCGCGACCGTCCATCCTCCCTCACGAAGCCCGGGCAACGAAAAATCTCTGTGTGCCGCCCCCTCCAGCCGAAATGCGAACAACACGCCCGCCCGCCCGTCCTTCGCGACGTACCACATCGCCGCCCAGTCACCGTGACCGTCGAGCGGAGGGGCCTCGGTCAATTGATACTGATCGCCGTCCTGGATCAGGGGGCGCAAACGATCACGGTAGAGCGACACATGCGCGGATGCCACCGCCAGATCCGCTTCGTTCCATCGATCGATCGACGCACTGATCCCGAAACTGCCCAGCATGGCCACGCGCAGGCGAAATGCCAGGTCGCCACGGTGATCGATCCCGAGCACCCCGGAATGGGCGCGTGGGGGCCAGTCCACCAGCCAGTCGTTGCAGCACACCGCCGGGTGCGCGCGCTGCATGCCGAAATGGATAGCAAGTTTGGCCACCGCTCGCGGCTGGTCTGACAGCCAGTTGGTGTGGGCGTGTGACAGGATCGCCCCGTCCATCCGCCCCGCGCCGCTCGCACACATCTCCAGCACCAGGTGGGGGAAGGCGGCGCGCAATGCATCCAGCAGCCGGTACAGCCCCTGGTAGTGCGCCACCAGCGGGTCCTGACCGATAAGCTCCGCCGGCAGCCCGGGCGCCCAACCGCCGCCATCGAGATTGGCGTTGAAATCCCATTTCAGCCAGGTCGCCCCGGTGTCGCGGATCAGCTCGGTTAACAAGTCGTGAACATGCGCCCACGCCTGCGGCACACCGAGATGCAGAAGCGCACGTGCCCCTGGGGCCGGGGGAATGCCATCCAGGTGGTGCAACCACTCGGGGTGCGTGTGCCGCAGCCGTGCGCGCGGCCCCACCGCCTCTGGCTCGCACCAGATGCCGAAGCCCATGCCGACCGTCGCGCAGGCGCCGCTCAGCCAGCCAAGCCCGTCGGGAAAGCGCTGGCGGTCGACCGTCCAGTCCCCTGCGCGCATGTACCAGTCGGTATTCGGATCACCATCGCGCGAGGCGTACCAGCCGGCATCGAGGACGAAAACCTCACAGCCAAGGCGAGCCGCGAGCGGGATAAGGACGCGCAGGCGGGTAGCGTCTGGGGTTTCGTCGCAGGGATACCAGGTGTTGAACTGAACCGGCACGGGCCGCCGCGGGTCTGGGCGGCGGGTTCGGCGCCAGTCGTGCAGCCGCCGCGTCGCGGCGTCGGGGTCACCGGGCACATAGGCAAGCAGGACGTCGGGCAGCGCCAGCGCCGCACCGGACGCGAGGTCGTGGGCGAACCCCCAATCGTTCAGCCCACCCGACAGGGTCGCCTCGGTCGGGCGCAACCGCGCGTTCAGACTCCAATTGCCGGACCACAGCAATTCGCAGAGATAGGTCGCGTCCGCCAGACGCAACGACAGCCACGGTTGGAACTCGAATCCGGTCTTGCCGGTGCGGCTGTCCAGTTCCAGGGCCGCATGTCCCCCGGGGAGAGCTGTCGGCTGTGCTTCCCCGCCCCAGTTCCCGGTCAGGAACTCCGCCTCCTTGATCTCACCGCGTAGGGTGATCCAGAGGCTGAGTGCGCCACCGATCATGATCGGTGGGCTGCCCATGGCGTCACGGTTGCGCAGCACGGTGCCACGACGAAGGATGCCAGTCGGGATATCCACCTCGAGCGTCACCTCGCATTCCAGCGGCACCTGTTCGGCCATCAGCGTTACCACGAGGCACCCGGGAGCCGGCGTGTTCCATTGATGGAGCTGCCAGACGACACAATCCGCCCGTGGCCCGATTCCCACCATCGCGGGAAGCCGAGCATTCTGCAGCAGGTCGTGCTCACGCCATCCGGTCCACAGCGGCGCGGGTGGCGCGGGCATCTCGGGGCCGAAATAGTCGCAGAGCAGGGCCCCGGCATACAGCCGCACATCGAAGCGCGTGCCGTCCCAATGCAGCGACCATCTCTTGCCGGTTGCATCGGCCTGCACATGCGGCGGTGATTGTTCCGGCCCGGACATCAGGTTGCTCCATGCGGGCGCGGCCCGTGACCCGGTAACCAGAAGCACCCCCGATACCGACCATACAGCCGAGTTGACAGAAACCCAGGATCAAAGGGCAGATGCTGGTCCCAGCGCGCAACCTGCGCGAGGCGGAAGGACCACCCGCGATGACCGTCGTGCATATGATCGGCAATGCCCATATCGACCCGGTGTGGCTCTGGGGCTGGCAGGCCGGCGTCGACGAGGCGTTGGCGACGCTTTCCGCCGCCGCCGATCGCTGTGACGAATACCGCGACTTCGTCTTCACCTGCGGCGAATCCTGGCTCTATCAGCAGGCCGAACGGCTGCGTCCCGCCCTGTTCCGCCGCATCCGAGAGCGCGTCGCCGATGGACAATGGTTCATCGCCGGTGGCACCTATGTCGAACCCGATCTCAACCTGTCGACGGAGATGGCCCTGCGCCGCCAGATCCGCCACGGCCAGGCCTATTTTCAGGACCGTTTCGGCGTCCGGCCCCGTATCGGCTACCATGTCGACAGTTTTGGCCAAGCGGCGTTCCTGCCCGATCTGCTGGTTGCGCACGGCTATACCGGCTACGTCTTCGGCCGTCCCGACCCGAGCCAGGTGCCCATCCCGTTTGCCGCCTTTCGCTGGCGCGGCGCGGGGGGCGCGGAGCTGCCCGCCTTTCGCATCATCCCGGGATACGCCTACAGCGAGCCTGACCTGCGCGAACACATCCTCCGCGCCGTCGCCCACGCCGATCCCAGGCTGGGCCACACCATGTGCTTCTATGGCGTCGGCGACCATGGCGGCGGCCCGACCCGGATGCAGCTTGACTGGATCCTCGATAACCGCACGGCGATCGAGGGCATCGAATTGCGCCTTTCGACGCCTCAGGCCTTCTTCGACGCGATCGCCGGCCACCACCACATCCTCCCGTTGGTCGAGGGCGAACTGCAACACTGCTTTCCCGGCTGCTACAGCGCCATGGGCGATATCAAGCGCGCCCAACGCCACGGCGAGCATCTCCTGGACCAGGCCGAACGCGCGATAACCGCGTTTGTTGCCGATCCAGACGAGCGATCCCGGCATCTGACGAAAATCGACGCGGCGTGGAACGATCTGCTGTTCACCGCTTTCCACGACATCGTTACCGGTACGGCAACCCCCTCGGCCTGGGCCAGTTGCCGCGCCATGCAGGGGCGTGCTCGAATCGCGGCGGAGGAAGTGTTGCTCGACACCACGCGGATCTGGTCCGACCGCACATTGCCGCCACGCAGCGAACACCGGATCGTCGTGATCAACACCGACGATCAGCCGTATGAAGGTCTCGTCGAGTGCGAAACCTGGCTCGACTATGACCTCTGGCAGGACCGGTTCCTTGCCGCGGCTGACGGAGAGCAGATTGCGCTCCAGCAGGTCCAGCCTGGCGCGATGCACCGAATCCCCCGTCTTATCTTCCCTGCCCACATCGCCCCCCGCTCGGCCACAACCTTGTCGGTTTGCTCGGGACCACCGCCGACAGCCCTGGAGGTGGTTACCGACCTTGCGGTGTCCCCCTTGCGGCTCGCCAACTCGCGGGTCGTGCTTGATCTCGGCCCCATGGGAATTTCGGGTATTGCCTTCGACGGCCGCGCGCTGCTGACGGATCCGGGCGTCGTTTTGCAGTTGCGCGACGACCACACCGACACCTGGTCCGCCGGCACCGACCGTTTGACCGAGCCGGTGTCCGCCATGCTTTCCGGTGGCGCATGGGAGGTTGAGGAAACCGGACCGCTGCGCGCGAGCGTGCGCATGGAGCACCGTATTGGCACCTCCCGCCTGCGGTGGACCGTCCGCCTGCAGCGCAATGATCCTCGGGTCTTCCTGCATTTGGAAATCAACTTCGACGAACGCCTCACGCTCCTGCAACTCGGCATCCACCTGGCGCAGGTTCCCGTCCGCCGCACCGACGGCGTCGCCGGAGGAGCTGTCGAGCGGCCGTTGTCGCCGGTCGAATACCCCGTGCAGGGGTGGTCTCGCCTGAGTGGTATGGGTGTGGAAATGGCCCTGCTCACCCAGGACGCCTTCAGCCTCAGCGTCGACCGAGGCCTGTGGCTATGGACGCTGCTGCGTAGTCCTCGCATGGCGTGGCAGGGGGGTAATCCTCCGATCTATCATGGTCGCGACACGCACACCGACCAAGGTGTGCACGACCTGACCTTCGAGCTGCGATTCGGCGAGACGCTGCCCAGCGCCGTGCTTGACACCGCGGCGCGGCGGATATCGCAGCGTCTGATCACATTCGACCGTACCGAAGGGGTCGAGCGGCCGCTCCCGTAAACCGGATCATGCCCCCGCGCATCGGGTCGGAAGGTGGATCCTCGAGCGGGTCCGGGCGCCGGGTCCAGGCGCCGAATTTGGGCAATGCGGGCAAGGCTGGCGGGGATCGCGTCTCATACCGGTCGACCCTACCGTCGACCGGTATGCGCGCAGGGTTGGTGTGGCGGCTGCGCGCGAAATCAAAGAGATACCAGGCGCTCGGCCAGCTATCGACGAGTCAAGGGTTCGGGCGCCTGGTATCACTGCCTGACCGCGGTCTATCGGAGCATTTCAGACCGTTGCCTGGACATCGTCGTCCTGTGGTGTCGGGACCGGTGGTACCAGGACCGGCGAAGTGCGCATATTAGCGCCCTCGCCGGCGATGACGACCGCGGGCGCCGTCGCATCGCCACCCGTCATGTAGGATGCGAGCCCGGCACAGAAATAGCTGTTACAGACATCGGACCGCAGGGATCGAGTCAGCGTGCATCCCTGTGCACCATGAAAAATGCACGAGCCCTGATAGCCAGCCGCCGGCACGTTCTCGACATACAGCAGCAGCACGGCGCGTGCCTCCAGCTCCGGCCGCGCATTGCGCACCCGCGCCATCGTTTGCTCGTCCAGATAGGCGTGATCGCCGCCACCCTTGCAGCACCATCCCTTGCAGAGAGTGCAGGCTGTCTGTGCCACGCGCGCGGCAAACCCCTCGGGTTCCGGCAGCGTTTGCGATCCGGAACGCTGGCGATCGGGCATCGTGCGCAATGCCCGCAAGGCGGCAACCAGGTGCTTGCGCAGCCTTCGCGCGCGTTCGGGCGATGTCGGCGCCAGTACCTTGTCGCTCCGCGGCACCATCACCGGCTGACTGCCGTCGTCGGCAATGGCATCCCGGTTCTGTCGCCGCATGGGGAGGTTCCGCCCGATCGTGAGGGGCGCCGTTTCGCCGCGCCCATGGCAAGGCCTATCATACGAAAAACGACACGCGGTGGGATAGGGTCGGGCGGTCAGCAGATCTCGATATGGCCGGAGCCGTCACACTGAGGCCCGTCCAACGCTGACCTGTCCGATCCGCCTCGAAAGTAGCCATCTGCCCAATCCGCACGCAATGATTAACGACGGGATTAACCGCATGGAACCGGAACAATACCCCCCGAGTCCCGCATTGTGTCGTAACGAAAACCCCCCTTATCCGCGCCTATCCGGAACGGATTACCGAACATTCATATTTAAAGTAGAATCTTAAGAAGCCCGATAGAGTTCGTCATATCAGAGACTAACCACCCGATCCGAAACTTGGATGTGAGCTTTGGCAAAAATCCATAACAGCCGGTTCCGCGTTCCATTAACCATTCGGGATTTTTGTTAACCATCGCCCAAAATCCAGGCAAAACACCCCAAACCCGAGGGTTTTGACCCCAAGAACCCGCATCTTGCCGCTGAAATTCACTTTTGGCTTGCCACCGATACCGCGTCCGACCTAGAACAAAAAGCAAACATTCGACCGACTTTCTTGTCCCCGGATCCCCTCGCCACCCCAATGACACTCGCGTCGCACATCAAAACCGCACACCCACGGTCGAAAACGGCGCGATGAAACCCGGGTCAAGGCCGAGCGTGACCAGGAGAATGCCTCATTCGGCGACGATGAGACGTGCTGCGCGCTGGTATGAGACGGCAGGGCAGGTCAGGTGGATGGTCCGAAGAGCGGGCGGCGGTCGTCCGCTCCATCCTGAAACATTGGACGGCCGATCGTCGGAAGGCGCGCCAGGCACTGATTATCCGCCCGAGGCTCCATCGAGGGATCCGACGCCAAACAACCGGCCAAACCCGTCCACTCGATCCGCTACTCCCAGCCGCCGCAAGGCATGCCAGACCAGCATTTGGTTGCTGGTGAGCACCGGCAGGCCCAATTCCTGTTCCAGTGGCGCGATCAGACCGGCCGAGCGGATGGCGGTGCAACTGATGAAGACTGAATCGGGGGCGGCGGCGGAGGTTTTGACCTCCTTGCAACACCGACGCACCAGTTCGGCGATGTCGCCAGGCGGGATACGGGCCATTTCGTCGTTCGTGTTGATGCCCATGAACCCGCCGCCCACAACCGCTATCCCGTGCGCTGCGAGGAACGCGACCTCCCGCTCATGCACCGGCTTGATGTATGGGGTCACCAGCACCAGGCGCCGTGCCCGCAACACGGCAAGCGCATCCAGGATCGCGTCGGCGGTTGCCAGGGATCCCACACCCGTCACGCCCTCGATCCGCCCCCGGATCTCGCCTGCCAGATGCGGCGCGAAGGTGGACACCGCGGTGCAATGAAATGCGATCCGGTCGACCTTGGCATCCGCCAGCAGGCCGGCCGCGTTTTCCAGCCCTTCCAGCATGCCCATCAGATCGGCTTCGGTGCTTCCAGTCAGCCGCAGCCGCGTGACCAGCATCGCGACGCCGGGCGGCAGCATCGCCCGCAACTCGGGTTCGGCGACGCTGTTGCCCGAGGGCACCATGACCCCGAGCCGCTTGCGGTCGCCGTAGTCGATCGTCGGAGCGCTCATCGTTCGGTCTCCCCAAGGGAGCGTAGGCGGGCCTGGATGGGTTGGGAAGTTCCTATGGATCGGCCGCGATTCGTCCGTATCGTCGCCTTGCTTTCGCCACGCTGCCCCGGCATTAACGCTATGACAATACCATCTCGGTAAGTTCCGATTGTGCCACGGTTTCACCGGCACTGGCCCGGGCTCGCAACCGGCCTCTCGCGGCGGTCCGCCGTTTCAGGGGGTGCGTGACGGCCGATGCCGGTGAAACCGTGGCGCCCACCCGCTTTTCCCTTCGCCGCGAGCATGGCAGCGTTTGAACGGTCGATGAACACACCGAATATCCGGACCGAGCGTCCTTTACGAATTGGCTTGCCTCGGACCGTGCCGCTGATCAGCATGCTGGTGCTGCTGGCCGTTCTGGTTGTCGTGACCTTCGCGGCCATACGGTCGCCGCTGAAGGACGACATCGCTTGGCTGCTCTACGTCGCGCGCCGTTGGATGGCGGGGCGGGAGCTGTATATCGACGTGGTGGAGGTCAATCCGCCGCTGATTATCTGGCTGTCGGCGGTGCCGCTGGCGATCGCGCGCTGGCTGGACCTGAGCATCCAGCACGTGACCATCGGCATGTTCATCGCCATGGTGGTGGGCTGTGCCTGGTGGAGCGCCACGCTGTTGAAGCGCCGGGGCGGCCTGTTCGCCGACCGCATGACGGTGTTCGCGGCCATCGGCATCGTGCTGCTGGTCATGCCCGCGGGCGATCTGGGCCAGCGGGAGCATCTGCTGATCGCGGCGATCCTGCCCTATCTGATCCTGTTTGCCGGCTCGCTCGACGGCATCCGCCCGCCGGTCTGGCACGCGGTGTTCGCCGGCATCTTGGCCGGTCTCGGCTGCGCGTTGAAGCCGCGCTACGCGGGCGTATTCGTGGTGCTGGAATGCATCGCCCTATCGCGGCGAATGTGGCCCTGGCGGGTGCTGCCGGTCGCTGCCGGGCTGACGATGTGCGCCTATGTCGCGATCGTCTATGTGACCTGTCCCGCCTATGTCAGGCGTGCCGTGCCGATGGCCTTGGCACTCTATGGCGCAACCGATGTGTCGTTCTTCCGCCTGCTGCTCGACAGTGCCGTGTTGATCGTGGGGGAGGTCGTGGCCGCGGGCCTGGTCTGGTTGCGCCGCCATACGATGCCCGAGCGTAACCTGATGATGGTGCTGGTGGTGTTCGCCGCGATCAGCACGGTCATCTGCTTCATGGACGGCAAGGACTGGTACTACCACCGCCTGCCGGCCACGGTCGCCACGGTACTGGTGCTGATCTGCTGGGTCGCTTCAGTGCTGCGGGCACCTCGGGATCAGGCGGATTCGGGTCCAGGGTGGGGTCCCTCCAAATCGGCGCCCCGGTCGGCATCACGATCGGCTTCCCTGGCGGTTGCGGCTCTGGCCGTGCTGGTGCTGTGCGCCGGGGCCTTGCAGCGGCTGGAACCGCAGGTCGCCCAGGCCGTGGAACCTGAGGCGACGACCGTTGCACGCCTGGAGCAGATCGTCCGCCAGCAGAACGCCCGCACCTATATCGCCTTTTCCGAATGGATCGCCCTGGGGTTTCCCGTGGTGAACAACACTGGCGTTTCCTGGGCCTCGCGCTTCGACTCGATGTGGGCCCTGAAGGGGGAGTTGTGGCGGGCGCGTTTCGATCCCGCGGTCGCCAGCGAGTGGCCGGTTGCACGCTGGGTGGTGCACGATTTCATTGCCGGCTGCCCCGACATCGCGGTCGTCGATACACGGGAAGGGCTGAACTATATCGCGGTCCTGAGTGAGTCCGATCCCGCGTTCGCCCGCGCCTGGTCGCGCTACCATCAGATCGACGCGTTTGACGGCCTGACCGTGTATCGCCGTGGCAAGGTGGGATGCATCGACCCCTGGGTCGCGGCGGAGGCACCCAGGCGCGGCAGGTCTCGCTGACGGATTGCGTCAACCGACAACGGGGTCATTGACCCCGATCGGCGAGGGAGCGTGCTATGTAGACGTCAAGCCCGCCCCGGCTGCCCATGACGGCGGTCGGTGCAAGGTCTGGACACCTGTCGCCAAAAAGCAACATCGCGTGTTTCCGGCGGGTCAAACGCTTGCCACTGCGATATGACTTGCCGTATGGCATCGTTTCAAGGAATATTATTCGTATTTTTCATTCAATGGATCGATGACAATTCTCCCCAGCCCGCAGCAACTCCGCTACTTGGTCGCCCTGGCTGAAAGCCGCCATTTCGGCCGCGCCGCCCAGGCCTGTTCGGTGACGCAATCCACGCTCTCGGCCGGGATCCTGGCATTGGAACGCCAACTCGACACCCATATCCTGGACCGCGAAGCCGGCAGGCATGTCGTCTTCACCTCGCTTGGCCTGGATCTGGTGGAACGCGCCCGGGCTGCGCTCGCAGCGCTGGAAGCCGTCAGCGAGACGGCCGCGGCGGCGCGCGAACCCATGAGCGGACCGGTCCGTCTGGGGGTGATTCCGACGATCGGGCCATTTCTGCTACCCCGTCTGATGCCCGTCCTGCGATCGGCCTTCCCGCGCCTGCGCCTCTTCCTGCGGGAGGACACCACTGCCCGCCTGGTCGACCGGCTGGAAACCAACCGGCTGGATGTCGTGCTGCTGGCCTTGCCCTGCGATTGCGGCGGCGCGGATGCGATCCAGGTTGCACGTGATGAGTTTCTGGTCGCTCTGCCGGCGGGGCATAAGTTGGCCGCGCTGTCGGCCGTGCCCACCTCGGCCCTGTCGAGCGAGCGGTTGCTGCTCCTGGAGGATGGCCACTGCCTGCGCGACCAGGCCCTGGCGGTCTGCGGCTTGCTGGCCGGAGACCGCGCTGATCAGGACGGATTTGCGGCAACCAGCCTGCATACCTTGGTGCAGATGGTCGCCGGCGGATTGGGCGTCACGCTGCTGCCACGCCTGGCCGTAACGGCCGGCATTACAGAAGGCACCGGCCTTGTCCTGCGTCCCCTCGCGGGCGCGGCGGCTTGGCGCACATTGGGCCTGGCTTGGCGTCCCAACGCTCCGCGAGCCGCCGACTACCGGGCACTGGCCCCGCATCTGGCCGATTCCTGCCGCGAGGCGCTTGGTCCGATGAACCCTGGCTTGGTCGGTTAAGTTTGGTGGTTCCGTCGCAAACCGCCGCGTCATCCTGTGCGTTCGTGAAGCCCCCGGGATGATGACGCGGGCGCATGCAACCTTGGTGTACACGACCCGGGTGCACACGATCCGAGTGCGCACGCCTTGGTGTGCACGACCCTGGGGCGAGCGGCCGACCTGGCTCGTCCAGACCGTGCTTGCGACCGCTCGCGGATGACGCCATCCTCCTTCCCAACTGGAGGGAACCAACCATGCCCGATCTCGTCATCCGCAACGGCACCATCGTCGATGGGACCGGCGCCGACGCCTACGACGCTGATATCGCCATCGAAAATGGCAAGATCACCGCCATCGGCAAGATCTCCGGCCGTGGCACCGAGGAAATCGATGCGCGCGGAAAGATCGTCACACCTGGTTTCGTCGACCCGCATTCCCACTACGACGCACAGGCGACATGGAGCAGTCGCATCACGCCATCATCGTGGAACGGCGTCACCACCACCCTGATCGGCAATTGCGGCGTCGGCTTCGCGCCCTGTCGCCCCGATGAGCACGACATGCTCGTCAAGCTCATGGAGGGGGTCGAGGACATCCCTGAAGTCGTGCTGACAGAGGGACTGCCCTGGAACTGGCAAAGTTTTCCGGATTACCTGAATGCCCTGGAGGGCCGCCCGTACGACCTGGATGTCGCCACGCAGGTGCCGCATGCCGCCGTCCGCGTCTTCGTGATGGGCAAGCGCGGCGCCGAACGCGAACCGGCGACCGAGGCCGACAGCGCCGCCATGGCCCGTATCGCCGCAGAGGGCATCCAGGCCGGCGCGCTGGGTTTCTCGACCTCCCGCACCATCAACCACAAGACGAAGGCCGGAGAACTGATACCGACCTTGGAAGCGGAAGAATCCGAGCTGACAGCCATCGCCAGGGCCTTGCGTGGGATCAATGCCGGCTGGCTGCAGGTGATTTCCGACTTCGATGACCCCGAGAGCGAATTCGCCATGCTGCGCCGACTGACCTCGGAAGCCGGTCGGCCGATGGCGATCACCATCCTGCAGCGCGACAACAAGCCCGAGGAATGGCGCAAGATCACCGGCTGGATCGCGGACGCCAACCGCTCTGGCGTGGAGATGATCGGTCAGGTGCTCACCCGCCCGACCGGGATAATCCTGGGTTTCGAAATCTCGCAGAACCCGTTTATCGGCTGCCCCAGCTTCGCAGCCGTGGCCGAGCTGCCGTTCGAGGCCAAGATCGCGGCACTCCGCCAGCCGGAGCTGCGCGCGCGGTTGCTCGCGGAAAAGACCGGGGACGCGTCCTTGCAGCGGCGCGTGGCTCGTTGGGATCGGCTGTTTCCGATGAGCGATCCGCCGAACTACGAACCCGCCCCGGAGGACAGCATCGCAGCACTCGCGCAACGCCAGGGTCGCGATCCGGCCGATCTTGCCTATGATCTGCTGTTGGAGCGCAATGGCCGAGCGCTGCTGTATCGGCCGCTTTCGAACTATAGCTACGGCAATCTGGACACCGTGCATGACATGCTGACCCATGATGCCACCATCGTCGGTCTGGGCGATGGCGGCGCGCATGTCGGCATCCTCTGCGATGCCAGTGCGATCGGCACCATGCTGACGCATTGGACTCGCGATCGCACGCGCGGCCCAAAAGTGTCGATCCCGTGGGCGGTGCGCCGGATCACGCGCGATTCCGCCTTTGCCATCGGTCTGCGCGATCGCGGTGTGGTGGCGACCGGCTACAAGGCCGATCTGAACGTCATCGACTACGACAACCTGCGCCTGACAATGCCCGAGGTCGTCTACGACCTGCCCAGCGGCGGGCGGCGATTGGTGCAACGGGCGATCGGCTACGATGCGACGATCGTGTCCGGCGTCCCGGTCTATCGCAACGGCGAGGCGACCGGCGCGTTGCCTGGCCGCCTGATCCGCGGCGCGCGGTCGGCCTGAACGCCGTCCTGGAACCAAGGGGCCCACGCATGGCATACATCGGCCAGTCCACCCGACGGTTCGAGGACGACCGGTTCCTCACCGGGCACGGTACGTTCGTGGAGGACGTAAACGAGTCCGGGCAGGCCTGGGCCTATGTCGTGCGATCCCCGCACGCCCATGCGACGATCGATCGGGTCGATTGTTCCGCCGCGCGTGCCATGCCGAGGGTGCTGGCGGTCTATACGGTCGATGATATCGGCGAACTCGGGCTGCTGCCGTGCACCACCGCGGTCGCCACCGAACAGGCGATGATCGTGCCACCGCGCCCTGCCCTGGCCCTTGGACGCGTGCGCCATGTCGGCGATCCGGTGGCGTTTGTCGTGGCCGAAACCGCGATGGCCGCGCGCGATGCAGCCGAGGCGGTGGTGGTCGAGTATACTGTGCTGCCCTCGGTCGTGGATGCGCGGGTGGCTCTGGCGCCGGACGCCCCGTTATTGTGGGACGAGGCACCCGCCAACCAGTCCTTCCGCTTCCGCAAGGGCGATCCCGAGGCCGTGGCTGCGGCCTTCGCCGGTGCGGCGCAGGCGGTCGAGATCGAACTTATCAACAACCGGCTGGTCATCGCGCCACTGGAGACCCGCTCTGCCATCGCCCGTTTCGACGGCGGCTTGTTCCATCTGTTCCTGACCGCGGCCGGGGTGCACGGGCTGCGTAACCAGTTGGCCGATGTCATCTTCCGTGTACCGAAGGAACAGATGCACGTCGTCGCACCGGATGTCGGCGGTGGGTTCGGGATCAAGAATTGCCTCTATCCCGAATGGGTCATGCTGCTCTTCGCTGCCCGCGCGCTCGCCCGTCCGGTGAAATGGGTTGAAGAACGGTCAGAGGATTTCATTTCCACCGCCCAGGGGCGGGACAATGCGACCCGCGCGCGCCTGGCGCTGGACGCGGACGGGCGGTTCCTGGCGCTGGATGTCCATACGATTGCCAATCTGGGTGCCTATATGTCCGGTGGCGGACCCGGCAGCTCCACCAATGCACCCTCCGCCGCCATGGGGGGTGGCTATGTCATCCCCGCCATCGCCATGGATGTGCGGGCCGCCTTTACCAATACCGTGCCGATCGATGCCTATCGCGGCGCCGGCAAACCCGAGGCCAATTACCTCATCGAGCGTCTTATCGATCTCGCCGCTCGCCGATGCGGCTTCGATCCGGTGGCGCTGCGCCGCCTGAACGCGATCTCCAGCTTTCCTTATCCTAAAGCCTTGGGAACCGTGGTGGATTGCGGGCGATTTGCGCTGAATATCGATGATGCCCTGATCGCCGCCGACCACGCCGGATACCCCGCGCGCCGGGACGCATCCAAGGCGCGCGGCCTGCTGCGGGGCATCGGCGTGGCCTGCTTCCTGGAGACGGCACGGGGGTCGCCCAATGAGGGCGCCGAAATCCGCTTCCAAACCGACGGCAAGGTTGCTCTGCTGATTGGCACGCAGTCGAACGGGCAAGGGCATGAGACATCCTACCCACAGATCGCCGCCGATCTTCTGGGCCTGAAGATGGAGACGTTCCACTACATCCAGGCTGACACAGCGGAAATCCCCGCCGGTAATGGCCATGGTGGCGCCCGGTCCATGCATATGGGGGGCGCGGCGCTGCACAAGGCGGCGATGGCGGTGATCGCCAAGGGCACCGCCATCGCCGCCCGCCTGTTGCAGGCGACACCCGACCAGGTGGTCTTCACCGATGGTCGCTTCATCGTGCAAACGATCCCGGAGCGGAGCATCGACCTGCTCGCCGTGGCAACCGCCGCCCGCGATCCGGTGAACCTGCCGGACGGCATGGAACCTGGCCTGGACACATATGTCTGGAACCTGCTGGATATCATCACCTTCCCCAATGGTTGCCACATCGCCGAAGTGGAGGTCGACCCCGAGACCGGTCTCGTGACCCTGGATCGTTACACGGCCGTTGACGATTTCGGCACCCTGATCAATCCGATGCTGACGATTGGCCAGGTGCAGGGCGGTGTCGCCCAGGGCATCGGTCAGGCATTGCTGGAACAGACGGTCTACGACCCGGACTCCGGCCAGTTGTTGAGCGGGTCCCTGATGGACTATGCGCTCCCCAGGGCGGATGACCTGCCGGACTTCGGCATCACCTTGACCGGTGTCCCGACAAACGCCAATCCGCTGGGCGTGAAGGGGGCCGGGCAGTCGGGGGCGATCGCCGCACCGCAGACGGTGATCGGTGCGATCCTCGATGCGCTGGCGCCCTTGGGTGTGGAGCATATCGACATGCCGACGACCCCGGAACGGGTGTGGCGCGCAATCCAGACGGCCCGCACCCAAAAGGCTGGTACATAGGAGGTCGCCCATGACCACCCCTCCCCGCATCGCCGCGGAAGAGTATCTCGACGCGCTCTCCGCCCAGGGGATCGAGCACCTGTTCGTCAATCCAGGCACTGATTTCGCCCCGATCGTGGAAGCCTTCTCCCGCGCCGCGCGCACCAACCGCCAGGTTCCCCGCCCCATGGTGGTGCCGCACGAGAATGTCGCGGTCGGCATGGCGCATGGCTACACCGTCGTCACCGGCAAGCCGCAGGCGGTGATGCTGCATACCAATGTCGGCACCGCCAATGCGATCAATATGCTGATCGACGCCAGCCGGGACCGGGTGCCGATGCTGCTGACCTCCGGTCGCACGCCATTCACCGAATCCGGCGCCGAGGGCTCACGCAACGTGCATATCCATTGGGCCCAGGAAATGTACGACCAGGCGGGCATGCTGCGCGAAATGGTCAAGTGGGACTATGAGATGAAACGCGGCGACCAGGCCGGCAGCGTCGTCGATCGCGCCATGGAACTCGCCACGACCTCCCCACAGGGACCGGTCTATCTCAGCCTGCCACGCGAAGTCCTGGGCGAGGTCATGAGCGCACCGGCCGAGAGCAACCGCGCCCAGCGCGCCCGCCCGCGCGCCCCGGTCGCGGGGGCCAGCGACATCGAGCAACTCGCCGATTGGATTGCTGGGTCCGAGAATCCCCTGGTCATCACCGGCATGCTCGGTCGCGACCCTCGGGAAAGCACCGTTCTGGCTCGCCTGGCCGATCGTTACGCGCTGGCGGTGGTGCCATTCAACACACGCTATTTCGCTCTGTCATCGGATCATCCGATGTTTCAGGGCTCCGCCCCCGGCCCGCTGCTGGCGGAGGCCGATCTTGTCATCGTCATCGATACCGACGTGCCCTGGATACCCAGCAAGGAAGCCCCGGCCGCAGGCGCCAAGGTCGTGCAGATCGGGGAGGATCCGCTGCATGCCCGACTGCCGATGCGCGGCTTCCCGTCCGACCTGACGATCACCGCGACCAATCTTTCCGTCCTCGAAGCGTTGGAGACCGCGCTCCCCACAGGGGCCTCGCCGCATGTCGCTGCCCGTCATGCCAGGTTATCGCAGCGTTCGGCGGCGCTGCGAGCGGGCTGGCGGGGGGAAGCCGAGCGGTCGGGGAGGGGGAATACGATAGGTTTGGCGTGGCTGAATCATTGCTTGCGGGATGTTATTGATACTGAAACGATGGTGATCAGCGAGTATTCCTTCCGGCAGGAATACTGCCCGTTGCAGACACCAGGCAGCCTGTTCGCGCTGTCGTCCGCCGGTGGTCTGGGTTGGGGTTTCCCGGCGTCGCTGGGGGTCAAGCTGGCGTCGCCGGACAAACTGGTGGTCTCGGTCCTGGGCGACGGGGCCTATATGTTCGCCAACCCGACAGCCTGTCACTACATCGCGCAATTCCAGGACCTGCCTGTCCTGACAATCATCTACAACAATGCGCTGTACGGCGCCGTCCGGCGGGCGACCTTGGACATGTACGGCAAGGGCGTCGCAGCCGAGGCCGATGGGCGGTTCCTCGCGGACCTGCCCGCCCCGGCGTTCGAGAAAATTGTCGCCGCACATGACGGCCATGGGGAGCGGGTGGAGCGTCCGGCCGACCTCCCGGCCGCGCTGCAACGCGCGGTTGCGGCGGTCCGGTCCGGGCGGCAGGCGCTGGTCAATGTGATCTGCCCGCCCTGATGCGCCGGCTGCGTACCCAAGTCCTGATCGTGGGCGGCGGTCCGGTCGGCTCCACCCTGGCCTTGGACTTGGCGTGGCGTGGGGTCAGCGCCATCGTTGCCGAACGCAACCCGCCGGGGCAGATGCCGGGGGTCAAATGCAATCATGTGGCGGCGCGGACGATGGAAATCTTCCGCCGGCTCGGTATCGCCGAGACGGTTCGTGCGGCCGGTCTGCCGGACGATCACACGAATGACGTGTCGTTTCGCACGGCGGCGGTCGGGATCGAGTTCGCCCGTATCCATATTCCGTGCCGGCGGGACCGTTACACCGACAAATCCGGCCCGGATGGGTGGTGGCCGACGCCGGAGCCGCCGCACCGCATCAACCAGATCTATCTTGACCCTTTGCTGGCGCGGGCCGCCGCCGAACGGCCAGAGGTCGATTTTCGCAACAACTGCAACGTTATCGGTTTCACCCAGACCGGAACCGGCGTGACCGCCGAAGCGCAGGATCTGGCCAGTGGCGAGCGTTTTCTGATCGAGTGCGACTATCTGGTCGGCTGCGACGGTCCGTCATCGGAGATCCGTCGCCAGATCGGCGCACGCCTGACCGGGGATGCGATGATCGGGCGCACCCAGTCCAGCTATATCCGTGCCCCGGGCCTCGCGGCGGCGATGCAGGTGGCGCCCGCCTGGTCGACCCAGGTGCTGAACCCGCGCCGCAGTGCCAATATGTTTGCCGTCGATGGGCGCGAGACCTGGCTGATCCACAACTATCTCCGCCCCGAGGAAAGCGACTTCGCCGCCATTGATGCTGATGCGTGCATCCGCAACATCCTGGGTGTCGGGCCGGAATTCCCATACGGAACCATCACGCGGGAGGACTGGATCGGCCGGCGCATGTTGGCGGACCGGTTCCGCGACCGGCGTGTGTTCATCTGTGGGGACGCCGCGCATATCTGGGTGCCATTCGCCGGGTATGGCATGAATGCCGGCATCGCAGACGCCATGAACCTGTCCTGGATGCTGGCAGGGGTCGTGCAGGGCTGGGCGCATCCCGATATCCTGGCCGCGCATGAGGCGGAACGCTGGCCGATCACCGAACAGGTGTCGAAATATGCCATGGGCACGTCGCTGTCGCTGGCTCGTGCCCGCGCCTCGGTCCCGCCGGAGATCGAGGATCCCGGCCTTGCCGGCCAGACGGCACGGGCGGAACTGGGGCAGCGTCTCTACGAGATGAATGTGCCGCAATTCTGCTGCGGCGGGATGAATTTTGGTTACTTCTACAGCCAATCTCCCATCATCTCCTACGACAAAGAGGACGCACCGCCCTACACGATGTATGACTTCACGCCCTCCACCGTGCCGGGGTGCCGGACGCCGCATGTCTGGCTGCGGGACGGACTATCCTTGTATGACGCGATGGGGCCGGGTTTCACCCTGCTGCGCTTTGACCGTTCGATCGACGTGCATGCTCTGAGGGACGCCGCGAGGGTGCGGGGCGTACCGCTCTCGGTGCTGGATCTGGACTCCCAGGACCCGTATCGCCACCGGCTGGTGCTATCGCGGCCCGACCAGCACGTGGCATGGCGGGGCGATGCGGTACCGGATGATCCGTTGCGTCTGATCGACCGGATCAGGGGAGGGGCGATGGTGGTCCCTTGATGCCGGGTGCCGGACGCCCGCCTCCAGAACGGACATCGCCGGCCGCGACACGGGCGAGAAACCACCACCATCCGATGGGGCGGCGGTTCACCCGTTCGCCACGATACCCGTCTACTCCGCCGCGTCCCTCAGTTTCTTCGCTACCAAATCTTCCATCGGTACTTCGAACCCACCGGCGGTGCCGATGCGGTAGGTCGGCTTCTCGGTTTCCACTGTGCTTGCCACCACGGTTTTCCCGTAGGCGTCCACCGTCGGAATCTGGTCCGCCGGCACCGGCGCCATCCATTTCTTCCGTTTCAGGGCGGCTTCGATGAACGGGGCCAGTTCCTCCTGCTTGCGCCGGTCGCGCTCATGCTGGTCCTGCTTCATGAACGGCATGACTTCATTGGCAAACAGTTTCAATGAGTCGATGATGTGCTCGTGCTTGTTGCGACCCGCCTGCTGGATGAAGATGACCTGATCGACGCCGGCGTTCTGGTATTCCATCAGGCGCTGGCGCAACTGCTCCGGCGTGCCGATGCCGTTGCCGTGCGCGACATCCGGCAGTTCCGAGCGGGCGATCTGAAAGCGTTCCCACAGATTTGTGGCGCCCGGTCTATGCTGTCCATAGACATAGTAATGCCCCAGCGCGAACCCGAAATACTGGAACGCTTCCAGCCCGCGGGCCTTTGCCTCGGTCTCGTCATGATGCACGGAAAACCCGGTCGCCATCGCGATGTTGGCGTTCACCGAGTGCCCGATCGGGACGCAGTCCTCGGACTTGATGATGTCGTAGTATTCCTTCGCCCATCTACCGGCCTCGGCCGCGTCGACGAAGGCGAAGGCCAGCGCGCCGATGCCGTTGCGGGCGGCGGCATGGATGGTCTCGCGGTTGGAGCAGGCAACCCAGATCGGCGGATGCGGCTTTTGGAATGGTTTCGGCACCACATTGCGCGTCGGCATGGAGAAGAATTCGCCCTGGAATCCCGGGTAGGGCTCCATCGCCATCATGTTAGCGGTTTGTTCGGTTGCTTCCGCCCATTGCGCGCGCTTGGTCGTCGTATCGACGTTGAAGCCTTCCAGTTCGGTGCGCGACGCGGACTGGCCGGTGCCCCATTCCAGCCTTCCGCTGGCCACCAGATCCAGGGTGGCGATGCGTTCGGCGACGCGGGCGGGTGGGTTATAGCCTGGCGGGGCCAGCACCACGGCGTGGCCCACATGGATGCGCTTTGTCCGAGCGGCGGCGGCGGCCAGGAACACCTCGGGCGCGGAGCTATGGGAGTATTCTTCCAGGAAATGGTGCTCGTTGGCCCACAGATAGTCGAAGCCCAACTCGTCGGCGAGTTCGGCTTCGGCGAGGGCTTCGTGGATCAGGCGATGCTCGGAGCGATCATCCCACGGGCGGGGTAGCTGAAGTTCGTAAAGCAGACCGAAGCGCATGGCTCACTCCTGGTTCAATAACAGTGTCGGCGAGGCTGGGGAACGTGTCCGGCAATGCAGTCCTCCGGATATTGCACGCCGCTCAAGCGACGCGCCCGGACCGAAGCTGTGGCGGTCCGGACGCGCTCTGGTTCGATGGAAGCGTGATCACGCTGAGCGGACTGTAACGGCGTGTGAATCACGCTTGGCCGTTTCCCGTCATGGTGAAATCGTCCTAACCTCCGCGCGTGTACCGGTTGCAGCGTAGCACCAACGGATCGCGAAAATGCGGGCGGATCTTCTCGGTCCAGGGGGTGTTCGCGGCTTTCTGCCAAGCGTCCGACCGCGACACGCCGGCATCCTTGAGGTGGTACAAGGCCAGATACTTGCGCTCCGCCCCCTCGCCGGCGGCGCGGAAGCGGCGGGCGCACAGCACGCCAGGCACCGAGGCAAGTTGCGGCAGGTGTTCCTTGTTATACCACTCGTTGAACTCGGCCTCGGCCGCGGGATCGACGTTCATCGACGCGACCAGCACACCACCGGCGCCCGAGGGGGCGGCGACGTCGCCGGGGACGATCTGCTCGCCCTCAAATCGCATGATCCGCTTGGCGATATTGGTCACCCGCTTGGTCCAGGGCGAACCATTGGCGCCGCCGACGGCCAGATATGGCGGCGTATACAGCACGCCGTGGTTTTCCAGGTCGTAGGTGGCGATGGCGATCTTCGGATTCTCATCGCCGATCCAGCGTTCGGCGTTGATGAAGCCCGGCACGCGCATGCGCTCCGGCACGTGCTCCAGGTCGTACCAGTCGTGAAATTCATCCGCATGCGCCGTCGAGAAATCGAACGACGCGAACAGCAGCCCCTTGGCCATGGTGGGTTTCCTCCCGAGTTGATCCGGTGCCTGATCGTGCCACGGAGTCCCCGCACGTTGCGAGTCCCGGCAGTTTGCGGCATGTACAGCGGCAAATTATCCAAGGATGCCCGATTATGCCTTTCCTGACCGAAGCCGAACCGACGCGTGGCGAGAATCTGGCGGTGATGCCCGGGATCAGCCGGATCGTCGCCGCCAACCCTGGACCGATGACGTATTTCGGCACCAACACCTACCTGATTGAGACCGAACAGGGCCTCGTCGTTCTGGACCCCGGACCGGAAGGTCATCCGGAGCATGTGGAGGCGATCATGCGCCACACCGGTGGGCAGATTGCGCTGATCCTGGTCAGCCACACGCATCACGACCATGTCGGTGCCGTGCCGGCGTTGAAGGAGAGGAGCGGCGCGCCGACGGTCGGCTTCAAGGTGACCGGCGATGCGGTTTTCGATGCTGACATCAAGCTGTCGGACGGGGACACCGTGGCCGGCATGGTTGCCGTGCACACCCCTGGCCATGCGCTGGATCACCTGTGCTTCGCGCTGAAGGCCCGCAACGGCGATCAGGTGCTGTTCAGCGCCGACCACGTGATGTCGTGGTCGACCAGCATCGTCAGCCCCCCGGGTGGCGACATGAAAGACTATTTCAACAGCCTGGAACTGCTGTTGCACCGCACCGACGATGTCTTTCTGCCAGGCCATGGCCCGGAACTGCGCGACCCGCGTGCCCTGGTGCGGGAGATGCTGACCCACCGCAAGGCGCGGGAACAGGCGATCGCGGTCAAGCTGAAGGAAGGCCCGGCGACGACCTATACGCTGATGGACACACTGTATTCGCAGGTCAATCCGCGGCTGCGGCGGGCGGCTGAGCGGAATGTGCTGGCGCATCTGCTGAAGATGGAAATCGAAGCAAAAGTCAGCCGAGAGGGTGAGATGTGGCGCGCTGCCTGACTCGACTGACGGCGACGGTGCCCCTGCGAGGGGCGAGCAGGGGGACCTGAGAGATCGGGTGCGCGCGGCGGGGCCGGCCGGGCGTTGGCCCCGGTTTTGGTGTGGTAGTGGGCGATCGGCGGGTGGTAAATAATGCCCACCCACAACCGGACATCCCGGGCCGGACGTGGTATAGTCTCGCCAATGCATCCGGCGGACTTGACTTCCGGGTGCCGTCAAACGGTCGCTTGGCTGAAAACCAGCCGTCATTGAGGATGATTGCCCACCATGTTGCTGCGTTCGGTTGCTGGCATCGCGCTTGCGATCATCCTTTTGGTAACGGGAGCCCCCGCAACCGCGAAGACGGCCGTGCCCGACCCAAGGCTCCAACAGGTGATGGACCTGAATAAGGCTGGCAAGAGGCAGGCGGCGTTGGAGCTGGCGACCGGCTTCCTGGCTGCCACACCGAACGACCTACCCATGCTGCTGACCACCGCCAGATTGCACCAGGACGCTCGGCACATCGATCAGGCGCTGGTTCTCGGCCAACGGTTGACTGAACTGGCACCGGGCTCACACCTCGTATGGGAGCTGATGGTGCAATTGTACCAGGCGGCGGGAGACCTGCCGAAGCGTGATGCCGCGCTGACGGAGCTGCTGGCCGTGCAACGCAACGCAATGGACCCGGAACTCCGCCTGCGCCCGTTCATCCTGCGCGATCGGATCGAGGTGCCTCACCGCAGCATCATCGTGCAGGAAATGTTCGAGACCGGTAGTCCGGACCAGATAAAGTACGCCTTTATCCTGGCGTCGGAGGCCCAGAAGCCAGAGAACTATCTGGTCGTTCGGGTCGATCCGACCCTGACGGAAGCCTGGCGCAATGCAGGCATTTTGGGCCCCGATAAGCAGGTGTTCAGCCTGGCGTCGATCTATCGCAAGGGACGCGCGTTGGTGCGCGCGGTCTATGAGGTCTACCCCGGCCGGCCGGATTATGACCGTGTGCGGGCCAAGGCGATCGAGGTTCTGGCCGGACGCGCGAAGCCGTTGTCCGGGGTTCCGGGCGGTTTGGCGGTTCCGGCGCGGTGACGGTTCGGTGGGGTCCGTACGCGCAGACGTTGCCAAATCCCGCATTCCTTCCTAGCGTCCGGTCTGGCTCCCAGACCGGAGACATGACATGCCCACCGCTTGGCGGTGCCTGCTGACTGCGTCCTGTGCCCTCGCAATCGCGAGCAGCCCGGCTTTGGCTGACGCCATTGACGGTCACTGGTGCCATCAGGACGGCCGTCGCCTTGAAATCTCTGGTCCGACGATTGTTACGCCGAACAAGACCCGGACCCAGGGGCAGTACGATCGCCACTATTTTTCCTACGTCGTGCCGCCATCCGATCCCGGCGCCGGCACTGCCATCAACATGACTCTCACAAGTGAGACGTCCGTAAGCATCAAGCCGGGCGATCGCCCCGAAGAAACCTGGAACCGCTGCGGACCGCCGATCAGCCAGATCGACCGGCCGCGCATCGCATAACAAGAACCGAGGAAACGTATGAACGACGACAGCCCGCTGCTCCGCTCCATTGATTCGGATCAGGCGCCCCGCGCCACCGAGCCGGTCGGTTGGGAGCCCGAACTGCAGGAATTGCGGGCTCGCCAGGCACTCGCGCGCCAGATGGGCGGCCCGGAGAGGGTGGAGCGCCAGCACAAGGGCGGCCGCCTGACGGTGCGTGAGCGCATCGACCAGATGCTGGACCCCGGCACGTTCAAGGAAATCGGCAGCATCGCCGGCAAGGGCACCTACGACGCCAAGGGCAATATCATCGACTTCATGCCAGGCAACTGCGTGTTCGGGCGCGGCCTGGTGGACGGACGGCCGGTGGTGATCGCCGGTGACGACTTCACCCTGCGCGGCGGGTCGGCTGATGCCTCGATCAAGGGCAAGCCGAAAATGTCGGAGCAGCTGGCGTCGCAGTTCCACATGCCGATCATCCGGCTGATCGAGGGCTCGGGCGGTGGCGGCTCGGTCAAGACGATCGAGACGACGGGGCGCGCCAACCTGCCCGGCGGCCTGGGCGAAACCACCGCCTTCGACCTGGTGGCCAACAACATGGCCCGAGTGCCGGTCGTCGGGCTGGGCCTGGGCTCGGTCGCCGGGCTGGGCGCGGCTCGTCTTGTCGCGGCACATTACTCCGTCATGGTGAAGGAAATCGCCGCCGTGTTCGTGGCCGGCCCGCCGGTCGTCGAACGCCTGGGTGAACCTCGTACCAAGCAGGAACTTGGTGGCTGGGAAATCCAGCTCACCTGTGGCGCGGTCGACCATGCCGTCGATACGGAAGAGCAGGCCTTCGACGCGGCTCGGCGTTTCCTGTCGTACTTGCCAAGCTCGATCCACGATGTCCCACCGCGCGTGCGGGGGTGGGACGATCCGGGCCGGCGCGATGAGTTGCTGATGACCGCGATCCCGCGGGTGAAGAAGCAAGCGTACCACATGCGTCGGATCATCGAGTCGGTGGTCGACAAGGGCAGTTTCTTCGAACAAGGAAAAATGTTCGGCCGTTCGATCATCACCGGGTTCGCTCGCCTGGATGGTTGGCCGGTGGCGATCCTGGCCGGCGATCCGCTGTTCGACGGCGGGGCATGGACGGCGGATACCTGCAACAAGATCATCCGTTTCGTCGACATGGCGCAGACTTTCCATCTGCCGGTCGTGCATCTGGTGGACTGCCCTGGCTTCCAGGTGGGGCTGCGAGCCGAGAGTTCCGCCGTTATCCGCTGGGGCGTGCGGGCGTTGGCCGCGATCAACCAGACCACCGTGCCCTGGTGCAGCATCGTCGTGCGCAATTGCTACGGTGTGGGCGGGCTTGGCCACCAGCCGGTCGGGCATCTGTGCCTGCGCTATGCCTGGCCCTCGGCAAGCTGGGGGTCCCTGCCGTTGGAAGGCGGGATCGAGGCCGCCTATCGCGCCGAGATCGATGCCGCCGATGACCCCCAGGCCAAGCTGGAGGAAATCGAGGAACGGCTGAACCGGCTACGCTCTCCCTACCGCACCGCGGAATCGTTCTGGATCGATGAGGTGATCGACCCGCGCGATACCCGCAAGCTGCTGTGCGATTTTGCCAACCTGGCAGCCCCGCTTCGCACGCCGGGGCCATCCAGCTTCGGGATGCGCCCATAACCGATCTCAGGTAACAAGCCCCGCGGCTTGAGTGGGGCCCGCAATTCCCATTATGGCCGAATGAGGCATTCTCCTCGTCAGGCTCGGCCTTGATACGGGTTTCATCGCGCCGTTTTCGACAGTGGGTGTGCGGTTTTGATGTTCGAAACGGCAGGTCATTGGGATGGTGCAGGGATCCTGGGGCTACGGAACCGGTTGAATGTTTGCTTTTTGTTCTAGGTCGGGCACGGTCTCGGTGGCAAGTTAAAAGTGGATTTTGGCGGTAAGATGCGGGTTCTTGGGGTCAAAACCCGCGGATTACCCTCAGGTGTGCGATGTATTGCCTGGATTTTGGGCGATGGTTAACAGAAATCCCGAATGGTTAATAGAATGCGAAACTGGCTGTTGGCGATTTTCGTCAAAGCTCACATCCGAGTTTCAGATTGGGTTGTGAGTCTCTGATATAACGCAATCTATCGGGTTTCTTGAGATTCTACTTTAAGTGTGAATTTTTGGTAATCCGTTCTGATGAGGCGTGGATAAGGGGGGTTTTCGTTACGCCACAATGCGGGACTCGGGGGGTATTGTTCCGGTTCCGTGCGGTTAATCCTGTCGTTAATCATTGCGCACTGATTGGGCAGATGGCTGCTTGCGAGACGGCTCGGACAGGGCATAGACGGGTGGGCTTGGATGAGGCGGCTTCGGGCCATCGTGAAAACTGCTGGCGTGGCGCCGCGGGCCAAAGGGGTAGCCCTGTCAAAGTTCGGGTCCCGGCCGGGATCTCAGCGATTTGGGTGCGACCGGCGCTTCGTATACCGGTCTGAGGCTTTATGCCGGCATCCATGCTCCGGTCGGTAACGTGCGGATCATCGTTAGTGGGGCCGACGGCGGTGCCCGCCGAATGAGTTGTTCGGCCCGCTACCGACCGAGCATGGCGAAGCATTTTCGCCCGCCGTTAAGGCTCGCTTAACCTCGTTGCGTCAACCTGTGGGCACCCGTCGTGAGACGGCACCGATTCGTTGTTGGTCCAGGGTGCGCGAGGTCTGGAATGTTCCAAGGCAAGCTGAAGCATGCCCCGGCGGAGTGGGGGGGGGTAGGCCTTCGATGTCACGTTTCCGGACGATCCTGCTCGGCGGCCTAGCGGCCGTTGGAGTGATAGCAGCCGCCTGCAACGCGAACGCTGGGCCAACATCGGCCGAACTCGCGAAGATGAAGCAGCAATACCTGCGGCCGGAGACGGTGCCCTTCCCCAAGGAAAACCCGTTCAGCGAGGCGAAGGTCGATCTCGGTCATAAACTGTTCTTCGATCCGCGTCTGTCCGGCACATCGACCATGTCCTGTGCGTCTTGCCATAATCCCGGTCTGTCCTGGGGCGATGGTCTGGCAACCGGCGTCGGGTCGTCCGCCAACAAATTGGGCCGTCGATCGCCCACGATCCTCAATCTGGCCTGGGCCGACGCCCTGATGTGGGACGGCCGAGCCGGCTCACTGGAGCAACAGGCAACCGGCCCGATCGAGGAACCGGGCGAAATGAACCAGTCCATGCCACGTTTGCTTACAACGCTTGGGGATATTCCCGGATACCGGGACGCGTTCAAAATCGTGTTCCCCGGGGAGCCGATTTCCGCCACGACCATCGCCAAGGCCATTGCCACCTTCGAGCGCACGATCGTCAGCGGCCAGGCACCGTTCGACCGCTGGATTGATGGCGACGAGGGTGCGATCGACGACGCCGCCAAGCGTGGCTTCGTTATGTTCAACACCAAGGCGAACTGCTCGGCCTGTCATTCCGGCTGGCGGCTCACGGATGACAGCTTCCACGACATTGGCCTGCCGGATCAGGATCTGGGGCGTGGCAAGCTGGTCGCTGGCGTGGAACCGCTTCAGCACGCCTTCAAGACGCCGGGCCTGCGCAACATAGCCGGGCGAGCACCCTATATGCACAACGGGTCTGTTGCGACGATGACCGAGGTGATCCGGCACTACAACGACCGATTTGTGCAAAGGCCCAGCCTGTCGGCCGAGATTTTCAAACTGAACCTGACGGAACGCGATGTTGGCGATCTGGTTGCTTTCCTGAAGACCCTGACCAGCACGGACGCGAAGATCGCCGTGCCCGTACTTCCCACCATGGAGACAAATTGATGTCGCCACGCAATTGGGCTGTTGCCATTGCTCTGTGCGGACTGGGCACTGCCGGAGCAGCCTACGCGACGGGGAACGTGGTCCGCCAGAAGGGCAAGATATTCGCACCCGACGAACTGACGCAGGCAATCGGCAGCATGCTGCGTATCGAGAATGACGACACGATTCCTCATAATGTCATGGTCACTGCGCCGAATGGCGAAAACCGCAACATGGGCATGCAAAAACCCGGAGACCACGCGGATATTGCCCTGGAGAAACTCGGCGAATACCAGGTTCGTTGCGGGATTCATCCAAAGATGAAGCTCGTGATCCAGGTGCGCTGATCGTCAAGGGGAATCCGACACGTGTCCATTCGCCTGAAAATACTTTTGGGTTGTCTCGCAATGTTGTGCGTGACGGTTGGCCTGGGCCTTTATGAGCGACGTCAGGCCCGTATTCTCGGCGATGTCGCCATCAGGGTCTACGAGCAATCTCTGCTTGGCATCAGTCATGCACGAAGTGCACAGGTTGGCTTCATTCGATTGTCCATGAATGGGCCAGTCAGCGGCGGCGCAACCTCCAATGCGCTTAAGATTGTCATCGAAGATCTGGACGTCGTGATCGACCGAACGGGTGCCGCCGAAACGCGTGCGGTCGTGATCACGCTGCGCGATCGGCTTACGGCGATTATGGCCCAGGGCACGGCGGGCAAGGCTTGGGACGCATCCACAGTTGCCGAGATGGACCCGGAGTTTGAATCGGTTGTCGAGCTTCTGACCGCCGACGCTTTCACGCAGCGTAGCGATGTCGATGCCATGATCGCGCATACCGAGCAGTCGATCCAGATTGCCCTGGGACTGTCTGTCGCACTTGCCTTGCTGATCACGGTGTTGCTTGGTGCCAGCATAATCCGACCCGTACGGCGCGCGGTCGCGATTGCGGGCGCGATCGCCGAGGGGCGGTATGACAACGTGATCAACGTCCGTGGCAGAAATGAAACCGCAAAGCTGTTGCAGGCCCTCTCGCACATGCAGACGGCGATCGTGGACGGCATCGCGATGCGGGAAGCGCAGGCCGCGAAAGACGACCGTCAAAAGGAATTCCAGGCCCAACTGACGGGCGCGCTGCGTGATATGGCTAACGCCGTGGAAACCGAGGCAACGTCAGCTCTGAACGAGATTGGCGAGCGAACCCAATCGATGGCCAGCAACGCAAACGATATGCGCGAATCGGCGCTGCGTACCAACGCGTCCTCACGAGACGCGGCAGAGGCCGCGAACCGCGCGCTTGCTACGACGCAGACGGTGGCGAGTGCCACGGAACAACTCGGCGTATCGATCCGGGAAATCACCACCCAGGTGGCCCATTCCACCGATGTCGTAGGTCGCGCTGTTGCCGCGGGGCAGGCGACGCGCGAACGGATCGATACCTTGAACGCAACGGTAACCCGGATTGGCACGGTCGCGGACATCATCAGCGGGATCGCTGACCATACCAATCTCCTGGCGCTGAATGCCACGATTGAAGCCGCGCGGGCAGGGGACGCCGGCAAGGGATTTGCGGTCGTCGCCGCTGAGGTAAAGCAACTGGCTGTTCAAACGGCGCGTTCGACGGCCGAGATCCTGAGCTATATCGGTGACGTGAGGGCGGCCACCAGCGCGGCGATCGAAGCCGTGGCGCAGATCGAGCAGACGGTCAGCGAGGTCAACGCGATTTCCGGATCGATCGCTGCCGCGGTTGAGGAGCAAGGTGCGGCCACGGCCGAAATAGCCCGCAGTGTCGGAGAGACGGCGCAGGTCGCTGATGTGATAAACACCCAAATAGAAGCGGTATCGGCCGAGGCCAAGGCGACCGGCCAGCGCGCGATTGATGTCGGCGATAACGCCACCGGGCTGGCGGCCGCCATCGTGGACTTGAAAACTGTCCTCGTTCGCGTGGTGCGGACATCGAGCATCGAGGTCGACCGGCGCAATGCTCGACGTTTCCCCGTGGATATCCCGTGTCAGCTTGCCACGGACCGCTCACGCGGTGTGGCCGGACGGATCGCCGACATTTCAGAGTCCGGCGCTCGGATCGTTGGAGTTGCCGGCCTGTCGGTTGGGCATTCCGCCACGCTGACGTCGGACAGGATCGGGATGAGCCTTCCGGGCACCATCGTTGGTACGAACGGCGACGCCGCCTCAATGGCATTCAATCTGGATGAGACCGGTGCGGCAAGTTGGTCACGCATGCTGGACGGCTTGGTTGCCAAACATGCTGCCTGACACGGGCGGCAGGGATCAGCCGCCTGTCCCAACCCCGAATGCGTTGAACGTGATCAGCGTGTAGGTGTCCTTCACCCCGGGCAACGTCTGGATCTTCTCCGTCACGAATAAGCCGATATCCTGGTCTGCATCGAGATAGAATTTCCCCAGCAGATCATACTGGCCGGAGGTGGAAAACAGCTCGGACATCTCCTCGATCCGGTCCGCGGCAAGGCGAGCGACGGCATAGGCCTGGCCCATCTCGCATTTGATCTGCACGAAGATCGCACGCACGCGCGCCTCCTGGGTTCATGAGGTGCGATGGCTACCATGTCCGGGCCGGCCGATACAGGTTCGGTTCCGCCAGAGTTGCCAGGTTGTAGCTGGTCATGCCAACCCGATACAGCAGGTCCGGCAGAAGCGGTTTGGCGGGCATGGGGCCGTTGCGCAGGAAATCCGCCCAGGCCGACCACTCCGCTTCCGACAGCGACAGCGCCCGTCGCGTGTCGTCGGTGCTCAAGTGGATCGAAGAGGCGATGTCGCTCAGCATGTGGAACTGCCGGCGAAGCAGTTCGATCACACCGTCCCATCCTGGTCCCCCGTACATCGGCGCCCCCATCCGTCGACAATCCACGATAACGTGTGCGCCGGCCGGGGCGGAAATCAGCATTTCGTGTGGCGGGTTTGAGGCAACGGCATTGGCCGACGCTGTCGGAGCGGCTCCACCATGATAAGTACCCGCGAACCGCTCCGGCGCATCGTTCTGTCGCGTGATTTGCACGCTGTTACGCTCCGCCCAACGTGATCACGCGCCAATCCTGGACAGCGTTCGTGCCGGCGCACAGGTGACGGACCCGTCCCGATCCGCGTATCTTCCACGCCATTCGGGGTTCGGGGGACAGGTCCATGGCATTGACGCAGGCGCGCGGGATCCGCGGCACGAAACGACCAGAAGGACGACATGGCGGCCGGGTGCTGGCCGACGCACTGGTCGCGCAGGGGATCGATCACGTGTTTGAGGTGCCGGGCGAGAGTTTCCTCGACACGCTCGATGGGCTGTACGACCAGCGTCAGAAGCTGAAACTGGTCACCTGCCGCTTCGAAGCCGGTGCGGTCAACATGGCCGAAGCCTATGGCAAGATCACCGGCCGCCCCGCCGCCGCGATGGTCACCCGTGGCCCTGGCGCCTGCCACGGTGCGATCGGCGTGCACGTGGCGATGCAGGACAGCACGCCAATGCTGCTGTTTGTCGGTCAGATTCCCCACCAGGACACCGGTCGCGACGCCTTCCAGGAAGTCGACTACCGCCAGATGTTCGCCCCGCTGGCAAAATGGGTAACCCAGATCGACCACGCCAAACGCATCCCCGAGGTCGTGGCCCACGCCGTCGATGTCGCCACCTCCGGCCGGCCCGGCCCTGTGGTGATCGCACTGTCGGAGGAGATGCAAAAAGACCAGATCGACGTGCCCGACATTGTGCGCGCGCCCGTCAGCGTCGCCTTTCCGGATCCCGCCGCTTTGCAACAGATGCGGGCCATGCTGGCCAGGTCCAAGAAGCCTGTCGCTGTCGTCGGCGGGTCATGCTGGACGGACCAGGGGCGGGCCGCGCTTCGCCGGTTCCTGGTCAGCAATGAAATCCCGGTGACGGTGGGCTTTCGTCGTCAGGCGCATTACGACGGATCGCAGGAGAATTTCGTCGGGGACCTGGGTGTCGGCTCCGATCCCGGATTGATCGCGAAGTTCAAGGAAGCCGACCTGATCCTGGCAATCGGCAGCCGCCTCGGCGATGCGGTGACTCAGGGCTACACCCTGCTGGAGATGGTGGGCGGCACCCCCATCATCCAGGTTCTTCCCGACGGCGCCGAGATCGGCCGGGTGTTCCGACCCGCGCTCGGCATCGTGTCGGACCTGAATGTCTTCGCCGATGCGGCGGCGGCGCTGGATCCCGTGAAGCCCGCCTGGTCACGCTGGACCAAGGAGTTGCGATCATTGCGGGAAGCCCAGCGCGCGGTGCCGAATTATGACGGCACCTTGAACCTGGGCACCGTGATGCGCGATCTGGAAGCGATGCTGGAGCCTGATGCCATCGTCACCACCGATGCCGGGAATTTCGCTGGCTGGGCCACGCGGTTCATCAATTTCAGCGCCGACCAGCGCTATATCGGTCCGACCAACGGCGCGATGGGCTACAGCGTGCCGGCCGGCGTCGGCGCCAAGATCGCTTTCCCGGATCGCATGGTCGTCAGCCTGGTCGGTGACGGCGGCTTCATGATGACCGGACAGGAAATCGCTACCGCCTTCCACCACGGCGTCGCGCCGATCGTGCTGGTGTTCAACAACCAGATGTTTGGCACCATCCGCATGCACCAGGAACGGGCCTATCCCTGGCGCGTCTCCGGCACTGCCCTGACCAACCCGGATTTCGCGAAATTCGTCGAAGCGTTCGGTGGCCACGGAGAGGTCGTGACGGACACCGGCGCCTTCGCCCCAGCGTTTCGCCGCGCCGTCGAGAGTGGCAGGCCCGCGATCATCGAATTGCGGATGAACCCAGAGCAGATCACCACCCGCGCGACCATCGCCGATCTGCGGGCCGGCAAGACTCCGCCGAAGCCTGCCGCGAAGCCCAAGCGGGCGGCAAGACCCAACCATCCCAACCCGGCCCGCGCTCTGCCCGGCAAACCCAAGACTCGGGGTTGACCGCCTACGCCAACGTCTAGTCGCATCGGCCGAAGCCGAAGCCGAAGCCGAAGCCGAAGCCGAAGCCGAAGCCTCAGACGTCTGGCGCCTGAGGCTCGGAGCACAAGCAACGCCTGCGCGCGCCCATCCGGCACGCGCAGAGTCACAGCCCACTTGGCTGTTCCTGTGGTTCTTCGCGAACCGGCGGTAAGTGTTCGGATTGGCTCACAGTCCGTGGTCCCCACCACGTGACTGTTTCGCCTCTCCGTCAACGGCGACCGGTCCCCAACGACCAGCCCCCATCACTAGCCTGCCGCCATCGACCCTATCGACACCGCGCCTGGCCGCCATGCTGGCGATACAAGGCGAGCACCGGGGTCCGGCGGCCGGTTCAGCGCCAGCCGCGGCGGCGCTTCTCCGATTCCGGTCGCTTGCCGAGGCCGCTCTGCTTCGCAAGTTGCGAGCGCAGATTGGCATAGTTCGACGCGACCATCGGGTAGTCGGCGGCCAGGTTGTGTTTGGCGCGATACTCATCGGGGGTCAGGTCGTGCACCGTGGCCAGATGCCGCTTGAGCATCTTCATGGTCAGGCCGCATTCCAGGCAGGACAGATGATCTGCATGGACTGTCTCTCCATGATCCGCTGACCTGGATCGGGCCGGCGCGCTCTCCATCCCGTTCGGCGAGCGCGCCGCGGCCATCGGTTCCACGTCGGCCAATGTCTCATAGACCTTGCGTATCAGGTCAGGCACCGCTGCCGACCTGGTGTCGTTGTTGCCGACATGGGCGGCGACAATCTGCGCCGCGAGGGTAAGAATATGTTCGTGTGTTAGTTGCATCGACCCGGTTATCCTTCTGTAGGGTTATTTTTGACGTTTTTTTTACGTTGTATTAGCATTTGCCCCAGCGTCAATATCTCCGTTGCACGGCCGGTGCGGCGAACCTGCAGTGGGCCAGTTCATGAGCGACCAGATCTTCCTCGATGCCTATGCCAGAGTGCGGAATGCCTATTCCGAGGAGGCGTGGCTGGCCCTCGATCCACGACAGATCACCGCCGCGATCTATCGTGAAATCCGTCTGTTGGATGCCGAGCGGCTCCGCTCGCAAGACATTGAGCGGGCGGAGTAGGCCGTTTTGGAGACTGGTCGGTGAGACCCTTTGGCGTTCTTGCAAGCTGGGGTCGCACGGGTGATGGCGGCACATCCGACCACTCCACGCCGGGCGCGCTCGTAACCCTGAAAGACAGGGATCCAAAGTGCAGTTGTCGCATGCGCCAGAACGGTTTCACCCTGACCGAAAACGGCGAATCTCTCTAGTTCTTTGTTTTGTCGCATGATTCACACGCTGTCACGTTCCGCTCAGCGTGATAATGCCCTAGATCGTCAAAGGTTCGACATCAATCCAACGTGACTGGGCATTGCTTTGATAGGCAAGTTCGGCCAGTTGCACGGCCTTTGCGCCCTCCAGCAGGGTCGGGGTGAAAGGCGCTTCTTCCGAGACATGACGCAAGAACCCGTCCCAGCAGGCGCGGAAGCTGGGCGGATAGGCGATGTTGTCGGGCACGTCCTGCCATTGGCTGTAGAAATCCATCGGCTGGCGCTGATCGGCGTTCCACGGTGGTTTCGGCGTGTTCACCAGTGCCTGGGTCCGGCAATCGTGCAGCCCCGCGACCGCAGACCCCTGTGTGCCGTCGATATGGATCGACAGCATGTCGTCTCGCCGCAAGCGCGTCGCCCAGGAGCTTGAGACTGTTGCGATGATCCCACCCTCCAACTCCATCAGGGCATAGGCCGCATCGTCGGTATCGACGTCATAGGCCTGTCCGCGTTCATCCACGCGGTGGCCGGTGTGGGTCGCCGTGCGACAAAGCACGCGGGTCACGGGCGCGACGACTCGGTCCAGGATGTAGCGGAAATGGGCGTACATATCCAACACCATGCCGCCGCCCTCGGCCTTGCGGTAGTTCCAACTGGACCGCTGGGATGGTTGGAAGGCGCCGTCGAACACCCACCAGCCGAACTCGATCTTCACCGACAGAATGCGTCCGAAGAAGCCGTTGTCGCGCAGCATGCGCAATTTCATCAGGCCGGGCAGGTTCACCTTGTCCTGGATGACGCCATGCTTCACTCCCGCATTTTGGGCGGCGCGAGCCAGTTCCATGGCCTGTTGCAGCGACGGCGCGATAGGCTTTTCCAGGAACACATGCTTGCCGGCCTGGATGGCCCGCATGGCCAGAGGCGCGCGGTAGCCGGTAACGGCGCAATCGAAGAAGATGTCATTGGCCGGATCGCCCAGGGCCTGGTCCAGATCGGTGGTCCAGCGGGCGACGCCCTGCGTTTCGGCCAATGCCCGCAACTTGTCGGGGGACCGACCGGCCAGCAGCACATCCGGGATCAGGCGGTCGCCGTTGCGCAGTACCAAGCCGCCCTCGTGGCGGATCGCCAGCAGGTTGCGCAAGTGTTGCGTGGTACCCATCCGACCGGTCGCGCCATGCAGGATGATCCCCAGCCGTCGTTCCGTCATGGCGATGTCCTTGTCTGGCCGGCGATGCGCAAGACGCTCACCCCCGGCGTTTTCGCGTGTCCGGTCAGGGCTCGGGTGCGCCGACCGGTGGAACCACGTCGATCGATACCCTATCCGCACTGTCCCGTGTTGCCGTTATAGCATTCGTCGTCACCCCGAACGAAAGCGCCCCTCATGCGCCCACCCCTCATGCGCCCACCCCTCATGCGTCTGGCCCTACCGCCCAGCCTCTACGCTGAAACCGCGCAACCCGCGCCTGACACGCCGCCACTCGATGGAGACAGACTTGCCTCGGTCGTCGTGGTCGGGGCTGGCTTTACCGGCTTGTCCGCCGCCTTGCATTTGGCCGAACAGGGTACCGATGTCGTTGTGCTGGAAGCGCACGAACCCGGTTGGGGCGCCTCCGGGCGCAATGGCGGGCAGGTCAACCCTGGCCTGAAGCACGACCCGGATGATGTCGAAGCCACGTTCGGTCCCGATCTCGGCCGGCGGATGGTCGCCTTGTCGGGCAATGCGCCGAATTTCGTGTTCGACCTGATCCAGCGGCATCAGATCGCCTGTGAGGCGATTCAGTCCGGTACCCTGCGTGCCTCGTTTCAAGCCCGCACCGCGTCCGGCATCCGGGCAACCGGGCAGCAGTGGATCGCGCGGGGCGCGCCGGCCGAACTGCTCGATGCGGCGGCGTGCCGGGACATCACCGGGACCGACCGCTACGGGGTGGCGTTGCTGGATCGGCGTGGCGGTCAGCTTAACCCGCTGAGTTACGCGCGCGGTCTGGCCCGCGCCGCGATGCAGGCCGGTGTCGCGGTGCATGGTGCCACACCGGTGACCCAGGTCGAGCGAAATGGCGGACGATGGCGGGTGCGGACGCCTGGCGGGACGGTTCTGGCCGAGAAGCTGATCCTGGCGACGAACGGCTATTCGGACGATCTCTGGCCCGGACTCCGGCGTAGCATCGTCCCAGTCTACTCGGCCATCGTGGCGAGCGAACCGCTGCCCGAGGCCCTGGTGCGGTCGATTACCCCCACCCGCTCCGTGCTGTATGAAATGGGGGAGGTCACGGTCTACTATCGGATCGACCGTCAGGGCCGGTTACTGATGGGCGGACGCAGCGTGCAGCGTGATGTCGGAGGCCCGGGGGACCTGCGCTACCTGATCGACTATGCGGTGCGCCTGTGGCCGGGATTGCGCGGCACACGCTGGACCCATGGCTGGAGTGGCCAGGTGGCGGTCACCACGGACCACTACCCGCATGTGCACGAACCTGACGAATCGGTCCTGGTCTGCCTCGGCTATAACGGCCGCGGCGTCGCCATGAGTTCGGCCATGGGACCGGAACTCGCGCGGCGGACGTTGGGTGGGCAGGCAGCCCGGATCGACATGCCGGTGACCGGGATCCGGGAAATCCCGCTGCATGGGTTGTGGAAACAGGCGGTACAGGCCCGTGTTGCCTATGGTCGCATCCGGGATTTTCTGGGACTTTAGATGGTCATGCGGCAGATGGTCATGCGGCGAGGCCGTCAGGCTGGCGCGGGCCGCGCGACAAGGCGATCATCGCGATGGCGAGCGAAGGGGGGCCGACGACGTCGAGCTTGACCTTCATGCCGTTGCCCGGGACGCGATCTTCGCGGCGATGGTCGTCTCGTCCGTGCTTTCCATGATCCGCAGGAAACGATCCATCTCCTCGCTCAGGCGCCGCGCTGTGTTGCCGACATCCTCGGCCGCGGTTGACACCTCAATGCTGGCGGTGTCAGCGCCGATGACGACCTCGCAAACTTCCTGCATGGCCAGGGTGGTCTGACCGGTCGTGGCCGAGACCAACTGCACGCTGCCGGCGATTTCCCGCGTGGCTCCCGCTTGCTGTTCCACCGCGATGCCAATGGCGGTGGCGATTGCCGTCATTTCCTGCACCGACTGGCTGACGCCGTGCACCGCCGATGCCGCACTCGACGTCGCATCACGGATCGAACCGATCTGACTGCGAATCTCATCCGTCGCGCGGGCCGTCTGGGCTGCCAGCACCTTGACTTCCCCGGCGACCACGGCAAATCCCTTGCCTGCTTCGCCCGCCCGTGCGGCCTCGATGGTCGCGTTCAGCGCCAGCAGATTGGTCTGCGACGCGATCGTGGTAATCAGGGACACAACGTCGCCGATCCGTTCCGCGGCCGCGACCAGACTGGCGACTTTCGTGTCGGTTTCCGCCGTTCGGGCGGCCGCATCGTTGGCCGCCGCGGTGACACGACCCACCTGGTCATTGATTTCGTTGATGCTGGCCGACATTTCCTCGGCCGCCGAGGCGACCGAACCGAGATTGCCGGAGGCTTCACTGGCGCCGGCGGCGGTGGTGGTCGCACGGGTTCGGGTCTGGCCGACGGCTTCCGTGACCCGGGCCGCGGCCCCGCGTATCGCCTCGGCCGCACTGGCAAGTTGCTCCATCACCCCGGCGATGGAGCCGCTGAAGTCCCGCGTATGCCGCTCCATCGCGGCCTGACGACGGTCACGGGTGGCCCTCTCTTCGGAGACAGTCGCCTCCAGACGGGCCCGCTCCCGCGCGCTGTCTCTCAGCACGACGAGCGCTTCTGCCATTTCACCGAATTCATCCTTCCGATCGCGTCCGGGGATCTCGACCGCATGGTCGCCCTGGGCCAGGAGTCGCGTGCTTTGTGTCAGCATACGAGCCGGGCGGGAAACGCTGCGGCCCAGCAACCAGATCAGGCCTCCGACGGACGCAGAGACGGCCAGACCGATTCCCGCCAAGGTGAGGGCCAGACGGCGTCGTTCAGCAATGAGGTCATCGACATAGACACCCGCACCGATAACCCAGCCCCAGGGTGCGAAACCTTGGACGAACGACATTTTTTCAATCGGCTGGTCCGACCCGGGCCGGGGCCACAAATACGAAACAACACCGGCGCCCTGGGCGCGGACCGTGTCGACAAATGCCTTGAACAGATGCAGGCCGGACGGATCGGTGAAGCCGGACAGATCCTTACCCTCTAGTTCCGGCTTGAAAGGATGCATCACCATTTTGGGCGCCATGTCGTTGATCCAGACATATTCGGAGCCCTGGTAGCGGATGGCGCGAATGGCCTCCGCCGCGTGGCGCTGCGCCGCTTCCCGGGTCATGCTGCCCGCTCGTTCCGCTGCTTCGTCAGCCGCGGCGATCGACGTCGCGACCTCCGTGATCGCGCGCAGCTTGCCCATGCGGTCCTGTTGGAACTGCGCGGACATCGCCACATAGGCATAACCCAGGAGGCCGGCAAACGAAGCGACGGTGATGAGTGTCACGAGGTGCAGGCGACGGCTGATCGGCAATCGAGCGACAAAATTGTGCATGGTGGACCCTGGCCTGAAGCGATGAACCCTACCACCAGACACCAAATTGATTGATGAACGATAAAGGCCGATCGGCAAACCATGGATCGAAGCGCAATCGACCCGGGAATCAGAGAAAATTCACCGGGCGACCGTTGCAAACTTGCGTCGCCGGGCGGCCTTCGAACCGACCGCGATGAACGGGCAAACGCCAGAGGCTCACGGGATGGCGGGCTGTAGCGTCCTCAGATAGGTCACCAGTGCATCCAGATCGCTCGGGTCGGTGTGCTTGTACCAGTCGAACGCCATCAGGCGCACCAGTTGGCGGCCATCCGGGCGGACACCGTCGGTAATCGCGGTTTTCACCTGGGCATCGGTCCAGCGCGAGATGCCGTCCGGATTGGCCGGTGTGAGATTGCTGCTGACGATCACGCCGGTCGGCACGGCAGGCAAATTGCGGCCTCCAGCGCCGAGCTTGGCTGTGATCAGGGCACCGCGCTCCATCGGCGTGTGGCATTCCATGCAATGGGCAATATCGGCGAGGTATTTGCCGTAGGCCGCCGTGTTGGCGCGCGGGATGTCGGCGACGTGGGTCACAGTGGGTCCATAGGATGGGGGCAGGGGGACCCGGTAGGTCGACTTCTCGACCTTGTTGGACACCGGACGGATGCTGCGGAGATAGGCGACGATGGCCCTGACATCCGTATCGGACATCAGGCGGTAGAAATCGACCGGCATGGGGGGACCGATCAGGGACCCGTTCGGCCGCTTGCCGTTGCGGATCGAGTCGACGATCTGATCGTCCGTCCAGGCACCGATGCCGGTTTCCCGGTCCGGCGTGATGTTCGAAGCCACCGCCCGGAATGCCGGCTCATCTATCACGAACCCGCCGGCCAGTTCCTGATCGGCGATCGCTTTGCCGTCCGCGTCCTTCGGCGTGTGGCAATTCCCGCAGGCGGCGAGGCCTCGGGCAAGATAGGCGCCACGGTCGAGTTGCGCGTCGGCGAAACAGGGGGAAATTGCCATGGTCCATAGCGTAACGGCGAGGATCATCAATCTCCGCGGGTCGAACATTGCCGGGTCTCCGTGCGTTTGCAATGTACCGACGTTAACCGGAATGATCGGCGGTCACAACCCTGCAACGGTGTGTTGGAACCTGCGCTTTTGGTCGAACGTCGTCATATGACAGGATGCCTGTCCAGGGGAAATTTGGCGTTTACGACGATCGGGTTCAGCCACCTGATCTTGTTCGTTCACGCTTTCCAGTTCTTGGGAACGCTTGACTCCGCCTCCAACAACGGGCGGTTCTGGATGTCGTCGGCGTTGCGTTCGGTGTGACGCGAGAGCCGGTGGCACGTTTGGTGTCGGCGGCCGCAGTACCGGACGTTTCGATCTTCGCGGCCGCCGGTTCCATGATGCGAATCGATGGTGCGCGGATTTACCTGGGTAGCCCGTGCATTGTGGCCCTTGCCGATGCGGACGGGGTGCCCCGATGCAGTCCCCCGTCAGGGTATCAGTGCTGGCCGGAAGGGAAGGATGGCTGCCGCAATTCGCGGGCATCGCCGGGATGATCAACCCGCGGATGGACGATAGGGGCTTGATGCGGTAGCCCGTCCTACCCGGTAACTCGGGTAGGAAACGTCCCGGCGCAAGCAAGGGGCAGCGTCGGTCACAACGGCAAAGGATCCGGTCATGGACTCTCAATCAATCCTCGGCAGCGGTGAGTTCCGATATCGATTGGTACCGGATTGGGCGCGATTGCCGGACGGCTGGGACTTCAATGAGGTCGCCGCCGTTGCGGTCGATCGCAACGATCACGTGTACGTGTTCAGCCGGAGCGTGCATCCGGTCACCGTGTTCGATCGCGATGGTACCTTCCTACGCTCCTGGGGGGAGGGGGTGTTCAAGCGTGCGCATGGGCTCAGCATGGCGCCGGACGATACGATTTTCTGTACGGATGACGGCGATCATTCGGTCCGGCGTTGCACGCTTGAAGGCAAGGTGCTGTTGACCTTGGGCACGCCGGGCACGCCAAAGCCCTATATGGGCGGGGAGCCGTTCTGTCAGTGCACACACACGGCGCTCTCGCCGCAGGGCGACATCTATGTCTCCGATGGCTATGGCAACGCTCGGGTGCATAAGTATTCGCCCGATGGACGCTTGATCATGTCATGGGGCAAGTCGGGCGTCGGCAAGGGCGAGTTCAACCTGCCGCATAACATTTGCTGCGACGAGGACGGCTGGGTCTACGTCGCTGACCGCGAGAACCATCGCGTGCAGATTTTCGACGGCCAAGGCAAGTATGAAACCGAGTGGCACGATCTGCATCGGCCGAGCGGGCTGTTCATTCCGGGAGGGCATTGTCCCTACTGCTATGTAGGGGAGTGCGGACCGACATTCGGGTTCAGTCGGAACGCGTCGAACCTGGGACCACGGCTTTCCATTGTCAGCAAGAAGGACGGCAAGGTCCTGAGTCGGATTGGTGACCGGACGCCGGAGAATTTTCCCGGACCCTTTACGTCACCGCATGGAATCGCCGTCGATTCGCGGGGCGATATCTATGTCGGCGAAGTTGCAAAGACCGGTTGGGGCAATCTGTTCCCTGGCGTGACGCCGACGCCACCGCGGGCCGTGCTGCAAAAGCTTGTGAAACTGGACTGAGATCGGCAGCGGCCTGTCGCGCAAGGACGGCCGACAGATCTGGGTGGCCACTGATCGGAGGGTTGGCGGGGTTATCATCCCCTGCCAACCCTCCTTTTCGTGGCTACAAGTGTGCTGATCTTCGGGCCCAGCGGCTGGCGCCAGCCACGTGCGGCAGGGTGTCCGGATCAACCCTGGCATCCTGCTGAACGACGCGGTTGGCGCCAGCACGCAGCCAGAGCGGTTTCACCTCCGGCTGAAGCCGGAAAACCGCCCTGGCGCTTTGGTCTATCGCATGATCGACCCGCTGCTACGTTCCTCTCGGCGTGACCGCGCTCTAACTTCCGGCCGCCACCTTGTCCTGCGTCTTCGTTTCAAAATCGCTGGCGTCATGACGCTCGTGCAACTGGCTTGCGGGGTCACCCTGGAGGCGGTTGACGATACGCCCACGCTTGACGGCTGGCCGAGCGCCGATGGTGTCAGCCCAACGCTGCACGTTCTTGTACTCATGCACGGACAGGAATTCGCCTGCCCCATAGAGCAGCCCCTTTGCCAGTCCGCCATACCAGGGCCACACCGCCATATCGGCGATGGTGTAGTCGGCACCGGCCAGGAATTCACTTTCGGCGAGCCGGCGGTCGAGCACGTCCAACTGGCGCTTGGTTTCCATCGCAAATCGGTCGATAGCGTATTCGATCTTGGTCGGCGCGTAGGCATAGAAGTGGCCGAACCCACCGCCCAGATAAGGCGCGCTTCCCATCTGCCAGAACAGCCATGACAGGCATTCGGCGCGCGCTCCGACAGCCCTTGGCAGAAAGGCCCCGAACTTCTCAGCGAGATGGACCAGGATCGCGCCGGACTCGAAGACCCGGATCGGCGTTGGCCCGCTGCGGTCCATCAGGGCCGGGATCTTGGAATTCGGGTTTATCGCTACGAAGCCACTGCCAAACTGTTCGCCCTCGCCGATCCGGATCAGCCATGCGTCGTATTCCGCGCCGCTATGGCCGAGAGCCAACAACTCCTCCAGCATCACGGTGATTTTCTGGCCGTTCGGCGTGCCCAGCGAGTAGAGTTGCATTGGGTGGCGCCCGACCGGCAATTCCTTGTCCTGGGTGGGGCCCGCGATCGGTCGGTTGATATTGGCGAACCTGCCGCCGCTGGCTTTGTTCCAGGTCCAGACTTTCGGCGGCGTGTATTCGGGCGCGTCGCTCATTCTCGGAACTCCATGTGTTTGGTTTGCAGCGTGGCCTTGCCGCTCGGATAGCGCAAGACGGCAAATGTCGCCCGTGGCTACCGCGCGAAGGGGCCGGTCGAGTGGAACGCGGCAGGCCTGTATCGCGACCTTGATAGCGGCTCCCGGGCCAAACACGCCCGTGAACAGGTGGGCAGGCAAACGACGCGTAGGCAACCGTTCGTCAGGGCAGGTTGACAGGGCAGGTTGACAGGGGCCGCGGTATTGTTGCCTGAAGGACGCCGAGGCACCCGTGTTGCCACCCCACCGTCAGCCGAAGCACGCAAGGATACATGCCATGACAACTGAGCGATCGGATTATGAGCCCTCCCCGTCGGAAGAATTCATGAATCCGCTCCAGGTTGAGTATTTTCGTCGTAAATTATTGGAGTCCCTTGCCGATCTGCAACGGGAGTTGGGGGCGGTGCCTCATATCGAACCGGATGAAACCGCCCGGGAGGGGGACCAGGCGGATCACGCCAGCGCGGACACGGATCGGGAGTTCGACGCCCTGAACCGTGCGCGGATCCAGACACTCCTGCATCGGACGGAGTTGGCGCTGACCAGGCTCGACAACGGCACGTACGGGTATTGCGAAGATACGGGGGAGCCGATCGACCTCAGACGACTGATGGCGCAGCCTGAGACGTCCCTATCGCTTGCTGCCCAGGAAGCACGCGAGCGGCGGGCCGGCTGACGGCGGGACACAACGATCGGCCGCTCCCCGATCCCCGTTTCGCATGGCCGCTCGGCATCACTGTCTCGATGAATCAATGACAATCAGCGTGTTGCCGGCCAACGGCGACGGCGTTCGCGCGGGATTGAGAACACGGGCAATCCGATCGTCGGTCCCGGCAAGGCGTTCATGGTCCGCGTCAAGGACGCCTTGCAGGTCCAGGAAGCGATTCATCGACGTCGCAACACGGATGCATCCCTTTGATGCGGGACGTCCCAGCCGTGGTTCAAGGAAATCCGGATCCGTCGCGTGCACCAACAACCGGATTTCCCGCGGCTCACGATCCAGGCCCCAACCCGGCTCCGCGAACTGCCAGCCAAAGTCCCACACGCGCATCCCCTTGATGCCGAGACCACGAATGCCATGCTCGTTGCAGGTGCCCAGGGCCCGGTAATCCACGATGGCCTCCGTGTGCCGGAACACCCCGGTTGGCGTCAGGAAATACCCTCGCCGACCGGACTGTCCCGTCGATACCTTTCCACCGCCGATGGTGCGCCATCGTCCGGCGGGCACCGCCACCATGATCCGCATGCGCTGCACCATCGGATTGCGGTCGACCACCACCACCAGTTGCGGTCGGTCGATGACGAATCCGAACTCGTTCATCGCGGCCGAGGCGGCCTCCATCCATGTGTGATCACCCCATGTGCGATCACCGTCCTCGTATCCCGCCTGATCTGGAATCTGTTCCGCCAGAATGCGCCTGAGTCGCGTGACCTCGGCAGTAACATCGGCCTCGGATTGGGCGTGGCCTGGCTCCGGCGGCGTGACGGCCTCGACGGTCGGTGGCGGTCGGCTTGGCGGCACCGGACTGCAGGCGGCGAGGATGGCGACCAGTACGACAGCCATGATTGGGCCGACGCCGATCACACGCGCTGCTCCCGCAAGCTGCGGAGACTCTGAAAGCCGCTATCGTTCATCGGATGGCCTGGATCGCCGCTGTATCGAGCCGAAATTGCAAACCCCGTCACCCCCAGCGACGATGGCGAGAGGCGTTCTGGACTCGTTGTTCTGCCAACGCGACGGCGGCCGCTCGGGGCAAGACACCGGTCCGCGCCGCGCGTTCCAGGACGGTCCGGGTATTGCGTGCGATCTTTTCACCGATCGCGGCCAGGGCGGCAGCCTCGGTTCCGCCGTGGTATTCGACCGCGGCACAGATCACACCACCGGCATTGGCGATGAAGTCCGGCAGAACCAGGATCCCGCGCGCGTGCAGTCTGGCCTCGGCTTCGGCGGTCGCGGGAATATTCGCTCCCTGCGCGACAAGCTTTGTGCGCAGACGCGCGACATTGTTGGCCCGCAACACGTCCGGGCGAGCGGAGGGAATCCAGATTTCGCAGTCCACATCAATGATCGCGTCAACGTCTCGCTTTTCGCCAGCCGCACAGGAGGCGAGCGGTTGCCCCGCATGTTTGTGGGCAATCAGCGCGGCGATATCCAGCCCGTTCGGATCATACACGGTCGCGCTCGAATCTGCCGCGGCGACCAATATCGCGCCCTTTTCGGCCAGGAAGCGGGCTGCGTGCTGCCCAACGGCTCCGAAGCCCTGGATCGCGACCCGTGCCGCCCGCAGGTCGAACGACACGTAAGGACGTGCGGCCTCGATCGACGCCGCCAATCCGAACCCGGTGGCACCGATCTCATCCAGCGGAATGCCCCCCAATTCCTCCGGCAACCCTACCGCTCGGCCGATCTCATCATGCACCCAGGCCATGCAGGATTCGTTGGTTCCCATATCGGGGCCGGGGATGTACCCGGCCAGGTCGCGAATGGCGCAGGCGAATGCCCGGATGATTCTCTGCTTTTCGGCCAAGGGCATTCCAGGGTCGCCCTTGATCACCGACTTGCCGCCGCCATGGGCCAACCCGGCCGCGGCGTTCTTCAATGTCATCGCCCGCGCCAGGCGCACACACTCCTCCAGCGTGACATCTACCGCCATGCGCACGCCGCCAATCGCCGGACCGCATGACAGGTTGTCGATCACGACGATCGCTTTGAGGCCCACACCGGGAACGTGGATATGCACGATTTTTTCTGGCCCCAGGTGATCGGCAAACCGAAAAACATCTTCCATGCCTAGGCTCCTCGCTCCAGATTCGCTTTGATCGTTGCCAGAAAGCGAGCTGCCTCACCGCCCGACACGGCACGATGATCGAATGTCAGCGACAAGGGCAGCATACGCCGAGCGGCGAAGCCATCGCCATGCGTGACGATACGGGGGACGATGCGTCCGGCACCCAGAATCGCGACTTGTGGCGGCACCACCACCAATGCGGCGAATTGTCCACCGATCGCACCAAAATTTGATAGCGTAATGGTCGCGCCGCGCAGCGCCTCGGGCGTGATGCGGCGGCTTCTCGCCGCGGCCTCCAAACTTTCCAGTTGTCCCGTGATTCCGGCCAGATCCGAGCATTCGGCGTTCTGCAGGATCGGGACCAGCAAACCGTCTTCGGTGTCAACCGCGACACCAACATTGACATTCGTGTTGACTCGGCGTGCTACGGTCTTACCGTCATATGTCGCGTTCAATGCGGGCTCTGCCTGACAGGCAACCACCATCGCAACAATCAACCGCGCCGTCACCGAAGTGCCGCTTGGCCATTCGTCGACATCGACCTCATCCGTGACCGTCGCCGGCACCACCACGGCACCGGCTGCCGCCATCCGCATGGCCATCGCCCGCCGGACACCGCGCAGCGGCTCCATCCCCGCGCCGCCGGCCTGCCCATCGGCCTGGCCATCGGTCTGCCCGGCGGTTTCCGCGGCGCGCTGCACGTCGGCCCGCGTCACGGACCCATCGGGGCCGGTCCCGGTCAATGTCGCAAGATCGACGCCCAGGGACGTGGCCAGGGCCCGAATGGCGGGTGCGGCCCGTGCGCGCGGTGTCGGCGCCGCCCGCGTCACGGGGGATGGCGGTGGTGCGGCCAAATCACCCACGACTGTCCCGGTATCCTGTTCAGGACCAGATTCGAATGTGACCAGCGGCGCGCCGACGGCAATCGTGGCATGGAGCGGGGCAAGAATCCGGGCAATCCGGCCGGATCGGGGGGAGGGGATTTCGACCACGGCCTTGTCGGTTTCAACAGAAACCAACGGTTGATCGGCCACAACGTGGTCACCTTCTGCCACATGCCAAGCCACGACCTCGGCTTCCAGCAACCCCTCACCCAGGTCGGGCAGTGTGAAGACCGGTGCGGGATCGGTTGCCATGGCGGAGCCTCCCTTCAGCCGTGCAGCATGGTGCGGCGCACCGCCCGGAGGATGCGGTCGGCACCTGGCATATAGGCATGCTCCAGGCGAGGCAGAGGCATCACAGTGTCGTACCCGGTGACCCGCTCCACCGGTGCCAGCAGCGACAGCAGTCCCGGGCCGGCCAGGCGAGCGGCGATCTCGGCCCCGAAACCGCCGGTCAGCGGCGCCTCGTGGCAGATCACGCAACGGCCCGTCTTCGCGACGGACTCCAGGATGGTGTTCATATCGAGCGGCACCAGGGTTGCAACGTCGATCACCTCGGCTTCCACGCCATCGGCCGAGAGACGGTCCGCGACGGCGAGCATGTCCGGTGTCAACGCGCCCCAGCCAACCAAGGTGACATCGGTGCCTTCACGCAGTCGGAAGCAGCGGTCGAGCGGTAGGGCCTCGCCGTCATCCTCCACCGGTTCGCGAACCGAGCGATAGAGGCGGGTCGGTTCCAGGAAGACGACCGGATCGGGATCGCGGATCGCCGCCAGCAGGAGGCCATAGGCCCGCCCAGGCGATGATGGCACCACCACCCGCAGACCCGGGATGTTGGTGAAGCAGGCTTCACCGCTCTCCGAATGGTGCTCTGGCGCGTGGATCCCGCCGCCGCAGGGCGTGCGCAACACCATCGGACAGGAGAGCCGGCCACGGGTTCGGTTGCGCAGTCGTGCCGCGTGGTTCAGCAGTTGGTCGATATTGGTGTAGGCGAACCCCATGAACTGGATCTCGGCCACGGGACGCATCCCCTGCGCGGCGAGGCCGACCGACAAGCCGCCGATCACGCCCTCGGCGAGGGGCGTGTCCAGCACCCGATCCGGTCCGAATCGCGCCAGAAGTCCATCCGTGGCACGAAATACGCCGCCATCCTTGCCGATATCCTCACCGAGGAGAATGACATTGCCGTCTTCCTCCAACGCTCTGGCGAGCGCCGTATTGATCGCCTGGATCAAGGTCATGTCAGGCATTGCCGGCCTCCTCGGCCAGGGCCTGGGCCCGTTGCTCGGCGAGCGGTGCCGGCAAGGTCGCAAACAGGAAGTCGAACATCGAACCGGCGGGCTGTCTTGCCGTGGCGAGATAGTCGGCGGCGGCCTGATCAATCTCCGTGGCGAGTGACGCGAGAAGCTGCTCCTCGTCACCGCGGGTCCAGACGGCTTGTTTCACCAGATACTGACGCAGCCGCAGGATCGGGTCCTCATGCCAACGTTCGCTGACCTCGTGGTCGTCGCGATAACGCCGCGCGTCATCCGCCGTCGTGTGGTCGCCGAGGCGATAGGTCAGGGCTTCGATCACGGTCGCGCCCCCCGCGGTGCGGGCGCGATCCAGCGCTTGCGCCACACGGTCGCGGACGGCGATCACGTCGTTGCCGTCGACTTGCTCGCCTGGAATGCCGGCCGCGATCGCCTTTTGCGCCAGGGTTTCCGCGGCGCTTTGAGCCGAACGGGGAACGGAAATCGCCCATTGGTTGTTGGCGATGAGGACAACGAGCGGCAACCGCCAGACACCGGCGGCATTGATCGCCTCATAGAAATCGCCTTTCGACGTCCCGCCATCGCCAAGGATGCACAGGGCCACGCGCGGCTCATGTCGCAGCTTGAAGGCCAGTGCCACCCCGGCGGCGTGCGGTACCTGACTCGCGACCGGGACCGAGATCGGGAAATCCTGGCGCGGACCGGAAAAGTCGCTCCCGCGCTCATCCCCGCCCCAGTACAGCAGGAGTTCGACGGGTGTCACGCCGCGCCAGAGTTGCGCGGCCTGGTCGCGAAACGCCGGAACCAGGACGTCGTCCGTGGCCATGGCGCTGGCGGCGCCGACGCCGACAGCTTCCTGTCCCAGCGATGAGGCGAAGGTACCAAGACGCCCGGTCCTTTGCAGAGAGACGGCCTTGGCATCAAAGACACGGGTCCGCACCATGGCCCGATACAGCGGGATCAGGCTGGTTGTGTCGGTGGCGAACGCGGGCAGCGGGCCGAGGGGCACGCCCTCGTGATCGAGATAGCGGGTGCGGAAGATCGAAAATTGGGAAACCCGCTCGGTCAGCATGCAGACACCCTCCCATTTGGTGCCGTATGGCCGCAAAGAACCGTGCCGACATTGATGTAGGTCATCGCGGACGTTGGAAAACGCGACGACAGTGTTTTCGCGGGGCGGATGCCCTTCCGGTCGAGCCCTGCCGACAGTCGGTTGCTTCGGCTGGGGTTCCGCCGAGCGCTGGTATGTCCTTCCGATCCCTATGGCCAGGAGTCGCCCGTTGCTGCGTGTGGAAGGACTGCAGAAAGTCTTCGTTTCGGCGAGCGGCATCATGCGGGCCGTGCACGATGTATCGTTTACCGTGGCAACCGGACAGTTCTTCACGCTCCTGGGACCAAGTGGCTGCGGCAAGACCACGACACTGCATTGCATCGCGGGGTTGGAGATACCCGATGCCGGCGAGATCACCATGGACGATACCGTTCTGTTTTCGGGCGCGCGCGGCATCGATCTGGCGGCCCACAAGCGCGACATCGGCATGGTGTTCCAGTCTTACGCCATCTGGCCGCATATGACGGTGTTTGAGAACGTGGCCTTCCCGCTGGTCTATGGCCACCGTCATCCCGGGGCGGCTGAGGTGCAGAAACGGGTTACGCGCGCGCTCACCCTGGTCCATCTCGATGGGTTGGCCGACCGGCCCGCCCCATTTCTTTCGGGTGGGCAACAGCAGCGCGTGGCATTGGCCCGTGCCCTTGTCCATGAGCCGCCGTTGCTGCTGTTCGATGAACCGTTGAGCAATCTCGACGCCAAGTTGCGCGACGAGATGCGGGTTGAATTGCGTCAGTTGATCAAATCTCTGGGGATGACGACCATCTACGTCACGCATGACCAGGTCGAGGCGCTTGCCATGTCCGATCGGATCGCATTGATGCGTGATGGTCGGATCGTGCAGGAAGGACCACCGCGAGAGGTCTATTTTCACCCGAATGACGCCTTCGTCGCGGAATTTCTTGGTGGCAGCAACAGCTTGCCGGGCCGCATGATCGACCGCCCCAGGAACGGCGGTACCGCGGTTGTCGAAACCGCGCTCGGTCGCTTTGTTTGCGTTCCGTCCGGCGGCGCCGCCCTTGGCTCACCTGTCGACCTGGTTATTCGTCCGGAGGGGTTCCGACTGTGTGGCGCGACCGAGGGGTCGAAACCGTTCAACCGGATCAAAGGCAAGGTGGAGATCACAACCTTCAACGGGGGCGTCATTGAGGTCTGGCTGCGCGTCGGGGAAGTCTTGTTCCGTACCAAGCTTGACAGCTTCGCCGAAGTCCAACCGGGTGACATGATTGAGTTGGAAGTATTGGCCGATCGTTGTTCGGCGATCCCGACGGCGGGCTCCTCCAACACGGCAGGTTTCGTTACACGTGGCCATGATTGAGGCGATCAAGTCCATGTCGCCTGTCATCCGGATCAGCCGGATCCTGGGGCCGCGCGGCGTGCTGGGCGCACTGGCCGTGATTACTTTCATCCTGGTCCTGGGTCCTCTGGTCGTCCTGTTGCATACCAGCCTCCTGTCCTCGGATGCGTTGCCGCTGAGCGGGGCACCACTCACACTTGCCAACTACGTGTCCGCCTTCGGTAGCGCGGATACCTATGTGCTGGTTCGGAACACCTTGTGGTACGCCGGTGGCAGCGTATCCATTGCCGTCGTCGTGTCGGTCATGATCGCGTGGCTGGCTGAACGCACCGACCTGCCATTTCGCCGTCTGGTGCACGTGCTGATGTTTTCCTGGATGGCCGTGCCGCCGCTGGTCATGGCATTCGGTTGGATTCTTCTGCTGAACCCCAACAATGGTGCGCTCAATGTTGCGCTGAAAGCAGCGTTCGGCCTGCGCGAGAGCCCGCTGAATATCTATTCGATGTGGGCGATGATTGCCATCACGGGGGTCTCGTTGGTGCCAACCACCTTCGTCATGGTCAGCAATATTCTGCGCAACATGGACCCGCAACTGGAGCGGGCCGGGTTCGCCTGTGGTGCCAACCGGTTGACCGTCTTTCGGCGCATTACATTGCCGCTGATCAGTCCCGGCCTTTTGTCGCTCGCCATCTATATGTTCATGGTGATGCTGCAGGCGTTCGATGTGCCGCTCGCGGTTGGCCTGACCGCTCGGGTTCCGGTGCTGTCGATGCGTATCTACGTGTTGACGACCGGCAACGAGGACCTTCCGAACTACGGCCTGTCCGCCGCGCTCGGCGTTGTCCTGATGGCGTTGGCACTGTTGCTGATCTGGGGTTATTTCCGCCTCGAACAGACCGGCGAGCGTTTCCGCGTGGTGACCGGCAAGGCGTTCCGACCTCGACGCGTCCGATTGGGTCGCTGGCGGCCGGTCATGGGGGGCTTGGTTCTGCTGTATTTCGCGACCATGCTGCTGCCGTTGGCAATGCTGTTATGGACGAGTCTGTTGCCGTTCTACCAAACACCGTCGGTCGCAGCGTTTTCCGCCCTGACCCTGTTCAACTATCGCGACATTCTGGCCCAACCGTTGGTCCATCAGGCGGCCGGCAATACGGTGGTGCTCGTGCTGACCAGTGCCACACTCGCCATGACGCTCGCCAGCCTGATCAGTTGGTACTCCGTGCGCACCGGTTGGCGTTTTGCGCGCTGGCTCGACGCGCTGGCCTTCATGCCGATCGCGGTTCCGCATATCGTCATGGCGATGGCGATCATGGTGCTCTATCTGCGGACGCCGTTGCATGGAACCCTGGCGTTGCTGATCCTGGCCCATGTCGGCATCTACATCGCGTTCGGCACGCGCACGATGAATGCCGCATTGCTGCAGCTCCACCGGGAACTGGAAGACGCGGCCACGGCCAGCGGGGCCTCCTGGGGGACGACGTTGCGTCGCATCGTGCTGCCGATCCTGTGGCCGCAGTTCCTCAACGGCTGGCTGTGGGTCGTGGCGCATAGTGCGCGAGACCTGACGGTGCCCTTGATGCTGATGTCGACCGGCAACCTGGTGGTTGCATCCCTGCTTTGGCTGATGTGGGAATATCCCAATATACCAGGGGCTTCGGCGCTTGCGATCCTGCTGGTCGTCACACTCATGAGTGTCGTTGTTGGCATGCAGCACATCGGCATGCGAGGGTTGGAGCGCCATGAACCAACGAAATGACCGATGCGAACCACGTTGAAGATATCTCGTCTGTGTCGCGTTCTGGTCCTGATGCTGCTGGCCGCCATCTCCGGCGCCAGGGCACAATCGAGCTTCGACAGCGTCCTGTCGGGGGCTCGTCTCGAAGGCGCTATTGAAATCTGGCTAGGGTCACCGTCGTCAAGCCATGTGCACCGGGCGTTGCTGGAAGCATTCCAACGCCGCTTTGGACTCAAGGTCCATTGGAAATGGGTCGCGCTCCATTCCGCCCGTGCGACGGCACGCCTGATGGCCGAAGCGTCGGTTGGTCGGGTGAGTGCGGACATTGTCGGGGGCACTTCGGACTACATCGCCACGCTGTCCGAACGGGGATTATTTCGACCGTATCCATGGACCGGCGTGTTCGAGACCGCGCTTCCCGGCATTCGGGAGCCGAGCGAGCGCTCCTTGTCGGAACTGCGGGGGCTTTGCCTTGCGTGGTTCGACAGTGTCTACGTCATTGCCTGGAATACTAATTTCGTGAAAGCCAGCGAAGCGCCGCGCCGCTTCAGCGACTTCCTCGATCCGAAATGGAAAGGTCGTTTCGCACTTAATGTTCTCGGCGGCGCGCCATTCGATCTCCTTGCACTGGAACTGGGGGACGCGGATGCACTCAAGCTGGTCCGGGACCTGCTCGCCAACCGCCCGATCCTGAAGAGCGGAACGCCGGCGGTGGGAAGCGCCATCACAACGGGCGAAGCCCATCTTGGCATCAGCAGCTATGTAACGGTCGAGCGAGCGCGCCGGAACAAGGAGCCGCAGGAGTTTCGCTTCGCCGAAGACTACGTGCCGGTGCTGCCGCTTTATATCTGCGTGCCGGAGAATTCACCGCACCCGAATACCGCTCGGTTGTTTGCGGCCTGGGTGGTAACGGAGGGAATTCCGATCGTCGAACGAATGGATGCATCAGGCAGGATCACCGCGCCAGATTCGTCCATGGCCAAGGCAATCGTGGCCTTGCCGGCCACGACGCGCCTCATCCAGGAGCGGTCATTGGCCGATGTGGCACGGACCCGAGCGGTTTCCTCTCAGCTCAGTGTCTTGTTCACCGGAAAGCACGAGTAGATCGGTCCATCGATGGTCTGGCGACCTGCCTACCAGGCGATGTCGTTTCCCAGATAGTCCAAGAACCGATGCCGGTGACCGCCGCGTTGGGATAGCATGACGTCGATCATCCCCCGCGCGCTGTCCTCCACACTGACAGACGCGATTGGGCCGCCCATATCGGTGCGGACCCAGCCGGGATGCAAGGTCAGCACCGTGACCTTGCGGCCCGTCATCTCGGCATGCAGCCCGCGGGTCAAGGAGTTCAACGCAGCCTTGCTGGCGCGATACAGCTCATGCCCGCCGGGGTTCAACGCCACACTGCCCATGGAGGAGCTGGTAAACGCCAGTACTCCGGTATCGCGCCTGATGCGGTCCGCCAGCCGACGCGACAGCCGGATCGGTGCGATGGCGTTGGTGAACATCAGGCGGCCGATCTCGCTCTCGGTCACGGCGGTCGCGCTACGATGGTCCGGCCCGGCGACACCGGCATTGACCAGCACGATGTCCAGGGTCCGGTCCCGCAAGCCGGCGGCGAAAGCGTCGATCCCGGCCGGATCGTTCATGTCCAGGCGGCCTATTTCGACACGCCCGGGATGGAGGTCGGCCAACGCGTGCAGCGCCGCCGCCTGATCCGGCTGGCGCGCCGTCGCGATGACGGACCAGCCGCGGGTGAGGAACTCCCGCGCCACACCCAAGCCGATGCCACGATTGGCGCCAGCGATCAGAGCCAGTGCGGTGTCAACCACGTTTCATTCCTCGGTCAATGGGCCCGGTCGGTTGATTGGCACATCCTATCGCGCGCACTCGACGACAACCGTACCGACCTTGCCCCCCTGTTCGACGGACATATGGGCGGCGGCGGTCTGATACAGCGGAAAGCGTCCATCGACCGACAGGATGCGGCCTGGAGAGGCGACAAAGCGTGCGATATCCGACTGCGCCCGCTTGCGTTGCGCGTGCCGGCTGGTGGGCAGGGTAAAGCCGTGGATCGCCAGATTTTTCGACATGATCTGGCGCAACGGCACCGCGGGATTCAGGGCGCCGTTGGTGGCGTAATAGGCGATGCTGCCACTGTCGCGCACCGACGCGAGCACCGATGCCAGGTTGCCACCCAGATCGACATCGACAACGTGATCGACGCCGTCGTCGCGGGTGATCTCCCGCACGCGCGCCGCCACATCCTCGGTCCGGTAGTTGATCACATGGGCGGCCCCGCCGCGGCGCGCGTGTTCGGCCTTTTCCGCCGAACTGACCGTCGCGATCACCGTCGCGCCGGCCCAGGCGGCGAGTTGCACCGCATAATGCCCCACGGCACCGGCGCCGCCGGTGACCAGGACGAACTTGCCCTGCACCGGACCGGCGACAAACACGCAGCCATGCGCGGTCATGCAGGGTATCCCGAGAGTGGCACCCTCCGCGAAGGAGACATGGTCCGGCAACTCCGTCACCAGATCCACGTTCAAGGCGATATATTCCGCCGCGGTTCCCATCCAGCGGCCGTTGCGCTGGCCGTTGTAGAGCCAGACCCGCTTGCCCAGCCAGCTTGAGGCGACACCGGAACCGACCTGATCGATCACACCGGCCGCATCGCTGTTGGGAATGACGCGAGGGTACTCCTTGGGCACGGCGCCGCGTCGGCGATAGGTGTCGGACGGATTGACGCCGGAGGCTTCCAGCCTCACCCGCACCTCCCCCAATCCGGCCTCGGGTGTCGGCAATTCGCCCGTGACGATAACTTCATTGGCCGGCCCCTGCCGGTCGTACCAGACCGTACGCATCGCAACCCTCCCGCGTTTGCACCAGCATAGCGGGTTTCGCGCGGAATTGTATGTTCCCCCGCGTGTGAGTCATGGCCTCGGCACGAGACAGGCGGGTTTAACACCACGTCGATCTATGCCACGATCCCGCCTGGAAGGGCGCCTCGGGATAGACGCCGTGGGATAGACGCCTCGGGAACAGACACGTTGGGTTGGGTGGAACACCACGGGATGCACGGCTGGCGGGAGAAACCGATGGATGAGGAGCGCCCGCCAGACGTGATTGAACACGCACTCATGGAATTGTGTCTGTCCGCTGGCCTGGAAGGCGTCGCTGCGATCGACCGTTCCGATGTTCAACGCGGCGACGTCGTGCTTTATCAGTCCGGCCATGGCACGGACGCCGTGCTTGGCCTGGCCAGGGTGTTGCTGGGTCGCGCCGGTGCCGGACCCATGCATGCGATGGGCCGCGATCTCCGTCCCGTCATGGTGTGCCCCTGGGTATTGCCCCCCAACCGCCCCGGTGGGCTTGCCCTTTGGCGTTCGGCTGGCGCTCCCGCCTGGGAGCCCAGCGACCATGTCTTCGCCGCCACCGTCGCGGGCCTGATCCGGGTTATCCTGGAACATAGCCCGGACGAGAGCGGGCTCGACCGTCTGACCGGATTGCCCAACCGCCTCTATTTTCTGGACGAAGCGGAGCGCCATATCGAGCGGCTGCATCTGGACCGCATCCCCGGCACGCTGATCTTGATCTCGATGGACCGTCTGGATCGGCTGGTCGCGGAGCATGGGCGGGAGGCCGGTGATTGGGCGTTGACCCGCGTGGCAACCCTGCTGCGAGCGATGGTGCGCCCGGCTGATTTGGTCGGGCGAGTCGCGACCAATCAGTTCGCCGTCTGGCTGAACGGCATGGACCACATGACCGCGGCCGAACGCGCCGAGATCCTGTGCGAACGTCGGCTGACCCTGCCTGAATCGACCGCGCCGGGCAACGTCCGGGTGCCGTCGCTCTCCATCGGGATCGCCAGCCGGACCGTGGGGAATGAGCAGGATATCCGGGAACTGCTGCGTCGGGCGGCCCAGGCGGTCGCGAAAGTCCGTGACGATGGCGGTGGCGGCTGGCATGTATCCCGCGATGGGTCACCGGTCTGACCATCATTCGGGCGACGGTTCAACCATCTCCGCGACGTCACTGGCCGGACCGGAACGTCCTCTGCCCCGACGGGCCGATGCAAAATTTTGGCGACCTCGCCGAACCGCGAGATTCGGCGCTTGCCCCGGCTGGCATCCCCGGATGACAATGCAGGCATGATGCAGCGGCAGGTCCGACCCGACTTCACCTCGGCCACCCAGCGGCAGGAGCAGGCGCGCCGGTGCGCCGGCCCGACGTTCGCCGCGCTCGACCTGGGGACGAATAATTGCCGGATGCTGGTCGGGGCGCCGTCCGGCACCGGGTTCCGCGTCCTGGACAGTTTTTCGCGGATCGTGCGCCTGGGAGAAGGCTTGCACCATACCGGCGAACTCAGCCGCCCAGCGATGGATCGCGCTATTATCGCGCTGAAAGCCTGTGCCGACCGCCTTGAACGCCGGCCAGTGCGCCAGGTGCGGGCGATCGCCACCGAGGCATGCCGGCGGGCCGCCAATGGAGGGGAGTTTCTGCTGCGCGCCAAGCAGGAGACTGGCTTGGATATCGGCATCATCTCCAGCCGCGAAGAGGCCGAACTGGCGCTGGAATCCTGTGCCCCGTTGTTGGCCAGCGAGGGCCGGCGCGCGTTGCTGTTCGACATCGGCGGCGGCTCCACCGAACTAGCCTGGGTGCGCCTGACCGACGGGCGGGCCGAACTGATCGGGTATGACTCATTGCCGGTCGGCGTGGTGACCTTGGCGGAACGATGGGGGGAGACCGGCTTCAGTGCCGAGGGCTTCGAAACCATGGTCGAGGACGTCGCCGCTCGCCTGACACCCTTCGAGTCGATCCATTGCATCGGCCATGAAATCCGCAACGGCGGGGTGCGTCTGCTGGGAACCAGCGGCACGGTCACCACGCTGGCTGGCGTCGCGCTGAATCTGGATCGCTACCGTCGCCCGGCCGTGGATGGCGTGGCGCTGTCGGGCGAGCAGGCCGACAGCGCTCTGACCTCGTTGCGCGCCATGGGGCGGGAGGGCCTGGTTCGGCATCCCTGCGTAGGGGCCGAACGGGTGGAGTTCGTGCTGCCTGGATGCGCGGTGTTCGCGGCGATCCGGCGATTGTGGCCGGCGCCTGAGGTCGTGGTTGCCGATCGTGGCCTGCGGGAAGGCATGCTCCTGCGGATGATCCGCGCCGATCGCATGCGGCCCGCACGAGGCGATGGTCGCCGCAACGCCGCGTCAATCCGCCCGTGAAGAAGTCGTTTGTCTCATCCGGGCGAGCCCTGGTCATACCGGTCAGGACCGCCAAGAGCCGCAGTCCGGCCTCCCAGCGCTGGCTGGCGCGTCAATTGAACGATCCGTATGTCGTGGCGGCGAAGAAGCAGGGTTGGCGGTCGCGCGCCGCGTACAAGCTGCTCGAATTGGACGAAAAATTCCATCTGATCCGCCGCGGCATGCGGGTGGTCGATCTTGGTGCCGCACCGGGCGGCTGGACGCAGGTGGCGGTGAAGGCGGGCGCCGGCAGCGTGCTGGCCATGGATCTGTTGCCGATCGACCCGATCGCCGGCGCGACATGCCTGCAGGGCGATTTTTCTGACCCCGATATGCCGCAACGTCTGGCCGAGATGCTGGGCGGCAAGGTGGACCTGGTATTGTCGGACATGGCGCCGAACACCACGGGACATGGCGCCACGGATCATCTGCGGATCATGGCTCTGGCGGATATGGCCTTGGCGTTTGCAGTGGAAATATTGGCCGAGGGTGGCACGTTCGTCGCCAAAGTGTTTCAGGGCGGGTCGGAACGGGACATGCTGGACCGCATGAAACGGCATTTCGCGACCGTGCGCCACGCTAAGCCTCCGGCAAGCCGCAAGGAATCCAGCGAGTTGTATGTCGTCGCCATGGGTTTTCGGCACAGATAGGGCGTGGGCCTGCCCCGGGGCTTTGCCCCGGACCCCACGAGGGCTTCGCCCTTCGAACCCACCAGGGGCACGGCCCCTGGACCGCGAATAAATGACATCCAAGGCCCAGCCTTGGTGGGGGGCGAGGAGGCAACGCCCCTCGCGGGGTTCGGGGCGGAGCCCTGGGGCTTTGCTTCCTTCACCCGATCGCCCTGCCGTTGAGATCACTCATCCGACAAGCGCCGCATCAGAGATGATGAAACTCGCGCTGACCGAACCGTTCCACTCCTCGGCGCGCAGATGACCGGCCAGATGCAAAGGCAGTCCTTCGCGATTCAGCAGCGTGTCCGCCAGGGCGCCATCCCGCGCCCGGAACAGCATGGCCTTAAGTCGAGGTCCGCCGCCTTCCCCTTCGACGAAGGCGCGGATCGTCATCGCCTCACGGCCGACCCGATCGGCACGGACGACGCGGGCGCGCTGCAGAACCAGCACGGGCTCCTCGTTGCCGGCGCCGAAGGGCGCCAGGCGTTCCAGTTGGCGGGCGACCTCGGTCGTGGCGCCGGGCACGGTCAAGGCCCCTTCCACCCGCAGGTCCGCGGCGCTCGGCAATTGCGCGGCGGCGGCCAGCCGATCGTTCAGGAAGGCCCAGAACGCTTCCACCTTCGCCTCGGGCAGAGAGAATCCGGCCGCCATCGGATGACCGCCTCCTGTCGTCAGGATGCCCGCCTGACGGGCGGCGATCACTGCGGCACCCAGATCGATGCCGGGAACCGAGCGACCGGAGCCCTTCGCCACGCCTGCCGTCACACCGGCGACACAGGCCGGGCGGTTGAAGCGCTCCTTGATGCGGCCGGCGACGATTCCCACGACGCCGGGATGCCAGTCGGCGCCGACCACTACCAGAGCCGCATGGCCGGCCTCGGCCTGCTGCTCCGCCTGATATAGGGCTGATTCCAGCATTCCCGCCTCTACCTCCTGGCGCTGGCGGTTGACACTGTCCAACCGTTCCGCCAGGGCCATGGCGTCGACCCGATCCTCGGTCAGCAGCAGACGTAGGCCCAGATCGGCTTCACTGATACGCCCGGCGGCGTTGATGCGAGGGCCGAGCGCGAAACCGCAGGTGAAGGCGGTGAGTCGTTCGCGCTGTTGGGTGACATCCAGCAAGGCGGCAATCCCCGGGCGACCGCGTCGCGCCATCACCTTCAGCCCCTGGCAGACCAGCGCCCGGTTCACCCCGGTCAGTGGCATCACGTCGCAGACGGTGGCCAGCGCGACCAGGTCCAGCAAGCCGATCAGGTCGGGTTCCACTCGGTTGGCGAAATACCCTCCACGTCGCAGGGTCCGCACCGTGGCCACCGCGGTCAGGAACGCGACCCCCGCCGCGCACAGCGTATTCAATCCGGAGACGTCGTCCAACCGATTGGGATTGACCGTGGCCAGGATCGCCGGCGGCGGCCCGTCCGCCTTGTGATGGTCCAGCACGATCACATCGGCCTTGCCGGTCACCGCCGACAGCGCCTCGGCCGCCGCCGTGCCGCAATCGACGCAGACGATCAGGCTGGCCCCCCGGGCGGCAAGCCCGGTCAGGGCGGCGGCGTTCGGCCCATAGCCCTCTTTCAGGCGATCCGGCACGTAGTGATTTGCCGTGCAACCCAGGGCCCTCATCAAGGTGACCATCAAGGCCGCGCTACAGGCGCCGTCGACGTCGTAGTCGCCATAGACCGCGAGTGTCTCGCCCTGGCGCGCCGCGCGAGCCAGGCGTTCTGCGGCGACATCCATGTCGATCAATAACGACGGGTCAGGCAGCAGGGCCCGCAAGGTCGGCTCCAGGAAGTCGGCCGCGGCGTCCATCCCGATATCCCGCGCGGCGAGCAGGCGGCCGACGATCTCCGGCACGTCCAGACGCTGGGCGATGCCGAATGCGATGCGGTCTTCCCCGGCGCGCCAGAGCCAGCGTCGTCCGCTGAGACTGCGGGCGACACCCAGCGCGGGTTCGGTCAAAGACGCGCCCTGCCGTCGGGGTTGCCCAGGCTGGGGTCCCTTAGGTCGGGGTCCATGTCTTCATCGCGAAATTATGGTGCCCCTCGATGTAGCGGACGGTGCCGGACCGGCTGCGCATCACCACGGAATGCGTGATCGCGCCATTCCCGAACCGCTTGATGCCGCGCAGCATGGGGCCGGGGGTTACGCCGGTCGCGGCGAACATCACGTCGCCCTTGGCCATCTCCTCGCAGGAAAAGACCCGCTTCGGATCGGCATGGCCCATGGAACGGGTGCGTTCGATCTGCTCATCGTTCTCGAACATCAGCCGTCCTTGCATCTGGCCACCCACACACCGCAGGGCCGCGGCGGCCAGCACGCCTTCCGGTGCGCCGCCGGAACCCAGATAGATGTCGATCAGCGACTCGGGCATGGTGGTTGCGATCACTCCGGCCACGTCGCCGTCGCTGATCAGCATGATGCGTGCGCCAGCCTCGCGGGTCTTGGCGATCAGTTCCTTGTGGCGGTCGCGGTCCAGGATGCAGGCGACGAGGTCGGAGATGTCGCATTTCTTGGCCTGGGCCAGATTGCGCAGATTGGTGGCAACCGGCGCGTCCAGGTCGATCAGGTTGTCCGGCAACCCGCCGCCGATCGCGATCTTGTCCATATAAATATCAGGAGCGTGCAGAAAATTGCCGCGTTCGGCCAACGCCACCGTGGCGATGGCGCTTGGTCCGCCCTTGGCCGTCAGGGTGGTGCCTTCCAGCGGATCGACCGCGATATCCATCTCCGGGCCGCCAGCCCCCACTTTCTCTCCGATGAACAGCATGGGGGCTTCGTCCATCTCGCCTTCGCCGATCACCACGGTGCCGTTGATTTGCACCGAATCGAACGCCTTGCGCATGGCTTCGACCGCGGCGCCGTCGGCTTCATTCTTCTTGCCGAGGCCGATCCAGCGGGAGGCGGCGAGCGCGGCCGCCTCGGTCACGCGGACCAGTTCGAGTGCCAGATTGCGATCTCTGACAAAGTCGAGCGGGGTTCGGGCGTCCATGGTTTCCTCCGGGCTAGTGCGATTCCCGTGACCTTAGCACGAGATGCGCGGATGGGCAGTCGCGTTGGACGATGCGCGGAGCAGAGAGGCGCGGGCAAACGGATGCATCGTAGAAAGGCAACGAATGCGTCCAAATTCGTCCCAGGATTTGCATAGGAAATGGGCAAATTGCCTTGCTGGGAACGGGGGAAGGGCGGGGCTTGGCCCGGGACCCCACCAGGGGCTCTGCCCCTTGGATCCCCGCCAAGGGCGACGGCCCTTGGAACCGGAACATTGGCGTTTGAATAGCGGCCCTCCCCGGGCCGCTATTCAAACGCCAATGAATCGCATTCCAAAGGCCGTCGCCTTTGGTGGGGTCCAGGGGCAAAGCCCCTGGTCGGGGTCCCGGGCCAAGCCCCGCCCCTCCCCCCAGTCTTCCGCATTGAAGACTGGCACGCCACGTGCAAACCTGTGTTGCCGTTCATACCGCTGAAAGTCAGCGAATGTGCGGGCAGCCTGCAACCAGGGAGGCCCGGCCAGACCGGGCTTGATGCGCATGAAAAAGATCGAAGCCGTCATCAAGCCATTCAAACTGGATGAGGTGAAGGAAGCGCTGCACGAAGTTGGCCTTCAGGGCATCACGGTGGTGGAAGCCAAGGGCTTCGGTCGCCAGAAAGGGCACACCGAACTCTACCGGGGCGCCGAATACGTCGTCGATTTTCTCCCGAAGGTGAAGATCGAGGTCATCTGCGAAGACTCGATCGTCGAGCGCGCCGTGGAGGCGATCATGAGCGCCGCCCGGACCGGCCGGATCGGCGACGGCAAGATCTTCATCTCCTCGGTCGAGGAAGTGATCCGCATCCGCACCGGCGAACGCGGCGAGGAAGCGATCTGATCGTCGAGGCTCCCCCGCACGGTCCGGTGCCCCTGGCGCGCGCGTCAGGGACCCAGACCGGACGGGCAAACTAACCGCTTTCGGCCCTCGGCGGAAACGAGTAGAGGGCCGTCACACAGGGGTCCGCGTTGTGCGGATCCTTCAGGTGCCGCGGCCTGCGACAGGCCATGATCAAGCGGCCATCAGGATGAAGGACGGGGACAACAGGCATGGCTAGGAAGCCGACAGGCACGACCTCCAGCTCCAACGTGAGCAAGGTGCTGGAGATGCTCAAAGAGCATTCCGTGGAATACGTGGACCTGCGGTTCACCGATCCCCGCGGCAAGTGGCAGCATACCGCCCAGCACGTCTCTACGATCGACGAAGACGTGTTCCGCGACGGTATCATGTTCGATGGTTCCTCCATCGCCGGCTGGAAGGCGATCAACGAGTCCGACATGATCCTGATGCTGGACCCCGATACGGCCGTCATGGACCCGTTCTCGGCCAAGCCCAGCATGATCATCATCTGCGACATCGTGGAGCCCTCGACCGGGCAGTCCTATTCCCGCGACCCGCGCGGTACGGCGAAGAAGGCCGAGGCCTATGTGATCGCGTCCGGCGTTGGCGACTCGGTCTTCGTCGGTCCGGAAGCCGAGTTCTTCATCTTCGACAACGTGAAGTTCGGCACCGGTGGCAATTACGGCATCTATCAGCTCGACAGCCAGGAAGGCCCGCAGGCGTCCCTGAAGGACTACCCGGAAGGCAATATGGGCCATCGTCCGGGCATCAAGGGCGGCTATTTCCCGGTTCCGCCGGTCGACAGCGAAAGCGATATGCGCGCCGAGATGCTGTCCACGATGGGCGAGATGGGCCTCGCCATCGAAAAGCACCACCACGAAGTCGCCCAAAGTCAGCACGAGCTCGGCATGAAGTTCGGCCCGCTGACCCGCATGGCCGACCATCTGCAGATCTACAAGTATTGCATCCACAACGTCGCCCACAGCTATGGCAAGACCGCGACGTTCATGCCGAAGCCGATCTATGGCGACAACGGCTCGGGCATGCATGTGCATCAATCGATCTGGAAGGGCGGCAAGCCGCTGTTCGCCGGCAATGCCTATGCCGACCTGTCGGAGACGTGCCTGTATTACATCGGCGGCATCATCAAGCATGCCAAGGCGCTGAACGCCTTCACCAACCCCTCGACCAACAGCTACAAGCGGCTGATCCCCGGGTTTGAGGCGCCGGTGTTGCTGGCCTACTCCGCCCGCAACCGGTCCGCGTCGTGCCGGATCCCCTATGCGACCAGCCCGAAGGCAAAGCGCGTGGAAGTCCGCTTCCCCGATCCGACCGCCAATCCGTACCTGGCGTTCGCGGCGATGTTGATGGCCGGTCTGGATGGGATCAAGAACAAGATCCACCCGGGCGATCCCATGGATAAGGACCTGTACGACCTGCCGCCCGAGGAACTGAAGGGCATTCCGACGGTGTGCGGCAGCCTGCGGGAAGCCCTGGGTGCACTGGTCGCCGATCACGAGTTCCTGCTGGCTGGCGACGTGTTCAGCATGGATCAGATCGAGAGCTATATCGAGCTGAAGTGGAGCGAGGTCTACCGGTTCGAGCACACCCCGCACCCGGTCGAGTTCGAGATGTACTACTCGGCCTGATCTCCACCTGACGACAGGCGGCCGGGTTTCGACCCGGCCGTTTTCGTTTGGGGCAAGACCGGGCTTGCGCCCCGGAATCCCGGCCGGGGGCGCTGCCCGCCAGGGTCAGGCGCCAATTGAGCGGGTCCAAAGTTGGTCTGCTGTCCGGCTCGCAGTCCGATGGACGAAAATGCCAAGGACGGACATGCCAAGGACGAACATGCCAGGTTTGGGGGGCGTGGAACGCGGGCCGGCCTTCGGCATCGCCTTGGGTTCCTGGGCGGAAGGCCCGTCGTTATCCATCCGCCTTCAGCACCTCTCCCGCGAGATACAAGCTCCCACAGATCAATACCCGCGCTGGACCACCCGCCCGCGGCAACGCGCGAAGCGCCTCCGCCACCGTCGGCCCCACGCGCGCCACACCGCCCGAAGCCGCAACGATCGCCTCGACCGGCAGCGCCGAATGCTGGTGCGGTTCCGATACCGCCCAGAGCGTCGCCGCCAACGGCAGCAACGGGCGCAAGAATTCGGCTGAGTCCTTCGCCTGCTTCATTCCGACGACCAGATGCACCGGCCGATCCGACCAGCCGCGCAGATGGTCGGCTAGCACGACCCCGGCCCCTGGATTGTGGCCGCCGTCGAGCCACAATTCCCAGTCTGCCGGCAACGCGTGTGTCAGCCGCCCATGCAGGCGTTGCAGCCTGGCCGGCCATTCGGCGGACGCGACGCCGGCCCCGAAGGCGTCGGCTGCCAACAACAGGCCCGAGGCGCGCAACGCAGCGATGGCAATCCCCGCGTTGTCCAACTGGAACGCACCTGGCAGCGAGGGAGCGGGCAGGTCCAGTGTGCCGCCGCGGTCGCTGAACCGGAATCCGTCGCCACGCGGCTCCACATCCCAATCTTGTCCGCGCAGCAGCATCGGCGCGCCGATCCGTTCCGCTTCCGACCGCAGAACCGCAACGACCTCTGCTGGCTGCGCACCGACCGCGACCGGCACGCCCGGTTTCATGATCCCGGCCTTTTCGCGCGCGATCACCGCCAAGGTGTCGCCCAGCAACTCCCGGTGATCGAGGGAAATTGAGGTGATCGCGCAGGCTGCCGGATGCGGTGTGACATTGGTCGCATCGCCCCTGCCGCCGAGCCCGACCTCCAGCACGCAAAGATCGGCGGGAGTCGCGGCGAACAGATCGAAGGCGACGGCGGTTATGACCTCGAACACGGTAATGGGTGCGCCGGCGTTCAGACGTTCCACCTTTTCCATCGCGGCGGCGATCGCATCGTCCGAGGCAAGCGTGCCGGCAATTCGGATCCGCTCGTTGAAATGCACCAGGTGCGGCGAGATGTAGACATGCACCCGCATGCCGGCAGCCTCGGCGATGGCACGGACGAAGGCGCAGGTGCTGCCTTTGCCGTTGGTGCCCGCGACATGCACGATCGGTGGCAGACGCTGTTCCGGGTCGCCCATGCGCGCCAGCAGGGTCAGCAAACGATCGAGGCTGAGATCGATGAGGCGCGGATGCAGCCCCATCAACCGGTCGACGACAGCGTCGATCCGGGAGCTCACGCCGCCGCCGGAAGCTCCCGGACCCGCAGCAGGCCGATGATGCGGGCGAGGGTCGCCTTCAGTTCCATCCGCATCACCACCATGTCGATGATGCCGTGTGCGAGCAGGTATTCCGCGCGCTGGAACCCGTCGGGCAGGATTTCGCGGACGGTCTGTTCGATGACGCGGGCACCGGCGAAACCGATCATGGCGCCAGGTTCGGCGATCTGGATGTCACCCAGCATGGCGAAACTGGCGGTGACGCCACCGGTGGTAGGGTCGGTCAGCACGACGATGAAGGGCAGTCCGGCCTCCTTGACCAGACGGGTGGCGATCACCGTGCGCGGCATTTGCATCAGGCTGACGGCACCTTCCTGCATGCGCGCGCCGCCCGAGGCGGTGAACACCACCAGCGGCGCATCCTGCAGCACCGCCAGGCGTGCCGCGGCGATCACCGCGTCACCCACTGCGGCACCCATGGAGCCGCCGATGAAATCGAACTCCATGACCGCGACGACCGCCTTGTGGCCCTCGATGGTGCCGTGGGCGACGGCGATCGCGTCGTCCATATGGGTCTTGTCGCGAGCTTCCTTCAGCCGATCCACGTAGCGCTTGCTGTCGCGGAAGCGCAGCGGGTCGACCGTGGCCTTGGGCAGTTCGATCCGCGTGAAGCTTCCGGCATCGAGTGTCCAGTCGAAGCGATCCGTGACACTGGCGCGCATGTGGTGGCCGCAATGCGTGCAGACCTTCAGGTTGGCCAGCAGGTCGCGGTGGAAGATCATCTGCTGGCAGGACGGGCATTGATGCCAGAGATTGTCCGGCACCTCCCGCTTGGCGAACAGCGTGCGGATTTTCGGACGGACGAATTCGGTGAGCCAGTTCATGCGGTAGCTCCCCTCACCGCCTTCGCCAAGTCCCGCACCTGCGCCAGGACTTTCTCCACCGCACCCGGCTTAGTGTGGCCGTTCTCGTCCAGATTGGCCGCCAGGGTGTCGATCAGCGCGGACGCCACCACGGCACCGTCGGAGATCGATGCAGCCTCGGCCGCCTGGGCCGGGGTGCGAACGCCGAAGCCGATGGCGATCGGTAGGTCGGTGAAACGGCGGACCTTGGGAATTGCCTGGGCCAGATCCGCGCCGGTGGCACTGCGCGTGCCGGTGATGCCAGTGATGGCGACGTAATAGACAAAGCCGGAGGAGCCGTTCAGCACATGCGGCAGGCGAACGTCGTCGGTGGTCGGCGCCACCAGGCGAATGAAATCGATGCCGTTCGCATTGGTGAACGGCAGCATCAGGTCGGATTCTTCGGTGGGCAGGTCGACGATGATCATGCCATCGACGCCGGCTTTGGCCGAATCGACGCAGAATTTCTCGACCCCATAGGACAGGATCGGGTTCAGATAACCCATCAGCACGATCGGGGTGGCGTCATCCTCGCGCCGGAACGCCCGCACCATGTCCAGCACGAAACGGACCTTGAACCCCGCGGCCAGCGCCCGCTTGCCGGCGGCCTGGACGATCGGGCCGTCCGCCATCGGATCGGTGAAGGGCATGCCGATCTCGATCAGGTCCGCGCCCGCCCCGGGCATCCCGCACAGCAGCGCCGTGGAGGTCGGACCATCGGGATCCCACGCCTCGACAAACGGGATCAGCGCCCCGCGTCCCTGGGCCTTCAGTTCGGCGAATCGCGCCGCGATACGGCTCACAGTGTCACCCCCAGGTGGTCGGCCACTGAGAAAATGTCCTTGTCCCCCCGGCCACAAAGATTCATCAGCAGGATTTGGTCGCGGCTCATGGTTGGCGCCAGCTTGCTCACATGCGCCAGCGCGTGCGCCGGTTCCAGCGCGGGAATGATGCCCTCGGTCCGGGTGCAGAGCTGGAACGCGGCCAGCGCCTCCTTGTCGGTGGCAGAGACATATTCGACGCGGCCGATATCGTGCAGCCAGGAGTGCTCGGGTCCGACGCCGGGGTAGTCGAGCCCGGCACTGATACTGTGCCCCTCCAGGATCTGCCCGTCCTCGTCCTGCAGCAGATAGGTCCGGTTGCCATGCAGCACGCCTGGACGCCCGCCGGTCAGGCTGGCGGCGTGTTCGCCGGTCTCGATGCCATGGCCGGCGGCCTCGACACCGATCAGGCGCACCGAAGCGTCGTCCAGGAACGGATGAAACAGGCCCATCGCGTTGGAGCCGCCGCCGATACAGGCGACCGCCGCATCCGGCAGGCGCCCCTCGGCTTCCTGGAGCTGGGCCTTGGCTTCCTCGCCGATCACCGACTGGAAGTCGCGCACCATCATGGGATAGGGATGCGGCCCGGCGACGGTGCCGATCAGGTAGTAGGTGTCGGTGACATTGGCGACCCAGTCGCGCAGCGCCTCGTTCATCGCGTCCTTGAGCGTGGCGGCGCCGGAGGTCACGGGTTTCACCTCGGCGCCGAGCAGCTTCATGCGGAAGACGTTGGGTTTTTGGCGCTCGACGTCGGTGGCGCCCATGTAGACGGTGCAGGGCAGCCCGAACAGAGCGCACATCGTGGCGGTGGCGACGCCGTGCTGGCCGGCACCGGTCTCGGCGATGATGCGGGTCTTGCCCATCCTGCGAGCCAGCAGAATCTGGCCCATGCAATTATTGGCCTTGTGGCTGCCGGTGTGGTTGAGCTCATCGCGCTTGAAGTAGATTTTGGCTCCACCCAGGTGGTCGGTCAGACGTTCGGCGAACCACAGTGGGCTGGGCCGGCCGACATAATGGGTCAGGTGTCGTTGCAGGTCGGCGTTGAAGGCGGGATCGACCTTCGCTTCGTTATAGGCGCGCTCGACCTCCAGGATCAGCGGCATCAAGGTCTCGGCAACGAAGCGGCCGCCGAATTCGCCGAAGCGGCCCCGCTCGTTGGGGCCGGTTCGCAGGCTGTTCGGGGGCACCAGGGGCTTGTTCAACGCGGGGTACTCCTTGCGGTTCCGCGTCATAGCGCAGGGGGGCGTGTGCCGGGAAGGGCGGGGCTTTGCCCCGGACCCCACGAGGGGCTTTGCCCCTCGACCCCACCAAAGGCTACGGCCTTTGGAATGCGATTAATTTGGTGCTTCAATTCCTCGGGGCCTACTCGGACCTCTCGCCGTCCAGGTAGGCCCCCAGGAATTGAAGCACCAATAGTCCGGTTCCAAGGGCCGTCGCCCTTGGCGGGTCCAGGGCAGAGCCCTGGCGGGGGCCGGGGCGGGGCCCCGCCCCCCAGGCACCTTGCTGCAACTGCGAACC
>Ga0082335_1000672_pt1 | contig 82095 bp, 67 predicted proteins | sample Subgrocontami58m_FD_72375 | JGI IMG/M metagenome (GOLD analysis project Ga0082335, IMG submission 72375) | Subsurface groundwater microbial communities from S. Glens Falls, New York, USA - GMW37 contaminated, 5.8 m (SPADES assembly) (version 2) ...
GATCGGGGACCAGATGTATCACGCGGCCGCGGTGGTGGGGGAGTTGGGCGGGATCGACTGGCGCTCGTTGAACACCGGGGCGCTACGCGGACGGATGTCGGTGGATGGCACAGTCCGCGATGAGGGTGTCACCTCCGATCTGATGGGGCATCCGTTCAATTGCCTGGCCTGGCTGGCGGCGTCGCCGGTCGCGGCGGCCTTTGGCGGCCTGAAGGCCGGACAGGTGGTGATGCTGGGCAGTGTGGTGCCGCCGATCTGGCTGACCGGACCGGGGACGATCACGGTCGAATTCCCGCCGCTACCGAAAGTGACCTTGCGGTTGGAGTAGGACGGGGCTTCCGTTCCGATTGTCCCGGGGGGTGTATCCCGGGGGATTAACCCCAGGGCGTTCACACATTTTGGACGGCGGAGAAAAATCTCTCCCTCCCCCCGGCCCCCTCCCGCAAGGGGAGGGGGAGAATTTTCTCCGCGGCCCCGTTGTGTGAAAGCTTTACCGGTTTACCCCGCTACCCCTTGCCCTTGGGCGTCGCCAAGGACAGCGGCACATACTGCACCCCATCCTGCCGCTGGATCAGCATCAGCACGAACTTCCGGTCCTGCTTGCGAGCCGCCTCCACCCGCTTCACCACGTCGGCCGGGGATGCAACCTCGTTCTGCTGGACTTCCAGAATCACGTCGCCTGGCTTCAGGTTTTTCTCTGCCGCGGATCCGCCGGCCGTGACGTCCGTGATCACCACGCCCTTCTGATCGACGCCGAGCTGGAACTTATCGCGCGTGTCGGCGGCCAGCGGCGCGACCTTCATCCCCAGCCCGGCAAGTTCCACTGTCTTGCTCGTGTCTCCGCCCTTCGCGCCCGGTTCCGCCGCGGCCAGTACCGCGTCGGTCGGCCGTTCGCCCAAGGTTGCGGTGACGGTCACTTCCTTGCCATCCCGCCAGACGATGACCGGTACCTGCTTGCCGACCTCGGTATCCGCCACGATCCGCGGCAGGGTGTTCATCGCCTTCACGTCCTGCCCGTTGAACTTCAGAACGATGTCGCCGGCGCGGATCTTGGCCTTGTCCGCCGGCCCGCCCTCGTTCACCCCCGCGATCATGGCGCCCGACGCGTCCTTCAGCCCCAGGCTTTCGGCGATTTCCGGTGTCACCTGCTGGATGCGCACGCCCAGCCAACCCCGGCGAGCCTGGCCGAAGTCTCGCAACTGGGCGATGACATTGGCGGCGATCTTGGACGGGATGGAGAAGCCGATGCCGATCGACCCGCCCGACGGCGAGTAGATCGCGGTGTTGATGCCGATCACCTTGCCATCCATGTTGAACAGCGGTCCGCCTGAGTTCCCCCGGTTGATCGCCGCGTCGGTCTGGATGAAATCGTCATACGGCCCCGATTTGATGTCGCGCCCACGCGCCGAAACGATGCCCGCGGTCACCGAACCACCCAATCCGAACGGATTGCCGATCGCCACCACCCAATCGCCGACACGCGATTTGTCAGAGTCGCCGAATTCAACGGCTATCAATGGCTTCTCCGACTTCACCCGCAACAGCGCCAGATCCGTGCTCTCGTCACGTCCCACCAGCTCGGCTTTCAGGGTCGTGTTGTCCTGCAACGTGATGGAGATCTCGTCGGCGCCGTCGATCACGTGGTTGTTGGTCACGATCAGGCCGGTGGAATCGACCACGAAGCCCGAACCCATGCTTTGGGCGCGCCGCTCCGGTCGGTCTGGCTGGCGTGGCTGCGCTTCGCCGCGGCCGCCGGGCGGGCGATTGCGGTTGAAGAAGTCCTTGAAAAACTGCTCGAACGGCGAACCCGGCGGAAACAGCGGCATTTCCGGGCCGGGGTTCTGGTTGCCCTGGCGTGACTGTGACGACTGGGTCGAGGAGACATTGACCACCGCGGGCAACAGTTTCTCCGCCAGATCGGCGAAGCTTTCCGGCGCGGGCGCCGCCACGACCGGACCGGATGGCATGGTCACGGCGAGCGGGGCAGCCAAAATCAACGACAGCCCGAGGAGGGCCGAACGGGCAGGGGCGGAATGGAGGAGGCGCATGATCACGAATTCCTAGTGACTGGGCCGCATATGGTCCGTCGGGCCAGCGCCCGCAACGGATGTCGGGTTAGGCGGATTGTTTCGAGAGAGCGGAACCGATGGCGGTGAGTATCATGGGTCATGTCGTAGCGGCAGTTCCTCTCCCACCGTCGTGGCCTGATCGTGGGAGGGGCGGAACCGCTTATGGCCTGGCCACTCGATCACGTCCGGCCGTGGTGGGGGAAGGGAAAACTGCGCTCAAGGCTGTTGAACACAAACCCTTCCCAACAACCATGCCAGCGACAGCCCGCTATGGCGTCACCGCCGCCGCAGGTGGCGATTGCAGATACCGCAGATAGTCGTTGTCCGGGGTCAGAACCAGACGCGCGTTGCCGCCGCTGAACACCTCCCGGTAGCCTTCCAGGGTGCGCCAAAGACTGAAGAACGTCGGATCCTTGCCAAACGAGCGTGCGTAAAGATTGGCCGCCTCGGCTTCGCCCTCACCACGGACCTTGTCCGCCGTCGCCTGCGCGTCCGCCAACAGTACCGTCCGCTCCCGGTCGGCTTCAGCTCGGATCTTCGCCGATGCCTCGGCGCCTTCCGCGCGCGCCTGGGAGGCAACGCGTTGGCGTTCGGACTGCATCCGCGACAGGATGGCCTGGGTGTTTTCCTCGGGTAGGTCGGCGCGACGGATGCGGACATCCTCGATAGAGACGCCGAACTGCTGCATTTCGGTGTTCACCTGGGTGCGGATCGTCGCCATGATCCGCTCCCGGTCGGCGGACAGCACGTCCAGCAGCGTGTTGTTGCCCATGACGCGGCGCAGGCTGCCGGTGACGATGGAGTTCAACCGGCCGCGAATACCGTCGGGCACCGGGCCGATCGCCTGGTAGAAGCGCAGCGGATCGGTGATCCGGAACACGGTGAAACTGTCGACGATCAGCCGGCGCTGGTCGCCCAGGATGACTTCCTCGCCCGGCAGTTCGACGTTCAGCAGGCGGCGGTCGAACGCGATCACGTTCTGGATCAGCGGCACCTTGGCATGCAGGCCGGGTTCGTTGATGGACCGAACCACCTGGCCGAACTGCGCGATCAAGACCTGCTCGGTCTGCTCGACGGTGAACAGGCTGGCATTGGCCAGGATGCCGATCACAACCGCCAGGGCGATGCCGGCCATGGAGATCTTGCTCATCGCGCGGCTCCCGAGGGCTGGGCCGGTGTTCCGGGTTGGTTCATTCCAGGCCGAGGCGTGGCCGAGGGCGGGATGTTCAGTGGCAGGAACGGCACCAGCCCGCGCATGCGGTCGTCCACCACCAGGGTTTGTGTGCGGGTCAGGATTTCCTGCATCGTATCCAGGTACATCCGACGCGTGGTGACGTCCTTGGCCTGTTCATAGGCTTTCAGGATGCTCTCGAAGCGCTGCGTCTGGCCGGTCGCCTGCGACACGGATGCGAGTTTCGCGCCCTCGGCTTCCGCCATGATCCGCGCCGATTCGCCGCGTGCCCGAGGCACCACGTCGTTCCGGTACGAATCCGCCTCGTTCCGCATACGTTCAGCATCGGTGTTGGCACGCTGCACGTCGCGGAAGCTTTCGATGACCGCCGCCGGAGGATCGACCTTCTGCAACTGCACCTGGGTGATCTCCACGCCCGCCTTGTAGCGGTCCAGGATCTGTTGGGTCTGGCGGAACACGTCGGCTTCGATTTGGGCGCGCAACTGGGTCAGCGCCGGCTGAATGGGCGTGCGGCCGATCACTTCACGCATTGAGCTTTCCGCCACGCCACGCACCAGAGCGTCAGGGCTGCGGGCGTTGAACAGGTAGTTGGCCGCGCTGTTGATGCGCCAGAACACCGCGACATCAATGTCGATGATGTTCTCGTCCCCGGTCAGCATCAGGCTTTCGGCCAGCACGTCGCGGTTGCCGCCATCCCGAGCGGCGTCAATGCGGCCAGGCACGGGGGAACGGAAGCCGATCTCGGTCTTGTTGATGAAGGTCACGGCCGGGGTCACCACCCGCTCGATCGGCCAGGGTAGGTGCCAATGCAGGCCTGGTGGGGTCCAGTAGGAATAGGCGCCGAACCGCAGCACCACACCCTGCTGGTCGGGCTGCACGCGATAGAATCCAAGGCCGATCCACAGCGCGACGATGCCCAGTGCCAGGATGATCAGCGCCCGCCCGCTGCCGAACCAGCTCGGCGTGCCTCCGCCCATCCCGCCGCCGAACAACCCGCGCAGAAAAGCCTGGGCCTGCGCGATCAGCCGGTCGAGATCGGGGATAGGTCCGCCGCCGCCGCCACCGCCGAAGGGGCCACCGGGGCCTTGGGGGCGCCGCCCGCCGGGGCGATCGTCATTGCCGCCGCCGCCCCAGGGTCCACCCGGGGGCGGCTGATTGCCACCACCCGACCCTCCAGAGCCGCCGGGATTGCCCCACGGACTCGGGCCACCGTTATTCCATGGCATGGGGACTATGATGCTCCTGTCGGGTCGTGTTGCACACGGGCCGTTGGCGGAGGCGCGATCATGCGCCATATCCGACGTAAGGCACGCGTGACGCCACATGTTCTGCCGTAACTCACTCCGGGCTTATCGACTGGCCGCGAAAGGTTTGCAAGCATATGACGAATCCTTCACCTGAAGCACTCCGCGACGCGCTCCGCACGATCAAGGACCCGAAAAGCGGGCGTGACATCGTCTCCGCCGGGCTGGTCGATGGTATCGAGGTACGCGGCGGCCTGGTGCAGGTGTCGCTGCTGACCGATCGTGCCCAGGCGGTGTCGATGGAGCCAGTACGGCGCATGGCCGAGGGCATTTTGAACCGCCACACAGGCGTGACCAATGCGACCGTCGTGTTGACCGCGCACAAGGCGCCTTCCGCCGCTCCGCCCGCCGCGCCTCGCGGTGGGAACGGCCATTCGCACGCGGGGCATGCGCATGGGCCAGGAGGACATGGGCCAGGCGGGCAGGGTTCAGCGCCCGGTGCGGCCGGCGCGCAGAAGGCGTTGCTGTTGCCCGACGTCAAGGCGATCGTCGCCGTGGCCTCCGGCAAGGGGGGCGTCGGTAAGTCCACTGTGGCGGTGAACCTGGCGGTGTCGCTGGCTCGTCAGGGCCATCGCACCGGGCTTTTGGATGCCGATATCTACGGGCCGAGCCTGCCGAGGATGCTGGGGGTGAGTCGGAAACCGGAGGTACGGAAGGAGAAGATGATCCCGCTGCAGGCCTGGGGCCTGTCCTGCATGTCGATCGGCTTCCTGGTGGATGAGGAAACCCCGATGATCTGGCGAGGCCCCATGGTGATGGGCGCACTGGAGCAGATGATGGGGCAGGTCGAATGGGGTCCGCTGGACATTCTGGTGGTCGACATGCCGCCCGGCACCGGCGACGCTCAGTTGACCATGGCGCAACGCGTGGCGCTGACCGGAGCGGTGATCGTGTCCACGCCCCAGGACATCGCCCTGATCGATGCCCGACGCGGGGTGCGGATGTTCGAGAAGACCCGGGTCCCCGTGCTGGGCCTGGTGGAGAACATGAGCTTCTTCTGCTGTCCCAATTGCGGCCACCGGTCCGATATCTTCGGCCATGGCGGCGCGCGGGCGGAGGCGGAACGCCTGGGCACAGAATTCCTGGGGGAGATCCCGTTGCTGCTGGATATCCGCGTGGCCGCCGATGCCGGCACGCCGATCGCGGCGTCCGCGCCGGAAAGCGAGGGTGCGCGCGCCTATGACGCGTTGGCGCGCCGGGTGTGGGACAAGGTGACGGGCGCGGGGGTGGCCCGTGGGGCGGGACCTCGGATCGTTATCGACTGAGCTGAATTCGCGGGGGGCGGGGCTGACGGGCGCGCCGTGTTGTGTTCCCGATGGCGTAGCGTCCTGGCTCGGTGGGCTCCGACGGGCGCCTCATGGCACACTGCGATGAGGTCACCGGGTGCTTGGATTTGGAATGAGATTTTTCGTCCGACCGCGGCATACGCAAATGCGCGGCCGGTCTTGCCCACACGTCGATGCGGCCGGTTCTGATCCGCAGCGGCGGTGTGCGCCAGTATTCCGAATCCATACGCATTATACCAGGCGCCCGAACCCTTGACTCGTCGATAGCTGGCCGAGCGCCTGGTATCTCTTTGATTTCGCGCGCAGCCGCCACACCAACCCTGCGCGCATACCGGTCGACGGTAGGGGCGACCGGTATTACCCCCGCGCCCGGCGACGAAGATGCGGGGCGACGGTTCCGGCGGGGACCGAGAACCGCCGCCAGGACCGCAGGTTTCGGCGCCATTCAGGGGGCTGGATCGTCCCGGTGCGGATGAGGGATAGGGCGATGCAACAAATCGTTGACCGCACGCTCCACCGCCGCCACCGAGATGTCTTCCATCCGTCCGCTCGGCCCCACCAACGGGGCGGCATGGTGGCCGGCGGGAGCATATTGACTGGCATCGGTCGGGCCGAACAGGCCCAGGGTGGGGGCGCCGGTCGAGGCGGACAGGTGCATCAGGCCCGAATCGTTGCCGATGAACACCGTCGCCCGAGCCAGGCAGGCGGCGGTCTCCGGCAGGGACAGGCGGCCTACCAGGTCGATCGCGTCCGGCAACGCCTCCAGCAACGGCGCGGCCATCGCCCGTTCCGCGTCCCCGGGGCCGGCAATCACCATTGGGATCGCATGCCGGATCGTTGAATCCCGCAGGGCCCGGAACAAAGTCGCGAACCGGTCCGCCGGCCAGGCCTTCGGCGCCCAATTGGCGGTTGGCGCCAGGGCGATCACCGGCCGGTCCGAGGGCAGCAGGGCGGAGGCTCGGTCCCGGTCCTGTTGCGATGTCCAGGCGACAGGCAGCGGCGGTTGTGCAATCCCCAGCATCGCCGCAAGCTGCACCGTCTTGTGCCCGACGCTCGGTCGTTTGACGGCACGCCGACAGGTTGGCACCAGCCACGATAGCGCGGAACCGCGGATATCCACCACCAGGTCCCAGCGCGTCGTCACCGTCTCCGCCCATAACGGCAGCCAATGGCGGCCGAAGGGACGCTTTTCCAGCACGATGGTGCGCTCGAGGTTGGGCATGCGGCTGAACACGCCCATTGCCACCGGGCCGCAGACCACGGTGATGCGGGCGTCCGGATGGGTCCGGATCAGGTGGTCCAGCAATCCGGTGGACAGGATCGCATCACCCAGCCGGTTGGCGGTGACGAACAGGATTCGCATGAGGGGGAGGGGATTAGAGCAGATTGCCTGGAAACGAAATCGCCTGGTTGCCGGCGGTGGATGCCCAGGGGATTCCCAGGGGATGCACAGGCAGCCGGGGCTCGCGGCGGTTTGACGTTCCGGGCGCTGTTCGGCAGCCTGCCTGCGGTCTAACACGAAGGGTGCGAGCCATGTCTGACGAAACCCTGGTCGCGATTGGCGAGGACTACCCGGAACTGCGCGAATCGGTCCGTAAGATCTGCGCCCGCTATCCCGGCACCTACTGGGCCGGCCTGGAAGACGAGCAGGCCTACCCCACCGAATTCGTCAACGAACTGACCCAGGCCGGATTTCTGGGGGCTCTGATCCCCGAGGAATATGGCGGATCGGGCCTGCCGGTGCGGGCCGCGGCGGTGATCCTGGAGGAGATCAACGCGTCCGGCTGCGTTGCCAGCCAGGGGCATGCGCAGATGTATATTATGGGTACTCTGCTGCGGCATGGCAGCGAGGCGCAGAAGCGGCAATACTTGCCGGAGATTGCCGCCGGCCGCATCCGCTTGCAGGCGTTCGGCGTGACCGAGCCCTCGACCGGGTCCGACACCACCCAGTTGAAGACGCGGGCGGTGCGGGATGGTGATTCTTACATTGTCAACGGTCAGAAAGTATGGACCTCGCGCGCCATGCACAGCGACATGATGCTGTTGCTGGCCCGCACCACGTCAGTCGATCAGGTGAAGAAACGCAGCGACGGGCTGTCGGTGTTCCTGATCGACATGCGCGAGATGAACACCGGCAAGGGTCTGGAGGTCCGCCCGATCAAAGCGATGATCAACCACAACACGACGGAGATCTTCTTCGACAATTTCCGTATTCCGGCATCCAGCCTGATCGGGGAGGAAGGGCGCGGGTTTCGTTACATCCTGGATGGTATGAACGCGGAACGGATCCTGGTTGCCAGTGAGGCGGTTGGCGATGGGCGCTGGTTTGTCCGCAAGGCCACGAAATACGCGAACGAGCGCGTGGTGTTTGGTGCTCCCATCGGGAAGAACCAGGCGGTGCAGTTCCCGATCGCTCGGGCGTGGGCGGAGTTGGAGGCCGCGGATATGATCTGCCGTCGGGCCGCGGCTTTGTTCGACAATGGCAAGGAATGCGGGGCGGATGCGAATATCGCGAAGTTGTTGGCGTCGGAGGCGGCTTGGAAGGCGGCGGATACGTGCATGCAGACGTTTGGCGGGTTTGCTTATGCTCGGGAGTATGAGATCGAGCGGAAATGGCGGGAGGTTCGACTGTATCAGATTGCTCCGATCTCCACGAATTTGATTTTGGGGTATGTGGGGCAGCATGTGTTGGGGATGCCTCGGTCTTATTGACTGGGGGCGGGGGCTATGGTAGCGCACGGGTGGTGGGGTCGACGTCACGGATGATAATGGACGTTATCATGGGTGATAATCTTTGGGACGCCGGCGAGTGTGTCTTCGTATCCTTTCCTGACAACCGGGATTGGTGGTGCCATTTGATGGCAGTGCCGTCTTGATGAGGGGTAAACCGCTAACAATGTTGCGTCTTTCCGAAAATTTGTGGGACCCAAAGTCATCGGGAGTGAAGGCGACGAGGCCACCTGCCCCGCCGAGAAAATGGAACTCTATGTCTCGTCTTGCCCCACGCCACTGATATCAAAGCAATGAGCCAGGCACACGCTATTCTGCCGAGAGTATTCGTCACAGGTGATCTGAACGTTGACTTCGTGATCACTGGTGCCACTGTCGGGAAGGTCTCGAGGGTGGACGTACCCGCTCCGCGTGTAGGCGGGTCCGCTTATAATGCTGCCGTGGCCTTCAAGCGGGCCGGCTTTGACTCGCTTCTCTTCGGCAATGTGGGTGATGACCACTACGGCCGTCTCATCTTCGAGGCAGTGACGCGCAACGGCATCGAGGTCCTCGTAGGCCACGATCCAACGAAACCTACCGGCACCTGTCATCTTCTCTACTTCGAGGGTGGCGACCATCTGCGAACGATTTACTACTTCGGCGGCAATGCCAACGACTACGACCCAATCCGTCTGGAACGCGCTCTGACCAAGGCCCGGCTTACCCCTACCGATCTCGTTTTCTCCTCGCTTCACATGTACGATCAGACTGATCGCGATTTTGATCGATGCCAGGCGTTTTTCGGTATGCTGCGTTCCAGTGGGGCGAAGCTGGTCTTGGACGTGGTGCCACATACGTTGTATGAGGTTCTGACGCTAACGGATTTCCATCGTATGATCGGCGGCACTGTCGACATTTTGATCGGCGAATACCAGACGCTGGCGCGGCTGGCCAATCCCGGCATTACTCCGGCCAACACGCCGAACCGCGACGACTTTGCCCACCTCGCGAGACACTTCGACACGCACCATTTTTTGTGCCGCTACGGCATCGGGAACATCGGACACGAAGTGGTGTTCACCCCGAACCAAGACACGGTGCGCCTCATGGACAGGGCGACGGAGACCGGCTACGACGCCCTTCCAGTCGAGTTGAAGCGAGGATTTGGAGACGATCTGACTGCAATGACGCTCAGGCAATTGCTGACTGCTGAACTTCCGTTAACATGAGCGGGAATGTGCTATGAAGGGAGATTTTCTTAGGTCGATCGCGCAGGGAACGATCGACACCGCATTTGGGCCATTCGAGGCCGAGGTATTCGCCGTCGGGGGAGCCGAGGTGCTGGTCCTCCATACGGCCAATATTCCGGGTGTCGGCGAGGGCGTCCTTTGCAGGATCCAATCTGAGTGCGTTGCTCACGTCTTTCACGACAAATCCTGCGACTGCGACGAACAGATATCCGCGGCGCTCGGTGATATACGCAGAGCGGAAGCTGGCCTGCTGATCTATCTGCGTCAGGAAGGGATGGGCCTCGGGATCTCAGGAAAACTCAGCGGCACGCCAAACGACTGGCGCAGCTACCATGCCGCGGTCGAAATCTTGCGATACTACGGCGTTCGCTCGTTGAAACTCCTATCGCTCAATATAAAAAAGATTGAAGCTATCAGACTCGCGAATATTACAATCCAACAATCCGACCAACTTGATGGCAGCCCAATCGTGCTCGGCAGACGCATTGCTCGCCTAGTCGAGCAGGTGCGTCAGGGTTCCTCGATCCGTCCTATCAAGCCCGGCGCGCCATTCTCACGAGTCCTCGTACTCGGCGATCTCAACCTTGATCTGCACCGAAACCAGACCGGCGAGGAGGCAGTCGTGGGGGGAACTGGATTCAACGCCGCTTGCGCTTTGAAAAAGTATGATTTTACGCCGATTATATTCGGCAAGATTGGGCAGGACGAGGCTGGATCGAGGATCCGTGCGAAAATTAATGAGGCCCATATTGATTGCCTGCTCGGGGTTCATCAGAAACATCCGACCGGCCGAGTAAATATCTTCCGGACGGAGGAACCCACAGTTCCCTTCCAGTACGAATGGGACAAAAGAAACAACGCGAACGACTATGACGCCTATAATCTCGCCCAAGCCATTGAGCTCATGGGTCTAGGTCCTGAGGACTACGTATTCGTGAGCTCCTACCTTCTGGTACAGAAGTTTTTCGACTTGCCTGGGATCAGAGAGATCCTGACTCTCCTCAGGAGCACCGGTGCGCGCTTGGTGCTAGACCTCGTACGTAAATCGCTGGCACCCGACGTGCTCAAAGACTGTGGGGTACAGGGCTTCAATGCCGACGCTTTGAAGTCGTGTCTGCAGGGCACCCACCTGCACGCTATCGTGGGTGAACTTGTGACATTCGAGCGGCTCGGACTTGCGCACCGAGACATGACCATCAGCTCGGACCTCCTCAGCAGTCTGCAGGCGTTCTTCGAGTGTGACTGGGTAATATGCCGTTACGTCGACGCTGGCCATGATCACATATGTCAACTAGCTGCTGAACACTCCACCGACAAAATGCGGATTCTGTTCAAGGAGTGTTCGGAGGCAACAGATATGCCTATTGGCCACGGAGATATATGGTTTGCGAAGACCCTCAGAGCCATACGGGAATACACCAAGACAAACCACCCCACCCCACGTAACCACTTACCATGAACTTCAATGCGTTCCAACTGTCCGTCTCCAAGAACGCGGAGCAACCCGCAGAGCGGTGGGTATATCGCGGTCATGGAAATCCGTTCTGGTCGCTTAGGACTCATTACAGTCGGTTCTTCGAGGAACTCGGATTGGACAGTGGAGTCTTCAACCTAGAGCGCTTCAGGCGGATGCTTAGGCGCCTCGCTCGGAGTGCGTCCGAGTCTACAGGCACGAACTATGATGCGCACTCGCTAGTGCAGCAGATGGCGATCGCCCAGCACCACGGCATTCCGACCCCCCTGCTAGACTGGTCCCATTCGCCGTACGTCGCAGCGTACTTCGCCGCTGCACTCCCCCCCGGCGGACTTGATCGCATCGAGATTTGTATCCATGGGCTGGACGTGAGCCAGCTTCCGGAAGGCGAGTTGTCGAGAAATGAGCAAGAGGTCATGCTGTCGGAGGACGGTTGTTTTAGGTTCATTGATACAAACAACTTCTTTTCCCGAAGAATCCTACGCCAGATGGGGTGCTTTACTTTCCAAAATTTCCCAGGCTGCCTTTACGACTGGTCCAAGTCTCATCTCCATATTCCACTCAAACTCAGGCGATATGAGATCACAGGTAACCGATCACAGATTCTGCGGGAGTTGGCGCTGATGGGGATCACGGGGGGAACGCTGTTCGACGACCTCGAGCATCTCGCAAAAGACATTGTAGATGCCGAGCGCGCCCTGGCGGCACAGCACCTAGGAAAGATCTGACATGCCTTCTGTCAACACCTGCTATGTTTGTCGAAGCGAGGTTGAAACATGTCATCCACACTACGACGAACTCTGCCTGCGCTGCGGCAACCTCAATTTTCTCAAGCGTAATGCCACGGCCAACCTAGCTGGGTACGTTGCACTCGTCACGGGTGGACGCGTCAAGATCGGATTCGAGACCGCGCTAAAACTGCTGCGAGCGGGCGCTATCGTCGCGGTAACGAGCCGTTTTGTGGACGATGCCCGCAGCAGGTTCAAACTGCAAGACGATTACAACGCTTGGAAGGACCGCCTGCATATCTACGCCGCAGACTTTCGTTCGATCGCACTAGTCGAACAGATGCTACACTCACTCAAGGCAGAGACGCCCCGTATCGACATTCTGATCAACAACGCGGCTCAAACCATTCGACACCCACCGGCGTTCTATCGGCACATGTTGCACGATGCGGCGCTTCCAGGACCCATGTTGTCCGAGCCTGCCGGAACGGGTCTCATGTCTCTGAGCTCAAACGTGCCTCTAGTCCTCGACGGGCTGGATCGTGAGCGCACCGTGGCGATGCTGTCGCAGGTCGCTCTTCTGCCTAGCGATGAGGACTCCGATCCCAGCCTGTTCCCCGCGGGCGTGGTTGACAAGGACGGCCAACAGGAGGATCGGCGGCCGTTCAACAGCTGGATGATGGAGGCCGACCAGGTACCACTGGTCGAGCTCCTCGAGGTGCTGCACATCAATGTAGTCGCGCCGTTCCTGCTGTGCAGCCGGCTGAAAGCGCACATGCGAAAAGAGCAGGACGAGAAACCATCATTCATCATTAACGTCTCGGCGATGGAAGGCAATTTTTCAGACCCAGAGAAAAACCCGCGTCATCCACACACGAATATGGCAAAGGCGGCCGTCAATATGCTAACCAGAACTAGTGCAATGGAGTTCCGCCAGAGCGGGATATGGATGAACGCCGTTGATCCAGGCTGGATCACGAACGAGCGGCCGTACCCCATGCAGTTCTCACTTGGAGTACGAAAGATAAAGATGGCGATTGATGAAATCGACGGCGCAGCGCGAGTGTGTGATCCCATCTTCCGCGCAATTAATGGCGGTGAGCTCGTCGCAGGCCAGCTATTCAAGAACTATGAGGTCTACCCATGGTAAAACGCGGATCCGGCACCGACTATATCGGGGTGGGGGTAGGCGCGGTTATCTTGAATGATCGGCATGAGCTGTTGCTCCTCAGAAGGAAATGTGAGTTCGATACTGGATTGTGGACAATTCCAGGCGGCGGGGTGGAGTGGTTCGAAACGTGCGTCGATGCCATCAAACGAGAATGCCGCGAGGAAGTTGGCGTCGAAATTGAGGTCGACCGATTGCTCACCGTGGTCGATCATATTGTGCGCGAATCTGGGGTGCACTGGGTGTCACTCGAGTACCTCGTGCACATCACAAGCGGAAAGGCGCACAATGCGGATAAGAAGGAAAATCACGAGCTGCGTTGGTTTCCGCTGGACGCCTTGCCTGAGAGATTAACACAACCGTCGCGTGAAGCGGTCCAGTGCATTCTCCCGGCACCGCTGCCTGCTAGGTCACTTAGGAGTTGAATCCGCCTGAACCGCCCCACACGCATGACTGTTTGTCCTATGTCAAATTAGGAGCCCCATCACCCCACCGCCCCAGTCCCCAACACCTCCGCCCAGCGCGGAAACCCGTTGTCCCGCGCCCGCGTCGCCGCTGCGTCCCAATCATAGGCGATGGCAAACAATTCCACCTCCCAACGCCCGTTCCGCCGCGTCAAAACGGCATATCGCGCATGGGGTGACCGAGGCCTCCATCTGCGACGCATAGGGCACATCCGCGAAGACCGGGCAACCGACGGTGCCAGGATTGACGATCAGGCACCCCTCCGGAAACTGCGTAACGCTTTGGCGGTGACTGTGTCCGCACAGCACGACGGCGCGTCCCACTTCGTCTCCCAGCCGTTCGGCCAGCAGCTTGCGCCCCACCGGGATCATCCGGTGATCGTGGATTTCCTCGGTGAGATACGTGCTGTCGTCGGTTGGTGTGCCGTGCACCGCCAGCACATCGTCGTCCAGTTCCAAGGTGGGGGGCAGGGCATGCAGGGCCGCCCGGTCCTCTGGCCGCATGGCCTCAAACGCGAACCGTCCGGCCGGAGGTAAACGGTCGGGCGCGCGATCCACGATCCAGCGGTCATGGTTGCCGCGCACGGTCGGAAGTGACAGCGATGCCAGCAGATCAAACGTTTCTTGCGGCCAGAGTGGGCCCGCCACGCAATCGCCCAGATTGACCGTCGCGTCGGCACTCCGGACCTTTATGTCCGCCAGAACGGCTTCGAGGGCTCGCAGATTACCGTGGATGTCGGAAATGACGGCAAGGCGCATCAGATGTCTCCGTCCAAGAGTCGCGAAAGACCGCTCATCACGACCCAACCGGATCGGGTCAGGATGGTGGCACCGCCGTCAATCCCGCAACCCCACACACCCCTCCCGCCCAAACAGCGCCGCCATCCCGCACACCGACCCAAACACCGCGGCAGCGTCGTGCCCAATCCCCACCAAAGGCAGCACCCGGTTATGCACCAGGTTCGGGCGCCGCACCTCCAGTGCCAGCATAAACTGCATCCCCCGCGCAAACCGGTTCTCGCCCTGCGCCATCGCGGCACAGGACCGATCCAGGAACTGATGGTTCGGATCCCGATCCGCCTCCCCCAGCAGATAGACCACGTCTTTCGCGACATACCGCCGCTCCAACCCCCGGGTCTCACCGACATAGGGCGGGGCGTTTCGGAATCCGTATTTCCACTGATCGACCTCGGGGCAGGCCGCACGATCCACCGGCCGAGGCCGCTCCTCCCCAAACCACAGATACGACGACGGATTGGCAACAACATAGCGCACCGTGACCCGACGCGCCGCCAGTCCGGCCTCGCCACGACCGACGACGGCATAGCGTTGCACCACCTGAGCCCCGGCGGAATGTCCGGCCACCACCACATGGCGCAAGGCCGGGAACAGAACCGGGTCGGCCAGCCTCGCCAGCAGAGCGTCAAAAGCATCGAAGGACGACAGACCGACCGGCCCGCTCGCCGGGTTTCCCGCCTTCCAGCCGTCCGTGTCCCAGCGGAGAAAATCCCCGGGCAGATGATGCGCCTGGGCATCCTGATCGGCCAGGAACTGCGGCGCGACCAGCAGGGTCGTCTCCACCGCCGTTTGCGCGGCGGCGCGAGCCTGTTCGGCGAGCCGCAGATAGGCGTCGGCGTTGCGAAGGGTGCCATGCACCATGATCACGACCCGGGTGACGGACGGCAAAGGCCGGCTCCAATCCGCCGAAAGCGCCACCGGCAGCGTGCCCTGGCCGGCGGCGGTCGATACGGTCAGGCGCCCTTCCGCGACCGCTCGCACCAGCTGCTGGTCCGCCGACTGCGCCCGCCCTGTCCCGATTCCGGTCAGGCCTGCCGCCAACAAGACCAACACCAGACGGGCCACCATCATGGCCCCGAAACGAACCCCACGCATGACCGCCCTTTCAGGGGGAAGTCACCCCCGCAATGAAGGCATCACCTTGTCTCGGAACAAGGTCAGGCTGCTCGCCGTGTCGTCGTACGACATCGGGCCGAGCCGGAATTGCATGATGAGGCCGCCGACACCGGTATGGCCGACGGCGGCGAGTTTCTCCGCCACGGTGGCCGGCGATCCATACACCAGGGAATGCTCCACCACCGTCCGCGCCGCGGGGGCCGATCCCGGGGCAGGCATCGGCACGATGGAAACGCCCTGTTCGGCGTGGACCTTGTTGCGCATGGCAACCCGCAGTTCCTGCATCGCATGGAAGGCGGGCACCGCGATGCGTTCGGCCTCGGCATCGGTTTCCGCGACGAAGACGTTGCGCCAGACCCAGCATTCCTCGACGTTGCGCGCGATCGCGGCTTCGTCCATGCCGATCTCGCGCAGGGTGCGGCGATACAGGTCCATCCGCTGGGCCGTGACCTCATTGGTCTGGATGTTCATCATGAACGGCCTGCCCTGGCGCGCGACATCCAGCATGCCGTGCTCGGTTGCGGCGGCGCGCAACACATAGGGGTGTGGCTTGGTGTAGGGCACCGGGCGCAGTTCGGGGACTTTCAGATTCCAGAACTTGCCGTGATGCTCGAACGGGCCGCCCTGCCAGGCGCGCAGCATGATGGCCTCGGCTTCTTCCAGCCGAGCCTGAGCCTCCGTGTGGTCGATGCCGAAGCCCTGGTAGTCGTAGATGTTATAGGCTGTGCCGCGACCCAGGCCGACGATCAGGCGGCCTTGGCTCAGGTGATCGATGACGGACATCTGTTCGGCGAAGCGGATCGGGTGGTGCAGCGAGGTCTGCGCCACGGCAAAGCCGATCCGGGCCCGCGTCGTCGCGGTGGCCAGCGCGGCGGCGAAGCTGACGGGATCGGCATAGGCGCAGATGCCGTCGAAATGGTGCTCTGCCAGCCATATCACGTCATAGCCGAGCCGGTCGGTGAGGATGGCTTCCTGGAGGGTTTCGGCGATGATCCGCCCGTCATCGTCGGGGGAACGGCTTTCGGGAAACAGGAAGTTGGAGAATTTCACGACTGGCGCTCCCTGATGGCCGGATTTCGATTTCGATCGCGGGCAGGATTGCCCGGTTTGGTCGTGCCCGCAATGGGCCGGGATCGTGGCCTGCCGGCGTTCCGGGAGGCACATCGACCGACTCCAAACTTCCCGTCTAAACTGAGGCCAACCGGACAGCACGGAGGCTCCCCATGGCCAAGAATCTCGCCGCTCAACGACATGCGAAGGAGTTGCGCCGCAAGGCCGCGCTGGCGGAACGGCGCAAGACCGAGGCCGCGACGAACAGCCCGTCCGCGCGCGTGGCACGAGCGTCGCTGTTGCCCATTCAATACTCGATGATCAGCGCGAATCTGTTCCAGATCGGACTCGGGTCTCTCCACCTGGCACGCGGTCCAACGAAGGGGAACGTCACATGGTCGATGTTCCTCCTTGATGTGCACTGTATGGGGGTCAAGGACGTGTTCGTGCGGGAACTGGTGGGTCCGGAGGTAGATAAGCATTTGATGTACCTCGAAGTTGCGAACCCCGTCGCCGATATCAGACCCCAGGACGCACGGAAACTCCTGCACGAGCTGGCAAAATGGTCGGGCGCGTTAGGCTTCCGGCCGCATAAGGATTATGCGCTGGCGGAAGCTCTGTATGGCGACGTTGACGCCGCGGCATCTGCGGTCGGGTTTCAGTTTGGGATGGACGGTAAGCCAAACTACGTGCCTGGCCCAGATGTAAAGGACGCAATGATCCGCCGCGACATGGCGACCCTGACCTCGGCCGTTGGCGCGGACGGTTTCACCTACATCCTGCCGGTCCGCGGCAGCGACTTGCTCAGCGAGGACGATTGGGACACGGATCTGGATGAGGACGGACTGGACAACGACCCACCGACCATCGATGGCGTGCTGGAACCCGAACAACCTGTCATCGCCGAGGAGCGCCGGTCATGAGCTACGAGCCGAAGCGGTTCGATTTCTCCGTCCCGGTCCGGATCAATCTCTACTCCGACACGCAGACCCGGCCGTCGCGCGCCATGAAGGAAGCGATGCTGGAGGCCGAGATGGGCGACGAGCAGGGCGGCTCCGACCCCTCGGTCTGGGCGCTGTGCGATCGTGCCGCTGCCATGCTGGGCAAGGAGGCGGCGATGTTCCTGCCGTCCGGCACCATGTGCAACCAGGTCGCCATCGCCACACATTGCCGCCCGGGCGACGAGATTCTGGCGCATGAGGACGCGCATATCCAATCCAGCGAGGCCGGCGGTCCCGGCGCCATCAGCGGCGTGCTGATCCGCGGCCTGCCCGGTGAGCGCGGTATTTTCAACGCGGAGACGCTGGAGGAGGCGATCCGGCCGATCTCCCGCTATTCCCCACCGCAAACCCTGGTGGAGGTCGAGCAGACCGCGAACAAGGGGGGAGGGGCCTGCTGGACCGTCGATGGGCTGAACGCGGTCTCCGCTGTCGCCCACCGGCACGGCATGCAGGTGCACATGGATGGGGCTCGCCTGATGAACGCCGCCGTCGCGTTGGGCGTGCCGGCGCCAGACCTGACTGCCGGCTGTGACACGGTTTGGCTGGATTTCACCAAGGGCCTGGGCGCGCCGTTGGGTGCGGTGCTAGCCGGATCGAAGGACTTCATCGGCGAGGCGTGGCGTTGGAAGCAGCGCTTGGGCGGCTCGATGCGCCAGGGTGGCATGAACGCGGCCGCCTGCCTGTATGCGCTGGAGCACAATATCGACCGTCTTGCCGAAGATCATGCCAACGCCGCGGCTTTGGCTCGTGGCATGGCGCAGATCGAGGGCATCACGGTGGAGACGCCGGAGACCAACCTGGTGTTTTTCGACACGCGCGGCACCGGCATGACGGTGGCGGAGTTCGCCGCGAAGCTGCGGCCGCTCGGCGTGCTGCTGTCTGGCCCGGACACCTATCGTGGGCGGGCCTGCCTGCACCTGGACGTGTCGGCGGCACAGGTGGCGGAAGCGGTGGCACTGATGCGGCAGGTGGTGAACCGGTAGGAGCCGCCCCAGGACCATGGCGGATCCTTACGCAGACATCGGCTCCATGGAACAGGCATAGGACTGTCCGTCCGTGGAAACCACGAGGATTCGCCACTCCGATACCGCGCGACATGCCGCGTTCTTCCAGTTTGTGCAGTCGATCTTTCCCGGCTCAGGGGGGCAAAGCTGGATGGATTGGCGCGATCGTGGCGGCTGGACGGACCAATACGAGGTCTTCGTGGCTGTCGAGGGCGACCGGATCGTCAGCACGATCGGACGGAGCCGGATGCGGCTGGTCATCAATGGGCAGGATCGGGTCGGATATCAGTTGGGCGCGGTGGCAACGCTTCCGTCCTATCGGCGACAGGGACTGGCACGTCGGCTGATGAACTGGGTGATCGATGAACTGGACGCCCCCGATCAGCCGATCATCCTCTTCGCCAACAACACCGTTCTGGATTTCTACCCGCGCCTGGGCTTCCGGCGTATCCCGCAACAACGCGCGACGGCCTCTGCCTTGATCGAGCCGTCCGGCGTCCCGCCTGCTGCCTTCGATCCCGCGAGCGCCTCGGACCGATTACGACTGGCGGCGCTGAGTGCGCGGGCGCAACCGATCCGAGGGCCTCTGGTTGCGCGCGATTACGGTTGGATCGCGTTATGGAATCTGACTGGCGGCCCGGAGGCTGCTGTCTGGCTGCCTGAGGTCGATGCCTTGATCGCCACAACGGTCGAGAACGAATGTCTCTTCGTCCATGACGTGATTGCGGCGCAAGACTTCGATCTTGGCGCGGTGCTGCCGACACTCATCACGCAACCGATCCGGAAACTGGAGTTCCTGTTCGATCCCGGGGATTGGTGGGTAGGGGCAGACTATTCTGAACGAGACGACTCCGACTCAAGGCTATTTGTCCGCGGCGGCCTGGCCTCCGTGACCGGCCCGGTCCAGTTTCCGGCACTGGCGCACACGTAAGAGAACGGCGCCGATCCGCGCGATCCGCCAAGCTCCGGGCTGCGGTTCGATCCGGATCCCGCGTGCGGACGAACCTGCCAGCATCTGGACGCGTCGGCGCGCCAGAAGGAGGATGCGATGGCGCCAATATGACCGAAGATTAGCCAGGTGGTGCCCACGCTGAACGCTCGGCCATAGAGCGTTTTCCGATCAGGGCGAACCATGCTCCTGATGGGTGAGATAGTTCTGGCATTAGCGGTTTCCGAAAGCCCTGCCCGAGGTGGCGACTCAAGCAGATCGGAAAATGCTCTATGTCACCCAGGCGGATGACGATTACGGAACCAACGAAGTGACCATCGGGCAAGCTGAAACCCTTCCATGCCCAGGCTCACAAGATTCTGACGCCGAACCTCGAGTCAGGGTGATCCCCGGAGCTTGCGGCGATAGAGCAGCCAATAGGCACCGGCCACGAGCACGGCCCCGCCGGCGACGTTGCCGATCGTGACAGCGAGGAGGTTCCGTGCCGCACCGACCAGGTCCAGCCGAACGAACGCGGCGGGATCCAGTCGCACGGTCTGCCAGAAGCCATCCGCGGCACCCGCCATAATCATCAGGCCAAAGGGAATGAAATACATGTTCGCCACCGCGTGCTCGAAGCCCGCGGCGACGAAGGCGGCGATCGGTAGCACGATGACGAACATGCGGTGCGCTGGCAGGCGGCTTGAGAGCGAGAGCCAGACAGCCATGCAGACAAGCGTGTTGCAGAGCATGCCAAGAACCAGCGCGCGGCCGAAGGGTAGCGCCGCCTTCGCCTCTGCCGTACGAAGCGCGGTCACGCCCACCTGCCCGCCGCCGAACAGGTGGTGGTCGGCCAGGAACACCAGTGCCGCCATGCCGACCGCGCCAGCCAGATTGCCTATCCAGACCAGCGCCCAGGCACGCAGCACGCGCGTGAGACCGAGCCGGCCGCTTGCCCAGGCCATCACCATCAGTACATCGCCGGTAAAAATCTGCGCACCGCCGAGCAGCACCAGGCTGATACCGAGGGCGAAGACCAGTCCCGCCACGACGCGTGCCAGGCCGAAGGGGATCGCCGCTTCTGCCCCCGTCAGGGCGATATTGGCAAAAATGGCCCCGAAGGCGATGAACGCCCCGCCGAGGACACCGAGCGTCAGCAGGGTGATCGCGTCCTGCCCCGCCTTGGCGACACCGTCGGCTTCCGCCTTGGCGGCGATCTCGGGCGGCAGGCGCCCCTCGATCCCCGCTAGCAGCGTTGGCCGCGTCTCCATCGTGCGCGATCAGCCGCCGATCGCGATCAGCCCGATGATCTGCACTGCAATGACCTTCACGATCGTGGCTGAAGGGAAAATCATCGCGTAGCCGATATCGGGCCGCTCCGTTGGTGCCATGCGCGAGGCATAGACCAGGATCGCCGGGTTGCCCGTGGCGCCCGACGCAACGCCGAGGAGGTCGTCGAAAGGCAAACGCAGCACATACAGGCCGACAAGCAGGACGATGGCGACCGTGGTCAGCAGCACCGCCGCGCCAATCAGGAGCATCAGCGGCCCGGTCTGCGCGACAGTGGTGACGAACGCCTGCCCCGAATTGATGCCCACCGCGGCCAGGAACAAGGTCAGTCCGAAATTCCGCAGCACGATGTTCGCCGGCAGTGGCATGACCCAACTGATCGGCCCCGTCCGTCGCAACCGCCCGAGGATCAGTGCGACGATCAGCGGCCCACCGCCGATCCCGAGCGTAACGGTGCCAACCCCTGGCACCGGGATCGGCACCAGGCCAAGAAGCACGCCCAGGACCATGCCGAAGCCGACGGAAACGTAACTGAACTCGGCAGCCGATTTCACCGTGTCGCCGAAATGGGCACGCGCGGCGGCAATTCCACTGATTGGCACGATGACCCCGATGCGGTCGCCGATCTCCAGCATAAGGTCAGGCGAGGGCACCAGGTCCACGTCATAACGCCGCACGTGCAAGATTTGGATCGGCACGCTGGCGGGCATCGGCAAGTCGCCAAGCCGCTTGCCGGTCAGGTTGGCCTTGGAAACGAAAAAGCGCTGATAGGAGAGATCTGCGCGATCCTTTGCGATGCGCCCGGGTTCGAGCCGGCCGAGGATCCCGGCAGTCTCGCCGATCGCCGCCGCGCGATCGGCGGCGATCAGCACCGCGTCGCCAATATTGAGTTGGATCTCAGGGTCAGGAAGCCGATTGCGGCTGTCCTGACGCACGCTGGCGACCTGGACGCCCTCGGGCAGGATTGCCATCACGTCGGCGAGCGTGCTGCCGCCGGCGGGCAGCCGCTCGATGGTAACCTCGCCGGTATGGAACCGCACCGGCTTCTCGGGAAAGCTGGGCTTCACGTGGCGCGTCAGGAAGTAGAAGCAGAGGATCGGGCCGATAACACCGAAGGGGTAGGCGACCGAGTAGCCGATCGACGGCTCCTTGTTGTGCATCGCGTCCAGTGCCGCCTGCAGTGTCGCCGTGCTCGTCATCGATCCGGCGAAGATGCCCAGGGTGTGGCCAAGTTGCAGGTGGAAGATCGAGCCCAGGCCAAGCGCCACCAGCAATCCGGCCACGACGGCGGCGAGAGCGAGCAGGTTGTAGGTGCGCCCCGGCCCGGTCAGCCCCTCGAAGAACTGGCGTCCATAGAGGATCCCGATTCCGTAGAGGAACATGATCAGCCCGATCAGCCCGATTGGCCCCGCGATCTGCGCCTTGGGTGCAATGGCGCCGAGGAACAATCCGACGAACAGCACCGCACCGATGCCAAGCGAAAACCCGAGGATGTTGATCTGCCCGACCGCGTAGCCAAGACCGATCGCCAGAAAGATCGCGAGGATCGGCTGCGTGCCGATAAGCTCGCTGATGAACGCCATCATGCTTTTTGTTTCCCCCTCGATGACAGCTCAGCGGGCTCGGCAGCCGGCGGAGCGGAAGATGTCCAGCGCTGCGGCGACCTGTTCCTGCGTCGGGGTCGGCGTTTCGGCCAGGCGGTACTCCAGCCCGAGCGTCTTCCACTTGAAGGCACCCATCTGATGGAATGGCAGCACCTCCACCCATTCAACGTTCGTCATCGGTGCAACGCACTTTGCGACCTTCGCTATGTTCGCCGGATCATCGGTCAGCCCCGGCACGAGTACGAAGCGCACCCAGACCGACTTCCCCATCGCGTTCAGCCGTTCGGCGAAACGCAGCGTGGGTGCAAGCTCGACCCCCGTCACGGTCCGGTAGGTGTCGGGGTCTCCACTCTTGATGTCGAGCAACACCAGATCGACACTTTTCAGATATTCGTCGTCAGCCCGGTGCCCCAGAAAGCCTGAGGTATCGAGGGCCGTATGCAGACCCATCGCCTTCGCCGCGGCGAACATGCCGTGGGTAAAGCCGATCTGCACCAGGGGCTCGCCACCGGATATCGTCAGGCCGCCGCCCATGGCACGCAGTGCCGGTGCAAAGTCGTGCAGGCGCCTGACCGCGTGGCTGAGGTCGATCTTCGTCCCGTCCTTCAGTTTCCACGTGTCGGGATTGTGGCAGAACTGGCAGCGCAGAAAGCACCCGGACATGAACAGCATGACGCGCACGCCCGGGCCGTCCACCGTCGATCCGGTCTCGTAGGAATGAACCCAGCCATGGGTTTCCTCTTTCCCCTCGAAACCCTCGGTTTCCGGGGCATCGGGCGACTTCCCAGCCCTGAGGTCGAACCGGCTGCCGACCTCACCCATTTCATCTCTGGACATCGCACCCTCCTCAGTAGCTGGCGTGGAAGGTGCGATGGATCACGTCCAACTGCTGCTCCCGTGTCAGCCGGACGAAGTTCACCGCATAGCCGGAAACCCGGATCGTGAGTTGCGGGTATTTCTCCGGGTGCTCCATTGCGTCCTCCAGCGTGTCTTTCGAGAGGACGTTGAGGTTCATGTGGAACCCGCCCTGCCCGAAATACATGTCGAAGGCTTTCACGGCATTCTCAAGCCCGGCTGCCGCGTCGCGCCGTGCCATGCTTGGCGCAACCGAAACGGTGAAGCTGATGCCGTCCTGCGAATCGGCATAGGGCAGCCGCGCGACCGAAATGCAGGATGCGAGCCATCCGTGGTCATCCCGCCCATGCATCGGGTTGGCGCCTGGCGCAAAAGGCTCCCCCTTGCGCCGCCCATCCGGTGTGTTCCCCGTCGCCTTGCCGTAGACGACATTGGACGTGATCGTCAGCACGGACTGTGTATGCACTGCGTTGCGGTAGGTTGGGTGCTTGCGGAGCTTCGCCATGAACCGGGACACGAGGTCCACCGCGATGTCGTCGACCCGCGAATCCGCGTTGCCGTATTTCGGAAAATCCCCATCGATGCGGTAGTCCACGGCGAGTCCCGTCTCGTCACGAATGACATGGACCTTGGCGTACTTGATGGCGGAGAGGCTGTCGGCGACGACCGACAGGCCGGCGATGCCGAAGGCCATGGTGCGCAGGATATCGCGGTCATGCAGCGCCATCTCCAGGCGCTCATAGAAATACTTGTCATGCATGTAGTGGATACAGTTCATCGCATGCACATAGGTGCGCGCAAGCCACTCCATGGTTGCGTCGAACTTCGCGAAGACCTCATCATAGTTGAGTATCTCGCTGGTTATCGGAGCCGATGCCGGCGCGATCTGGTCCCCGCTCACCTCGTCTCGTCCGCCGTTGATCGCGTAGAGCATTGCCTTGGCGAGATTCACGCGTGCACCGAAGAACTGCATCTGCTTGCCGAGACGCATGGCCGAGACACAACAGGCAATCGCGTAGTCGTCACCCCAATAGGGGCGCATCAGGTCGTCGTTCTCGTATTGCAGCGACGATGTGTCGCGGCTGATCCTGATGCAGTAAAGCTTGAAGGGCGGCGGCAGATTCTTCGACCACAGCACGGTGATATTGGGCTCTGGCGCCGGGCCGAGATTGGTCAATGTGTGCAGCATGCGGTAGCTGGTGCGCGTCACCAAGGTCCGTCCGTCCATATCCATGCCGCCGACGCATTCGGTCGCCCAATACGGGTCGCCGCTGAACAGCGCGTCGTAATCCGGCGTGCGCAGGAAGCGGACAATGCGCAGCTTCTGCACCAACTGGTCGATCAGCTCCTGCGCACCGGTCTCGTCGAGTGTGCCCTCGCGCAGGTCGCGCTCGATATAGATGTCGAGGAAGGTGGTAATGCGACCGATCGACATGGCCGCGCCGTTCGCCTCCTTGATCGCGCCAAGATAGGCGAGGTAGGTCCACTGCACCGCTTCCCGTGCCGTCTCGGCAGGGCGAGAGATATCGCACCCATAGCGATTGCCCATCTCGGCAAGGTCCTTGAGCGCGCGCATCTGCTCCGCGAGTTCCTCCCGCGTGCGGATGATTTCATCGGTCGGCCACATCTCGTCGACCTGTGCGCGTTCCTCGCGCTTGATGGCGAGAAGGCGATCGATGCCGTAAAGCGCGACACGGCGGTAATCGCCGATGATTCGGCCGCGGCCATAGGAATCCGGTAGACCGGTGATGATGCCGGATCTCCGGCAGTTCATGATCTCCGGGGTATAGGCGTCGAAAACCCCATCATTGTGGGTCTTGCGATAGTGGGTGAACGCTTCGTGGACGGCTGGATCGGCCGGAAAACCCGCTGCTTTGAGGCCGGATTCCACCATCCTGAGGCCGCCGGCGGGGAAAATCGCGCGTTTGAATGGCTGGTCGGTCTGCAGGCCGACGATCACCTCGTTGTCCCGGTCGATATAGCCGGGGCCGTGCGCCAGAACGGTGGAGGGGGTCGTGGCATCAACGTCCAGCACGCCCTTCTTGCGTTCCTCCGCGAAGAACGGCTGCAGCTTCTCCCAGACGGCCTGGGTCCGCGCGGATGGGCCAACCAGGAAGGATTCATCGCCCGTGTAGGATACCACGTTCCGTACGATGAAATCGCGCACGTCAATCACCGCACTCCAGCGGCCAGGCTCGAACCCGCGCCAGCCATGCCCGCCACTGAATCCGGTGGTATTCAGGTTAAGACCTTCCATTGTCGTATCCTCCGGCGATTGATCGCGTCTCTTATGTTCGAAACCCGACGAATGGTACCATCGGATCGGAACCTTGGCTCATTAATTTTTGGGGTTCGGATCGACGCGGCGGGTAGACAACATCTGTCGCAATCTGAACACGACAGACCGCTTTGGCAATGGACAGACGCCGGCCGCCAGGGCGGTTGGTCCTGTTCGGATTGGAGACGCGCCGTCATATGTCCTGGTGATCGGGCCAGAGAGGACTATCGGGTGACCATGTTCATGCCCCGTGTCCCTCCAATTTCGTTCCGACACCAGTTTCCGGGTCGGTTCGGTAACCATGAGCCCTTCGTCCGTGCGCCGAACCAGCCTTCACTGGCTCTCCATCCAGAGGGGTCTCGGGAAGGTTGGCCGGGTTGCGGTCAGGTTCGACGGCGCGTCGCGTTCGGCGAGGGATCTTTGGCGGCGATGCGGCGGGTAATGTATTCGCAGCGCAAGCCACGTAAACCCACGGCGCGAGGTCACTCAAGCCGTGGGTCGGGAACCCGTGCCGCCAGCAATACGTCCACTGAAACGACGCCGGCCTCCAGCAATGCCCGCGCACACGCATTCGCCGTCGCGCCTGACGTCATGACATCATCGATCAACAGCACCCGGTGCCCAGCCAACCGTCCCACCCGGTTCGGCCGCGCGGCGAACGCCCCGGCAACTGAGGTTGCTCGTTCCTCCGCTGTCATGTCCCCCAGTGACACCGTCGCACGCGTCCGGATCAGTCCGTCCAGGACGACAGGCCGCGATGCCATCGCGCCGATCGCGCTGGCCAGCAGAGCAGCCTGGTTGTAGCGGCGGCTGAACAGCCGGCGACGATGCAGCGGCACCGGGACGAGGATGTCCGCCCGTTCCAGCAACGGCGCGCCGGCGCGGACCATATGGCGAACCAGGACCCCGGCGAGCGCGGTTTGATCCCCATGCTTGAATGGCAGGATCAGCCGGCGGGCTTCGCCGTCGTATCGAAACGCCGCAATGGCCTGCTGAAAGACCGGCGGGGACGCCTGGCAGGTGGGACAGGTCCGATCGACGCCGGCCAGCCCATCCGACACGAACGGCACGCCGCAGCACACACAACGCGGCTCGGAGATGAAGCCGATCCGCGCAAAGCAGGCCGAGCAGAATTCGTCCTTCTGACGCACGGGCGCTTCGCACAGCGCGCAAAGTGGTGGCAGCAGCAGGTCCAGGCCCGCCACACCCGCTCGGCGAACCACCCGCGCCACTTGGGCCGGACGGAACCCGGACACCAACCGGTTGAGCCGGCCCGCCTCAGTGGGAGGCGGATGCTCCGCCAACGCCGAATACGACTGTCCCGTCACGTCTGATCTCGTTCACCAGGTCGATCTCCCACGACAGATAGGCGTTCATCGCCTCTTCCACACCTGAATTCCGGTCATAGGGGCGCAAATAGAAATCGATGCAGGCGTCGTCGGATGGGGTGGTCCGGTCCTTCACCAGCGGCCGGCCGAGCGCCTGCCAGCCCTGGGTGCCTCCGTTCAGGACCCGGACATCGGCTTTGGTCAGGGCGGTGGCTTCCTGGACGGCCAATCGGGCGAGCTGGCCGTCCGGCGAGGTCAGCACGACGTGCCGCGCGGCGGCGAGCGTGGCCGCCAGGGCCGCAAGCCGCGTGCGAACAGCCCAGTGGGCGCCCGGGATGTGACCGTCCCGGTAATCGACACTGCGGGACAGATCGACGACCACCGTACCCTCGCCGCGATCCAAGAGCGCCGCCAGTTCGGCCGCGTCGATCGTCGGCACGGTGGCCGAGAGTTCCGGTACGCCGGCGGCGGAACCCTTGCCGGCGCCGAGGGCGGCCAGACCGCCCTGGACGACGAAGACGTCGTGATGGCCCATTTGCCGCAGCCAGGCGGCCGACATCAGGGCGCGCACGCCGGTGTCATCCAGCAGCACGATCCGCGCATTGCGTACGCCGATCCAGGTATCGGTCGCCTGCACCAACTGTCCGCCGGGCGCGCTGATGCTGCCGGCGCGATGGCCGGCCTTGAATTCCGATGGGTCGCGGACGTCCAGGACGTACAGGGTTCGGGTGGTGTCGGCCTCGAACGCGGCCAGTTCGGCGGGCGTGATGGTACGCACGCCGGATTCGTCGGCGAACGTCTTGGCGCGTTGCGTTGCCAGCGTGGCGGTCTTCGGGGTGCCGGGCTCGAACCGCTCGGTGCGGCCACGCTCGCAGTGCAGGCCGGCCAGTTCCCAGCCCATGGTGCCGTTGCGCAGAGCCACGACCTTGTTGGGAATACCGGCCCGCCGCAGGCTTTCCGCACCCATGATGCTGCGGGTGCGGCCGGCGCAGTTGACCACCACGAGCGTTTCCGGGTTTGGCGCGATATCGCCGATGCGGTAGGCCAGTTCGCCGCCCGGCACGCTGATCCCGGTCGGGATCGACATGCGATTGAATTCCTCCTGCGTGCGGCTGTCCAGCACCACCATGTCGCGCCCGGAGTCGATCCACGCCTTCAACTCCGGCGGATCGACGCTTTCCGTGCCGAAATGGTGTTCTACCCATTCGCCGAACGCCTTGGACGGCACGTTGACGCCGCTGAACAGCACGTAGCCCGCCGCTTCCCAGGCCTTCGTGCCCCCTTTCAGGACCGAGACATCGGTGCAGCCGATGCCTTCCAGCCAGGCTGCGAGCTGTTCGGCCAGGCCGCGTCCGTCATCGACGCAGCAGATCCGTGTGCCGAGGCGGGGCAGCAAGGCGCGGGCGCGGATTTCGCGGCGCGACAGGCCGCAGGGGATGGCCCAGAACAGGTGGGAGGCGCCGAATTCGCCGTCCTCCCTGGCGTCCAGCAGCGCCAGTTCCTGGCCGTCGCCGATCCAGCCGCGCAATGTCGAGGCATCGATGGTCTTCATGGTCGGGCGTTTCCTGGTTGTGGGGCCAAGGCCGAGCGTTGAGGGCGAAACCTAGGCCCAGCGTGAAGTGCTTGGCAACTTCGGGCGCCGGGTGCACATGCGGCGGATGGAGTCCATGCTCGTCTTTGACCGGAAAGCGGTCCGCCACCACCGCGATCGGGCGGCGGCGACCGTCGGGTCGGTCGCCGACGTGCTGCGCGATATGGCCGAGCGGTTGGTGGACCGAGTGGACGATACCAGTCGGCGGTTTGAGACGGCGCTGGATATCGGCGGGCGAGGGGTCGTGGCGCCGCTGCTGCGCGCGCGAGGGCTCGACGTCGTGAGTTGCGATCTGTCTCGGCGGATGGTTCGTCTGAATGACGGCCCGGTCGTGGTGGCGGATGAGGAGTTCCTGCCGTTCGGTCCGGGCAGCTTCGACCTGGTGGTTGCCAGCCTGTCGCTGCATTGGGTGAACGATCTACCGGGGGCTTTGCTGCAGATCCGCCAGACGCTGAAGCCGGGCGGCCTGTTCCTTGCCAGCGTTCCGGCCTTGGGGACCTTGGCGTCCTTGCGGACCTGTCTGACGGAGGCTGAGATTGCCCTGACCGGCGGTGCCGCGCCTCGGGTGTCTCCGTTTCCTGAGTTGCGTGACTGCGCGCATCTGCTGCAACGGGCGGGTTTCGCGCTGCCGGTCGCGGATCTGGAGGAGATCGCCGTTCTCTATGCCAACCCGTTGGCTTTGCTGCGGGATCTTCGGGCCGCGGGAGAGACGAACGCGGTTCGGCTGCGGGACATGCGGCCGCCCAATCGGGACCTGTTCCCGATGGCATTGGCCGAGATGCCGCGGGAGGGGGATCGTGTGAAGGCGGTGTTGCGGATGGCGGTGATGACGGGTTGGGCACCGGACTGAGGCCGGTCTTTGCGCCTGGAGACTGGCATTCGGCACAGAGGCTTTGACAGGTTGCCCGGGCGTTCTTCTTGGCCACCCGAAGCCACAACTGCCTGGCTTTGGACACGCCGATTGGCCTTCTTCGGATCGATCGATGGGCGGATTTCGGACGTGCAACCATGCGGTGGCTTCGGTCGAATCAGTGCCTAGTGCTGGGTGCCTCTGCTGCGCAAATCAAGACTTTTGGATTCACACAAGTTCCGCCGCGATAGGGCCGTACGACAGAACGGGTCGGAGGACCCAGCCGTCTGTCACGACTCTATCCTCCCTTGTAGGATCCAACCTTCTTTTTGCTGGTTAGCATATTGTGATAACAACCCCGCGGTCACATGGGGCCGCCGGGAAGTTTGTATCGATGCTATGGTTCCGCTGCGTGATGAGATTTGGCGTCATTAAGTGCTTCACAGGGTGATGGAATTTCGCGCGAGGCTTTGCTGGTGTTTGGTCGTGTGGGCGTATCATTGTGCTGTGGCTGCGCTTTGCATAGCGAACGCGCATGCCGCGCTGTCTCAGTCGGTTCCGATTTGGGCGACCTTCACTTCAGAAAACAGCGATCTGCCCAGCAATTTCGTGACGGGGTTGGAGTTCGGTTCGGACGGTGCGCTTTGGGTTGGAACCCTCGGCGGCGGCTTGACCAGGCTCGATCGGGATGGACGTTGGCGAGTGTACAACAAGTCCAGCAGCAAAGGGAGTTTGCCAGACGATCGTGTCACCGCGCTAATGCCCACCACAGATGGCGCGCTCTGGATTGGGACTGATGGCGGTGGCTTGGCCCGCCTCGATCGGGACGGTCGGTGGCGGACCTACGACAAGGCCAGCAGTAATGGCGGTTTGCCGAGCAACAACGTCAGGGTGTTGGCACATAGCTCGGACGGAGCGCTCTGGGTCGGAACTTACAGTGGATTGGCCCGGCTCGACCGGGGCGGCCAATGGCGGACCTATGGCGCGGCCAGCCTCAATGGCGGATTGCCGGTTGATAATTCTTACGTCACGGGCCTGGTGTCCGACCCTGACGACGCGCTGTGGGTTGGGTTCGACGGCGGTGGCGGTGCCTTGGCCCGGCTCGATCGGGACGGCCGGTGGCGGACCTACGACAAGGCCAGCAGTAATGGCGGTTTGCCGAGCAACAACGTCAGGGTGTTGGCACATAGCTCGGACGGAGCGCTTTGGGTCGGAACTGTCAGGGGATTGGCCCGGCTCGACCGGGGTGGCCAATGGCGGACCTACAACAAAGCTAGCAGCGATGTAGGTCTGCCAGACGACCATATCACGGCGTTGGCGGTAGGCCCGGACGGCGCGCTCTGGGTCGGAACTTACAGTGGCTTGGCCCGTCTCGACCGGCGCGGCGAGTGGCGGACCTACAACCGAGCCAGCAGCGATGGAGGTCTGCCAAACGACCGTGTCACGGCGTTGGCGGTAGGCCCGGACGGCGCGCTCTGGATCGGAACCTCGGGCGGCTTGGCCCGGCTCGACCAGGATGGCCAGTGGCAAGTTTACAGCAAAACCAGCGGCGATGGCGGGTTGCCGGATAATAGTGTCAGGGCATTGGCGGTCGGCCAGGACGGGATGCTCTGGGCTGGAACTGACGACGGCTTGGTCAGGCGTGACCGGGACGGCCGGTGGCGGACGTACATGAGAAGCAGCGGCCCTGGCGCTCTGACGGGCAATATCATCAACGCGTTGGCGACTGACCCAGACGGCGCACTTTGGGTGGGAACCCATGACTATGGGGTGGTCCGCCTGCGCCAGGACGACCGTTGGCAAGTCTACAGCGAAGCCAGCAGCAATGGCGGTTTGCCGTACGATCGCGTGACGGCTTTAGTGCGTGCCCCGGATGGCGTGCTCTGGATTGGAACCAACGATCATGGGTTGGCCCGGCTCGACCAGAACGGCCAATGGCGGACCTACAACAAAGCTAGCAGCAATGGCGGTCTCCCGGATAATGACGTACGGGCGTTGGCGACCGGCCCAGACGGCGCACTTTGGGTTGGAACCTCCCGCGGATTGGCCCGGTTGGGCCGGGACGGCCAGTGGCGGACCTACAACGAGGCGACCAGCAATGGCGGTCTCCCGAATGATCACGTATGGGCGTTGGCGACCGGCCCAGACGGCGCACTTTGGGTTGGAACCCTCGGCGGCTTGGCCCGGTTTGACCGGAACGGCCAGTGGCGAACTTATAAAAAGCTCAGTGGCTATGACGGCCTGCCGGGCAATGACGTCAGGGCATTGGCGCCTAGCTCAGACGGCGCACTCTGGGTTGGAACTTTGGACGGCGGCTTGGCCCGGCTGGACAGGGCCGGCCATTGGCAGGCTTATAATAAGGCCAACACCAGTGGTGGTCTCCTGGATGATCACATCAGGGCGCTTGCGATCGACCCGGACGGCGCACTATGGGTTGGAACCTCTGACGTCGGACTGAGTAAATTCAAACCACCTGCCGACGGACTCGTCCGCATCGTCGATGTCATCGGAAAGGTCAATCAGGTCATCCAGGCTGAGCAGACCATTGCGGTTGTGGCCTTCGATGAAAGCTATCTCACGCGGTCCTGGATGTTCCAATATGTTTGGGAACTGACTGAGCGGGGCCTGCTCGCTGATGGACCAAAATCAGAGATCAAAACGAGATCCACAATATACAACACAAATTTCGACCATGATGGTACGTATCGGCTTCGAGTTGTCGCCGTCGATCGCTACGGCAATCACAGTGAGCCGAAAGACGTTGAGTTCAAGGTGGTTCTGCGAAAGCCTCAGCTTCTCGTGGATACTTTGCTGTCGCACTGGCCAGTCATCATTTCTGGTGCAGCCGTCTTCTACGCTATCGCCTTTATCTCGTTACTATTCATCGCGCGGTATCGCGCGTGGGCATTCAGAATACTATCTGACGCAGTCTGGGCCAGTTGGCTGACATGGCCATTCTTTTTCTTGCGCCACTTACCAAGGGTCCAGCGATGGATCCTTGAACCCTGGTTCAAGGCCGTACGCGATAGCATTTCAGCCAACGTGCAGTTTCTCGATCCGCCGATATCGAAAGGTCATGGCGCGCAATCCGAAGGGACCGTGCTGCTGCGACGCCTGTGCAAGTGTCCCCGACTTTGGCTGCATGGCCGAAGCGGTATGGGCAAAAGCAGCGTCTTCGCAGCTTGGGAGCGCGGTTACTACGCCGTACAGGATATCCCCAATCTGAAGGCAGCGATACGTCGATACGGCTTCATCTTGATCACCATACCGTTGCGTAATTACGCGACATTGCCGATTCCAGACACCAATCACCCAGAGTCCTGGATATTGGAAATCGTGAGGCTCCGCTTGGAGCAATTCGACTTTTTTACGCATGACCTGGGTCTAATTAAAGCGATGCTGAAGGCTGGACACATCGCCTTGGCGCTTGATGGCACCAACGAAGTCGATAGAGATCCGTCCTTGGCTGCTTTTGCGAGCTTGTTCTCTCGCACTAAGTTGCTGGTCACGTCGCAGGCGCTCCCGCAGGGCATGGCGGGTGATACGAAGTGGTGTGTCTGGCAACTTCCGTGTAATATTGGCGAATTGCGTGCAGGATTACTTGAGCTATGGCTTGGTCACGAGAAGGCTACGGTGCTGACACACCGCATAGAGACCGAGGGCCTGTCGGCCACGACCCTCTCAGGTTATGATCTTCGGCTGTTAGCAGACCTCGCAGTTCTTGATTCCGGGTCGGGGAATTTGCCAGGCAACCGCAAAGCTCTGTACCGGATGATGCTAGCACGCGCCGAAGGACCAGACGGACGGGCCCTCCCGCTTGAAGGGCTAAAGCAACTTGCATGGACAATGGTTACACAGCGGCGGCGGCGGATCACCCAAAACGATGCGCATTTGCTGAGCGCGGCCTCTTTGCGTGCGCTGGCACGGGAGGGGTTACGGATTGTTTGGCCGATCGGTGCGGATTACGAGTTCAGGCATGATCAAATGCGCGCTTTTCTTGCGGCACTTTGGTTAGTCGAGGAGACGCCAACCATACCAGTTTTGGAAAGGACGGTGACAGAAGCCAAAGCGTTCGACCTTAATTCCCGTGATCAGGAGGAACTCTGGGGATTCGTAGCCCCATTGCTGAATTCGTCTTCCGATCTTGAGGCGATGTGGAATTTCTCAAACGGAAACCCGATGGAGCGGGCAATTCTCCTAGCCGCTTTGCAGTACGAAGCAGATGAACGTGACCTTACACTCGTCCGCGTCGCGCAGCACTGAGATGCGGAGATTGCGGCGTAACTTAAAAAATGCGCAGCAAGGCTCGGACCTTGATCGGATGGGATGATTTCAACGCAGAAGTCCGGTGCGCAACGGTCCCGGTGTCGCCGCCGCTTCCTCGCTGCCGCGTGTCGGAGAATCGCGGACGTAACCCAGGCGCCTTGCCTGTCCTGGACAGGGGCGAGTTACGCGCGATGGAGACAGCGGGATCGGGCAGGTGGACGACACGGATCGCCCCAATCCGGATTGGGGCGCCCTCGGCATGGTCGTCGCCTCGGCCGCACCGGATCGGCCGCGGCGGTGCCCGATATCCGCGTTGGCGAAGAAACGCGCAGGCTGATGATTTTCTGGGCAAGGGCAACTGGGTGGTTAACCGCGCCTATCCGGAACGAAACCCCGCGGTATCCGCGCCTGACCGGAACAAAAACCCCGGTTTCCGGCGCCAATCCGGAATGGATTACCAAATATCCATACTTAAAGTACTTTCTCAAAACGATCGAAAACCGGTCGCCCAAACAACCTCATGGAGGTCTTACCTGACGTGAAAGCTCAGCTTCCCGTGACCCCCACGCATCCGCTGAGCGGGGTGTATCAGAAATGCGACCGGGCCTGTTAACACCTGCACAAGGATTCATCAAACGCTACAAAATCAATAGGTTGAAAGACGACCAAGATCCGAAATCGGAGCCAATTTCGCGAATTTCTTGCCTTTCGAGGCGATTCAGCGTAGTGAACAAATGATGAATCTACACGTCAGCGCGCCGAAAACCACCGAATGATCCCTCGACAGCATAGCAAACCGCCGAACGAACCAGCAATCGGCGAGCGCCATCGCGGCCCGTGCGAGCGACGCCGCGGGATCGACCGGGCGGTTCAAGGGGGTAACAGGGCGCGCAACAGGAAGGGGCATCAACGGCTCGACCGCACCCGCCCCGTAACAGGATGGGAAACGGTCTTGTGGCGTTTGCTGGCGACACGGCCTTCCCACGGTCCGCGCGGCTACCCTCCGAGTGACGTCCTTCGGATGGTTCAGAGCGCACCGACCGGCCTGGTCCACAGATCATGCCAACAACCAACGCCACAAGCGCGGAAGAGAAAGCGCCCCCGGTTACCCGCCGGTCACGCTCATATGCCGCACCACCGCGGGCTTGTCCTGACGACGATCGATGATGAAGTCGTGACCCTTCGGCTTGCGAGCAATGGCCGAGTGAATCGCCTCATCCAACTGGTCGTCGGTAATCCCGGAACGCAGCAGCGACCGGAAATCCGCCGCGTCGTCCTGACCCAGGCACATATAAAGGGTCCCGGTGCAGGTCAGCCGCACCCGGTTGCAGCTTTCGCAGAAATTATGGGTCATCGGCGTGATGAACCCGATGCGCCGCCCGGTTTCGGCGACATTGAAATACCGCGCCGGCCCGCCGGTCCGATAATCGGTCTCCTGCAAGGTCCAGGTCTTGCGCAGCCGCCCGCGCACGATCGACAGCGGCAGATACTGGTCGGTCCGGTCGCCGGAGATTTCGCCCATCGGCATGGTCTCGATCAGGCACAGGTCGAACCCGTGCTCCCCGCACCAGGCGACCATCTGGTCGAAATCCTGCTCGTTCACGCCCTTCATGGCGACGGCGTTGATCTTGATCGCCAGCCCCGCGGCCTTGGCGGCGAAAATGCCATCCAGGATGGGTTCGATCTTGCCCCAGCGGGTGAGCTGCGCGAACCGGCCCGGATCGAGCGTGTCCAGCGACACGTTCACCCGCCGGACGCCGCAATCATACAAGGTCTGCGCGTGTTTCGAGAGCTGCGTGCCGTTGGTGGTGACCGTCAGCTCGTTCAGCCCCTGGCCGATCCGCGTGCCCAAAAGCTGAAACAGGCGCATGACGTCGCGCCGGACCAATGGCTCGCCGCCGGTGATGCGGATTTTGGTCGTGCCCAGCCGGATGAAGGCCGAGCAGAGGCGGTCGAGCTCTTCAAGGGTCAGGAGTTCCCGCTTGGGCAGGAAACTCATGTCCTCCGCCATGCAATACACGCAGCGAAGGTCGCAGCGGTCGGTAACGGAAACTCGCAGATAGGTGATGGCGCGGCCAAACGGGTCGATCATGGTGACACGAACTCTCCTGTTTCCCTGACTTGCGCCATCGTGCGTCGGCGTTCAAGGTCCGGCCCGGTTTGTGGCGGGCCTGTGATGCTCTTCATATCACATTAACCCTATCAATGGATGCTGGCTGCGAGGTCAAGCCCGCTCGACTCCTGCCAACGAAACCGTCAGGGTCGCCACACCGGTTTGGTAATATGGAGGCCGGATGGCTGACAACGCTGATTGTTTGCGTTTGGGGGAGTTGATCTGCGCGCGTCTCTGCCATGACCTGAGCGGGCTGGTCGGCACACTGAGCGGTGCCCTGGACCTGGTTGACGGCGTGTCAGAGGACGCAAACGAAGCGTTTGGCCTGGCACGCGTGGCGGCGACCCAGTTGGTACGCCGCCTGCGCCTTTACCGGGCGGCATGGGGCCCGGATGGTGGTCCGCTGCGCCCGGAGCATTTGCTTCGGCTGGCTGCGGGCATCCAGGGGGCGCATCGGATCTCCGTCAGCGCGGACGGGCTGACGCAGGAGGTGGAACTGCCCGCCTCGGTCGCCCGCGTCACCCTCAACATGATTCTGCTGGGCGCCGAGAGCCTGCCACGTGGCGGCGAGATCCATATTGCCGGCGACCCGGGCGATTTGTTCCTGCGAATCGCCGGCCCCGGCGCCGCGTGGCCCCCGGGTATGGCTGGGTGCCTGGCCAATCAGGCCGCCGCGACCTCGGCCCTGACGACATCGTCAGCCCTGCAGATGCCCTTGACCGCGCTTCTCGCCCACGGCCTGGGGCTTCGCCTGTCGTTCTTGATGGCCTTGTCGGGTGACGGTGGAACGCCGCCGTTGCGCCTGCAGGCCGGGTAAAAATTACCATTCGGCTTAACCCTTTTTTCGCATCCTTCGGAGCAGAGTCAGGTCCCGCCCGGCTGCCGGGCTTTCTTGGGGGCTGCAATGGACGACCTGCTCGCCGACTTCCTGACCGAGACCAACGAGAGTCTGGCTGAATTGGACGTCGCTCTGGTAACGCTGGAGCGCACACCGGACGACGCCGACACGCTGTCCCTGATCTTTCGCATGGTCCACACCATCAAGGGGACCTGCGGGTTCCTGGGACTGCCGCGATTGGAACGGGTTGCCCATGCGGCCGAGAATGTGCTGGGCAAGGTGCGGGACCGAGCCCTGATCGTGAATCCGGCCATCGTCAGCCAGGTCCTGGCGGCGCTGGACCGCATCAAGTGGATCGTCGCCGGCCTGGCGGCCACGGGCGCCGAACCGGCGGGAGACGACGCCGACCTGATCGCGCAACTGAACGCCGCTGCCGCGGGGCAGAAACCGGAACCGGCCGGTCCGGCGGTGGTGAAGGCCGCAGCGCCGGCCGAACCCGCTCCCGCGGTTGCCGCGACGCCGGAACCGCCGGTGCAGGCCCCCCCCGCAGCCGCGGCCGCCGCGCCCGCGGTTCAGGCATCCGAGGAGCCGGCGCGGCCCGCCCCCGCACCCGATTCCCATCCCGCCATGACGGAGGATGCTCCCGTCCAGGCGACTGCTCCCGCCGCCGGAAATGCGCCCGCCGCCGCGGCGCAGACCATCCGCGTCACCGTCGATGTGCTGGAAGACCTGATGACCCTGGTCAGTGAACTGGTGCTGACCCGCAATCAGTTGCTCCAGTTGGCCCGCAACCAGGAAGACGGTGGCTTCGCGGTGCCGCTGCAGAGACTGTCCCACATCACGTCGGACCTGCAGGAAGGGGTCATGAAGACCCGCATGCAGCCGATCGGCAACGCATGGAACAAGCTGCCCCGTCTGGTCCGCGACCTCTCTCAGGAACTCCACAAGAAAATCGAACTCACCATGCTCGGTGCCGAGACCGAGCTGGATCGCCAGGTGCTGGAACTGATCAAGGACCCGCTGACGCATATGGTGCGCAACAGCGGCGACCACGGGTTGGAGAACCCGGCGGAGCGGCGCGCGGCCGGCAAGCCGGAAACCGGGCACATCACGCTGAACGCGTTCCACGAAGGCGGCCACATCATCCTGGAGATCTCTGACGACGGCCGAGGACTGGCCGTCGATCGCATCAAGGCGAAGGTCGTTGCCAACGGTCTGGCGACCGAGGGTGAGCTGGCGTCCATGAGCGACCAGCAGATCCAGCGCTTCATCTTCCGCGCCGGCTTCTCGACCGCGGCCACGATCTCGGCGGTGTCCGGCCGGGGCGTCGGCATGGATGTGGTCAAGACCAATATCGAAAAGATCGGCGGCACGGTCGATCTGAAGAGCACGCCGGGCCAGGGCACCATCTTCACCATCAAGATACCGCTGACCCTGGCGATCGTGTCCGCGCTGATCGTCGAAGCGGGTGGGGAGCGGTTCGCGATCCCGCAACTCAGCGTCGTCGAACTGGTCCGCGCCCGCAAGGAAGGCGAGCAGGGAGCCGGCAGCGAAAGCGTCATCGAGCGGATCAACGACACGCCGGTCCTACGGCTGCGCGACCGGCTCCTGCCGCTGGTCAGCCTCACCAGCCTGCTGGAGTTGGGCGTCACGGCAAGCGATAGCAGCGGCGCCTATATCGTCGTCGCGCAGGTCGGCTCAAGTCTGTTGGGCATCATCGTCGACCGGGTGTTCGATACCGAGGAAATCGTGGTGAAGCCCGTCGCGCCCATCCTGCGTCACGTCACCATGTTCAGCGGCAACACCATCCTGGGCGACGGGTCTGTCATCATGATCCTGGACCCGAACGGAATCGCGCGGGCGACCGGAGTCGGTGCATCGGGCGACAGCAAGCACCAGAAGTCGAAGGTCGTCGAAACCCACCGCTCCGCCGAGAAGACCGCAATGCTCCTGTTCCGCGCCGGTGGCGAGCAGAAGATGGCCGTCCCGCTCGGCCTTGTCGCCCGCCTGGAGGATATCCCGCGCGAAAAGATCGAAATCTCCTGCGGTGCCCCGGTCACCCAGTATCGTGGCAAGCTGATGCCACTGATCTCCATCGGCGGCACGCTGGCGACGGATAAGGCAAGCCAGCCTTTGTTGGTGTTCGCGGATGGCGAGCGGACGATGGGACTTATGGTCGATGAAATCGTCGATGTGGTGGAGGACCGGCTGGAGATCGAGCTGTCCGGCGCTCGCCCGGGTCTGCTGGGATCCGCCGTCATTGCCGGCCATGCAACGGATGTCCTGGATACCGGCTACTGGCTGATGCAGGCTTGGCAGGATTGGTTCCACGGAGCGGGGCAGGGGCAGGCATCGCACGCGACCCGGGTGCTGGTGGTCGAGGACAACGATTTCTTCCGCCAACTGATCATCCCCAGCCTGAGTGCCGCCGGATTCAGGGTCTCCTCTGCGTCCAGCGGAGCCGAAGCCCTGCGCATGCGGGAGGCCGGTACGATGTTCGATGCGATCGTGTCCGATATCGAAATGCCGGAGATGGATGGGATCGCCTTTGCCCAGACCGTCCGTTCGGGCGGAATCTGGGCGCATCTGCCGCTGATCGCTCTGACCTCCCACACCGACCCGCGCCATGTCGATGCCGGTCGTGAGGCCGGATTCACCGACTATGTTCCCAAATCGCAGCGCGAGGCCCTGGTCGCGAGCTTGCGCGAATGTCTGGCCGAACCGGTCGCCGCCTGATCCGACCCGAAGGAAGCCACCCAAAGGAATGCAAAATGTCCACTGATGTCATGGAACGGCCTGACGCCGCGACCGACGAGGAACAGGTTTTTGTCACGCTGACGGTTGCGGACCAGCTCTGCGGCGTGCCGGTCCTGGCGGTGCGCGATATCCTGGGGGAGCAGGTGATCACCCGAATCCCTCTGGCACCGCCGGAAATCGCCGGCAGCCTGAATCTGCGGGGCCGTATCGTGACCGCCATCGACCTGCGCCGTCGACTCCGCCTCCCTCCGCCTCCCGCCGGCCAGAAGCGGATGTCGGTGGTGGCCGAACAGGGGGGCGAACTCTACGCCCTGCTGGTCGACGGGGTCTCGGAAGTCATGAGCCTGAAGGCCAGCGCGTTCGAGCGCAATCCGCCGACCCTAGCCAAAGGCTGGGCCGAGTTCAGCACCGGCATCTATCGCCTGGATGGCCGTTTGCTGGTGGTGCTGGATGTCGGGCGACTTCTCAATATGTCGGAAGCGGGGTGAGGCATGAACGCGGGCCGCACCTGCCTTATCGTCGACGACAGCCGGGTCGTGCGCAAGGTCGCTCGCCGGATCCTGGAATCCAATGGCTTCGCGGTCGCGGAGGCGGCCGACGGACAACAGGCATTGACTGCCTGTCGTGAATCCCTGCCCGATTGTGTCTTGCTGGACTGGAACATGCCAGTGATGGACGGGATCACCTTTCTCAAACAGCTGCGCGGTGAGTTCGGTCCCGACAATCCGCGGGTCGTGTTCTGCACGACCGAAAACGATATGACGCATATCGCACAGGCCATCGAGAGCGGTGCCCAGGAATACATTATGAAGCCGTTCGACGAGGAAATCCTGATCGGGAAGTTCTCCCAGGTCGGACTGCTGTGACGGTACTGACGCGGGCTCCCTTGTCGCAGGCGGACACTACGGTGGCGCGCGTCATGGTCTGCGACGACTCGATGGTGATCCGTGGCGCGATCGCCAGAATGCTGGAGTCCGATCCCGGCGTGCGGGTCGTGGCCAAGGTTGCCAATGGGCGCGCTGCGATCGAGGAACTACGGCGTACGAACGTAGACGTCGTCGTCCTCGATATCGAGATGCCGGTACTCGATGGCATGGCGGCTCTGCCGCTGCTGCTGCGAGCCGACCCGGGCCTGCGTATTATCATGGCATCGACGCTGACGACGCGGGGAGCGGACATCGCCTTGCGAGCATTGCGGCTGGGGGCGGCCGACTATGTGCCGAAACCGTCGTCCATCGGGACAGCCGGTGACGACATATTTCGCCGCGAAATTCTTGAGAAGGTGAAGGGGTTGGCCCGCCTCCGCCGCCGGTCGGAAAAGCCCGTGCCGGGTTCCTCTCCCCCCGCCACGCTGCGGCCGGCGTCAATCCTGCCGGCGCGCCTGTTGGCAATCGGCAGCTCCACCGGCGGTCCCCAAGCCCTGTTCACCCTGGTCCAGGGGCTCGGCCGAACGGTGAGTGTCCCGGTGGTGCTGACTCAGCACATGCCGGCAACGTTTACCCCGATCCTCGCGGACCACATCACCAAGCTCGGTGGTCTGCCCTGCGCCGAGGCGCGGGATGGAGAGCCGCTGATGAACGGACGCATCTATCTCGCCCCGGGCGACAGGCACCTCCTGGTCGAGGGAAGCAAGGGTACGATGCGCGCGCGACTGACATCCGATCCGCCGGAGAATTTCTGCCGGCCCTCTGTCGATCCCATGCTGCGAAGCGCAACAACCGTGTGCGAGGGGCGGGTGCTGGTCACGATGTTGACCGGTATGGGCCATGATGGTCTGGCCGGAACCCGCCAGGTCATAGAGGCCGGCGGAACCGCGATCGCGCAGGATGAAAGCACCAGCGTCGTATGGGGAATGCCCGGCGCGGTGGCACAGGCGGGCCTCTGTCACGCGGTGCTGCCGCTGCCTCGTATTGCTCCCAAGATCCTAGACATGTTGCGGATGGTACGACCATGAGCGCTCCCCTGACCGGCCATTCCTTCGATAGCCTTGCGGGCTTGTTGAAGGCCCGATCCGGCTTGGTCATTGGCCAGGACAAGATCTATCTGCTGGAAACGCGACTGTCCGGCATTCTGAAGCGCGAGAAGCTGCCGGATCTGAATGCCCTGGCCGACCGGTTGAAGAAACCAGGATCGGAACCCCTCATTCGTGACGTGGTGGATGCCATGACCACCAATGAGAGTTTCTTCTTTCGCGATGACAAGCCGTTCCAGCATTTCCGGACGCACGCACTGCCGCGATTGGCTGCCGCGCGTCCTCCAGGGACCGGTCTGCGCGTCTGGTCCGCGGCGGCGTCCTCGGGGCAGGAAGCCTATTCCCTGTGCATGATCCTGGCTGAAAGCCCAGCGCTTGTCGGCAATCGCAAGGTGGAGATCATTGGCACCGACATTTCGCGGGAGCAACTGACCCGGGCGCGGGAGGGGCTGTATACGCAATTTGAGGTCCAGCGCGGGCTCCCGGTGCAGATGTTGATGAAATACTTCACGAAGGAGGACACCTACTGGCGCGTGGCGGACTCCCTTCGGTCCATGGTGCAGTTCAAGGAGTGGAACCTGCTAACCGAACTGCGCGCCTTAGGTAAGTTTGACGTGGTGTTCTGCCGCAACGTGCTGATTTACTTTGATCAGCCCACCAAGTCGCGGGTCCTGGAAGCGATTGCCGCACTGATGCCCCCGGACGGGCTGCTTTACCTTGGCGGAGCGGAAACGGTCTTGGGGATCACCAACCGGTTCGCGCCGCTGCCGGGGGAACGGGGCGTCTATGGCTTGGCTGGCGCCCCCGTGGCGGCGGCGGGGCGGGTAGCGATGGCGGTCGGATAGGCCGCGGCCGCATCGCATATATGTCTCCTGTATCGGGTCTGATAGGCTTGTCTCCCGTGTTCGGAGGAAGCAAAGAATGGCGGAGTATTTCCTGGCTTCGGATGGGATCCGCCTTGCCTGCCATATCGACGACTACACGGATCCGTGGAAGCCGACCGTACCGCTGCTGATGCTGCACGCGGCGATGGGATCGGCGAAGCGCTGGTTCGCCGCAGTGCCCCCATTGTCGCGGCATTATCGTGTGATCCGCCTGGATCTGCGCGGTCATGGCGAATCCCAGGTGCCGCCGCCGGACTCGCCGCTTACCCTGGATCGGCTGGTGCAGGATGTCCGGGAATTGCTGGGTCATTTGGGCATCGACAAACCGATCCATATCGTCGGCAACTCGGCTGGCGGGTATCTCGCGCAGACACTCGCGATGCGCTCCCCGGAGCGTGTGCGGTCGTTGATCCTGTTCGGTTCTACCCCCGGATTGCGGAACTCCCAGGCGCATACCTGGCTGCCGCGTGTGGCCCAGGAGGGGCTGCGGAATTTCCTGGCCGCCACCATCGCCGACCGGTTTCCGTCCGGCCACGATCCAGGCAATGTCGCATGGTTCCTGGATGAGGCGGGGAAGAATGACGATGCCTATATCGTCCGCTTTGTCGGATTGATGGCGTCGCAGTGGTGGATGGAGGAATTGTCTCGCATTTCATGCCCCACCTTGCTGGTTGCGCCGGGTGCCGAGACCGTCGGGCATGGCGGTGACTATCAGGAAATGCAGAAGCGCATTCCGGATTGCGACCTGATCACCTATGCGGGACTGCCGCACAATATCTGCGACATTGTGCCGGATCGCTGCGCGGCTGATATCATCGCCTGGCACAAGAACCGCTTCCCGAACGGATAATCCAGATGAAACTGTCCGAAATCGCGCAGGTCATCCGCAGCAAGAACGCCGGCCCAAGGCGGCTCACGCTCGACGTGATGTTCGCCTCCGATGCCGACTACCAACGCGTAGCGCAATCGCCCGCGTTGACCGCGGAGACCATCGGCCGCCTCTACCGCGTGTCGCCGGAGGAAGTCACCATCATCCCCTATCCGGTCGGCCGCGCCATCAAGGTCGTGCTTGCCCGGAAAATCATGGCCGGCGATCCCGGCGATTTCGACGTCTACGGCGCGCAGCAGCACGCGCCCTTGCTGGGGATCGAGATATGAGCGCCTCGGGCCGTATTCTGGCGGAAATCCGCCGCAACCGCCGTCCGATGCGATTCCTCGGCGCCTCGGGCCAGTTGGGCTACGGCATTCCGACACCGGCTTTCAACGCCGGCCTTGCCCGCAAGCCGGATTTGATCGGATGCGACATGGGCTCCATCGATATCGGGCCCACCTATCTCGGTAAGGGGGAGATGGCGACCTCGCCCGAAGCCACGCGCCGAGACCTGCGCAAGGTGCTGCATGGCGCGCGCTCGCTGGACGTCCCGTTGGTCATCGGTTCGGCCGGTTCGGCTGGTGCGGCGGCGCATCTGGATGCAACAGTCGCGATGATGCGCGATATTGCCCGTGCCGACGGGCTGTCCTTCCGCATGGCGGTAATCCGCGCCGACATGCCCCGCCCGATGTTGCTGGAGGCATCCAAAGCCGGCCGCATCATCGGCCTGGACGACATGCCGCCTCTGACGGACGATGACATCGTCAATGCCGCCAATATCGTCGGCCAGATGGGCATGAGCAGTTTCCGGCGCGCCTTGGCGGAAGATGTGGATGTCATCATCGCCGGGCGGGCCTGCGACACGGCGATCTTTGCGTCACTGCCGACAATGCTGGGGTTTCCCGCGGGCCTCAGCGTGCACATGGCCAAGATCATCGAATGCGCCTCGTTGTGCTGCGTTCCCGGCGGGCGCGACGCGATCCTGGCCGAACTGGACGACGAAGGTTTTGTTCTCGAAAGCATGAACCCGGACCGGCGCGCGACCCCGACCTCAGTCGCCGCGCACAGCATGTATGAGCAATCCGACCCGTTCACCGTGCATGAACCGGAAGGTGCGCTGGATCTGTCGAACGCCCAGTACGAAGCGGTGGACGACCGGCGCGCCCGGGTCAGCGGCGCGGTGTGGCACGACACGACCGAGCCCACGATCAAGATGGAAGGTGCCATCAAGATCGGGGAACGAGCGGTCTTGCTCGCCGGTGCCGCCGACCCGCGTTTCATCGCGCAATCGAAAGACATCGTCTCCAAGTTATCCGACCTGGTTCGTGATCTGGTCTGTGAGGATCAGCCCGAGGACTATACCCTGCGGTTCCGCGTCTACGGGGTCGACGGCGTGCGCATGGTGGTGCCGGAGAACGAAGCGCCTCCGGGCGAGGTCTTCATCATGGGCGAGTGCATCGCGCCAACGCGGGAGCGCGCGTCGGAAGTCGTGCGCACCTGCAAGCAATATTTGCTGCATTACGGCTACCAAGGCAGGCTTTCGACCGCCGGCAATCTGGCGTTTCCTTTCACGCCCCCGGAAGTGTCCCTGGGTCCGGCCTATCGGTTCAACGTCTACCATCTGCTGAAGCTGGACGATCCGGATGCGCCGTTTCCGATGGAGATCGAGACCCTATAGGTCCGGCTGGCGCAGCCCCAGCCTCTCCAGCCGAGGCAGAATCTCCTGTACGAAATAGGGGATTTCCTTCAGATAATCGACAAAAGCTACGGTGCAGCCGGCGAGGCCCGTCGCGCTCATGCGGGCCATCTCGTCAGCGATGTCGTCGGGAGAGCCGACGAATGGGTACGATCCCGGATAGGCACCGTCGAATCGCCGGGTGCTGCCGCGGGTGAAGCGGTTCTCGAACGGCCGCGCGATCGTCGCCGCCCCGTCCGGGACCGTGGCGCCCCGATTGCGCCGGTAATAGGCCTGCCCGTCGACATCAGCCATTTCCTCGGCGAAATAGTGGAAATAATCCTCCGCCTCTCGCCGAGTCGGGCGGCATACTACGTGCCCCATCGTGAATACCGAAATCGTTCGGTCATGCCGCCCCATGTGCTCGGCCACGTTCGCCAAAAGTGGCGGCACCTGATCCAATTCGGTTACGTTCAGGAACAGCACATCCGCGGCGCGGGCAGCGAAGTCGCGGCCGCGCGGAGAAAATCCCGCCGACATCACAGGCGGCCAGGGGCGTTGGATCGACACGGGGTCGGTGCTCAGGCGCTTGAGCTTGAAGAACGTGCCGTCCCAGTCGAATTCCGGGCCGCCTTGCAGCAGCTTCGACCAGACCTGAAACCATTCCAACCCGTGATCGTAGCGGGTTTCCGGGTCGATCGAGACACCATGCAGGTCGAATTCATCCTGGTTCCAGCCGCACACGATATTCAGGCCGGCCCGCCCATGGCTGACATGGTCGATCGTGGCGATGGCCTTGGCGCCGAACGCCGGGGTGACCAGAGGCACATGCACGGTGGAGAAGATCGCGATCCGCCTGGTCAGAGCGCCCAGAGCCGCGCCATGCGTCAGGGTTTCATAGGACTTGCCATAGACATTGGCCTTGCCCTGGTAGCCGCGCCACTTGGCGACCGGCAGGATGAACTCGATGCCCGCCTCGTCGGCGAGTTGCGACATCGCGACGATATCGTCCCAGTTCGCCTTCCAGCGTTCGGGCACCAGGCTCATGGTCAGCCCGCCATCACAATTGGCACTGAATATGCCCAGCTTGAAGCGGTTAGGGCCGAAAAGCGGATTGCGTGCGCGGGCGTCGTCCATCGGTAGCCTGCCTGTCGGGATCGTGGACTGTCACATTACCCCGATCCGGACGGGTTCGGCCAGGAGACGCAGGTCGGTCAATCCTGTGCACCCACCAGCGCGCCGGCCCGTATGTCGTGACGGGCTGCCGTTCGCACGAGTTCAGCCTGAACGGCGCTTTCGGCCGCGGGTAGCCGGATGGATACGGTCGTGCCTAATCCAATGCGCGCATTCATCGAGAACAACCACCCGCGGGCGGCGGCTTCCACGCGGGCAACGTCAAGTTGCACCTGGCGGGTCGAATCGTCCCGAACTGGCCCGTCATCGGTCACCGCGATCTCAATCCAGCGGCCGAGCGGTCGGGCGGTCACGAGGATTTGGCCGCCGAAACAGCCTCGGATTGCGGTCGATATGACTGTCGTCACGACGTCGCGCAATGCCGGAGTATCCACGCGCGCCATACCCGCCTGGCGAAATGCGTAGCGCAGTTTGATAACATTGTTCCGCGCGGCCGGTTCCAGGCGCCCGATGATGGCCCGGAGTTCCGTCTCGATGTCGACGGTGTCCGCTGAACCGATCGGCGTGCTCAATCCCGGGTTCGTCGCGCGTTCCCGGATGGCTGGGACGCTGAACGATGAGTCGATGTTGGGTGACCAGCGGAATACGAGCCGAGCACATACCAAGCCAATCAGCAGGATAGCGGGGGCCAACGCGACAAGGTACGGCACAGTTGACATCCGAACGGTGTTCCCGGTGGAAGGTCCGCTGGTTATACCCCCATAGGTTTATAAAACACTTAAAAAAATACACTCATAAGTTGCTGTCGGTCGAGCAATCAGGCATCGGCATGCTGGGATTGCCTCCGGCGGTCGGTCCATGCCGGGGCCGGTCTATTGCGGCTGGTCGCGGTCAGAAACCGTATAGCCGCGCGGCATTGTCCACCAGGATGCGTTGGCGTAGGGCAGCCTCGGGCACCCACTCCATGAACTGGTCCAGCAGGATGCCGGCCTCAGGTGCCGGGTCCATTTGCGGGTGGGGCCAGTCCGTGCCCCACACGCAGCGCTCGGCCGCTGCCGCGACGATGGCCTTCACGTTTGGAGCGATATCCACCCACGGCTTCCCGGTCGAGGACGCCCGATAGGAGCACACCTTGATCCATGCCCGCCCGCTGTCCATCAATCTCAGCAGAGCCTGAAACTGGGGATCCTTGGTGCCGAGATCGGCTTTCACGCCGCCCATGTGGTCGATGACCACCTCGACCGGCAGCCTTGCCAGCAACGGGGCGATGGCTTCCAGCTTCTCACCCTCGGCGTAGATTTGGATGTGCCAGCCCAACGGGGCCAGGCGGCGGGCCAAGGCTTCGAGTTGATCGTCCGGCGTGCCGTTGCCCGACACCATGTTGAAGCGGACACCACGCACGCCCTGGTCGTGCATGCGTCGCAACGCCGCGTCGTCGACACTGTCGTCGATCACGGCAACCGCGCGGGCCCGGTCCAAGCCGAATTGGCGCACCGCGTCCAGGGTGACGGCATTGTCGGAGCCCGACACGCTGGCTTGCACCACCACCATGCGTTGGATGCCGACCAGGTCGGCCATGGCACGGTAATCTGACACGAGCGCCGGCGGCGGATTGTAGCCTCGACCGGCGCTCAGAGGGAATTTGTTGTACGGACCGAAGATATGGAAATGGCTGTCGCAGGTGAGGGCAGGGGCTTTTTGCTTCGGCGGCCGGGTCGTGCTCATTGGGCTTCCCCTGATTGGTGGCCCGTTGCGGCGGCCCTTGATCGGATTGTAGCCGAGGTTTCCGGGGTGGCCGGCGTGCCGATGCGGGTGTCAGCACTTGGTCCGACGCCTTCCACCGAGGCAGGCCGACCTTGGGTGCCTGGCGTGCCGTGGGTCGGTGGCCCTCTGGGCTTGATCGCTTCCGGAGTCTCGGCCTGGGTCACCCGATGCCGTCAAGAGGCACGGCCCCATGTCTGGGCCAGCAAGGACTTGCCGGCCCATAGCCGCCTCAAAGAGCAGTAGTGCATTGGCGCCGGAGGGCGCGGTTGCGCTTCCCCCGATCCGCCCCCTGGGTCCCATATCGGGTGTGTCAGCGGTTCATCATCACCGGCAGGGTGGCGTTCTCCAGCACATGCCGCGTGACACCGCCCAGGATCAATTGGCGCAGCCTTGAGTGCGAATAGGCACCCATCGACAGCAGATCGCAGCCAAACTCCTTGGCCGCGGCAAGCAGCCCGCCACCGACGCTGCCGCCGACCGACCGGAACATCACAATGTCCGCATTGACGCCATGCAGCGACAGATAAGCCGCCAGGTCGGGCGCCCCGGGTCCTCGCCGCTGATAACCCTCCGCGGACAGGATCCGCACGGCATCGGCGCCTTGCATCCAGGGCATGGCAGCCAGCACGGAGGATGCCGATTCGGCCGTGCCATTCCACGCCAGGCAGACACGCGTACCGACGCTCGTGGGCGTCGCCTGGGGAGCGATCAGCACCGGCCTGCCCGAATCGAACAGCACGGCGTGCAGAGCGTCGGAGGAGGACACGTCCTCTCCTGCATCAGGATGCGGAACCACGGTCAGGTCCGCCAGGCGCGCCTGTTGGGCGACGATGTCTTCCTCCCGCCCGGTAACGGCGGCAAAACTCGCCGTCGCATGGTCCAGGCCGAACCGCGCCTCGGCCACCGCCACGTTCTGGCTGGTGACGAAGCGTTCGAACATCGACCGCACCGCGTGGGCCCGGTCGCTGCTTTCCTTCTCGGTCGCCGACATCATCTCTTCGATCATCGCGCCGGACAGGCCTTCACCGGCCAAAGGTGCCACGTCGCGGCTGTCGACCCGCACATGCAGGGCTGTGACATGCGCGTTCCAGCGTCGCGCGATCATCAGCGCGGTGGTCATCGCTGCCTCACCGGCGGCGGTGCCGGTCAGGGGGAGCAGCAGCTTTCGTATGGCCATGGTCAGCTCCTCTCGAGGGGTGCCTTGTTGTGCAACTCTGGTTTGCATTCCTCGCACGGCACAACATGGGGCCGCAGGGTGGCGATTGCAAAGTCCCGTGCGGCCATCATGTCAGTGGCGTCGATCCGGAGCCAGTCGCCCGGCCCCGGGTCTCGGCTCGCGGCCGATCGCAGTACCTCGACCGTAGCGTCCGACGCATCATGGGTGCGAGCGGCGACCCGGCGTTCCAGTTCCGTCAGTGGGGCTTCCAGCCACAGACCCAGGAAGGGCGCGCCGGCGTTTTGGGCCGCCGCCGCGACCATCGTCCGATGGCCGGGGCCCATGAAGGTCGCATCGGCGATAACGGTCTGTCCCGCGGCCGCGCAGCATGATGTCATCTCAGCCAGTTCCGCGAACACCGTTCGGCTGGCCTCCGGCGTATAGGCGGAGGCCGGCAAGCGCCGTTCGGGTAACACGCCGGCCTGGCGCTTGCGGATTTCATCGCTGCGGAGGATCAGTGCCCCAGGTGCAGCGCCCAGATTTGGCGCCAACAGCCGGGCCAGCGTGGACTTACCAGTACCAGGCAAGCCGCCGATCGCGACCACGACCGAGCGGGATGGCGCCAGATAGGCCATGGAAGCGGTCAGATAGCGGGCGGCGACGTCGGCGCGCCCAGTTCGCGCTTCCACATGGGCCCGGATCATCGCGCGCATCGACAGGAAGACCGGCAACCCGCGCACCAGGTCGGCGTCAGCTGTTCGCGCCACATAACGGTTCAGCACGCGGTTGGCGGCCGAGCGGGAGACCCGGACGTCGAGATCCATGAGCAGGAACGCGAAGTCGTAGCCGATATCGATCGTCGCCAGACGCTCATCGAATTCCAGTGCATCAAACGGCACCGGCCGCCCTTGCCACAGGCACAGATTGCCGAGATGCAGGTCGCCGTGGCCACGGCGCACGAAGCCGGCAGCGGACCGCGTGCTCGCCCAGTCCGACAGCCGATTCAGTTCCGACAACACCGCTGCTTCCCACTGACTTACGATCTCCACCGGCAGGTCCGTGTCCCGGGCGGCTCGCGCATTGCCGAGAACCGTTTCGCGCATGTCGGGCAGAACGCCGGTCAACGGTGGCAGCGCAGCGTGGTAGGCAGCGATCGCGTCGCCCAGGGCGTCCAGCAACGGTGGGTCCAATCGTCCCTCCGCCGCGACGACGGTGAGGAAATCGTCGGGCTGAATGCGCGACATCTGCAGGACCCAATCGATCACGGGTAAGTTGTCGGGTCCCTCCAGGGTCAAAGTCCCGTCCGGGGCGCGCCGGATCGGCACGACATCGCGGTACATCCCGGGCGCCGCGGCTTTGTTCAGGGCCAGCTCGCGTTCGGCGAAATGGCGACGATCATCCAGTCGGGTGAAATCCAGGAATGACAGGCGCACGGATTTCTTCAGTTTCCAGACCGAGTCGGTGCCGACATAGACAAGCGAGATATGGGTCTCGATCGGATCGGCACCCGCCAGCCGGCGCAAGAACGCCGCGACCTCGGTCTGTTCGTCTGGGACACTCACCGCGTTACGGAAACAGTTTGCCGGTCGACCAGGTTCCATCCGGTTGCCGGTCGAAGATGGTCCGATCGTGCAGGCGGTAGGGCATGTCCTGCCAGAATTCGAAGTGGTACGGCGTGACCCGGTAGCCGGACCAATGCGACGGTCTCGGCACGTCCGGGCCCGGATATCGCAGTTCGAATTCGGCCAACCGACTTTCCAGAAGGCTCCGGTCGGGCAGGGGACGGGATTGGTCCGAGGCCCAGGCGCCGAGGCGCGAAATCCGATGGCGGCTGGCGAAATACGCGTCGGCCTCCGCTTCGGTGGCATGGGTGACCGTGCCTTCGATTCGGACCTGGCGGGCTAACGATTTCCAATGGAACAACAGGGCGGTATGCGCGTTCACCGCAAGATCGTCCGCCTTGCGGCTCTGCTTGTTGGTGTAGAACACGAAGCCGCCGTTGTCGGCGCCTTTCAGCAGCAGGATTCGCGCCGAGGGTCTGCCAGTCGCGTCCACGGTCACCACGGTCATGGCATTGGCATCGGAAGGTTCGCTGGCTTCGGCTTCCGCCATCCAGTGGGTGAACTGGACGAAGGGATCGGCCGGGAGGCGGGCGGTGTCGGACATCGGTTTGATCACTTCGCGTTCTGGGGGCGTTGGGGTCACATAGCCGCGTCGGGGCCGACTCGCCAAGGACAGGACCCCGCCTATTCGGACGACCAGCGGACGACCGAGGGGCGACCCCGGGGACGACCACGGGGTCGGTGCGGGCGATTTCGGTCACCATGGGGCGTCCTTCTTCTGTCCCGATAGCTCGGCTCTGCTGTGAGACTGCCTCTTGCCCCGACCTGTGTGCCTGTGCCACCACGCTCACGCAGTGAATATCGCCCGCTATAGCGATTCAGAGGAATATCATGGCCGTCAGTGCCCCCGCTTCCCTCCCGATCAAAGGCTCGCTGATGCAAGGCAAGCGTGGTCTGATCATGGGGGTGGCAAACGATCGCTCCCTGGGTTGGGGCATCGCCGAAGCCTGTGCCGCGCAGGGTGCCGAGTTGGCCTTCACCTTCCTGGGCGATTCGCTGGAACGGCGCGTGCGCCCGCTGGCCGCTTCGGTCGGATCAGATCTCGTACTGCCATGCGATGTCGGAGACGAGGCCAGTATCGATGCAGCCTTCCAGGCGTTGCGGGAGCGGTGGGACGGTCTGGACTTCCTGGTCCATGCGATCGGCTTCGCGGACAAGGCCTATCTTCGCGGCCGCTATCTGGACACACCGCGTGCCGCATTTCTGCAAGCACTTGACATATCGTGCTATTCTTTCACGGCTGTTTGCCAACGCGCGGTGCCAATGATGCGTCCGGGCGGCAGCCTGCTCACCCTGACCTATCTCGGAGCGGAACGCTGGGTGCCGCATTACAACATCATGGGGGTGGCGAAAGCGGCACTGGAGGCGTCGGTGCGCTACCTGGCTGCCGATCTTGGAGGCGACGGGATCCGCGTGAACGGCATCAGCGCCGGACCGATCAAGACCTTGGCGGCGTCCGGGATCGGCGATTTCCGCTATATCCTGCGCTGGAACCAGCTCAATTCGCCGATGCAGCGGAATGTGACCATTGAGGAAGTGGGCGGTGCCGGCCTGTATCTGCTGTCGGATCTCTCCTCCGGTGTGACCGGAGAGGTGCATCATGTCGATTGCGGCTACCATGTCGTTGGCATGAAGAACCCGGAAGCGCCCGACATCGCAATTGTCGAGTCCTGAAGTGAGGCGGCCCAGCGCATGAGCGACACACCGGACAATCCGATCCTGGTCTACCTGCGCCGCCTGGACTGGAAGATGGACCGGCTGTCGGATGACGCCGCCGACCTGAAGCGGCGGATGACATCGCTCGAAGCCAAGGTCGTGCCGCTCCACTGCGGCTTCGCCGCGCAGTCGGAGCGGATCAATCACATCGAAACCCACCTTGGGCGTGTCGAGCGCCGCCTGGACCTCGTCGGAGCCGTGGGCTGACCCGATGAGCCACAACAGTTTCGGCCACCTGTTCCGTTTCACCACATGGGGCGAAAGCCACGGGCCGGCCATTGGTTGCGTCGTCGATGGGTGTCCGCCGCGCCTGCCACTGGCCGAGGCCGATATCCAGCCATGGCTCGACCGGCGCCGGCCCGGCCAGTCCAAATTCACCACCCAGCGGCAGGAACCGGACCAGATCCGCATCATGTCGGGCGTGTTCGATGGTATGACCACCGGCACGCCGATTGCCATGATCATCGACAACGTCGATCAGCGTTCCCGAGACTACTCGACCATCGCCGCCCAGTTCCGCCCCGGCCATTCCGACCTGACCTACGAGATGAAATACGGCATCCGGGACTATCGTGGCGGCGGGCGATCCTCGGCCCGCGAGACTGCCATGCGGGTCGCCGCTGGCGCCGTCGCTCGTCTGGTTCTCGGCCAGTCCGTCCGGATCCGGGGCGCTTTGGTGCAGATCGGGCCGCACCGCATCGATCGGAGCCGATGGGACTGGGATACGGTGGGCGACAATCCGTTTTTCTGCCCCGACCCGGTGATGGCCCAACAGTGGGAGACCTATCTTGGCGCGGTGCGGAAATCCGGCTCGTCCGTCGGCGCGGTGATTGAGCTCGTAGCCGAGGGGCTGCCGCCCGGTTTGGGCGCGCCGATCTATGGCAAGCTCGACTCCGACCTGGCGGCAGCCCTGATGTCGATCAACGCCGTGAAAGGCGTGGAGATCGGCGATGGGTTCGCCGCGGCCGAACTGACGGGGGAGGCCAATGCCGACGAGATGCGGATGCGGGACGGTGACGTGCTGTTCGGGTCCAATCACGCCGGTGGCATTCTGGGCGGCATCTCCACCGGGCAGCCGGTGGTGGCGCGGTTTGCGGTGAAGCCGACCAGCTCGATCCTGACCGCGCGCCAGTCGGTGGATAAGAACGGCCAGGAGATCGAAATCAGCACCAAGGGTCGGCACGACCCCTGCGTCGGTATTCGCGCCGTGCCGGTGGGCGAAGCGATGCTGGCCTGCGTCCTGGCCGATCATCTGCTGCGTCACCGCGCCCAGAACCCGGACGCCCCGACAGTGGTGCGGCTGCCGCGCAACTGAGGGACGGTCCGGAACTAACCGCTCCGCGTTGTGCGGGAAGCGTCGCGGCAACCGGTGCGGGGCCGCGCGCAAACCCGATTCGATTGCTTAGGGCCCGTCCGGGAACAACCGACTCGTCCACGGACCTTCGCTCGAGTCTGTCTCTACCGGTTTGACCAACCTGACTGAGCGGTTATTCCCGGACGGCCCCTTACGGACGGCCTTGAGTCCGTTTGGCGCCGCTCGAGAGTCGCGGCAAGCCAGGACGGAAAATCTCAACAGCACCTTGCGAATCCCGATCGCGTTCCCGCCCTCGGTCCTGGGATCATGCCCGCACGTCGCCGGCGATTGCACCGGGCCGCGGGGCGGCCGGAATAACCCAGCTTGACGGTCGGAAATAAAACCGCCTCAATGCGGCTTCCCAAACCGATGAAACCGCAAAATGCATATCGCCAAGCCAATCGCATCGCCCCGAGACCTGGACGCCTTCGTTGCCCTGGCCGGGGACGCCGCCTGGACCAGAAGGCTGGTGGAAATCCGCGACCAGGCGGCGTCCGGTCCTCGTGCCGGTATCGCGTTGCGCCAGCATCACGCGGTGGAACTGGCAATCGAGCGCCTGCGCCGGCCGCTGCGGCGCGACCCGACAGCGGCGGAACGGCGGCTTGGCGAACTCGCCGCCGGGATTGCCGCGATGGCCGCTCCAGGCGTCGGCACCCTCCGCCGCGGATTGGAGCGGGTGCTGCACCAGGCGCTGTCCGGCGATGCGACCTTGATCCCATTGTTCCATCAGATCCGCACGGCCGCTCGGCAACAGGCGCGCGGGTTCGCCGTGACCTTCCCGGGCCTGGAGCAGGAAGCCAGCTACGATCTGCTGCTGTCGCGGGATGGTATGGAGGCAGAGATCGCCTGCGACGTCGTCTCGGCGGAGGACGGACGAGGTGTACATCGCGGAGCCTGGTTCCGTCTGGCCGACCGCATCGACCCCGATCTGCAGACATGGCTTGCCGGGCACCCCGGCCGCTACATCCTCAAGATGACCCTGCCACAGGGCCTGCGTGGTGGCCTGACGGGAAAAGATGACGACGGCGATCCGTTGGCGGTCCTGCATGGCCGGATTCGCACCCTGCTGGAGTCCCGAACCCGCCACAATCATGACGAGGCGATTGTGTTGCGCCTCGACCCGCTGCTGCTGGCTGGCGCGCAGGCGGACGAATCGGGCCTGTTGACCTCCTTGCGCCAGCAATTTGGACCGGAGGCCCATCTGGCCGTCACGGCCGCCGATAACGGGGTCTTCGTGATGGCGGCCCGCTCCGCGTCGGAAAACGGCGTCCCGGCAGCGATCCGCCGGCGGATGGGAGCGATCACTCCCCATCGTCTGTCCGGCGAGCGTCCCGGGATTTTGGCAATGTTCATCGAGGATACCGACCGGGCCGAATGGCACCGACTGCGCGAACAGCCGGACCTGGAAGCCGAGACCCGTCAGTTTCTGACGGACAAACTGGCGGAACCCGTCGTGGCCGTATCGGTCACGTCGCGTGTGGAACTGTTTGGCTTGAACACGCCGGACGCCGCGCCGGACGGGGAAGTGCGCTTCCGCAACCCCGGCCATCGTGCTGCCAAGGCCCAGGCGTTGGCGCCGGCGATCCTGTCCTCGACCTGACCCAAGCCCCGCGCAACGGACGGGGAGCGCGAACCCGCTGGTCGAAATGGTCGTCCGGGCCCGCGCGCCCCCCCTTCTAACCAAGCCGAAATACGGTCCGCTCTGCGCTCATTCCCTGTTGATGCCACGCCTTCGCCCAGCGATTGCCATGTTTGCCTGATCAGATGGCCGACATCGAGTTGGAGTGCCCTGTATGACCGATTGCGAGTACGCCCGGACCCTGGATGAAGTCGACCGGTTGCTCAACGACGTGAGCATACCCATGCAGCCGGAGCGGATATGGACATTGCTTGCGCAGGTCTCACGGAAGAGCCTCTCCGCCGGTTCGGCCCCTGATACCAGCCGGCCGAAACACTGACTCGTCAAGAGACGGTAGGCCGGCTGGGATCTCCTTGATTTTGCGCGCAGCCGACACAGCAACCCTGCGCGCATACCAGCCGATGGTTGAGTCGACCGGTATAAATCCGAGAAGTGACGCCATAGGCCCGCGAACCAATCACCCGTCCGCGCGCGGGACCCAGGGAACCCGGGATATATCGATCCCCTCATCGGCCAGCGACTCGGCTTCGTCCGGCGAGGTTTCGCCATAAATGCCGCGCTTGTCGCTCTCGCCACGATGCATCTTCCGGGCTTCCTCGGCGAAAGATGGTCCAACGTAGTCACAGTTCTTTTCAACTTCAGCACGGATCCGCTGCAGCATCGCCACCATGCGCGCTGGGATCGGCGCATTGGCTGCCCATGGGCCTCCCCCGGCGCCTTCCGCGGGAGGGGGAGCCGGCGGCGATGGCACGGGTTCGGACGTCGGCGCGGCTTCCTCGATGCGCGGCGTGTCGCGGGTGGACACAGCGGGCGCCATCAGCGCGCGGTCGACTTTCACATCGCCGCATGAGGGACATTCGACCAATCCGCGCTTGGCCTGCCGCTCAAACGTCGTGCTGTCCTTGAACCAGCCATCGAACTCGTGATTCTGGCTGCACCGCAACTGGTAGTGGATCATCCCTTGTCCTGCTGAAAGCAACCCTGGTCACGCACCGGCGATCCAGTTTGGCACTCCAGGTGAGGGAGTGCCAGACATTTCCTCTGGACCGCTTCAGCCCGGGCCTTGTCTGGGTCTTGCCCGGGCCGACCCGCTCCGGTCGGAGCCCAAGCGATCAAACCTGTCCTATCCGTCCTGCAACAGCGGGTCGAGTTTGCCGGCCCGATCGAGCGCGACCAGATCGTCGCAACCACCGATATGCTGCCCGCCAATGAAGATCTGTGGCACCGTCGAACTGCCACCGGAGCGGCGCACCGCTTCCTCCCGCTCCTTGGAACCGTTCGGGGCATCGATCTCTCGAAATTTGACGCCCTTGCTGGTCAGAATATGCACGGCGCGGGCGCAATAGGGGCACCAGGGCTGAGTGTAGATGTCAATATCGGGCATATGGTTCCACCTGTTTCGTGAGATTTTGGCGCCTCTGGCGGTGGGCGCAAGGGTCAACAGAGGGTTCGGCCGGATGGGGGCTCCGGAATGCTCGGGACGCGCTCATTCAAGGACAGGTTCCAGGGAGAGTCGCGTGTCCGCTTGGTCCGACCATGTTCGCATGGGTGTCCCGCAGGCTCCGCATGAGTTTCCTCCGGCATGCGACAAGATCGTCCATGCAGCCGCGCTCCAGCCACCAGGCACGCACATCGCGCAGCAGCGTTCCAACGGCCGGCCCGGGTGGCACGCCGATCGCGACCACATCGCGTCCGCCGAGCGGGAATACCGGGCGAGGTGTTGCGGCGATGCGATCCCGTAAGACGGCCCACCCCGGCGAGGATCCGCCCACCAGCCAGCTTCGGTCAATCAACACCCCCGGTTCGGTGTCTGCCAGCGCTCGCCGTAGGCTCGCGTCGTCCGAGCCGGGTGCGGGAACCGCGTCATGCCGCAGTGCCAGCAGCCGATCCCGCTCCGGTCCTGACAGTTTCAACCGATCGGCAAAGGTTACCGGGTCGCCGGTCAGCAGCGCCGCCATCCGCAAGCCGGCATCCGCGGGCGCTCCGGCCTCGATCAGTTGGATTACGCGGGCCGCATCGGCGCCTTCCGGCACCACGGCCGCGATCACGCCCGCGGCCTCCATCAGGATGATGGCTCGCCTCGGGTCGGGCGCGGACAGGATTTTCGTCAACTCGCGCCACACCCGTTCGGCAGACAGGCGCAGCAGTCCTGGGACACCGGCATGGATCGCCGAGAGGGTCGCCGCGTCCGGTTCCGTTCGCCCATAGCGGGCAAAAAAACGAAAGAAGCGAAGGATGCGCAGGTAGTCCTCGGCGATCCGGGTTGCCGCGTCGCCGACAAACCGCACGATCCCGGCGCGCAGGTCACTCACGCCGCCAAAATAGTCGAACACCGCGCCATCCCGCGTCATCGACATGGCGTTGATGGTGAAGTCGCGACGGGAGGCGTCGGTGCGCCAATCCGTGGTGAACGCGACCACCGCGTGACGCCCATCTGTCTCGACATCGCGGCGCAGGGTGGTGATTTCAAACCCGTGCCCGTCGACGACGGCGGTCACGGTACCGTGATCCAACCCGGTCGGCACCACACGGATGCGGGCGTCCCGAAGGGCCGTGATCACCGAATCCGGGAGCAGCGGTGTCGCCAGATCGATATCGGCGACCGGCCGTCCCAACAGCGTGTCGCGCACCACCCCGCCAACCAGCCGAGCGGTTGGCAGAGTCTGGAGGACCGCGTTCAAGGCGGGGTTGGTGAGGCAGGCTGGCAGCGGTTCGATCGTCAGAACCGGGCTGTCGGTCATGGAGCGGCGCGCGGTGGCGCGATGCGATCACCTTCCATGGCGGCGGGAACATAGGTTGCGTTGGCCGGTTCCGCGTCCTCCTGCCGCAACCACACCAATGTCCCGAAGACGATGACCAGGACCACACCGAGGACCCCCATCATTCCACGCGACAACTCAATCCCGGGGAAGAAGAGGCGCCACACCGCAAACATAGCGAAGGGGGCCAGGAACAGGGCGATTTCGACGATCCTGATCATGGTGCGCCAAATCGGTGGAAGCTGTGTGTCTTACCAGCCGGCCGAAATATTGACTCGTCGAGACACGGTCGGCCGGCTGGCATCTCTGTGATCTTGCGCGCAGCCGCAAGCCGTCCCCCCCGGGCAACCCGGCGCGCATACCAGTCGACGATAGAGTCGACTGATATCACAGCCGTATCGACGACTGGGCCGCGCGCAGTTTCTCGGCCAGATGCACCAGGATCGCCGCGGTCGCACCCCAGATGAATTGGTCGGGATGCGGCCAGACCCAATATTCCCGCCATTCGCCGCGAACATGGTGTCGCTCCCGCTGCGGCGCGTTGGGGTCCAGAAGCACATCGATCGGCAGTTCGAAGACAGCTTCGACTTCGTGCGGCGAGGGACGATACCCAAGGCCCGGTGGCAGCAGTCCAAGGATCGGTGTGATGCGGTATCCGGTGCCCGTGACGTAATCCGCCATCCGGCCCAGCACCTGGACGTCCGAAGGGTCCAGGGCGATCTCTTCGTGCGCTTCCCGCAGCGCGGCGGCTTCGGCATGGGCATCGTCAGGGTCGATCCGCCCGCCCGGGAAGCTCACCTGGCCGGCATGGCGTTTCAGATGGGAAGTGCGTTTCGTCAGCAGGATGCCCGGCGACGCGCCCAGCACCACGGGCACCAGAACGGCCGCCGGGACGGGGGGCTTGCCCATGCGCTCCAGTTCGTCCTCGCCATAGGCGACGAAGCGATGATGCGGTTCGGCGGCAATCAGAGACAGCCGAACGCGGAGTTCTGCTTCGGTCACTCGTCGTCGTTGGGCATGTCGCCCAGTGAAAAGAATTGTCCGCTGCTCCAGACGCCGAACATGCGCACCCCACCCACCCATTCCGGGACCGCCAGCGCGATCAGTTCATAATAAACTGGCCGGCTGATCCGCGCCTCGATCCCGAACGCCCCGGCACCGTTGCGGAGCAAGATATAGGGAATGGGGTCGCAGGTCAGCACATTGCGGTTGATGCGAATGGGATGGTCGGGTCCGGCGGTCACGACCTGATCGACATTGGTGCGGAACGACAAGGTCTGCTGGTGTCCGTCACCCCGCCAGTCGAGTTCCACGGCGACGAAAGGGGCGTCCTCGACCTCTATCCGGCCGCGCTCCACCGGGGTCTGGAGCCACCAACTGCCGTCCTCCTCCCGGCGCAACACGCTGGCGAACAGACACACCAGTTCCTTCCGCGGGATGGGGCTGCCGCGATACAGCCAGGTTCCATCGCGCTGGATTAGAAACGGTAGATTGCCGCACTCGATCGGGTCGCGCCGGACCATGCCCGGTCTTGGGGTGCGCGTTGACAACGGCTTCGCGGGCTGGGAAAGCTCGATATGGCCCGGGATCAGGGTTGCCGCGAGCGGGTTGGGAGCGCTGGCATCGGTCACCTCTCCGTCTCCAATGGGCTGAAAATAATTCGTCTGGGACTTCCGATATAGGTAGCATCCCCTAGCCGGCGAAAGTCCCTATATGACCGAGGCGGCACAATTCGCGGACCGGGCGACGCTATGTCAGCCGGTATGGCCGCCGCGCCACACGGAACGCCGGAGGGCATGATGAACCAACCGAGTATTCTGCTGCCATCGGGCGACCCGGACGCGATCCTGGGGGAGGTGGAAGCCCTCGGCGCCCGGATTGCCCGCGTGCGCTCGGCCATCGGCAAGGTGATTTTCGGCCAGGAGGAGGTCGTCAACCAAACCTTGATCACTCTTTTGTCGGGCGGTCATGTGCTGCTGGTCGGCGTGCCAGGACTTGGAAAGAGCCGTCTGGTCGAGACCCTGGGCACCGTGATGGGTCTGGCGACCAAGCGGGTGCAGTTCACCCCGGACCTGATGCCCGCCGATATCATCGGCAGCGAGGTGCTGGAGGAGGCCGATGGCCGCCGCGCCTTCCGTTTCGTGCCCGGTCCGGTGTTCTGCCAGTTGCTGATGGCCGATGAGATCAACCGAGCCAGTCCCCGCACTCAGTCGGCCCTGTTGCAGGCGATGCAGGAGCATCGGGTCGCCGTGGCCGGTGTCGAACATAAACTGCCAAGGCCGTTCCACGTCCTGGCCACGCAGAACCCGATCGAGCAGGAAGGCACCTACCCGCTGCCCGAGGCGCAACTCGACCGGTTCCTGTTGGAAATCGTGGTCAGCTATCCCGACCTGGACGCCGAACGCACGATGCTGTTGGCCACCACCGGAGCGGCGGAAGAACTCGTCGCCCAGGCCATGACATCCGATGAACTGATCGCAGCACAGGCCCTGATCCGGCGCGTCCCGGTGGGGGAGAAGGTGGTCGAGGCGATCCTATCCCTGGTGCGCGGTGGACGTCCCGAATCGACCGACGATGACACGGTGCGCCGGCATGTCGCGTGGGGACCGGGACCTCGCGCCGCCCAAGCCTTGATGTTGGCCAGCCGCGCGCGGGCGCTGTTGGAGGGACGGTTGTCACCGAGCATCGATGATGTGGTGGCGCTGGCCCGACCCGTGTTGCGCCATCGGATGGCGCTCAGTTTTTCGGCCCGCGCCGACGGTGTCGTTCTGAGCGAAGTGATCGACCGACTGGTTTCGCGTCTTGGCTGATCAGTCCGACACGGAGCGGGCGGCGCGACGGGCGGAGGCCATCGGTTCCCGCCTGCCGCCACTGCTGATCGCGGCCGACCGGGTTGCCTCGACGGTTGCGCAAGGCGTGCATGGACGCCGGAGAGTTGGTCAGGGCGACAGCTTCTGGCAGTTCCGACGGTTCGTGACGGGGGACCCGGTCACGCGGATCGACTGGCGGCAATCCGCCAAATCGGGCCGGCCGGTTCCGGATGGCTGGTTCGTGAGGGAAACGGAATGGGAGGCGGCGCAGACTGTCTACCTGTGGCGCGATGCCTCGGCATCGATGCGCTGGCGTTCGCGGGCGGTGGATGTGGAGAAGCAGGAACGCGCGAGCCTGCTGCTGTTGGCGCTGGCGTCCCTGCTGCTGCGGGGCGGCGAGCGGGTCCAGATTATGCGGACAGGCGCGGGTCCGATCTCCGGCCGGTTCGGCATCGACCGCGTGGCCGCGGATCTGTCGCTGGCTGATGACCAGTCCGGTCTACCGCCGCGCCTGAATCTGCCGCGCCATGCCTCGGTGGTGCTGTTCGGCGATTTCCTGTCGCCGCTGGAGGAGATCCAGGCGCTGGTCGCCGGGTTCTCCGGGATCCCGGTCAGGGGTTATCTCTTACAGATCCTCGATCCCGCGGAAGTCCAGTTGCCCTATGCCGGTCGCATCCGCTTCCGAGGGCTGGAGCATGACGGTGACACGTTGATCCCTCGGGTGGAATCCGTGCGCGACTCCTATATGGCACGATTGAAGGCGCAGCAGGACGGACTGGCCGCGATCTGTTCGGCCGCGAATTTCGGGTTTGGCGTGCACCGGACTGACCATCCGCCGGAGACGGCACTGTTGGCGCTCTATACCACCCTGGGTGACCGATGATTTTTGCCGTCCCCTGGGCGCTGACCGCATTGGCTGCCTTGCCACTGCTGTGGTGGCTGCTGCGCGTCACCCCTCCGGCACCTCGCAGCGAGAATTTCCCGGCCATCCGCCTGCTGCTGGGATTGCACGCGACAGAGGAAACCCCGGCGCGCACGCCGTGGTGGCTGCTGCTTCTGCGTCTGGCGACGGCGGCGCTGGTGATCCTCGCGCTCGCACGTCCGGTTCTGGATGCGGGCGCGTCGCTGACCGGGCGTGGGCCAACCTTGCTGGTGGTGGACAATGGATGGGCATCGGCGCCCGAGTGGCCACGTCGGATGGAAGCCGCGAGTTCGGTCCTAGATCGCGCCGGACGGGCCGGACGGCAGGTCGCCTTGCTGACCACCGCCCCCGACGCTGCCGGTGGAACCCCGAAGCTGCTCGCCCCGATGCCGATCCCGGATCTGCGTGCCCGTCTCGCCGCGCTGCACCCGATGCCGTGGCCGCCGGATCGCGGGGCGGCGATCACCGCCCTCGCGGGGTGGAACCACCCTGGAACCTCGGTGATTTATGTGGCCGATGGACTGGCACATGGCGCTTCCTTCGCGGCCTTCGCCGATGCGTTGGCGATGATCGGGCCGGTGACGGAGATTTGCTGCGGCTCAATTCCGGCGCGCGCCCTGTTGAGCCCGGAAAGCGAGGCGGAGCGGCTGGTGGCGCGGGTGGCGCAGGTGCCGCAAGCAACGGCGACCGAGGTGAATGTCCTTGCCCAGAGCGGTGATGGCCGCACTTTGGCGCGGGCCGTGGTCCCGTTGCCCGCCGGCGCCGCGGTGGCCACTGCGGGCATTCCGTTGCCGCCTGAACTGCGGAACCGATTGAGCCGGCTGGTGCTGGAAGGGCCGCCCAGTGCCGGGTCGATCGCGCTGCTGGATGAGCGGTGGCGACGGCGACCGGTCGGCCTGCTGGCGGGCGACCAGACCACGGTGGATTCACCGTTCTCCGGCCCGCTCTATTATTTGCGGCGGGCCTTGGCGCCCTTCACGGAATTGCGGTCGGCCGATACCGAGACGCTGTTGCGGCGAGACGTCTCGGTCCTGATCCTGGCGGACCGGCCGCTGCCGGTCGGCATCGAACGGGATGCACTGATCGCGTGGGTCGAGAAGGGCGGGTTGCTGATCCGGTTCGCTGGTCCGCGCATTGCCGAGACCCCCATGAGCGAGGGCGACATGTTGATGCCGCTCAAGCTCCTTGGCGGCGACCGACAGTTGGGTGGCGCACTGTCCTGGAGCGAACCGGCCGGTCTGGCGCCGTTCCCGGCAAGCTCGCCGTTCGCTGGTCTGCCGGTGCCCGACGAGGTGAAGGTCACCCGACAGGTCCTGGCCGAACCGAGCGCCGATCTGGCGTCTCATAGCTGGGCGCTGCTGGCGGACGGCACGCCTCTGGTGACACAGGCCGTTCGCGGGGCGGGGCGGGTCGTGCTGTTCCATGTGACGGCCAACGCGGATTGGTCGAACCTGCCGCTGTCGGGGTTGTTCGTGGATATGTTGCGCCGTCTGGTGACCTTGTCCGCCGGGGTTGCCTCGGTCGACGACAAGACTGTTCTGGCGCCGGCCGAGGTGATGGATGGGTTCGGCCTGTTGACGTCCCCCGGGTCCGCCGCCACCGGTGTTGCCGCAGATGCCATTGCGGCCACGGCGGTGTCACCCCGGCATCCGCCGGGGCTTTATGGCCCGGAAAACGGGCGGCGTGCCTTGAACCTGGGTGGGACCCTGACAGCCTTGGAGGCAGCACCGATGGTTCCGGGAGCACGGATCGAACCCCTGAGCAACACCCAGCCCGAACGTGAAATTGGTCCGTTCCTGCTGGCCGCTGCGATTGTGCTCCTGGCGCTCGATATGGTCATCGCCCTGGGTCTGCGCGGCCTGCTGGTCGCACGAGTCGCGGCATCGGTGGTACTGCTGGTGGCGCTCGCGGTTGCGGGTGACGCCAGAGCCCAGCCCTTGCCATATCAGGCCCAGGCTGGTCAGGCCCAGGCTGGTCAGGCCCAGGCTGGTCAGTTTCAGGCTGGGCATCCGGCCTTGTCGACGCGGCTGGCATTCATTCTGTCGGGTGACGCGCAGGTCGATGGCGTGGCGCGGGCCGGTCTCCAGGGCCTGTCCGAATATGTTAACCGCCGCACGGCAGCGTCCTTGGCACCGCCGGATGGTGTGGAGCCGGGACGATCCGATCTGAGCCCGTATCCGCTGCTGTATTGGCCGATCATCGCCGATATGGCGGTGCTGACCGCTGAACAGGCCGCGGCGCTGAACCGGTATATGAGCAATGGCGGGATCATCCTGATCGACACGCGCGACGCTGGGTCAGGGGCCGGGTTCGCGCCGGGGACAGCGTCGTCGTTACGTCGGGTGGCGGAGGGGCTGACGATTCCACCGCTGGCGCCCCTGACAACCGAGCATGTGCTGTCGCGCGCGTTTTACCTGCTGTCGGATTTTCCCGGGCGTTTCACTGGAGACAGCGTCTGGGCGCAGCGGGACCAGGATCGGGCGAATGACAGCGTAAGTCCCGTCATCATCGGCGGCAACGACTGGGGAGCGGCCTGGGCAATCGATGCCGCCGGGCGGAACCCATATGCGGTGATTCCGGGCGGACAGCGGCAGCGGGTGCTGGCCTATCGGTTCGGGGTCAATCTGGTGATGTATGCGCTGACCGGGAACTACAAGGGCGACCAGGTGCATGTTCCGGCGATCTTGCAGCGGCTCGGGCAGTGACCGGCCAGTAACGGGGCGAAGTGACGAGGGGCAGCGCCCAGGTGTAGTGACGAGGGACAGTGGCCGGGGACAGCGACCGGGGACGGTGACCGGGGACAGTGACCGGCGGCAGTGACCGGGGACATTAATGGACGGAGAAGTGAGGAACGTCTCGTTCATTCCCCGTTTGGTGCCGCGTGGTCCAGCATACGGCGTGCGATCTCCCGCTCGCCCATCACGATGATGGTCGCGCCCATTGACGCCAGATGTTCGATCGCCTCGTCTGAATGGGCACGCGCGAGAATGATCAGCCCCGGGTTGGCGGCTATTGCACTCTGGATGACGTTGCCGGCCTCGAACGGCTCTGGAATGGTGACGAACAACCGACGCGCGGCCGGGAGATTGGCGGCCTCCAAAATCAGTGGATCGGACGCGTTTCCCGCGACCACTTCGGCTCCGGCATTTCGGGCGGCCTCGATGGCCTCGGCCCGCTCCTCGAACACGAAGACCTTCCTCCCGCTGGCCAGCAATCCCGCGCCCACCAGGGAGCCGACGCGACCATAGCCGACCAGGACGTCATGGTCGGTCATGCTGGTCATGGCTGGCGCCGTCTCCTGCTGGGTCGCCATCGGGATGGGTACCTGAGCCGGAGCGCTCCCGGGCCCGGCCTGGGCGGGGTGCGCCGCGGGCAGGACGCGGTTACGGCGGCGTTCCACCGCGGCGAAGATGAACGGGTTCAGCAGGATCGACACGATCGACCCGGCCAGCACCAGATCCCGCCCCTTCTCCGGGAGCATGTTCAACGACACGCCCAGGCCTGCCAGGATGAACGAGAACTCGCCGATCTGCGCCAGAGATGCCGAAATGGTCAGCCCCGTGCCCCATGGGTGGCCGAACGCCCGCACGATCAACAGCGCGGCCAGCGACTTGCCAATGACGATGATGGCGACGGTGGCCACCACGGCCCAAGGATCCGACCATAGGATGTCGGGATGCAACAGCATGCCGACGGAGACAAAGAACAACACCGCGAAGGCATCGCGTAACGGCATCGCCTCCTCGGTCGCCCGGTGGCTGAGCTTGCTCTCGGCCAGCACCATCCCCGCGAAAAACGCGCCGAGGGCAAAGGAGACGCCGAACAGCGTCGACGCGCCATAGGCGATCCCCAGTGCCACGGCGTAGACAGCGAGCCGAAACAACTCGCGAGAGCCGGTATGCGCCGCGTGGTGCATGATCCAGGGCACGACGCGCCGGCCCGCGACCAGCATGATCGCCACGAAGGCACAGACCTTGGCCAAGGTGATGGCGACGGCCAGTGCGATTTCGGTCACGGGGACAGTGCCGCCGGTGGTCACGCGGTTGATGGTTGGCAGCAGCACCAGGGTCAGGACCATGGCGAGATCCTCGACGATCAACCAGCCGATGGCGATGTGGCCGCGGTCGGTGTCCAGGATGTGCCGCTCCTGCAAAGCGCGCAGCAGCACGGCGGTGCTGGCGACCGAGAGGGCCAGGCCGAAGACGAATCCGTTGACCAAGGTCCAGCCCAGGTGCCACGCCAGGCCCATGCCGAGAAGCGTCGCGACCGTGATCTGCACGATCGCGCCGGGTATGGCGATGGCGCGCACCGCCAGAAGGTCCTTCACGGACAAATGCAGACCGACTGCGAACATCAACAGGATCACGCCGATTTCCGCGAGTTCCGCTGCCAGCGCCTGATCGGCGACCCAGCCCGGCGTGGACGGTCCAATGAGGATGCCGGCGAGCAGGTAGCCGACAAGTGGGGACACGCGAAGACGGTGGGCAATCATGCCGAAGCCGAATGCCAGCACGAACCCGATGGCGATGAGGGCAATCAGCGGCGTGTCGTGCGAGGGCACCTTGGTTTCCTTCGGGCTCGGTCAGGCAAGTCGACCGATGGATCGGCGCGTGAGGCCGGACACCCGGCGTGGCTTCTTCTGTGGATGCCGCCCGATGTAGCCTGGGACTGGCAGGCGCGCCACCCGTCTGGACTGGTTCTGGTTCCGCCGGGCGTCATCTTCCGCCGTTTGGGCCGGTTCACGCGTTCCTTGGCGGGAAGTCATGTGCTGACCTTGTCTTATCACGGTGGCCGAGCGTCCTGTCCGGGCCGATCCGATGAGCCCCGCAGCGGTGATCCGGTGGCGTCAGATAACCGCAAGGGGGCCACGCTCCATGCGTGGAAAGGAGCCTCACGCAGAATAGACGGCGTGTGGACGAGTTGAAGGAGGCTGGCACCTAGCGACCGGCTCAGGAAGCCGGGCTATCGCATGCACGTCGTCGATCTCGCGACCAGCAAGGCTCGCACCGTGGCGGGCCGGCGGGTGACGAGGCGATGGTTTCCGACGCCCGACGTTATCAGCAGTTCCGATTATGGCCGAGCGAGGCATTCTCCTCGTCAGACACGGCCTTGGCCCGGGGTTCATCGCGCCGTTTTCGACTGTGGATGTGCGGTTTTGATGTTCGAAGCTGGACTTCATTGGGGTGGAGCAGGGGTCCTGGGGCAAGGGAAGCGGTTGATTGTTTACTTTTTGTTCTAAGCCGGGCGCGGTATCGGTGGCAAGTTAAAAGTGGATTTCAGCGGTAAAAGGCGGGTTTTCGGGGTCAAAACCTTCGAGTTTGTGGCATTTTGCCTGGATTTTGGGCGATGGTTAACAAAAACCCAGAATGGTTAATCGACCGCGAAACGGGTTGTTGGCGATTTTCACCAAAGCTCACATCCGAGTTACGGATAGGGTTGTTAGTCTTTGATATATCCTGATTTATCGGTCTTCTTAAGATTCTACTTTAAGTGTGGATTTTCTGTAATCCGTTCCGGTCAGGCGCGGATAAGGGGGTGTTTCGTTACGGACCAATGCGGGACTCGGGGGGTATTGTTCCGGTCCCATGCGGTTAATCCTGTCGTTAATCATTGCGCGCGGATTGGGCAGATGGCTGCTTGAAAGGTGGGTCGGACATGTCAGCGTTGGATGGGCCTGGGTGACGGCTCCGGGCCATAGTGAGAACTGCTACGACGTTACCCTGCCCCTTGTTCAGCCCGCATCCTCAAATCAAGCCGTGCGATCGCCCACGGCACCCAAAGCCGCTTGCGCCGCCGCCAGCCTCGCAACCGGCACCCGGTATGGGCTGCACGACACATAATCCAACCCAACCGACTCGCAGAACGCGATCGATGCGGGATCTCCGCCATGCTCGCCGCAAATGCCGAGCTTCAGGTCGGGCTTGGTGGAGCGGCCTTTCTCGACGGCGATGCGGACCATTTCGCCCACGCCCTCGATATCGATCGAGATGAACGGGTCCTTTGGCAAAATGCCCGCCTCGACATATTGCGGCAGGAACTTGCCAGCATCGTCGCGGGACAGTCCGAACACGGTCTGAGTCAGGTCGTTGGTGCCGAAGCTGAAGAAATCGGCGACCTCGGCGATCTTGTCCGCCTGCAACGCGGCGCGGGGCAGTTCGATCATCGTGCCGACGCTGTATTCGATGGTGCGTCCGGCCTCGGCGAACACTTCGGCGGCGACCTTTTCCACCTGGGCGCGCGTGATTTCCAGCTCTCGCCGAGTGCCGATCAACGGGACCATCACCTCCGGGTGCGGCGCCTTGCCGGTCTCCTTCTCGACCGCCAGGGCCCCTTCGAAGATGGCGCGCGCCTGCATTTCGTAGATCTCGGGATAGGAGATACCGAGCCGGCAGCCGCGATGACCCAACATCGGATTGGCTTCGGCGAGTTCGGCGACGCGACGGCGGATGGTTTCTATGTCGGTACCCAGGCTCTGGGCGACTTCCTCCATCTCGGCTGCCGCATGCGGCAGGAATTCGTGCAACGGCGGGTCGAGCAGGCGGATGGTGACGGGCAGGCCGGCCATGATGGTGAACAACTGCCGGAAATCCTCCCGCTGGAACGGCAGCAGCCGGACCAGGGCGGCGCGCCGACCGGCTTCGTTGTTTGCCATGATCATCTGGCGGACCGCGTTGATGCGTTCCGGGTTGAAGAACATGTGCTCGGTGCGGCACAGGCCGATGCCCTCGGCCCCGAATTTCCGCGCCGTTTCAGCGTCGAGCGGGGTTTCGGCGTTGGCGCGCACGCCCATCCGGCGGCAGCCATCGGCCCATTCCATCAGGGTGTTGAAATCGCCGGACATTGCCGGCTCGATCATGGCAACCGAGCCCAGGAACACCTCTCCGGTCGCGCCATCGAGCGTGATGGTGTCCCCGGCTCGCACGTCGATCCCGGCGGCGGACAGGATCTGGTTGTTGTAGTCCACGGTGATGCCGCCCGCACCGGCGACGCAGGGCCGGCCCATGCCACGCGCGACCACCGCGGCGTGGCTGGTCATGCCGCCGCGGGTGGTCAGGATGCCCCTGGCCGCGTGCATGCCGTGGATGTCTTCCGGGCTCGTTTCGATCCGCACCAGGATCACCGCCTCGCCTTTCAACGCTCGGCTTTCCGCCTCATCGGCACTGAACACGACAGCACCGCAGGCGGCGCCCGGGCTGGCGGGCAATCCCTTGGCGATGAGCTTGCGTGTCGCCTTGGGGTCGAGCATGGGATGCAGCAATTGGTCCAATGATGCTGGGTTGACCCGGCGCACGGCCTCGGCGCGGTCGATCAGGCCCTCCTGCGCCATATCCACGGCCATGCGTAGCGAGGCCGCGGCGGTACGCTTGCCGTTGCGGGTTTGCAGCATGTAGAGCTTGCTCTGCTGCACCGTGAACTCGATGTCCTGCATGTCGCGATAATGCTGTTCCAGCTTTTCCCGCACTGCCATCAGTTCTGCGTATGCCTCAGGCATCGCTTCTTCCAGCGGGATTTCGCCGGGTTTGGCGCTGGCCTTGGACAACGGCTGCGGCGTGCGGATGCCGGCGACGACGTCCTCCCCCTGCGCGTTCACCAGATATTCGCCGTAGAAGACGTTCTCGCCGGTGGATGGGTCGCGGGTGAAGCAGACGCCGGTGGCACAGTCGTTGCCCATGTTGCCGAACACCATGGCCTGGACGTTGACCGCGGTGCCCCAGCCGGCCGGAATATCGTGCAGGCGGCGATAGGTGATGGCGCGTGGGTTCATCCAGGATCCGAACACGGCCCCGATCGCGCCCCAGAGCTGTTCGTGCGGGTCCTGCGGGAACGGCTTGCCGGTCTCCTGTACGACCAGGTCCTTGTAGCCCTCGACCACACGGCGCCAGTCATCCGGCGTCAGGGCGGTATCCTCGATCACGCCGGTTTCCAGCTTGGCCTGCTCGATGATTTCCTCGAAATGATGGTGGTCGACGTTCAGGACGACCGAGCCATACATCTGGATGAAGCGGCGATAGGAATCCCAGGCGAAGCGATCGTCCTTGGAGGACGCTGCCAGCGCTTCGACCGTCGTGTCGTTCAGCCCCAGGTTCAGCACCGTATCCATCATCCCCGGCATCGACACACGCGCACCGGACCGGACGGAAACCAGCAGCGGTTGCTTCTGGTCGCCAAAGGTCAGGCCGACCGCCTTCTCGATGATGGCGAGGCCCGCGGCGACCTGCGCGTGTAACTCGTCAGGATATTTTTCGTCGTTGTCGTAGAACGCCGTGCATACTTCGGTGGTGATGGTGAACCCGGGTGGCACCGGCAGGCCGATCGAGGCCATTTCCGCCAGGTTGGCACCCTTGCCCCCCAGCAAATTGCGCATCTCCGCGCCGCCCTCGTTATGGCCCGCGCCAAACCCGTACACCCATTTGGTCATGCTCAGCCCTCGATACGGGAGAAATCGGCGACGCGGTCCATGGTGGCCCGCACGCGGTTAAGGAGTCGCAAACGATTGCGGCGTAATTCGGGTTCCGGTGCGTTGACCGTGACTTCACGGAAAAACTCGTCCAACGGCTGGCGCAGGCGGGCCATGCGGATCATGGCGGTGCCATAGTCCTCCTTTGCCAGCAAGTCCCCCACGTCGCTCATCGAAACCAGAACACGATGCAGATCAATTTCGGGGCCTTCGTGTAGTAAGCCCTCGTCCAGCGGCGCCTCATGCGGGCCGTCCTTGCGGCTTTCGATGCGCAGGATGTTGGCGGCCCGCCGGTATGCGGTCAGCAGATCGGCGCCGTCGGGTCCGGCCAGCAGCGCCGCCACCGCGTCGGTACGTGCCAGCAGGCGAGCGATGTCGTCGTCCGATCCGGCGGCGAACACCGCCGACAGCACATCGTGGCGCGCGCCTTCGGTCCGCAATTGCACGCGCAGGCGATCGGCCAGGAATTCCAGGATCTCCTCGGCCGGCACCGGTGTCACGCCGCGATGGTGGAAGCCGGTTCCCGCCGCCTGGATCAACGGCTTCATGCTCAGCCGAAGCTGGCGCAGCTTGTTTTCCCGGATGATGCGGATAATGCCCAGGGCCGCTCGCCTCAGCGCATAGGGATCGCCGGAGCCGGTGGGTTTCTCCCCGATCGCGAAGAAGCCGACCAGTTGGTCCAGCTTGTCGGCCAGCGCCACGGCAATCGAGACCGGTGCTGTCGGCACGTCATCCGATTGGCCCTTGGGGGCGTAATGGTCGCGGATGGCGTCGGCGACCAGGGGGTCTTCGTTGTCATGCAGCGCATAATAGCGGCCCATGACGCCTTGCAGTTCGGGGAACTCGCCGACCATTCCGGTGACGAGGTCGGCCTTTGCCAGTTCGGCTGCGCGTTCGGCCAAAGCCTCACCGCACCCGACATGCGGCGCGATGATCTCGGCCAGGCGCATCAGGCGGGTCACCCGCTCCCCCTGGCTGCCGAGTTTGGCGTGGAAGGTCACGTGCTCCAGCAGCGGGACGCGGCCTTCCAGGCGGGCCTTGCGATCCAGGTCCCAGAAATGGCGAGCATCGGCGAAGCGGGCGCGCAAGACTCGTTCGTTGCCGGCGACGATGGTGGCGCCACCGTCCGCGGCCTCGATATTGGAGACGAAGCCGAACCACGACGCGGCTTTCCCATCCGCCGAACGCAGGGCGAAATAGCGCTGGTTGACGCGCATGGAGACCTGCATGACCTCGGGCGGCAGGTCCATGTGTTCGGCCGCAATGCGACCGAGGAGCGGGACGGGGTGTTCGACCAGACCCGCGACCTCATCGATCAGGCCGGGATCGTCGACAACGGTCAAGGATTTGGCCGCGGCCAGGCGGGTGATACCATCGGCTATGGCGCGCTTGCGGTCGGCGGCGTTCACCAGGACGAGGCGTTCCTTCAGCCTGGCGGCCCAGTCGTCGCACCCGGTGACGGCAAAGGCATCAGGGGCGTGGAACCGATGGCCCTCGGTCAGGTTGGAGCTGGCCAGGCCGTGGCCATCGTCGGTGCCATCGCGCAGGTCGAACGGAACCACCGCGCCATTCAACAGACAGGTGATCCGTCGGAGCGGGCGGACCCAGGTGAAATGACTGCTGCCGCCCCACCGCATGGATTTCGGCCACGGGAAACGCCACAACAGAGCAGGGACCGCCTCGGCGATCAGGGCGGCAGCGGGGACCGCGGCGGCGGATTTCTCCAGCACCCAATAGTCGCCTTCCTGGCGCAACTGTTCCCGCGCGGCGTTGTGCTTGCGGAGGAATCCCGTGATCGCCTGTTCCGGGGCGCTGGCCCGCGGGCCTCGCTCGGTCGTGCTGGCGGCGGCGACGCCGTCCGACACCTCCGCCGCCAGTGCGATCCGGCGCGGGCCATAGAAGGTCTTCACCGAAGTGGGCATGAGCGGTCCGAGATGCTCATGGACCAACCGTTCAAGCGCAATGGATGCGTCTCGCTGCATGCGCGCCGGAATTTCTTCCGAGAACAGTTCGAGGAAGAAGGCGGGCATCATCAGTCCTTCAGGGCAGGTTCGATGTCGGTCTGGGCGAAGTCGTCGCCCTTGAAAAGGAGGGGTTCGCCGGTTTCCCTGGCCAGCGCATAGGCGAAGCAGTCGCCATAGTTCAGCCTGGCGCGGTGATTCCCTCTCCCATAAACCCGCCAGGCCCGCCGGGCGATCATGGCCTGGCCCACGCTGACGGGGACGAGTTCAATGCGGGCGCCGTCCATGAACTCCTCGAATCGCGCGATGGCGTTGTCGGTGCCGCGGCCATCGACGACCATCGTCGTTTCCAGCCAGTTGGCAACGGACATGCGGCGGGACGGCGCGGCCAGCACCGCGTCCAGATAGGCGTCACTGTCGGGCTCCTGCAGCATGATGGCCAGGATGGCCGAGGAATCGACGATCATTTCGGCAGGCCCGTGGCATCGTCGTAGAGAAAATCATGGTTTGAGGTCATGTCGGGGGGCAACCCGGCGCGGACTTCCCGTGCGATCGCGCGCAGCCGAACCTTGCGGGCGTCCCGGTCGCGCGCGTTCTCCTCCCGCTCCAGCTCCGCGCGCAAGGCGCGGGTGACGACGGCGGTCAGGCTTTCCCCGGTCAACTCTGAAAGCCGGGAGGCCAGCCGGTAGGCGTCCTCGCTTTTGATGTTCAGTTGCGTGCCCATGACCCGCGCTTGGTAGAAATGCCGTGTCCGATGGTAGACATAGGCGCCGACGGATCCAAAGTCACGCGGCTTCGCCGGCAACCCAAGCCTCGCAGCAGCCTTTGGCCAGGGTGCGCACCCGGCCGATATAGCTGGCGCGCTCGGTCACGCTGATCACGCCGCGGGCATCCAGCAGGTTGAACAAATGGCTGGCCTTGATGCATTGGTCGTAGGCAGGCAGGGCCAGATTTCGGTCCAGCAGGGCGGCGCACTCCTTCTCGGCGTCCGCGAAATGGCGTGACAGCATCCCGGTATCCGCATGCTCGAAATTATGGGCGCTGTATTCCCGTTCGGCGCGCAGGAACACGTCGCCATAGGTCACGCGCTGGTCCCCTTTGGCTCCATTGAAATCCAGGTCGTAGACGTTCTCCTTGTCCTGGACATACATCGCCAGGCGCTCCAGGCCATAGGTCATCTCGAAGCTCGGATGGGTGACCGGGATGCCACCAACCTGTTGGAAATAGGTGAACTGACCGACTTCCATGCCATCGCACCAGACTTCCCAGCCGAGACCCCAGGCGCCCAGGGTGGGGCTTTCCCAATCGTCCTCGACGAAGCGGAAATCGTGGCGGAGCGGGTCCAGGCCGATCTCCCGGTACGAGGCCAGAAGCAGTTCCTGTGCGTCGGCGGGGCTGGGCTTCATGATCACCTGGTATTGGTAATAATGCTGCAACCGGTTCGGATTTTCGCCGTAACGTCCGTCGGTCGGACGGCGGCTGGGCTGGACGTAGGCGGCGCGCCAGGGTTTCGGTCCCAGGGCTCGGAGGGTCGTCGCCGGATGGAAGGTGCCCGCACCCATCTCCACGTCATAGGGTTGCAGGATGACGCAGCCTTGGCGAGCCCAAAAGCTGTGCAGGCGCAGGATCAGGTCCTGAAAGCTTGGCGTGGTCATGTGTGGCTCCGGGACGGGTGCGTTGTGCGGTGCGACATAGAGCACACGGGCCGTCGGGGGCAAGGATTGTTGCGCCGAACGGTCGGATCGCGGTCTGACCGGTCCGGCCCGGGGCGCGGTTCGGCCCCAACCAGTTGGCACCCAGCCAGGCCCCACCCGCCCGGCCACGCAGCATCCAGCTAGGCCCTACCCAGCCAGTCGGCACCCGACCAGGCCCCACCCAGCCAGGCCTCACCTCAGCCAGTCGGCACCCAGCCAGTCCGCACTCAGCCAGCCAGCCCGGCGGGCGGGAGCGACCCATCGGCACAAGGGGAACCGGATAATACCAACCCTCATAGACATTGACCTTCGTCCAGTCGCTGGTTGGCCAGCACGTCACCGGATTGGGGTATCAGGGGATGAGTCGAGAACCATGCGGGCTGGTATAAGTCAGCCGCTTTGGCGGCAGGCCACGCCTTGGTTGGACGGTGGCTCGCCCTGGTGTCCGCGATGCGGCATGGTGCGGTCGGTCACCGCATCGGAGGGTCCCATGGCCGCCTATGAGTTCGTTACAGTCGATGTCTTCACCGAGCAACGCTTCGGCGGCAACCCACTGGCCGTGTTTCCCGACGCAAGAGGGCTGAGCGACACTGACATGCAAGCCCTGGCGATGGAGTTCAACCTGTCGGAGACAACGTTCGTTCTGCCACCCGACAATCCCCAGCACCACGCGAAGGTGCGCATCTTCACGCCGAAATACGAAATGCCCTTCGCGGGACACCCCAATGTCGGTACCGGCTACGTTCTGGCATGCCGTGACGACAACCCACCCGAGCACTATACGTTCGAGGAGATCGCCGGCCTGGTCCGCGTGCATATCCTGCGCGGCCCGGACAAGACGATCACCGGCGCCCGTATCGCCGCGCCGCGTTCGCTCTCCATCGATATCAGCATTCCGACGGAGATTGTCGCAGCCTGCGCCGGCCTCGATCCGCACGATATCGCCACCACGGCGCACACACCGTTGGTGGCATCGGTTGGCACGCCGTTCGTGATTGCCGAGGTCGTGAGCGTCGACGCCTTGTCGCGCGCCAGCCCGGATACCGCTGCGTTCCGTGCCGCGGCGGCGTCGTATCCTGGGATGGCCGACCGGTTCTCCCTGCATCTGTATGTTCGGATCGATGGCGATGCGACGCGGTTGCGGACCCGGATGTTCGGACCTCTCGGCGGGGTGACCGAGGACCCGGCGACGGGCAGTGCCAATGCGGCGCTGGCGGCGTTGTTGACCTCTCTTGCCCCGGGCGAGAACGTCGACCTGCACTACGCCATCGAGCAGGGTGTCGAGATGGGGCGCCCGAGCCAGATCGTGGCGGGGGCGAGGAAGACGGCGGAGGGACCGGTCTATGCCACGGTCGCAGGAAGCTGCGTGCCGGTCATGCGGGGAACGGTCGAGGTTTAAGCGGTCGAAGTTTGCACGGTACGGCCGCGTGGGGAGGTCCGAAGACCTCCCCAGCCCGGATCAGCCGGCGTCCTGCTTCGGCGGATCGATCGTCACGCCCACGAATGCGGCCTGTCCGTCCCGCAGGATGCGGAGCGCCACGGCGTGGTCGGTGCCATTGAGGGCCTTGCGCAGCGCCTTCACCGCCTCGGATGGGGATCCGACCTTCTCGCTCCCGACGCCCAGGATCACATCGCCTGGCTGCAAACCGGCCAATTCGGCGGGCGAACCCGGCCGGACCTGGCGAATCACCGCGCCATCGGTGCCCTCCGGCACGTCGAGCTGGCTGCGCAGGTCTGGCGACAGCGGGCCCAGGGCAACGCCGAGTTGGGTGCCTTTGGGCTCGCTCTGTGGGTCGGTGCTGGCGACGCGTTCGCGCGGCATCTCGCCCACTTTCAGCGTGACCTCGCGCGCGGCGCCGTCGCGCACGACCTGGAGACGGGCTTCGTCGTTGGGTTTCAGGCTGGCGACGTTCAGTGCCAGGTCGCGCGGGGAACCGATCTTCTGGCCATTGACCGATTGGATCACGTCGCCCGGCTGCAGTCCGGCCTTCGCGGCCGGGCCGTTGGGTTGCACGCCCGCCAGCAGGACACCGGCGTTTTCGCCCACCTTCAAGGCCTTCGCCATGGCGGCGTTCAGCGACTGTGCCTCCACCCCGACATAGCCTCGGGTCACGTGGCCGGTTTGCTGGATCTGAGCCGCCACGGTGCGGATCATGTCGGATGGGACGGCGAAACCGATGCCGATCGATCCTCCCGAGGGCGACAGGATCGCGGTGTTCATACCGATGACCTTGCCGTCCTGGGTGAACAGCGGCCCGCCGGAATTGCCCTGGTTGATTGGCGCGTCGATCTGGATGAACTGGTCATACGGACCGGCACCGATGTCGCGGCTGACGGCGGATACGATGCCCGCGGTGACGGTGCCGCCCAGGCCGAACGGATTGCCCATCGCGACCACCCACTCGCCGGGCTTCACATCGCGGGAGTTGCCGAGCTGGATGAAGGGGAGCTTGGTGGGGGAGTCGACCTTGAGGAGGGCGATGTCGGTGCGGTCGTCGCGACCGATGACGCGGGCCGGCAACTGGCGTCCGTCGTCCAAAGTGACGGTGACCGTGCCGCCTTCCCTGACGACGTGATGGTTGGTGACGATGGTGCCGTCAGCGTCGATGATGAAGCCGGAGCCGCGGCCTTCCATCATGCGCGGCCGGTTTTCCTCCCGGGGGACCATCTGGTTGAACGGATATGGCAATTGCCGCCCTTGCATGCCGGCCTGCGGACCTTCCGCGACCGCCGGAGTGGCCTTGATCTTCGTTGTGATTGAAACGACCGCAGGCTTTACTTGGCTAACCAGGTCGCTGAAATCCGGCAAGGCGCGTTGCAGGACGTGGGCAGCTGGCGGATTGACGGGCATGCCCGCGGTAATACCTGGGGCAGTGCCGGCGTCATTGGCGGCATGGCCGATGGCGAAGCCACCCAGTGTGGTGCCTCCCAGCAGCACCGCGGCAAGCGCGGCTCTGCGCCAAGGGCTGCGAGACGGGTGGCTGCGGGACGGGCGACGAATGGACTGAGCGATCATAAAACCTCCGTTGATCGATGTACCCACACAGCGCAAGCGGCGCTGGTTGCTTTGCTGGCCGGGGGTCGGCGCTGGATGCGTCGACGACATCGGCAACATAGGTAAGCGGAGGTGAACGTTCTTTCGTCGGAGTGGTTAAACTCCCGTCATGTCCATTAACAATTACTCATGTTTGAGGCAAACTCAAGCATGGATGCGGGGTACCCAACTATCGGCAGGACCGTTACATAGCGTTACATTGAACCGGGGCCGTCGAACAGGTGGCAGGCGACGCGACGCCCCTCGACGTCTCGCAGAACCGGGGCTTCCTGGCCGCAACGCGGCATCGCGTGCGGGCAGCGCGGGTGGAAATAACAGCCGGATGGCGGGTTCAGCGGGCTGGGAACTTCGCCTGGAAGGATGATCTCCTCCCGCTTCTCATCGGGATGGCTGGGCAGCGACGCCGAGAACAGGGCTTCCGTGTAGGGATGCTTGGGGGTGCGGGCCAGGGCCCGAGCTTCCCCGCTTTCCACGATCTTGCCCAGATACATGACAATGATCGTGTGGCTCATATGCGCGACCGCGGCCAGGTCGTGCGCGATGAACAGGTAAGAGACGCCGAGGCGATCCTGCAGGTCGGTCAGCAGGTTCAGGATCTGGGCGCGGATCGATACGTCCAGAGCGGAAACCGGTTCGTCCAATACGATCAGCCGGGGCGAGAGCGACAACGCGCGGGCAATGGCGATGCGCTGGCGTTGGCCGCCGGAGAATTCGTGCGGGAACAGATCGGCCGATCGGGCAGGCAGTCCGACCAGGTCCAGCATCTCCAGCACCCGGTCCCGCACCGTGGTGGCGGGCAGGTTTTCGTTGGTGACCAGCGGTTCGGAAATGATGTCGCGCACCCGCATGCGCGGGTTCAGAGAGGCGTAGGGGTCCTGGAAAACGGCCTGGACGGATTTGCGGTAATGCCGGCGTTCGACGGTATCCAGGCCGACAAGATCCTTGCCCTGAAACCGGATACTGCCGCCGCTTGGTTCCTCCAGGCCCAGGACCAGTTTGGCGGTGGTCGTCTTGCCGCAGCCGGATTCGCCGACAACGCCAAGGGTCTGGCCCTCATCGACACTGAAGGAAATATCGTCCACCGCGCGCACCACACCGCGGGAGGCGCCGAAGATGCCGCGCCGGGTCTGAAAGTGCTTGCTGACACCATCGGCTTCGAGCACCGGCATCACAGGGCTCCCACTGAGACTTGCGGACTGGACGCATGGGCTGTGTTGGGTGCCGCGAGCCAGCAGCGCGCGGTCTGGCCGGGGGAGGGGGTGAAGATGGGGGGCTCCTCCACCATGCAGCGGGCGAACACGCGCGGACATCTCGCGGCGAAGGCGCAGCCACGCGGCAGGTTGCTGAGGTCTGGTGGCTGGCCGTCGATGGCGGTCAGTCGCTGGCGCTGCTCGGTCATGCGTGGGATCGAGCTGAGCAGGGCTTCGGTATAGGGATGCGCCGGCGTGTTGAAGACCCGCGAGACCGGGCCGGATTCCACCACCTTGCCGGCGTACATGACCGCCAGGAGGTTGCACATCTTGGCGACGATGCCGAGGTTGTGGGTAATGAAAATCAGCCCCAACCCATGCTCCTGCTGCAGATCGCGCAACAGGTTCAGGTATTGCGCCTGGATCGTCAGGTCCAGGCTGGTGGTTGGTTCATCGGCGATCAGCAGACGCGGCTCACAGGAGATGGCGATGGCGCCGACGATCCGCTGGCGCATGCCACCCGACATTTCGTGCGGGTACTGGGTGACGCGGGTTTCTGACGACGGGATTCGCACCGATTTCAGGAGCTGAATGGCTTTCTCCCACGCGGTCTTCCGGCTGGCGCCCTCATGCTCCCGCAACGGCTCGCCGACCTGATCGCCGATGGTGAACAGTGGGTTCAGGGAGGCCATGGGGTCCTGCAGGATCATGGCGATCCGCTTGCCACGGACCTTGCGCATGTCCTCTTCGGATTTTTGCACAAGATCCTCGCCCTCGAACAGCATCTGGCCGCTGACGATCTGGGCGGCCGGGGGCAGAACCCGCAGCATGGTCAAAGCGAGCGTGCTTTTGCCGGAGCCGGACTCGCCCACGATGCCCAAAGTCTCGCGGGCATGCAGGGTCAGCGAGACGTCCTCCACCGCGCGCACGACGCGGGTGCCCGCTGCTGACACGTAGTGGGTGGACAGATTCCGCAGCTCCAGCAGCGGCGCGCCCTGCGAATGTGATGTCATCGTGTCAGAGTTGACGGAGTTGCGGGTCGAGCTTGACACGGAGCCAGTCTCCCAAAAGATTTGCGGACAGGACCATCAGCATGATGCAAGTGCCCGGCATCACAGTTAGCCACCAGTAGCCGACCATCAACCCCTGCTTGCCATCCGACAGCATCACCCCCCAGGCCGGTTTCGGCGGTGGCACGCCGACGCCCAGGAAGGACAGCGAGGCCTCGGTCACGATGACGACGCCTAACATGAGGGTGGCGAGCACGATCGAGGAATTGATCACGTTCGGCAGGATATGCCGGCGCATGATCGTCCATTTCGAGGCGCCTGCGACGATCGCCAGGCGCACGAATTCCCGTTCCTTCAGCGACAGAACCTCACCACGGACGATCCGGGCGTAGCGAGTCCAGTAGACCGCACCCAGGATGATGACGATGTTCATCTCGCTGGGGCCGACGATCGCGGCCAGGAAAATGGCGAATGTCAGGGCCGGCAGGGCGAGCCAGGTGTCGGTGACGCGCATGATGACCTGGTCGGCCCAACGGCCGAGATAGCCGGAGATGATGCCGAGCGTGGTGCCGATGACGCCGGCGACGATGACGGCGGTGAAGCCGACGACCAGTGACACGCGGGCACCGAAGATCAGGCGGGACAGCACGTCGCGGCCCAGATGGTCGGTGCCGAAAATGTGCTCCATGCTGCCGCCCGCCTGCCAGGCCGGCGGGTGGAAGCGGGCGGTCAGGTTGCCGAATTGCGGATCGTGCGGCGCCAGGAAATCGGCGAAGACCGCAGTGAAAGCGATGATTCCCAGGATCGTGCAGGGGATGATGGGAACGTCGCCCAGGCGTGCCATCCGGGACCTGGGAGCGGCTTGGACGGCGATGGGGACCGGTGCGGCGGTGGTGCTCATGCGATCACTTCTCCAGCCGAATACGGGGGTCGATGGCGGCATAGATGATGTCGACCAGCAGATTCACGACGACGATCATGCTGCCGCCGATGATGACGATACCTTGCACCACGGGAAAATCGCGGAAGCTGATGCCTTCATACAGCAGACGGCCGATGCCGGGCCAGGCGAACACCGTTTCCACGACGACGGCGACATTGATCATGTTGATCAGGTTGATGCCGGCGAGCGTCAGCACCGGGATCAGCGCGTTCTTGAAGGCATGCTTGGTGATGACGCGGAATTCCGTCAGACCTTTCAGGCGGGCGAGCTTGACGTATTCCGAGCCCATCACCTCCAGCATCGACGATCGGGTCAGCCGCATATGCGCGGCGGCAAAGTACCAACCGAGGGCGAAGGCTGGCATCAACAGATGCAGGATGCCTCCGGAACCGGAGGAGGGCAGCCATTCCAGATAAACCGAGAAGAACAGGATCAGCAGCAACCCGACCAGGAACGACGGCAGGGACAGGCCAAGCAGGGCAAAGAGCTTGCCGGCGCTGTCCCAGAATTTTCCGACCTGAACCGCTGCCAGGATGCCCGAGGGAATGCCCAAAAGAAGGGAGAACGACATTGCGACCGTGGCCAGCAGCAGAGAGTTCGGCAACCGTGAAAGGTAAAGTTCGGCGACCGAGGTCTGGTAGTAGAACGACTGTCCCAGGTCGCCCTGCAGCAGGCTTCCCATGAAAAACGCGTATTGCACCCAGATCGGCTTATCGAGGCCGAATTTTTGCTGGATGGCTGCGATGTCTTCCTCGCTGGCACCGGGCTCGGTGAGCAACGTGGTCGGATCGCCGGTCAGGCGGATGAACAGAAAGATGGTCAGCGACAGGAGCAGCAGCGACAACAATGAATAGCCGAAGCGCCTGGCGATATATTGCTTCACGTTTTCCTCCGTTCGGGTCGGCTGGCGCTGTCAGAGCGCGTTTGCCCTGACTGTTAACTGAAACCGCGCTCTGATTCTTCGGTTGCGAGCATGATTCACGGTCTGATGTGGCTCCGCTCAGCCCGATCATGCTCGTGTTGCAGAGCCTGATTCACGGTCTGAAGTGGCTCCGCTCAGCCCGATCATGCTCTGGTCTGCTACTTAGCCTTGAGTGTCATCTCCTCATAGGGAGCGGTAAAGACGTAGCCCTTGATCAGTCCGATGCCGGATTGCTCGACCCGAGGACCGACGCCGCTGATGAAGGCGAGTTGCCAGATGCCGACATAGGCGGTGCGGGCATCCAGCAGGTCCTGCATCTTGTGGAGGATCGCGGTGCGCTTGGCGAGATCCATTTCCTTCGCCTGAAGCGGGAAAAGCTCGTCGATCTCCGGATAGCTGCCGTAGACATAGACGCCGTCCTTGACGACGAATTGCTGCATGCGCGTCGCGACGTTGCCGAATGCGCCGCTGGCACCCTGGATGATGTTCTTGAACTTCTTCTCGCCGTAACCCTTAAAGAACGCGGCGCGTTCCAGCGGGCGCAGTTTCACGCGAATGCCCACCGCGGCCAGGTTGTTCAGCACCGCCTCGGCCAGGTTCGCATAGGCGGCGTCGCAGGTATAGAAGCCGGCGTCAAAGCCGTTGGGATAGCCGGCCTCGGCCAGGAGCTGTCTTGCCTTGTCGGGATCGTACACGGGCGGCGGCAATTGTTTGTAGAATTCGAAATTCTCCGGCATGACGCTGCCGGTGATATGGGAATGGCCGAGGGTCAGGGCCTTGTTGATGGTGTTGTAATCGACAGCGTATTTGGCGGCCAGACGAACCCGACGGTCATGCCAGGGGGATTTCGGATCCCATTGCTCCGGGAAGTACATATAGTACGGCGCCGACCCGACCGTGGCCTTGATGGTCAGGCCTGGGGTACGCTCGATCTCACTGGCAAGTTCGCCGCGGATCGAGTAGGCGATGTCGACCTCACCGCGTTTCAGCGCCACCAGCCTGGTGGCCTCGTCCGGGATGACCTTCAGACTGATCCGCTTGATGCTTGGGACCTTGCGCCAGTAGCTTTCATTGGCTTCAAGAACCAATTCGACGCCGGGGGTGAACGAGACGAACTTGTAGGGGCCGGCGCCGATGGGAGCCTTCTTGAAAGCTTCCTCGCCGACTTTTTCGACGTATCGTTTCGGGACGATCCAGCCGGCGCCGGTGGAATTGCCATAATAGGTCAGGAAATCGGGCCAGGGTTCCTTGAGGTGGAATCGCACGATGCCGG